>Ga0114930_10001277_pt1 | contig 24367 bp, 15 predicted proteins | sample AnhtaG_FD_87300 | JGI IMG/M metagenome (GOLD analysis project Ga0114930, IMG submission 87300) | Deep subsurface microbial communities from Anholt, Denmark to uncover new lineages of life (NeLLi) - Anholt_01485 metaG | ecosystem: Environmental > Aquatic > Marine > Oceanic > Sediment | place... | reverse complement strand
TCGGCGAAGGTCTTGTCGATCTGGGAGAGCGTTTCACTGGAAAGTGGGCTGTTCAGCCGCAGGACCAGCTCATCCCCGACGAAGCGGGAGGAATGGTAGCGGCGGTAGAATTTCAGCACCTCGGCCACGGCGTCCTCGGCCCGATCGGTCAGGTAGAACAAGTCCATGTCCTCCGGGTTGATCATCTCGCAGCCGAGCAGCTCCGCCTCCACAAACCCTCGCCAACGCTGCCAATAGTCGCCGCCCGGCTCATCACACATCACGATCGGAATCGGCGACGACTTGATCGTCTGGACCAAAGTGAGCGACTCGAATCCCTCATCCTGGGTACCGAACCCGCCGGGGAACAGGGCGATGGCCCGGGCCTCTTTGACGAAGATGACTTTGCGGGTGAAGAAGTATTTGAAGTTCACCAGCTTGTGATCGTCGGCGATGATGGCGTTGGTTTCCTGCTCGAAGGGCAGGCTGATGGCCATACCGAAGCTCGCCTCTCGGCGGGCCCCGTGGTGTCCGGCACGCATGATCCCGCCTCCGGCGCCGGTGATCACCATCCACCCGTGCTGCTGCATCAGTTCGGCGAACCTTTTGGCTTGCAGGTATTGCGGGTGGTCTTCCGGCGTGCGCGAGGAGCCGAACATGCTCACCTTGGGGATGTCCGTATAAGGCGCGAACACCTTGAACGCATAGCGAAGCTCCCTCAGGGCGGCGTTGAGGATCTTCAGGTCACCACGGTCGGCGCCGTCGGCCACTAGCCGGCAGATCGTAATGAGCATCTGAGCAAGCAGGTCGTCGTCGTGGCCGGGCGCGTATTCCGTAAGGAACTTCTTAATCGCCTCCGACCGCCCTTTCCGCCAATCCTCTAGCGAACCAGGCGAAATAGCGGACTCGTCCATGTATGTTCTCCCGGGGGTCCGCAAAACCAGCGCGTCCCATCTCCCCTATCGGCCAATGGACTATATGCCGGCAATTGCGCAGGGACCACCGGGCAGGGATGGAGACGGCCCCACAAGCCCCGTAAGAACAGGCATTTTCGGCCTTCCAGCGTGCCTGGCAACTTTATCGATCCCGATGCCCCTCGGCACGCAATTCCCGGCGTATTAAGTTCGGAGATAACACCTTCGGTGTGGGCGTTGTCGGTTTCCAGTCGTTCGCACAACACGGCGCCCACGGTAGTGGAGATAGCGCGGGCCACCCTGGCTCATTCCGCCACGGAAGGCCTCCCCCGTTGTTAACGGCGCCATCACCGTAATCCGCAACGCCACCGTCGTCCTGACCTCATGCGCGCCGTTTATCGCCCCTGGACAGATCACCGGTCGATGCTTGCAGTCGCCCTGCCCATCCCCCCACTTTCGAGATTCAGCTTTTCCTCTCGTCGCTCGACCGAACCGCGCTTAGCCACCTGGCTCCGCCGCTCCACCACGAGTCCTCCCTCGATATATTATAGCCCGCAGCCCCACAGCCCCGGCTATGTAGACCAGCAATTCTGCGCACCGGTAGAGTGTGCCGATATTCACGCGGTCACTGTATCCGCCGTAACAATCCAAGTACGCCTCGAGGTCCCATATCGGAATCTGGAACATGATCCTGTTAAAAACGAATACAGCCAGCAACATGTATGCTACTTCCAAAATCGTCACGATTGCCCCTCGCCTTGTTCATCCTTCATCCTTCAACCTTCAACCTTCCGAGGCAGTTCCATCCATCACTTTAGCGGTAACGCAAGGTGGTTATCCCCGATACACGCGGTCTGACGAACCACGAACTCTAACTCCCGAGGGGCACTCGCCCGGGTGGGCTTAATCGTGCGTCCACGCCGAGGGACCGGTTGCGGCGGTTGACCCCAGTCGATTTGTCTTCTAGGCTCACCGCACAACCGCGATGATCGGTATTCGCCACGAAAATAAGAGCCGATGGGAGTCCCGGGTGCCAGTGGTCCCGGACGACGTCCGAGCCCTCATCCGTGACCACGGGGTTGGGTTTTGCGTTCAGAGATCACCAACGCGAGTATTCTCTGACGCCGAGTTCGCCACCGCCGGCGCGACCATAGCCGACGACTTGCCGGACTGTCCCATCGTCATGGGCATCAAAGAAATCCCACCGGACAAGCTCCTCCCCAATCGAACGTACGTCTTATTCTCCCATGTCATCAAGGGGCAGCCGGCCAACATGCCCATGCTCCGTCGTCTGATGGAGCTGAAGTGCCAACTGATCGATTATGAACGGATCGCATACGGGGAAGGTCGGCGGCTGGTGTTCTTCGGTCGCTTCGCCGGACTGGCCGGGATGATCGATACTCTCTGGGCACTCGGACAGCGCTGGCGGCACGAAGGTGTGGAGAACCCCTTCACCGACGTGCGCCAAGCGTATCAATACAAGAACATCGAGCACGCCAAGGCGGACATTGCGGAAGTCGGGGAGCGTATTCGGCAGCGTGGGCTTCCGGAGGCATGCCGCCCTCTTGTATGTGGTTTCGCAGGGTATGGACAGGTTGCCCAAGGGGCTCAAGAGATTTATGATCTGCTGCCCGTTGAGACGGTGTCGCCCGGTGAGCTGGCCGCCGTGCCGCTCGCGGCTAACGCTTGCTTTAAGGTTGTTTTCCACGAGAAGCACATGGTCGAGCGGATCGACGCCTCGTCCCCCTTTGAGCTACAGGAGTACTACGATCACCCCGAGCGCTATCGCGGACAATTTTACACCTACTTGCCCCACCTGACGGTGCTGGTCAATGGCATTTACTGGGAGCCGAAGTACCCTCGTTTGGTCACGCGGGAACTGCTCCGTGACCTATACCGGCGGGCGGATCCGCCTCGGCTCCGCGTGATCGGGGACATTTCGTGTGACATCGAAGGTTCAGTGGAATGCACGATCCGAACGACGGAGCCGGACAATCCGGTCTTTGTCTACGAGCCTGATACCGGCCGGACTTGCGACGGCGTGGCTGGCGAAGGGCCGGTTGTCCTGGCGGTGGACCATCTTCCATGCGAGCTTCCTGTGGATTCATCGACTTATTTCAGCCAGTCGCTCAAGTCCTTCATTCCCGCCCTGGCCCGGGCGGACTTCAGCGGGCCACTGGCTGACAGCGGCTTGCCACGCGAACTGATTCGGGCCACGATTGTCTACCAAGGAGCGCTGACCCAGCCATACCGGTATCTGGAGCAGTTCGTGAAGGAATAATCGAGCTGTTCAAGGCGCGTTACACAGAGGTCGTTGGACCGGATCGTGCCAGAGACTCTTGCCTGATGACTCACCACACGATCGAGACTATGCAGGAGGTTGATCTATGAAGAAGGTTTTGGTTCTAGGTGCCGGCCTGGTTACCCGTCCTCTGGTGCGTTATCTGCTCGACCAGCCGGATTTCCACGTGACTGTTGCCACCCGAACGGTCAGCAAGGCCGACGCCCTGGTTACCGGCCGCCCAAGAGGGACAACCTTGACCCTGCTGGCTGACGACACTGAGAAGTTGGCCAAGCTCATCAATGAGCACGATCTGGCTGTCAGCTTGTTGCCCGCTCCGCTTCATCCCGTGGTTGCGGACCTGTGTATCAAGCACCGCAAGCACATGGTGACTACCTCGTATCTGAGCCCGGCGATAAAGGCCCTCGACGGCCCGGCCCGCGAGGCAGGGGTCACAATCCTAAACGAGATCGGTGTGGACCCGGGCATCGACCACATGTCAGCCATGCGCATCATCGAGGACGTGAAGGCCCGGGGCGGTAGGATCGTCAGCTTCAGATCGTACTGTGGCGGTTTGCCGGCCCCGGAGGCCAACGACAATCCGTTCGGGTACAAGTTCTCCTGGAGTCCCCGAGCAGTGTGCACGGCGGGCAAGAGTTCCGCCCGGTTTCGCGAAGACGGCAAACAGGTAGACATCCCCGGTCCGGAGCTGTTTACCTGCGTTCATCCGCTGTATGTGGAAGGGATCGGCCAGCTCGAGGCCTATCCCAACCGCGACTCGCTGGGCTATGTCGAGCTGTATGGGCTGGAGGGCATAGAAACCATGTTTCGGGGGACCCTTCGTTACCCAGGCTGGTGCGAGACACTCAAGAAGATTGTAGATCTGGGCTTGCTCGACGAGACCCCGATTACATACCCGGCTGGCACCACATACGCCCAGTTCGTGGGTCAGTTCCTGAAATCCCGGCCTTCGGGCGACGCTCGGAAGGATCTGGCCGCACAGCTTGGGCTTGATGCCGCCTCGCCTATCCTCGATCGCCTGGAATGGCTCGGCCTGTTTAGCGACGAGACGATCGCCATTACGGGAAAGGAGACTACACCGCTGGATGTCTTGGGCTCGCGAATGGAACAGAAGATGAAGTACCAGCCCGGCGAGCGGGACATGATCGTCCTTTGCCATTACTTCGTTGCCGGGTTCGAGTCCGGACCGGACGAGCGGATCACGTCGACCATGATTGACTATGGTCAGCCGGGTGGAGACTCTTCCATGGCCCGCACGGTCAGCCTGCCTGCCGCCATAGGTGTGAGGTTGATCCTGACCGGAGGGCTTATGACTCCCGGCGTGCACATACCCGTGACGAAGGAGATCTACAACCCGGTCCTCGACGAGCTGGCGAGTTTAGGCATCCGCTGCATGGAGAACACCGAACCTTTGGGAGCCTGATCCGGCATCGAAGGTCTGAGGTCACCAACTGGCACAGCTATTGCAGTCGCATCGCCGAATGGGTGATTGCGGATTTTTGGGCGCAGTGGCGATGGCGACCCCACCTGACCGATATAGGTTTACTCGTGTGACGGGTGTTTCGGAATCGGCCATGTGAGGAATGCCAAGGTGGAGGCAAAGAAGTGTTAGGCATCAAGCAGGAGCAGCAGTCGGGGCATAGCTGGATTGGCCCGGCTCCGTGGATCGAGACATCGCTTCCAGGTCCCAACGCCAAGGCGTTGATCGAACGGGATCACCGTTACAGCTCCCCCTCGCACACCCGTGATTACCCCCTGGTCGTGCAGCGCGCCGTGGGCTCTGTGATTGAGGACGTTGACGGCAATCGCTTCCTGGATTTTGCTGCAGGGCTTGAGGTCTGCCTGACCGGCCACTGCCACCCCAAGGTCATCGCCGCGATCGAGGCACAGGCCAGGGCTCTAATCCACATTTGCGGCAGCGACTTCTACCACTCGCCGATGGTCGAGCTGATGGAACAACTCGTGGAGATCGCCCCCGGCAAGCGCCCCAAGCGCGTGCTCCTGACCAACAGCGGAACCGAAGCCGTCGAAGCGGCCATCAAGCTCTGCCGTTATCACACCGAAAGGAAATGGATCATCGCGTTTCACGGCGCATTCCATGGACGCACCATGGGTGCCCTGGCCCTGACCTGCTCCAAAACGCGGCAGCAAGAACGATTTGGACCCCTTGTCCCAATGGTGGCTCATGTTCCCTATGGGGATGCCAAGGCGATCGAAACGCAGCTATTCAAGTACAAAATGGCTCCGGAGGAGGTTGCCGCCGTCTTCGTCGAGGCGATGCAGGGCGAAGGCGGGTATGTGGTGCCGGATTCGTCGTTTTTGCCGAATCTTCGTGCCCTGTGCGACAAGCATGGCATCATTCTGGTTTGCGACGAGATTCAGTCCGGCCTCGGACGCACCGGCAAGTGGTTTGCGTTTGAGCACTTCGGTATCGTGCCCGACGTAATTTTGATAGCCAAAGGACTCGCCAGTGGGATGCCGCTCGGGGCCCTTATCGCTAACGCGGACATCATGGACTGGGAACCGGGTGCCCACGGAAGCACGCTCGCCGGCAACCCGGTCTGTTGCGCGGCGGCGCTCGCCACGCTGGATTTAGTCGGGTCAACTCTTATGGCCAATGCGGCCAAGCTCGGTGAGCGCCTGCGGGCTCAGCTCGGAGAGATGGCCGACAAACGGAAGGTTGTGGCCAACGTTCGCGGGCTTGGGCTAAAGTGCGCCGTTGACATCATCAACAAAAAGAGCGGCAAGCCCGATCCCAAGCTGCGCCGCCGAATCCTACAGGCGGCGTTCGAGCGCGGTCTGGTCCTGCTGCCCTGTGGGGAGCACGGTATACGCTTTTGCCCACCCCTGTGCATCAACGAAACCCAGCTCGACGTGGGGCTAAAAACCCTTGACGAAGCCCTCGCGACGGTTGTCTGAGCCGATCAACAGCCCTGGCCCGCCCCTGGTCGAGCAGGTCGATTCGTAGAGGTCGCCGCCGATCTACCGCCGATTCGTTGCCGCCGGTCGCCGCAATTTGATCTTCATGTCGCGCCGCGTGGTTCTCGAAGCCTCAATGACTTTCATGGCTTTCTTGATGTCCGGAACCTTTAGGACCACCACGGTTTTACCACCCCTGGCGCCGGTCGTGCAGTACATATATCCGATGTTGATGTGAGCGGCCAAGAGGCGTTCACAAAGGTCCGCCGCCGCCCCCGGCCGGTTGGCCAGCGTCACCCCCAGCACGTCCGTTTCCGCCACTGGTACGTTGAGCTGTTGAAGAATCGGCCTGGCCGCCGCCGGATCATCCACAATCAGCCGGAGCACGCCATGTTCCATTGAATCCATCATGGCGATGCTGGTAACGTTTATCTTGGCCTTGGCGATCTCCCGGAAAACCTGCGGCAGCACGCCTGGCTTATTAACAAGAAAGATGGAAAATTGCACGCGCTTTTCCATGGGAGTCTCCAGTATGGTGGGTAAGCTCTCGGCATCCGTCACCTGCTTGGCCACCAGTATAGCATCCGATCGAGCCGATTACAACGCGTATCCAGGCACTACATCCGGCCCTGAGTTTTCCTCACCTAGGCTAAGCCTACCTTCCTGAGACGTCTTCCTAGCGGCACGTCTAGATGATTCCGCATCCGCGCCATCGGCGGCACTGAAGACGCAACCCCAAAAGCCCGCACATGACAAAAACCGACGTGCTCAGCATCGCTACGCCGCAGAGCCTACCTATCGTCGGAGGCCCAACGCCGGAATCCTGGTCAGCGTTGTCACCGATACCGTCGCCATCGCTATCGGCCGTCTCAGTCGGGTCAAGCGGAAACGCATCGCCGATGTCGTCCACGCCGTCGTTGTCGTCATCGGCATCGGTATTGTCGCCAACGCCGTCGTCGTCGGTGTCGGCGGTCTCTACGGGGTCGAGCGGGAACGCGTCGCCGTTATCGCCAACGCCATCATCGTCGGAATCGCTTGCCTCAGCCGGATCAAGCGGGAAGGTGTCGTCGGCATCGTCCACGCCGTCGTCATCGTCGTCCTCGTCGGTGTTATTGCCGACTCCGTCGTCATCCGTGTCCGCCGACTCAGCCGGATCGTCCGGGAAAGCATCGTCCAGGTTCGGCACGCCGTCACCGTCCGAGTCCCCGGACGGGTCGGTCGGGTCGGCGACGGACAACGCCAACTGCCCACCTTGAAGGTTTCCTCCCGCAAGTGAGAACGCCACAAAAGGAAAGCCGGCGTCGAACTCCGCTCGGCTTAACTGGCCCGCCTCAGTGGATCCCACGGCATTCAACGTGCCGCTGGCGCTCACCGTGACCTCAACCGTGGCCACACAGATCGGCTCTTCGCTTAGCGTAAGCAAACCCGGCGCACTGCTCGACATTAGCGAAGTGGCTGAGGGTGTCGGCAGGGACGTCACTTGGAATGTATACGCGCTTGGGTCCACATCCCACGTGAAGGTGCCCAGCTCGATGCCCGGACTAGTCGCCGCGAAATCAAACTGCAGGTTCCGCAGGTCAGCAAGCGGGTTGTCATCGCCCTCGACCGATAGCAGGATGTCCACAAACACCTCAGCACCGGCTGGGACATCTCCCACAATGGGATTCATGTCAGCGTCGTTGGGCTCCAAGGTGACTATCAGATCAGCCTGGGCCAACGGTACAAAAAGCACCCCAACCGCTATTAACGCTACAATGATGCAACGGCGCATTGCTCGTACCACTCTGTGTTGTTGCACCCCGTCGGTCGCAATCCGATCGGGCGTCAAAACCGCAGTCCAGGTCCGGTGTATTCTTGCGCACCGCACCGGTCCCGTCACGAACTTTCCCGAAAAAACACGCGACCTCGGTGACTCAGGGCCGGTAGCACTGTTTGGTACCGTGTGAACAGCAAAGTTCTCGGACGCTCGGCTCGGCTGTTCCTCCTAAATTGGCGCAGAGTCGATACACGAAAAGCGGTGGCGTAGCCACAACGGTCGTTGCGGCTACGCCACCGAATTCTGACTACATCTAGCAACACAGACCCGTAAGGCGTTACCATCGGCAGTCCGCTGCTGGGTGCCGACGCCTTTTACCCGGGTGGGCAAGTAACTTCCATCGACACATTCAGCCAGGGATCGTACACGCCGGCGCCGTTAAGCAGGTCGATCACACGCAAAATGTCCGGCGGACCGCACATGTCGCTCCGGTCTACGTCGCACTGCCACATCTCGCACGTTCTGACGCCGTTTAGGCAGTCGATTACGTACAGGATGTCCGCCGGTGCACTGGTGTTGTCAGCAGCACTCACATCACCCGGCAGGGAGCCGAGGCACGTAGTCGTGTCGGCGTAGGTGACGCACGTCCACTTGCCGGTCGAGATCAGGCGGTCAAAGACCAGAGTCACAGTAGCCCCGTCCTTAATCGCGTCCGTGATCGTCGGCGGAGTCTCGGCCGGGTGTACGCTTACCGAAAAGTCGCCGGGACCAACGGCAGCTGCACACGAAGCATCGGAAAAAGTAAGGTCAATCGAGTTCCAACCAGCCGGCTCCGTTCCATCGGGTTTCGACGGCTGACGGGCATCGATCGCGCAATTAGGTGGGTCAGTGGACACGATCATACACCCCACCTCGATCATCAGGTTCTCGATCGTGCCGACGCCGGCCTCCTCAACCGCCCAATACGTTCCATCCTCGGTCTCTCCTTGCTTGATCACATTGGCAAACAGGTTGCTGAGCGCCAGGGTGTACGTGCCCTCCACATCAGGGGCCGTCAACGAACCCTCCGCCAGCACAATCTCTGTGTGACCCAGGCCTATCACCACCGCCTCTGCGATCGGGTAGGGGGCGTTGCCCTCGACGTTGTTGATCGTGTTCTGCCCGCCGCCGATCTGCACAAGATCGCCCTCGCGGCCGGGAACATTCGCCGTCCCGCCGAAGCCGGCCGGATTGGTAATGCCCTCCGGAATCACGAAGCTGGCAATCGGGCCCGAACTTGGTGTGCTCGTCTGCGCCAGAGCGCCGCCGTCAAACACAAGGTCAAAGCCGAAAAGGGCCAGCCCCTCGTTGTCCGTGTCACTACTCAGAACGCCAAGGACCTCGTAATTGACCGTCGCACCCGGCGGTACGGTGACCATGTCATGCCCGGTATCCGATACAACCCTGACATTCAAATCCGTCGCCAACGCTGTCGAGCCGCTTAGCGCCGCAGCTATGGCCAAACCCAGTAACTTCCTCATCGCATTCGCTCCGTTAAGTGGTGCAACCGACTATTGCACTGCCAATTGTCGCAAATCCCCTTAGCCACCAAGCCACCGGCCTTGTCGGCGCACTCCAATCCGCGCCGACGGACAGCCGGTACATCATAGTAGTCGCCGCCGGACCGCCGCGGCGCGAGGTTTTCTAGCCGGAAGCCCGGTGTCTCCTCCACGTCGGACCCCGCCGGCACCGCGTCTCATAAAAAACCCGACTATCATCGCTGGACCGAAACTCGTTGGAACGAGAATCCCTTCTCGGTCCTCGCATTTACAGCGTCAAATTTCCCGTTCCAGTTTAATCAGAACGCCGTTTTGCCGTCCCGGCTGCATTGCCACTGCTTGTCAGCTCGATTGTGGCGGTTTCGTGGTTTGACGCCGTGGCGAGCAAACGCGACTCTACCCGCCAATGACACCACTTGCTTTCACACGCAGCGTGCGAAGCCTCAACCGGTTGCGTCACATCGCGCAGGTGCTGACGCGCCACGGTTTCGGACACGTCGTTGCTCGGATCAACTTGGCGCGCTTCGTGCCCGTATGGATGCTCCGCAAGAAAGCACCGGCACCGGCACTCGAAGAGGGCGCCTCGGCCATCGGTCGGCGGCTGGCCCAGGTCTGTGCCGAGCTCGGGCCGACCTTCATAAAGCTCGGGCAGATGATGAGCACACGACCGGATATCGTTCCGGCCGAAGTCCTCACAGAGCTGCGCGTACTTCAGGACGATGTGCCGGCCTTCGACACCACCGTTGCAATGGACATGATCGCTGAGGAGCTGGGTCGACCCGTTGACGAGTGCTTCGCCTCGATCGACGACAGGCCGATCGCGAGCGCTTCGATCGGTCAAGTCTACCGGGCTCAGACAAAGGACGGCGCCGAGGTCGTCGTCAAGATACGCCGACCGGACATTGACGAGATCATCACGCTGGACATGCAACTGCTGCGCTGGCTGGCCGAGTCACTGGAAGACTTCATGCCCGAGCTGCGGGTGTACAGGCCAACCATGCTGGTCAGCGAACTCGAGGAGATGCTTACACGTGAGTTGGATTACGTCAATGAGGCCTCCACCACCACACGCTTTGCGAAAGCCTTCGAAGACGAAACCGGAATTCGCATCCCCAACGTACACTGGGACCTGTCCGGTTCGCGCGTTTTGACGCTGGACGTTCTTCGTGGGACTAACGTTGACACACTGCTGGCAACGTCTGATGAGACGGACGGAAAGATTGATCGCCGGCTGGTCGCTCGTCGACTGGCCGAGTGTTATCTCAAACAGGTATTCGAAATCGGCGTATTCCACGCCGACCCCCATCCGGGCAATATTCTGGTCGACCCGCCCGCAAACGTCGGACTTATCGACTTCGGTCAGGTTGGGACGATCACCGATGACCTGATGACCCAGCTCATCGTCATCGTCTACGCGTCGGTCAATCGGGAGATGGACGTGATGATCGACTCGTTCGCCGATCTCGGCGCTTTGGGACCGGAGACGAACCGGCGGCAGCTACATCGCGCCCTTCAGGTGCTTCTCGACAAATACTACGGCCTGCCGCTCAAGCGATTGGATCTCAGCACGCTCACGACCGAGTTTACTGAGGTGGTGCGCCGCCACGACGTGGTTGTTCCGCGGGATCTGCTGATGCTGGCCAAGGCGCTCGGCACCGTAGCCAGTGTCGCCGCACGACTCGATCCCGACCTGGACCTGCTGGAACTGCTTAAACCCCGGCTGCAGCGAGCGCTTACCGAAAGGCTTTCGCCGCAGCACCTAGCCCGTGGGGCGATGGTCTGGGGATGGCACGTGTTCAGTCTGGCCCGTAGCGCACCGGCACAACTGCGTGACTTTCTTCGCGGGCTCCGGTCCGGGGCCTGGAAGCTGCACATCCGTCACGAGAACATCGAACGACTCATCAGCGAACTGGATCGTTCCAGCAACCGGCTGGCCTTTTCGATCGTGATCGCCGCCATCATTGTGGGTAGCTCCGCGTTGGTCAGCACCGCGACGGACCTGACACTTCTCGGCCTCAAGGTCCAGTACTTCGGCGTGATCGGCTATCTGATCGCCGGACTCCTTGGCCTGGCCCTTATCTGGGCGATCTTCCGAAGCGGCCGATTGCACTGATACCTCGTTATGGTTGATTTGAGGGGCAGCCAAGGGCGGACTCCCCGGACGTTCGGTGCAGTCGTGGGAGACACTTGCGTGCGCGTGACGGAACACAGCTCCTCGCCTGACGGCTGACCGCCTGTCTCGCGTGCCCCGGGGGACTCGGTGACCGGTGGTATGTCGCATGCAGTACCCTCGAGCAGCCCGGTTTGACCTGCGCATAGGCCGGGACACGACCCGCCCAGAAGGTTGCCCCAAGACTGCAACGCATCTACGGGCGGCGAAGCGGCTCTGCGGATGGCGCAGATTCATTAGAGAGAGACGGTGATGAATAACGGGAAGGTGATGAACCGGTGGCTCGTGGTGGTCGGCGCCATCTTGATCCAATTGTGTCTCGGTGCGATTTACGCTTGGAGCGTGTTCACGACTACGCTCAAGGCCAGCCCGGATAACGGGGGTTACGGTTTCACTGCCACGCAGACGCAGTGGATCTTTTCCGCAGGGCTCGCCTCGTTCGCCATCGTGATGCTCTTTGCCGGACGCTGGCAGGCCAAGGTCGGACCCAGAACGGTCGCCGCGGTCGGTGGTCTAGTGCTGGGGAGTGGTTACATCCTTGGCGGGCTACTGGGCCACGGCTTCTGGCAGCAACTGCTCTGCATCGGGTTTGTCGGCGGGGCCGGTATAGGACTGGCCTACGTCGTACCCATCGCGGTGGGTGTAGAGTGGTTTCCGGATAGAAAGGGAATGATCACCGGTCTGTCGGTTGCCGGGTTCGGTTTTGGCGCGACCATCTGGGTCAAACTGGCCGGCAGTTGGTTCGGCGGCCTGCTGAACACGACCAATATCTTCGGACTGCCGGGCGTGCAGAGCGTATTCGTCATTTACGGCATGCTGTTCCTGGTATTAGTGATTCTGGGCAGTGTGGTGATGGTCCATCCGCCCGCCGGTTGGAAGCCGGCCGGGTGGAATCCCGCGGCACCCGCCAGGGGCGTCAAGACCGAGGCTGCCGTCGGACTTAGCACACGTCAAATGTTCGGTACACCACAATACTGGGGTCTGCTTCTGATGTTCATCGGATCGGCTATGGCGGGCCTGATGGTAATCGGCTGCATCCGCCTGTTCGGAACCGACAGTCTGGTCGCTGGTGGCATGGTAGCCGACCGGCCCGCTGCGGGCATCATCGCCGGCACCGCCATGGCGTGGTTGGCTATACTCAACGGTCTCGGACGCATCATCTGGGGAATCGCCTCCGACAAGATCGGCCGCAAGACTGCGCTGTTCCTGATGTGCCTGATTCAGGGCATCATGATGCTGGTGTTCTTCAACATCGGGGGCACCAAGGCCGGATTGATAATCGGGGCTTGCATCATCGGATTCAACTTCGGCGGGAACTTCGCATTGTTCCCGGCGGCTACCGCTGACTTCTTCGGCAACAGGAACCTCGGTGTGAACTATCCATGGGTGTTTCTGGCCTACGGCATTGCGGGCATCGTCGGTCCACAGATTGCGGCGCACTTCAGGGATGCAGCCACCGGCGTGGAAGCGTGGAGGACACCCTTTATCATCGCCGGTATTGCCTGCCTCCTTGCGGCCGCAGTGGGCCTGATGCTCCGAACGAAGTCGAGTCGGCTAGCGGACTGACACGTCTGCTTGCAATCGGCCGATACAACCGGTATTCATGCCCGCTATGAAATGGACCGACTTCTTCATCCCGACCGCCAAGGAAACGCCCACTGAGGCCACAGTACCCTCGCATCAACTGATGCTTCGGGCCGGTCTGATCCGCCAGGTCGTGGCCGGGGCCTACACTTATCTCCCGCTGGGATACCTCGCCCTGCGCAAGATTGAGAACATCGTGCGGGAGGAGATGAACGCCGCCGGGGCGATCGAGCTGCACATGCCGGCCATGCACCCCATCGAATGGTGGCAGCAAACCGGCCGGGTCGAGGCCATGGGCGAGACGCTCCTTCGCCTCGCCGGTACCGGCGACGATTGGCGATCGCGCACTGTATTGGGTCCTACGCACGAGGAACCTATTACCGAGATCGCCCGGGCGTACATCAACAGCTACAAGCAGTTACCAATCAACCTCTACCAGATTCAGACCAAGTTCCGCGGCGAGACCAGACCCAAGAGTGGTGTCTTGCGAACCCGCGAGTTTCTGATGAAGGATGCCTATTCGTTCCACATGGCCAAGGATGGGCCGGGCGGTTTGGACGAGGGCTACCAGAAGATGTACGACGCGTACTGCGCGATCTTCAGCCGCTGCGGTCTGCCCTACATGATCGTCGAGGCGGAGTCCGGACCGATCGGCGGTGACGCCTCACACGAGTTCATGGTCCCGACCGACGCCGGCGAGGACTATCTGGTCCAGTCTGAGGACGGCTCCTACGCCGCGAATCTCGAACGGGCCGAGGTTGCCCCGATTGAAGACCGCAACGATGGAACCAACGCCCCGCTGAGCGAGGTTCATACTCCCGGCCTGTCCACCATCGACGAGGTATCGGGGTTCTTGAAGTGCCAGCCTTGCCGGATGATCAAGACGATCATCTATGAAGCGGACGGCTGTCCGCTTGTGGCCCTGGTTCGCGGCGATCACGAAGTGAATGAGGCCAAGCTCGCCAGGGCGGCCGGAGTGGGCCCAGTCAAAGCGGCAGACGCGGAGCTGATCCGCGAAGTGACCGGCGCCGAGGTCGGTTTCGCCGGCCCGGCTGGACTTAATGCCCGGGTCATCGCCGATCAGGCCGTCACCGTAATGCACGACGCAGTCACCGGCGCCAACAAGACGAATTACCACATAACTGGGGTCAACGTGGGACGGGATTACCAGATCAAGGAGGTCGCAGATATTCGAATGGCCGTGGAAGGCGACCGGGCCCCGAACGGCTCGCCGCTTGTTTTCAAAAAATGCATCGAGGTGGGTCACGTCTTCAAGCTGGGCACAAAGTACTCTGAGGCCATGGAGGCGACCTGCCTCGACAGGGACGGTAAGGTCAAGCCGTTTATCATGGGCTGCTACGGCATAGGGCTCAACCGGATTATGGCCGCCGCGATCGAAGCTTTCCACGATGACAAGGGTATTTGTTGGCCTATGTCGATCGCGCCACAGCAGGTCGTCATCTGTGCACTGGACATGCGCGACCAGTCTGTCACGTCCTTGGCACAGAAGCTGCACGACGAAATGGAGGCAGCGGGGATTGAGGTTCTGCTGGATGATCGCGACGCCCGCCCCGGCTTCAAGTTTATGGACGCCGACCTGATCGGCTTCCCGCTCCGCGTCACCGTAGGCAAGCGTGGCCTGAGCGAAGGCGTCGTCGAGTTACGGAAACGCCGCACCGGAGAAGTCCAGAAGCTCCCGCCCGAGCAGATCGTCGCCGCAGTATCCCAACTTGGGCAAGTAATGCTCAGGTCCGAACAGACCCACGTGCCTGTGCGGTAGCCCGGCGCACGGAAGACACTCGGTGCGTGCCGTCTCTAAAAATCAGACGCATCCGTAAATCCTGATACAAGCCATTCGAGGGCCGAGAATGGGCAATCATGTTACGTTCCCGGCCTGGATCCCCCCGGGGGGTAGGTATCGGACGGCTCGGCTCTCCTGGCCCCGGTGCGTCCGAGTCTCCGGGCATTACGTTGCATTTGTCACCAACCGAATCCACGCCCAGGTCGTCAAGTCACTTTCGAGCTGGTAGCAACGCTGCGACTGCAGACGTGGGGGATGTGGTTCAAATCGCCTCAGAGAATGCTCCTGGCGCTGTCGAGAGAGGGGTGATTTCGCCCAAGACGGGTTCGTACGAGAGAATTAAGACCTGCCACACGTTATTGAACGTATCGAGAGCCCCGGGGGACTTGCCGGCTGCGAGCGCAATCCTTATAATCACAGACAAAGCAGGGGAATACCCATGCTGCGAGCACGTAGCGCCAGGCTCTTCGTTCTTCTGGTTCTCGCCTGTTTCCCGATCACGGGGGGCGCCAGGACGGTCACGGAGATCATCTTCACTGGGCTTGACTCGCCGAGCGGCATCGCCGTAGACGGCTCGGGCAACGCCTACGTCACTGGATGGGAGAGCGACAACGCCTTCAAGATCACGCTGGATGGGGTCATCACCGAGATCATCGACACGACTGGCGACGGCATGGGGAACACGCTTGACGGGCAGCGCGGCATCGCCGTAGACGCCTCGGGCAACACCTACGTCACTGGATCCTACAGCGACAACGCCTTCAAGATCACGCCGGATAGTGTCATAACCGAGATCATCGACTCGACCGGCGACGGCATGGGGAACACGCTTGACTACCCGGTCGGAATCACAGTAGACGACTCGGGCAACGCCTACGTCGCTGGGTACCGCAGCGACAACGCCTTCAAGATCACGCCGGATGGGGTCATCACCGAGATCATCGATTGGACTGGCGACGGCATAGGGCCCACGCTTGACTACCCGAACGACATCGCCCTGGACGGCTCGGGCAACGCCTACGTTACCGGACGCTGGAGCCACAACGCCTTCAAGATCACACCGGACGGGCTCATTATCGAGATCATCGACCAGACTGGCGACGGCATGGGAAACACGCTTGATTACCCGTACGGCATCGCCGTAGACGGCTGGGGCAACACCTACGTCACTGGAAAGGCGAGCCACAACACCTTCAAGATCACGCCGGACGGGGTTATCACCGAGATCATCGACTCGGCTGGCGACGGCATGGGGAACTCGCTTACCGGGCCGTTCGGCATCGCCGTAGACGACTCGGGCAACGCCTTCGTCACTGGAGTCGGCAGCAACAACGCCTTCAAGATCACGCCGGATGGGGTCATCACCGAGATCATCGACTTTACTGGCGACGGCATGGGGAACACGTTTGACGGCCCGCGAGGCATCGCCGTAGACGGGTCGAACAACGCCTACGTCACTGGACACTACACCGACAACGCCTTCAAGATCACGCCCGATGGGGTCGTAACTGAGATCATCGACTCGACCAGCGACGGCTTGGGGAACACGCTTGACGGTCCGCGAGGCATCACCGTAGACGGGTCGAACAACGCGTACGTTGCTGGACGCCTCAGCGACAACGCCTTCAAGATCACGTCGGACGGGGTCATCACCGAGATCATCGATTGGACTGGCGACCGCAGCGGGAAGACGCTTGACGAGCCGTACAGCATCGCCGCAGACGACTCGGGTAACGCCTACGTCACCGGAGGTGAAAGCGACAACGCCTTCAAGATCACGTCGGACGGGGTCATCACCGAGATCATCGATTGGACTGGCGACCGCAGCGGGAAAACGCTTGACGAGCCGTACAGCATCGCCGTGGACGACTCGGGTAACGCCTACGTCGCTGGCTGGGCCAGCGACAACGCCTTCAAGATCAGGCCGGATGGGGTCATCACCGAGATCATCGACTCGACCGGCGACGGTCTGGCGAACACGCTCGACGGCCCTGCCGGCGTTGCCGTGGACGACTCAGGTAACGCCTACGTCACTGGACACGAGAGCGACAATGCCTTCAAGATCACACCGGAGGGGGGCATCACCAAGATCATCGATTCGACCGGCGATGGCTTGGGGAACACGTTAGACGGGCCCATCGGCATCGCCGTGGACGACTCGGGTAACGCCTACGTCACCGCATATCACAGCAACAACGCTTTCAAGATCACGCCGGACGGGCCCATCACCGAGATCATCGACTCGACTGGCGACGGCATGGGGAACTTCTTTTTAGGTGGGCGGCGGATTGCGGTGGACGACCAGGGCAACGCCTACGCCACCACAGCCAGCGGCGACAACGCCTTTAAGATCACGCCGGACGGGGTCATCACCGAGATCATCGATTCGACCGGCGACGGCATGGGGAACACGCTCGACGGCCCTGCCGGCGTCGCCGTGGACGACTCAGGTAACGCCTACGTCACTGGGCACGCGAGCGACAATGCCTTCAAGATCACGCCGGACGGAGTCATCACCGAGATCATCGACTCAACCGGCGACGATATAGGAAACACGCTTGACTACCCGCAAAGGATCGCCGTGGACGGCTGGGATAATGCCTACGTCGCTGGATTCTACTCCGACAACGCGTTCAAGATCACGCCGGATGGGGTCATCGCCGAGATCATCGACTCGACCGGCGACGGGATGGGGAACATGCTTGGCTACGCGACCGGCATCGCCGTAGACGACTCGGGCAGCGTCTACGTCACTGGATTCGACAGCGACAACGCCTTCAAGATCGAGCTGTGCGACACCCTGAATGACTATCCCCTATTCGAAGGATGCTTGACCGGCCCGGAGGGAGTGGCCGATCCGAGCTGCGCCTGCCCTGACGATGATGCTGACGGTGACGTGGACCTGGCCGACTTCGCGCGGTTTCAACGGACGTTCGTGGGGCCATGAGTAGACATGGCTTTTCGCATACCCCATAATGACACCGACGATGCTCCGCCAACGATTGATGATTATGACGTTGCTGTGGGCGAGCGTTGCGGCAGGTGACCCAATAGAACTGACTCCGGGAGAGTTCACAGCGAAGTTGAACGGGCTGAGGCTGTGGTACAAGGTCTCCGGCCAAGGTCCGGTGTGCATCATGCCCACGCCCGGCTGGGGACCGAGCTCGGACCTGTACTTCCGCACGCTCACGCCGCTTGAAGACACGTTCACCGTCGTCTACCTGGACACGCGCGGCACCGGCCGGTCGGAGCGGGCGGCTTCCACGATCGAGTATACCTGGGATCATTTCGTCGACGACTTGGAAGCGCTCCGGGAGCACCTCGGCCAGGCCAAGGTCTGGCTGATGGGCCACTCCGAGGGCGGCGTACATGTGATGCAGTACACGCTCAAGCACCCCGATCACGTAAGCGGCCTGATCCTGCTCACCACCCACGCTTCCATGGATCAGCAGCGCTGGATCGACGTGCAAAGACGAATGGAGCTTCGTAGCAGCGAACCGTGGTACGCGGAAGCCCGCAAGGCGTTGGAAACGCTCGGTGAGGCAACCAATGCGGACCAGTGGCGGAAGAACCTAATCGCTGCGTTACCCTTTTACTTGTCGGACGTGGCCAAGCTTCCCGACTGTCAGAAGCATTGGCGAGCAGAGTGGATGTCATACGACGCCTTTCGCGGGAGCATCGATTCAAAGCGGATCCCGTTTACCCTCGTCGATCAGCTCGGGCGGATCAAAGCTCCGACGTTGATTGTGGTCGGAGACGACGACTTCATCTGCTCTCCGACTGCGGCACAGCAGCTACATCTGGGCATCCCCAACTCGAAGCTACTTCTGATCGAAGATGCCGGTCACTTCCCCTGGCTCGAACAGCCCGAGGCATTTTTCTCGGGGGTTCACTCATTCCTCCCGGTACTGGGTTTGGGTCAGTAATAAGCAGTTCGACCAAGGTTTATCTGGACTCTCCGCCGCCGGTAATCCCTTGCCGACATTATCGGCCCGTGCGGCTTGTTGTCGATTCTATTGGCTAACCCGCTTTTCCAGGCCAACCGATAAACACGTCGTGTATAAGCGTGTCCAGATTAGGAGCAGACGACATGAGACGTGGATTATTGATGGGCGTTATTCTTGCAGCCTCGCCCTGGTTGATTGGATGTAGTGGAACTGTCACGCGGACGGAGCTGACACAGGTCGCAGTCAGGTTCGTGATACCGCCTGAACCGGAGCCGTTTGCCAACGCCGACACTGATGCTGACGTGCGTTGGGTCGTTGACGCCTCATACGACGGGTTCGTCGACACCGACAGCACGGCAAGACCGGTGCCCGACGCCTACCACGTGGCTTTGTGGGGTGGCCCGTTCGAGGGCAACGATGTGACGTACAGTGCCACCTCGCTGGCGCCGGGTTCGTACACCTTTGCCTACCTTGACCGTCCCGACGACAGCCTGATGCAGGGGTGGCTCGAGGTCAATTACGAGGGCAAGGATCTGCTGGACTATCTGTACAAGTGGAAGAACAGCATCCCGGAGCAGAAACAGCGGCTTGCCTATGACTATGAAATCAGTGGTCGGACGGACAGCATAGATCCGGCGGCCTTTAAGAGTCTCACTAAACAGCTTCGGGCCTTTGACCGTTTGGAGAAGCGGCTTGATGCGGCCATTACGGCCGAGGTCAAGGCCCAAACCGCGAGACACCAACAGATCCGTGACCTGCTCCGCGATGCGGAAATCCTCATCTTGCCCGGCAGCGATCAGGTCTTCCACGCGACAACGCGCGCCGCTTTCAGCCCCGACGATTTTGAGGCGGTTCGCGCCGCCGGAGCACTGACCAAGATGGTTCTGGTGGCGGACCATCAAGACGCCCAGTGGAAACTCCGCTGTGTCGATCAGTTGTATGATGATCTGATGCGCTGCAAAGCGGTAATGGGACAAGAGGCTGATCGACTCGAACGGCGCAAGGGACTGTTCCTACTGACCGACCACCTCCACAATCACGACAAACGTTTTGTCGAGAATGAAACGCGACTACAGATTACGCTTGGTGCGATCGACCGGCTGGACCAGCACATGAGCGATCTGCGTGATCGCCGGATGGCCCTGGCGTTCATCAGTGAGCTGGTCGCCCCCGACGGAGCCTTCCGAGCGCTCGATCAGGAAAAACGGGATCTGCTGCAAGAAAGGGTCGTGCTTCAGGCCGAGAGACATCGGCTGGACTTGCTGTTTGACGAATCCAATGAGAATAGTGCCAGGCGCGTTGACCTTGAGCGGAATCGTCAGCACGTCACCGCAGCAATCGTTTCGCTCGATGCCCGGCTTGCAGACCTCGGCAAAGCCCGCAAGGTGCTTGAGACAATGACTGAGTCCACAGATGTGATCCATCGCCAGGGCGACACGCGGCTGCTGACGGCTACGGTAGTTGAGGACCAATTACCTTTCGCCATTCGTCAGGCCATTCAGCGCGAGTCTCTCATGACCGTGCGGTTGCAGACCGAGGACAACTTGTTCGTGCCGGCGAAGGCGAGCGTGGCTCGGGCCGGTGCGTTCACCCCGGCAACATACCCGCGCACACCTTGGACTGGTGAAGGACAGTATGAATCGCCACCTCCCAGCCCGAGACCAGAGCGTGCCGATGCAGTTCAGTTCACTGAGCGGCAAGAGTACGAGCCGCAAGTGCCCCCCCCTGGCGATAAAGCAGGGTGGACACCCCCTCCCAGCCCGAGACCAGCGCATGCAGATGCAGTTCAGTTCACCGACTGGCAAAAACAGGAGCCCCAAGTGGTCCTCTCTCGCGATCAAGCAGACCGGGCACAATCCGACCGGGACGACTGCCCGTTGTGGCTAAAGCTACTGGTGCCTCCGTGCTGGCTGGCTGATCGAGACAAGACAGGAATGGCAGCCAATGAAGACAGAGCGTGGCTCGCCCGCCAACCGGAATATCAGCCGCAGCAGGATCGGTATCGCGATCAAACAGACTGGGCACAATCCGACCGGGACGACTGCCCGTTGTGGCTGAAGCTACTGGTGCCTCCGTGTTGGCTGGCTGATCGAGATAAGGCCAAGGTGGCAGCCGCTAATGATGATGCTCAACTTGCCGGTCTTCGAGACAAGCCGGCAACCCCGCAAGACGATCAGACATACCCCCCTCAGGCTGAAGAGAAAGACCCGGGATGTCCTTGGATAGTCCGCTTGCTCGTACCTCCATGTTGGATCGCCGATAACTGACCGCGCCCGCGGGCATCGTGCCACATACAAGACACCGGGCTTGAGCCGTAGCACCGCCGTAAAGGCCCTTGTGGAGCATTTGGTTCCACAAGGGCCTTGCCTTAAGTGCACAATAGGCGCTGTGACCTCCCCCCGAGTTGCATAGCAATCTCTGTGGCGTGACCAACGGGCAGAGGATGCGACTGGACGGGTTTGCTCAAATGACGTGCTTGTGGCAGCTCTAACTGTCTAACAGAACGGCATTACATTCGGAGCCGCGACCGTGAGGGAGCGGGCCGGGCCCGATTGTCGAACCGCTTCCTAACGGGCGCGGCTCGGTTTTGTTAGATGCTTCCAGAGTAGACTGCGATTTCGTATAGCGTCACCCATTGGGGGTGACGAACGAATCGTCGGGGCGCCACTCTCATGGGACAGCGCTACAACCGCCACACAAAAGCGGAGATTGCTGTAAGTCTGCCAAATCAGCATCCGATTCAGTTGCCCGCTAGGATTGCCGTGACGGCGTCGGCGTCGGTGGGAAGATTGCTCGTTAGGACCTCGGGGCCGCCCTCAGCAGCCGTGCGAACATGGATGGTGTCCTCGATCCGCATCCCACCAAAGGACTGTTCGATGAGTGACTCGACGGCCGGCCGGTTGACCACGCCCCCGAAAGGATACGCAAAAATCATCCTGACACCTTTTTCTCCTTCATCCCCTTGCGAGACAGTACGTGGGTCACGTGGACTTCCGCGACGCCTGTCTCCAATCGACGTACGTGGGACACGGCAGGCGATGCATCATTGGAGTGGTCCCGTTCCTTGAAACTGTACCTCCGAATCGGTGGGCGAAGCACGTGTGATGATGATGTTGCCTTTCCGGCCATCGTCTAGGACGAGTGTGTGGGGAGTGTCGCTTTTCATCGCCGAAGCAATGTCAAAGTCCTGGTTACCAGGTCTTACGAAAGACCCGTACCAGGTACCTAGCTTCCCCGGTGGGTTCACCTCCTCAATGCCAACCCGCACGTTCTTCAGTAACACGTCGTCCGCACGAAAAAGATCGCCGAAGAACACGTTCATGATCTAATCTCCGTGCGCCGGGATAAACCGGCGGGGTGTTGTGAATGAAAGAGTCATACGTTGAAGGGCTAGCGGACCACAGCGGCCCCGAGTCATGTGTCGTTGCCCGCGAGGGTAGGGGCGAAGCGTTGACAGGGGTACGTGCAGGGCGGCAGCCAGCCTGGCACGACGCTGCTGATAGATTTCCGGCGGGGCCGTCATGTTAAGCAATTGATTCGTCATCCGACCAATACTCGCAGGTCCGCCTTCCCCCGCAAGAGTCCGAGGATCTATATGACCGTGGGCAATTGTGCGGCACCGTCCTGCTCATTTCACCGCGCGGGCTGAAGCCCGCGGCTCGGTTGCGCTACAAGATTGCGCATGGTCATTTAGGCTACGTTCACGCCGGTAAACTCTACGCTTACCTGCGTCGAGACACCGGGCTCTTGCATGGTAATCCCGTAGAGTTGATCCACCACGTTCATAGTCCACTTCGAGTGGGTAATGATGATGAACTGCGTGTCACGGACGAATTCCTGGAGGATCCGGTTAAAACGCTCGTTGTTGGCTTCATCGAGGGCGGCATCAACCTCATCCAGAAACGCACACGGCGCGGGACGGGACTTGAAAATACTCATCAAAAGCGCAATCGCCGTCAGGGACTTCTCGCCGCCGGACATCAGCGAGATAGCCTGTAGGTCCTTCCCAGGCGGCTGAGCCAGGATCTCGATCCCGCACTCCAGGACGTTGTTAGGATCTTCGAGAATGATATCCGCCCGACCGCCGCCGAAGAGCTTGCGGAACAAAGCTCGGAAGTTCTCGCGGATCTGTTCCAAGGCGGTCGTAAAGCGCTCCCGTGACTCGCGATTCAGCCTGTCGATCAAATGTTCAAGCTGTCGGTGCGAGGCGGTGAGATCATCCCGTTGTCCGGTCAGGAACCCGTGCCGTTGCTCCAGCTCTTCCAGCTCGGTAATCGCATCGAGATTCACGTGGCCGAGCCGTTCCATTTTGCCACGAAGCTCGGTGATTTCGGCTTCGACCTGTTCCCAATCCTGTTCCTGGTGGTCGTATTGCGTGTAGCGTTCGGCCAGATCAATGGCCAGCTCATCCGAGACCCGGGACACCAGATCGTCACGCCGGACGTTTGTCTCGGTTAATAACATTTGGTGCTCGTGCAGTCCAGTCTCGACGGTCTCAAGGCGGCTGCGCGCGGTCTTCAGGGTTTCGGTCAGGTTCTCCGACTCGTGCCGGAGGGTCTCCCGCTGGTGTCGCAACTCCGTGCACCTTCCTTCCAGTTGCTCGATGCTGATGTTCAGCGACGAGAGCTGCTCCTGCCCCCGCTCGACCGTGCTCTCCGCATCTGTGATTCGGGCTTCACATTGTTCGCGATCGTGCCTGACGGCACCGACCGAGGTCTCGAGTTCCCCATTGATTCGTCTAAGGGAGTTGATCGTGTCGGCAACGGCGGCACGCTTCTCAGTCAATTGGCCGGCGCGTACCTTGACCTGCGTGAGCTCTTCCTGCACCTCCCGTCGCGTAGCCACGATCTTGTCAATTCGATCCTGATGGGCTGCAACTCTCTGTTCGCGCTGTATGTTTTCCCGTTCGACGGCTTCAAGTGATTTGCCCTCGGCAGCGCTCTTTTCGAGCATTTCGTTGATCTGGTGCTCGATCATCGCGACCTCTTGAGCGATCAAGGGCTGCTCGTTGGCTAACCGTTTGACCGTTTGGTCGATGCTCTGCAGGGCGGTGTTCGCCTCCACCTTGGCCGTGCTGGACTCGTAGATCGCGGTTCGCAGCTCTTGCCGTACGTCCTCCAGGTGGCTGATTTCCGCGTCAATGCGGTTGAGCTGGTCACCAAGTGTGTGGATCCGCTTGTCGAGTTCGATTGTTCGGGCCTCGATGTCGCGCAACTCGCTCTTGCGCGAGATCAGACCTGTCCCCGACGATGGCGGGCCCAGACTAACACGGCCGTCCGGCTCCACCACCTCGCCCTGCAGAGTGACAAAACGATGGCCGGCGACATCCATAGCAGCCATGGCCAGCGCGGCATCAAGGTCCTCCGTCATGACGGTCTTTCCGAACAGATGGCGCCCGAGAGGCTCGAACTGATCGGGGAATCGAACCAGGTCAATGGTCCGTGCAACGAATCCGGG
>Ga0114930_10001276_pt1 | contig 24370 bp, 19 predicted proteins | sample AnhtaG_FD_87300 | JGI IMG/M metagenome (GOLD analysis project Ga0114930, IMG submission 87300) | Deep subsurface microbial communities from Anholt, Denmark to uncover new lineages of life (NeLLi) - Anholt_01485 metaG | ecosystem: Environmental > Aquatic > Marine > Oceanic > Sediment | place... | reverse complement strand
TCGAGCCGCGACCCCCTCAGAAGCACTTTCAGCAATAGAAAAAATACTCCAGGAAAAAAAGGCAAAAAATATCGTCAAATCCAAATCAATGGTCAGCGAAGAGATCGATCTCAACCACTTTCTGGAAAAAAGGGGGTACAGGGTCGTCGAAACAGATTTGGGCGAATGGATCATTCAACTGGCCGGAGAAAGACCTTCCCACATCACCGCTCCAGCCCTTCATAAAACAAAAGAAGAAATCGCAAAACTTCTCAGTGAGCGCCTGCAATTGGAGGTTTCTCCTGACCCAAAAGAAATCGTGAAGCTGGCCAGGGCACAGCTCAGGAAGGAGTTTATTCAGGCGGATGTGGGCATTTCTGGAGCCAACCTGGCTGTGGCTGAATCAGGAACTCTCGTGATCGTGAGCAACGAAGGCAACGCCAGGCTGGTCACCTCCCTGCCACCCATTCATATCGCTGTAATCACAGCAGAAAAATTTGTCGAAACCCTCGAACAGGCCACATCGTTGGTGAAGGCTCTGGTTTTGGCCTCATCAGGCCTCAAATTGACAGCTTATGTGTCTTTCATTACGGGGGCAAGCCGGACGACCGACATCGAAAAACAGCTCGTCATCGGAGTGCACGGTCCAGAAGAACTTCATATCATAATCCTGGATAACGGAAGACTGGAGGCAAGCAAGGATCAAGATTTTGATAAAATCCTTTCCTGTCTCAAATGTGGGGGGTGCATGCTCGTCTGCCCGATTTTCCAATCCCTGGGCGGACATGTCTATGGTGGACCGGTTTATCCGGGTGGGGTCGGTCTTCTTCTTACAGCCTTGACTCATTCCATAAAAAAATCCGCGGAAGGCTGGGATTTCTGTTCCGATTGCAAAAAATGTGAGGAATTTTGTCCTGTGGGTCTCCCCACGGGTGAACTCCTCCTTAAGCTAAAGGGAAAAAAGGGCCCAAAATTGTGGGAATGGGCTATTTCAACGCTCCTCCGGAAAAAAAATCTAGCCGACCCAGGTATCAAGCTCCTTTCCATTCTCCAAAAGCCGTGGTACAAGGACGGATCTCTCAAAAACCTGCCTTTTTCTTGGGCAAAAGGAAAGTCCCTCCCTGCTTTGAAACAAGAGAAACATCCTGCTCGAGAGGAAAAAAACGAAGGCAAAACGGTCTATTTCTTCGAGGGATGTCTGGCTGCTCTTTTTTTCCCAGGTATCCGGGAGGCCGTTTTTGCAAGCCTTACCCAACTTGGGTTTCAGGTGGTTTCGCCAGAAGACCGTGCTTGCTGTGGTGCACCCAGTCTACACCTCGGACATGAAAAAGACGTCATAAGATTGGCAAAAAAAAACCTGGACATTTTCGCCAGAGAGAATCCGGACTATATTCTCACCATTTGCCCAACGGGAAATGCCATGCTGAAAAAGACTTATCCCCGTCTCATTCCTGAATCGGAAGCATGGGCAGAAAAGACCTATGATTTCACGGAATTTGTGGTCAAAAAGGGTCTGATTCCCGATGGACACCCAGCTCAAAAGATAAAAGATGTTTTTTATCATTACCCATGTCACTATGTGAACGAACTGGGATTACGAGAGGAACCTCTGAAACTTCTGCAATCGCTCGGCTACAATCCTGTTGTAGAAGAAGAACCTTTTGCCTGCTGCGGTTTCAGCGGAATTTTTTCGTTTAAAAATCCTGAGCTAGCAGCCCACCTTTGGCAAAAAAAAGAAAAAAAAATAAAAAAACAGGAAATGACTACGATAGCCACCGATTGCCCCGGATGTCTTTTTCAATTCAAGTCATACTTGGGAAAAGAAACGGACTCCTATGAAGTCTTTCACACGGCAGAGCTTTTTGCACAACACTTGAGGACCACAGACACTATGCATCCCGCGCACAAATAAACAACAAAAATGGGTTAGGGTATCGGCGGATTTTATAAATAATTCATAAGCCTGGATTATTCACGAGCCGAGATTGCTGTAGCGACGAGGCAGTGGCCCACGCAGCTGTAGTGAGCTACCGCAAGTGGGTTACAACGAAGCCGATGCAGTGAGATCGGCTCGCTCTTAGGGTAAAATATGCTGATACTAATATTATTGATGGATTTTAAGGTTAAATTTTTAAAAGGAGTTAGGGTATCGGCAGTTTCTATGAATAATTCAGGCTAGTGGATGGAATAGTTGGAAAGCGACTGCTCTGTCTCCAGTTTGATCTGCTGCCATTTTTCCTCTGGGACAGAAAGAAAGGCATCCACAATATTGGGATCGAACTGAGTCCCGCGGACTCGTTCAATCTCATCAAAGGCCACTCTAAAACTTTCCCCTTTTCGATAGGGCCGGTCAGATGTAATGGCATCAAGAGTATCAGCGATGGCAAAGATCCTCGCTTCCAGAGGGATTTCCTCCCCTTTAAGGCCATAAGGATACCCTCGTCCGTCATAGCTTTCATGATGGAAGAGGACCACTCGGGACGCTTTTTGCAAAAACATAAATTCCTCGACCATCTCATAACCCAAGAAAGGATGTTCTTTGATGATTTCCCTCTCTTTATCCGTCAAGGAGCCGGGCTTCCTGAGTATGGAGTCAGGAATCCCGATCTTTCCGATATCATGGAGCATAGCGCCTCTCTCGATCTCGACAGAAAAGGCTCTGTCATCTATCCCCAGCGTTTTTGTCAGAAAAAGCGTGTATCGAGCGACAAGCTGGGAGTGCCCGACCGTGTCCTCATTGCCATCTATCGTTGCAATCAAATACAACAGATCGGAATGAAGATAAGCCTGGTTCTCCAGGAAGAGTTTGTCGGAGGCATAAAAATAATCCTGATTCAAAGACTCATACCAGCGGCTGATATCGCGGAGAATGTTTTTGGCCGAAAATATCTTCCTCGATCTATCGATGTCCACAAGTTTCGGAACGGATTCCTGTGCTTCCTGAGTCAAGAAATCCAATCGCGACAACAACATCTGGCTTTCCTTCACCGTCGGAATACCCTTTTGCTCCGTAGGAAAAGAGTAGCCCAAACCATTCCAGGTCAAACCGGGATAGTAGGATGTTTTCATTCCGCGTTCGTCTTCGATCACAAGGGTCCTAGGTTGCTGGTGTAGTATTTTCTTATCCATTAGCACACGTTTAGTCGGTAGATTGTGTAATAAATTGAAACTTCTCCCCTCTAAGAGATCTTAGCGGATATTTTCCTGATAAATCCCGCGCATCAATAGGCAAAACGACTTTTAGATCTGTAGGCAAAATTCGATATTAATCTATTTCTGCTATTCCTGTCCGGAGGCAATGTTTCGAGAACTTCAAATCCCTGCTGTTCCATTTTTCTTTCGATCAGGGTAAAAAAGTCCATTTCATCTTTCATCTTAATCATGTTTTGATCATTGGTCTCCATTTTTATCCTCCAGTTCTTTAAGAGCAAAATTTTTAGTCGCCACTGCTCCTCAAAGATTGAATCTGAATTATTCATAAAAAATGCCGATACTTCTTATTATTCCAGGTGGTTCTCTTCCAGGTTAAATACGCACACACGAAAAAAAGGAGGATGCCATAGACACTTGTCATCGTATAGGTGTGGCTATATAATGGGACAAAGTGGAAAAAAGAAATAAGAACCTCGACCTTGATGTCATCGTAGCGAAGTACAGGCCTGTGGTCAGTTTCCGGGTAAAAAAATCCATCGGCGTTAAGACACCAGACTGGGAAGACGTCGTGAATGAAATCATGATCAATGTTGTCGAAAAGCTCAAAAAGGACGAGTTTCGAGGGGACTCTTCGATCGGAACATTCATCTACACCATAACCTCCCGCCGGATCATCGATTTCATCCGGAAAAAGAGCAAAGTACTGAAACATGCGCCAGAGCCCAACCCATACATTTCCCCTCAGGAACATGTGGAAAACAGGGAAAGGGCCCAGTGGATCGCCGGTTCCATCGAAAAACTCAAACCCAAATACAAGGAAGTTTTATACCTTTACTACTATCAAGAACTCTCACGAGAGGAGGTAGCCAAAAAGCTTAACATAAGTTCCCGACGGGTGAGCGAGCGTGTCAACTACGCCCAAAAACTCCTCAGAAAGGTCATGAAGGAATGATTTTTTCAACTTTCCCAGCTTGGAGCGACTAAATTGATGAAACTCTTGGAGAGGAAAACAAGATGAAAAAATGCAAATTAGAAAATCTGATTGACGATTATTTGTTCGACAGGCTCGATGAAACACAAAAGGAAAAGTTTGAAGGACATTATTTTAACTGCCCTCAGTGCTTTGAAAAAATGGAACAAACAGATGAGATGATTGCCGTTATCAAAACCAATGGCAGGGAGATCTTCCGTGACGTCTACGCTCCTCAGAAAACCAGACGCTCGAGGCTGGAATCGGTACTGGCTTTCCTCACGCCTCGTCAGTGGACCATGGCTGCTGTCTCAGCAGCTCTGATTCTCGTTGTGGCAATAGGCGTCATTCCCAATTTTAAAACAACCTCCCCCGAATTCTTTATCAATGACGATCTTGTCAGAGGGTCTTCAATAGCCCTCATTTCCCCTGTTATCGACAACCTCGATCACGTCCCTTCGGAATTCAGATGGCAGAGCGTAGGAAATAAAACAGAGTACAAACTCTCCATCTACCATCAGGAGGAACTGCTCTGGACCACGACCACAAAGGACAACTTTGTGACTCTTTCAGAAAACATCAAATCCCTGATGGCTCCCAGCAAAAAGTATTCCTGGCAGGTTAAGGCTTTTTCGCCAGAGGGAACTCTGATCGCTGTTTCCAGTAGAGTTCAGTTTTGCTTCGTGACCTCGAAATAAATTCTAATCCTCTTCGACTTTCTCTTCTTCGGCATACATCCGTCCATGAGTCTCTTCCTCAAAAGCCAAACAGCACATCAAACGTCCGCATAAGCCTGAGATCTTTGTGGGATTGATCACAATCTGCTGTTTTTTTGCCTTTTGGATGGTAATAGGCTCAAAATTCCTCAGGAAGCTAAAACAACAAAGAGTTCTTCCGCAAACGCCCAGACCTCCGATCATCTTAGCTTCATCTCGAACTCCGATCTGGCGCATTTCGATACGCATTTTAAATTCTTTGGCCAAATCCTTCACCAGCAGCCTGAAATCGATGCGGCCGTCAGCTGTATAATAAAATATTCCTTTTTTCTCGTTGAAAAAGTACCTTACCCTAACCAGTTTCATCGGAAGTTTTCGAGCCTTGATGCGCTGAAGACAAAAATGGAACGCGCTCTTTTCTTTCTTCTCGAGCCAGACAAACTTCTTTATATCATCCTCTGTGGCAATGCTGACTATTTTGACAATATCCTTATCAGATTCGGAAGATCCACAGACTCTACTGGATATATTTTTAACAACAGCCAGTTCGCCCCCCAGCTCAGACTCGATAATGACATGATCTCCTTTTTTAATGTCAAAATCCTCTTTTTTAACCCGGAAGAGCTTACCAAAACGTTCAGATACGGCACAAATAATGTCAGACATGGCTCCGCTCTAAAATATTCGAAAATATCGAACTCACGAGAATATTCACGTTGAGATTCATTCGTAAAGCAGCAATAGTAAAATCAATCTCGTAGAGGAAATTCATTGCCTGGCTCAATGTTACGGATTGTGCCACTTCACCGAGATTCATTTCAAAGTCAGGATTCAACAAGAATTCCGGCTCTGCCTTTTCCTTGATCAGGATGACATCCCGACAAAACGAGGAAAGAATTTCCAGAGTTTGTTCCAACTCTTCTTTGATAACAGCACGTGACTGGCTATACTGTTTCAACAATGGTGCCGCCTTTTCCCTCTTATGCAACGCGAGAAAAAGATGCCAGGCCTGATTTCTCTGCGATCGGACCTCTTCCCATTCCAAGGAGAGGGCCTTTTTAAGATTCCCATCCACAAGGAGAGATAGAATTTGTGCTTTTTCCGGCTGGAATCCCTTGGCTACAAGAGCTTTCTGTATCTCTCCTTTCGGGATTGGAGAGAACTGAAATATCTGACACCTGGACTTCAAGGTAGGAATGATCCTGTAGGGATTGGGAGTAACCAGGATAATGTGAGAAAAAGCCGGGGGTTCTTCCAGGACTTTCAAAAGAGAATTCGAGGCCTCATCGTTCATTTTTTCGGCCTCTACAACAATAAAAACCCTTTTGCGCCCCGACATCGGTTTCAGATAAGCTGTATCCTTCAACAACCTCATCTGATCAATCTTGAGCACATCTTTTGCCGGAGAAATAACCATCACATCCGGAAAATTTCCATTGTTGATGGCTTTGCAATGGGTGCATTCCTCACAAGCATCCGAAGTTTTTTTCAAACAGTTCAATGCTTTGGCAACCACCAAGGCGGTCTGTTTTTTCCCTATCCCCTCAGGACCGGCAAAAAGCAGAGAGTTGGGAAGCTTTTTTTGCTTTAAAGCCCGGTGGAGAATTTTTTTCACCCCGCTGTTTCCGATCACTTCTTTAAAACCCATTTTTTCCTATCTATCAATTCTTGCGCATTTTCTGCCACGAATCATTATACATCATTTGACAGTTCATTAAAAAACACTGTGTTTTCGCACCTAGCATTTTGACATGGTTTGAACTTTCATACGGCCAGAGAAGGATATTCAATTTATGTTCAAGATCGGATCATCGAGGATTTCCAGCCTTTTTGTCTGAGTTTCTTCGCCGTCGACAATGAAGACAATTTTGTAAACCCCGGAATCCACTTCTCCGCCTGATCTGGCTCTGCGTTGACCTGCTTGTGATTGGGGAGCGCTTTTTCTCAAGTTCCAGGAAATTTGCCTTAAGCCTTTGCTTCCACTGCCTTTCAATTTTTGTATTTCGTTCCCCTCCAGGTCCTGGATCACGATATCAACCTTGTCCACCGTATCTTTTAAATAATAGTAAATCTTTGCCCCGTTGGGCGGATTAGTTGTCCGGGCAAATTCTCCATACTGCTGTCCTCTTCTTTCCAACATCCTCCATTTGATCACTCTCTGGATGTCAAACAGAAGGGCATCCTTTTCGAAAACGTCCGCCTTCAACTCTTTGAGAGGGTAAATATCTGCAATGTAAAACCCTCTCCCGTAGGTACCTATGGCCAGGTCTCTTTCCCTCTCCTGAATGGCCAGCCCAAGGATCAAAACATCCGGGGCGGAAGAAGACATTTCCACCCAATTTTTTCCATTGTCCACCGTGACAAAAACGCCGTAGTCCGTAGCTAAATAAAGAACATCAGGATTGTGGGGATCTTCTTCGATGTCGTTCACCGGATTCATCATGCCACCACTCAGGTCCTTCCATGTTTCGCCAAAATCATGGGTGGCAAATATGTAGGAGATGTCCTCATTATGGGTGCGGTATCCAGAATACGTGACGTAACACGTCTCAAGTTCATGCGTTGAAGGTTCGACTTTTGTGACCCAGCGGTCGTACGGAATCTTTGTTCCCGTAAACCCTTTTTTTGTTTTCCCATTCCCATCATAGAATCGAGCTGTGATGTTCTACCAGGTCTTGCCGCCATCCTTGCTGAACTGGAGGTTGCCGTCATCTGTACCGGCCCAGTACACCCCTGGTTTGACAGGAGATTCCGCAAAGGTGGTGATGGTCGCATACTGGAGGTTGGTCAATTTGGACTGCTCGATCCTCTCTTTGTTGTTCTTGCTCAAATCGGGGCTAATGGCTTCCCATGTACCCTCTTCCCCGCGGGTTCTGGACATAAAAACATGCTGGGAGCAGATGTAAACGATTCCCGGATTATGAGGGGAAAGGACAATCGGAGAGCTCCACTGGTATCTCTGGCGTGGTTTCCCTTCCGCCCTTTCTTCGGCAGAATTGCGCTGGGTCAGCCTTGTCATCTCTCCGGTTTTGAAGTTCATCTTTCGTGAACTGCCGAACTGGCTCTCGAAGTAGATGAATTCCGGATTCCACCAGTCCCTTTCCACAAAAAATCCATCACCCGACGGAAGATAGGTCCAATCCGCGGGATAAACCCCGTAGCTGTTCCTGTTCTGGGACGGACCGATCCAACATCCGTTGTCCTGGGTTCCCCCCATGACATTGTACGGCATTTGGTTATCGACCGAGATGGTGTAGAACTGCTGGGCAGAGATGGTCTCTTTCTGGGACCAGTGCTTTCCGCCATCCCAGGTCTCGCTCACCCCGCCGTCGTTAGCATTCAGGATGTGGTCGGAATTCAGGGGATCGATCCAGATCCCTCGCGTATCCACATGGCATTTGTGCTGACCCGTCCATGTCAAATTCTTGAATGTTTTGCCTCCGTCTTGCGATATCTTGTTGACAACCTCCACAGCATAGAGCTTTTTGTCGTCGTTCGGGTCCACTTCCATCCGGCCGGCATATCCTGCCTCGATTTGGTTGATCACTTCGCTTCCACCGATGAGTTTAAACTCGGTCATACGTTTCCAGGTATCCCCCTGATCTTCTGAACGGTAGATCACACCGGATTTTTTCACCGACTCCATGATGGTCAGCGTATCGGCATAGAGTATCTGGAGGATGTGCCGGTTTATGGTTTGGTACCGGCCTGTGGTCTGTTCTATCTCCGGAATCTTCTCCTCGATCTCCTCTGCTTTAGCCAGGACATTTTCCTGGTCCTTAAACACTCTTTTGGCTGTTTGGACAAATCGCCTGAGATTGATACCGAGATTTTCCGCCATCTTGGGATTTTCAACCAGTTCACCTGCTCTCTGAGCCAAATCCTTGGCGTCTTTTATCTTTTCTGGATCAAACGTAACCAGTTTCTCGAATTTGAGATTGATCTGCACCTTCTCCATGTCTGAGATAGTGACAGAATGCTCTGCAATCTCGATTCCTTCGGAGTCGGCAAAAAGAGCCGTCAGGATGAACATGTTGATGTCTTTCGGGAGATTTTTACTTTCCTCATCTCTTTTGATCGTTTGTTCGATCTCGTCGATGCTGGAGAGGATCTCCTTGTTTCCCCTCTCTCTCGCTCAAACCCACATTCACTTCCTCATCGTACCGGATATACAGAATGTTCGGATTTTTTGGATAGATGGTGATACCGTTCCAACCACTCTTGATATCCATCGGCAGGCCATCGATCAGCTTTTTCCATGTCTTTCCACCATCGATGGATTTGTAAAAATGGTTACCCTCCTGGCGGTCGAGGAACGTCCAGGCTCGCCTGTAGGTCTTGTAGGCTCCAGCGATAATGATATTGGAGTTTGAGGGATCGATCACAAAATCGCCCACACCTCTATCTTTCAAATCCAACACTTGGGTCCAGGTCTTCCCGCCATCCTCAGTCTTCCAGACACCGCCAGATGCGGTAGCTACGTAATAAACCTGGCTCTGTCCTTCGGGCACAGCAAAATCTGTGATCCTGCCAGAAAAAGTCCAGGGGCCTATATGGCGCCACTGGAGAATGTTCAGATCTTTGGTGGTCAACGGGCTTTGAGTCTCATCCGCCGTAAGCGGCCCAACCAGAAAAAAGCTCAGGACCATAGCCCATCCGATTGTCTTGAAAATTATTCTGCTCATGTTTCCTCCTCTGTTTTACTCAAGAATAAATTTTGGCTGCGGCCACTCGTAAGCTTTATTACTCTATCTATTTTCCTTTTTCAAGACTTCTCTCAAAAACTGGCCCGTATGGGAAGCTTCGACCTTCGCAAGTTTTTCAGGAGTCCCCTCGGCCACGATCCAACCTCCCCTCTCTCCTCCTTCTGGTCCCAGGTCAATGACATGGTCTGCGAACTTGATAACGTCCAGATTGTGTTCGATGACCACCACGGAATTGTCCAGCTCGACCAGGACGGCAAGAACTTCGAGGAGTTTCCGGACATCATCAAAATGCAGTCCTGTCGTGGGCTCATCCAGCAGATAAAGCGTTTTTCCGGTATTTTTTCGGCTCAGTTCCTTTGTAAGCTTGATCCGCTGGGCCTCACCTCCAGAGAGAGTCGGTGCGGGCTGGCCCAGTCGAAGATACCCAAGCCCCACACGCTTCAGAACGCCCAGCTTTCGCTTCAACTGGGGATGCGCTTTCAAATATTCGTATGCCTCATCCACAGTCATAGCCAGATAATCGGCGATATTATTTCCCCGATATCGAACCGCCAACGTTTCCTTGTTGAAGCGCTTTCCGCCGCAGCGGTCACAGGTGACAAACACATCCGGCAGGAAGTGCATCTCTATTTTCTTGGCCCCCGCCCCCTGACACTCCTCGCATCGTCCGCCATGCAGATTAAAGCTGAATCGGCCAGGGGAATAGCCCCGTATTCGCGCTTCCTGGGTCATTGCGAAAAGCTGCCGCAAAGCTGTGAACAATCCGGTGTAGGTCGAAGGATTGGATCTGGGAGTACGACCGATCGGCTTCTGATCCACTGCGACGACCTTGTCGATCTGGTCGATGCCCACGATTTTTTCATGTTTTCCGGGTTTTTGCTTAGCTTTATAAAATCTGTTCAGGAGGCTTTTGTACAAAATATCGTAGAGTAACGTGCTTTTCCCTGAACCGGAAACACCTGTGATCACCGTTAAAACAGACAAAGGGATCCGCACATCGATGTTTTTGAGATTGTGCTCTGCTGCTTTTGAAACAACAAGCCAGCCTTTAGGTTTTCTTCTTCGGGAAGGCAAAGGGATAAAACGCTCACCACGGAGGTATTGAGAGGTAAGGGAATCTTGAGAACGAAGAATGGCCTCTAGGTTTCCTTCGGCAACTTTAAAACCACCCGACTCCCCGGCGCCGGGTCCCAAATCCAGGATGTAGTCCGCAGACCGAATGGTCTGCTCGTCGTGCTCCACGACAATGATCGAATTCCCTGTATCCCTAATATCCCGGAGAAGTGTTATCAACCGGCCGTTATCCCGCTGATGGAGACCGATGGTCGGCTCATCCAAAACATACAGCACGCCCCGCAACCGCGCGCCCACCTGCGCGGCCAAACGGAGGCGACGGGCCTCTCCTCCCGATAGGGAAGCGGTTGTCCGGCGCAATTGGAGGTAGCTCATTCCCAACTCATCCATAACCTCAAGCCGTGAAAGGATTTCCTTCCGGATCGGGGAGGCGATCGTTCGTTGTGAAGAGGAGAGTTTCAACCCTGTAAGTTCAGAAATCAACTGATTGATCGAGAGGTCGGCCAATTCATAAATATTCCTGTTGCCCACTTTGACAGCAAGGCTTTCCTTACGCAAACGGCTTCCTCCGCAGGAGGCACAGAGCTCGTCTGTCAACACGACATCTCCCCATTCATCCAGTATCGTGAGATAGCCAAGACCATTGCAACGAGGACAGGCGCCGTACGGACTATTGAAGGAAAAGGAACGGGGTTCAAGTTCGGGAAGGTTAATCTCACAGTAGGGACACAGGAGACTCAATGAATAGTAGGTCTCGGTGCCATCTGGCCTCAAAGTCAGCAGGTCTCCATCTGACATTTCCAACGCCTTTTCTATTGCTTCGATCAGGCGCGACCGCGTGGACGGGAAAACCTCGATTTCATCGATCAAGACCTCGATGTTGTGCTTTTTCATCCTTTCCAGTTCGATTTTTCCATCCAACTCCTTCAATTCCCCGTCGATCCGAGCTCTGAGAAAGCCCTTCCTGAGGAGCCTTTCGAAAAGCCGATGATATTCCCCCTTACGCCCTTTGACCACAGGAGAAAAGATCTTCATCTTCTCGCCGTTCGCAGATTCCAGAATCCTTCTGAGGATCTGTTCGGATGTTTGGGAGGATACGCGCCTCCCACACTCGGGGCAGTGGGGGATTCCCACGCGAGCATAAAGAAGCCGCAGAAAATCATAGATCTCTGTGACGGTACCGACCGTGGACCTGGGATTCGCAGATATCGTTCTCTGATCGATGGAAATGGAAGGAGAAAGGCCCTCGATGGATTCCACTTCGGGCTTTTCCATCTGTTCGATATACTGGCGTGCATAGGCAGATAGGCACTCGATATACCGGCGCTGCCCCTCGGCAAACAGGGTGTCAAAGGCCAGGGAGGACTTGCCGGACCCGCTCGGTCCTGTAATCACGATCAACTTGTTTCTGGGAAGGTGGATATCGATGTTTTTGAGATTGTGTTGCGCCGCTTTTTTGACACGAATCTCTTTCAACATGACCACCCATTTTAAACCTTTGCCCGCTCTTTCTCAAGGTCGCCCTTGCCTGTGTAAACATCTTTTTTTCCGTAATAAATGGGCATTTGGGGATGGTTGAAGCGACCATTGAAGATCCCGACCCAACCTAACCAAGCCTTCTTTAAAGGTGGTTCTTCGAGGGAATCTGACAGAGTCAGACGGCGAGGATGTATTGAGCACGACTACAGTTCCGCAGCCGCCGAGAAGAGCGGTGAGGGAATGGCGTTAAAAATCTGGGGGAGCGAAACCATTCCTAAAAGCCTATAGTGAGTCTTTTGAGATTACGGGAAAAAAGAAGCTTCCAGTGATGGATGGAAGATTGACCGGGGAAGGACAAAAGACTAAGATAAGCAATGTCTGATCCTCTTTTTAGGATGAAGCGATGTCTAAAGAGAAAAATCTGCTCAAATCTTTAGAACTTTTAAAGGATATCGGTGTCAAAAACGATTCGATAACAGCCATTAAACACATTCCAGCCCAGGGGGGACACTTCAGGGAATATCCTCCTGAAGTTCATCCCGACCTGGTCGGTTCGTTCAAGGAAAAGGGTTTCACAAAGCTTTACATCCACCAACACCTCTCCCATGAACTGCTCAAGGAAGGTAAAAACGTCGTGGTGGTCACGCCCACAGCATCAGGAAAGACTCTCTGTTACAACCTTCCTGTGCTAGACACCATTCTCAAAACGCCCTCGGCAAGGGCCATCTACCTTTTCCCGACAAAAGCTCTTTCCCAGGATCAGAGAGCGGAACTGGATGAGACCATAAAACTCTTGCCGGAAGAAATCTGCATTTTTACCTATGATGGGGATACTCCGCAAGATGCCCGCAAAGCCATACGGGCACGCGGGCATATCATCCTTACCAATCCGGACATGCTCCACAGCGGCATTCTCCCTCACCATACCAAATGGATCAAACTGTTCGAAAATCTCAAATATGTGGTGATCGACGAATTGCACAATTACCGAGGGATTTTCGGGAGTCATCTGGCAAACATCCTGAGAAGATTAAAAAGGATCGCGAATTTTTACGGATCCTCGCCCCAGTTCATCCTGTGCACGGCCACCATCGCCAACCCTAAAGAAATGGCCGAGAGGATGACAGAGGAGTCGGTTACTCTGGTGGATGACAACGGGGCTCCGCGCGGGGAAAAATATTTCATCTTCTACAATCCTCCTGTGGTCAACAGGCATCTCGGCATACGCCGGTCCTACGTCAATGAAGCGCGCCGGGTCTCCTCCATTTTCCTGAAAAACGAGCTGCAGACCATCGTTTTTGCGCCCAGTCGTTTGGTCACCGAAGTGCTTCTCACCTATCTCAAAGAAGACATCGAAAAATCCATCCCGACGGAAGGATTGATACGGGGTTACAGAGGAGGGTACCTTCCACTAAAAAGGCGTGAGATCGAACGGGATTTGCGATCAGGAAAAATAAGAGGCGTGGTCTCGACTAACGCTCTGGAATTAGGAATCGATATCGGAAGCCTGGATGTGGCCGTGCTTGCCGGTTATCCAGGGAGTATTGCAAGCACCTGGCAAAGAGCCGGGAGGGCAGGAAGAAAAACAGGCAAATCGGCGGCCGTGCTCGTTGCCACAAGCTCTCCGATCGATCAGTTCATCGTGAACTATCCCGACTATTTTTTCTCCAAAAATCCAGAGCATGCGCTGATCAACCCGGACAATCTTTCCATTCTGATTAGCCATATCGAATGCGCGGCATTCGAGCTTCCTTTTTTGGACGGGGAAAAATTCGGGCAGGTGGACATCGCCGAAATCCTTCAATTCTTAGAAGACGAAAAACTCATCCATCATTCCAAGGATAAATGGTTTTGGACCTCAGACGTTTATCCCGCTGATGGAGTAAGCCTAAGGAGCATAAGTTCGGATAATTTCGTTGTGGTAGACACCACCAAAAAGCATCAGGTTATAGCCGAGGTGGATTTTTCCTCCGCACTCACATCCCTCCATCCCAAAGCCATTTACATGTGTGAAGGAGAGCAATATTTTGTCGAAGATCTGGACTACAAACAGAGAAAAGCCTATGTGAAAAAGACAGATGTCGATTATTATACGGATGCCATCGACTACACCAAGATCAAGATCCTGGATATATTCCAACAGAACAAACTGGACACAAGCACCCTTTCCCATGGAGAAGTTCATGTGGCGACCCAGGTTGTGGGCTTCAAAAAAATAAAATTTCATACCATGGAGAACGTGGGAGCGGGCGATCTGAGCCTCCCCCAAAACGAAATGCACACAACAGCCTATTGGCTGACTATTCCCTCCGCTGTTTTCCACTCCATTCCTTTTTCGCCGGAAGAAAAAATCAATGGCCTATTTGGGATGGCCTACTGTCTTCACCACGTGGCTCCTATGTTCATGATGTGCGACGTCCATGATGTCGGTGTTTCCATAGGAGACAATTCCACCGGTAAATCCCTTCCTCCGCGGAACATCCCGGCTGCTATCAAAATTGAAGAGAAGCTGCAAGATTTTTCGGATATCGATTTTGAACCGAACATCTTCATCTACGACCATTTCCCTGGTGGCATCGGTTTAAGTCCCTCTCTATTCGACTTGGAATCCGAACTTCTGGAACGCTGCCGAAAAACCATCGCCGCCTGTCCTTGCAAGGAAGGATGCCCGTCGTGTGTGGGTCCGACCAAAGAAAGCGGCAGGCAGGCTAAGCAAGTCGCCCTCGAGATCTTCTTGAAAATATTGGGCAGGTAAACAGGAACAATATTATAAAGCGAATCGTTATAACCACCCAGTTATTAAAACAGCCCAAGCTTTACTCAGAGTTAAGTTCTGCGCGATAAAAAATAATATAGAGAAGGCCGTCTTTGGAGGGGAAGCGCTAAAGTTTATTTATCTTGTCCAGCTGCGTCTGATCGCCCATCAGGATTAGGCTATCGCTATCCTTGATGACAAAATCGGCGGCGGGAATAAAGGTCGTTTTTTCGGGAATGATCTCTTTGATCGCGATGACCTGCACCCCAAATTTATTTCTCAGGTCCAGATCCCGAAGATTTTTTCCTATGAATTTCTCTGGAGGCGCGATCTCTTGAATGTCTATTCCTGAAAGAAGGGGAAGATATTCCAGGATATTCGGATTGCTCAGCCGCAAAGCCGTTTTTTTGGCCATGTCTTTTTCAGGATAGATGACCTCTGTGGCTCCGATTGCATCAAGAATTTTGGCATGATCCTCGGTCAAAGCCTTGGCCACTATTCTCTTCGCACCCAATTCATGCAAATACAGAACGGTTAAAATCGAGGCTTCCATTTCAGGCCCCAAGCTCACGACAACAACATCCATCTCCTGGATACCGAGGGCGCGTAGGTTTTCCTTGACTGCCGCATCCATGTGAACCGCATGGGTTACCAGCGTTTTGAGCTCTTCTATTTTATCCTTATCCGTATCTACGGCCAGAACCTCGTGTTTTTTCTCATACAGAGTTTTGGCAACGTTGGAACCAAAACTTCCCATTCCTATGACTGCAAACTTCATGTTGTCATTCTATCCGATCATGACGTTTTCTTCAACATACTCGAATTTGCCGAAGGCCTTCTCTCGGCTGAAGGCATACAAAAGGGTCAAGGGACCGATCCGTCCGATGAACATGGAAAAGATGATCACGACTTTGCCCACAGCATTGAGCTTTGCGGTCATTCCTAAGGAAAGGCCCACCGTTCCGAATGCAGAAAACACCTCGAAAAAAGTCTCTTCCATGCTCATCCCCGACTGGGTGAGAAACAGGACGGCACAAGAGACAAAAATGACACAGATGCTCAAAACCACGACTGTGAACGCTCTTGTCACAAGCTCCAACGGTAGGGTTCTGTAAAAGATGTTGATCGATTCCCTTGCCGCAATCCTGGATTTGATAAAAGCAAAAATCACGCCGACCGTGCTCGTCTTGACACCTCCTCCGGTCGACCCGGGGGATGCCCCGATAAACATGAGGGAGATCAGCAAAAAAACAGCGGCAGGATTCAGAGAACCCAATTCTATGGTGTTGAAACCCGCTGTCCGTGGCGTGATCACCTGGAAAAGGGAAGCCAAAATCTTTTCCTTGAGAGAAAATCCCTGCAGGGATTGGTTCCATTCGATCATAAGAAAAGAAAGAAACGGGAGGACTATGAGGAAAAGTGTCATGATCCACACCAACTTGGAGTGGAGGGACATCTTTCTCCTGCTACAGCGGATAATTTTATTGAAAAAATCCATGCTCTCGCTAAGCACCAAAAATCCCAAACTGCCGAGAACGATCAAAGTCATGATCGTAACGTTTGTCCAAATATCACCCCTGAAAGATTCCAAGCTGTCGCCGAAAACAGAGAAACCCGCATTACAGAAGGCAGAGATGGCATGAAACAGAGAATAAAATAAGCCTCTTGGGCCTGGGAATTTCCCATGCCATTTCAAGAAGAGGAAAAGCGTTCCAATACCCTCGATGGCGATGGCGTAGAAAAAAATGTTCTTTATCAGAGACTTCACATTCTTGGCAGCGGTATGGTGATAATCCTGCTGGATGATAATCTTATCCTGAATAGAAATCTTCCTGCCGGCAACCAGCAAGATGAGGGTGGAAAAAGCCATGATTCCCAATCCACCCAGTTGAAACAAAATCAAAATAACCATCTGTCCCATCGGAGTGAAATAGGTCGCCGTATCCTGAACGATCAAACCGGTCACACAGACTGCCGACGTGCTGGTAAACAGGGCATCCACGAACGATAAGCTCTCCCCGGCGTATGTGCTGATCGGCAACATGAGCAGGAATGTTCCTATTAAAATGGCCCCGATGAAACTCAGGGCAAGCAGCTGGGCCGGCTGAAACCTTATTTCTCCCCTAATATTCCTCTCCTCCTGGAGGTCAATGTATTACTTCCCCGATTTATTGTCAAACACTAGAGATAAGCATTCCAAAGCAGGAATTCTTTCAACTGGATTATTCACGAGTCGATGTTGATGTATATGCGAGGCACAGGGTATGCAGCTGTGGTTATCCATCGCAAATGCCCTGTAGCGAAGCATCCAACCCGCCCCACCCAACAATATTGGCCCGCCTGTTAGGTAAAAAATGCCGATGAAAATATAAGGATACTATCAGGATGATATTCTGACATTGCTGGAATAATGAGAAGTATCGGCATTTTTTATGTTTAACGTTCCCCTGGGGGAAATCACGATCCCGCCTGAAAAACGACGCTAATCGGGTCCAATCGGGTCTATTCAAAACCCCATTTTGCGTAACATACGCACAAATCCTCCATATTCTAGAGGAAATAACCATTATTTTCAAGAGGCCCAGCATCCGCTGGGAGACAGCCATTAATAGGGTTATTAAGGCCCATCTGAGGTCGGCGTTTGCAGGCGCTCTCACGCGTTTGCATTATGTTTTGGGAGAGGAGATCTAATATGACTGAACAAGAAGAGATAAGGGAAGAAATAGAAAAACTGATAAAGGTTAGAAGGTGGGGTTCAATTCTTTTGGATTGTGGGAAAGACGGTTTCATCATTACCCATGAAAAACGACTCTTTAGATTTCTAGAGAAAGGTGGAGATCTCCAGGAATTCATTCAAGGTGAATTAGCCTATAAAGGAACTGAACGATTCAAAACTCTAGAGGAAGGATTGGAACACTATCAGAACCTAGATCAAGCCTTTGAAGGATTTCTCGAAAGTGAGAAAAAACATTCTTTGGGGAAAGAGGCAAAGAAAACAGAAATCATCAAAAGCGATGATGAGGATATTATCCTTGATCGTACTGTCAGTTATCTTGGATATGAGACGGTAGTTAATCCTAGCAAGATTGAAATTCGCGGCCCATGGAGTGACACAAAGGCAATGATAATAAATTTCGTTTTACTGAAAATGCTTGAAACAGCAGGGACTCTTAAAGAGAATCAATTGGCACTCTACAAAAGCATAAAGGAAATCAAAGATTATTGCGAAGATATGGCAGAATATGAAAAAAACAATCCCACAATATTTGATACTCTGGCTATAAAAATGGAAATCGATCCTTCAGAATTGCGTGAACGATTTAATATCAAGGACAAAATCACGAATAAGGAAATTTGCAAAGAGGCCCTAGATATTCCCGGAATTTATTTCGTTGGCAAGGCTAGGATTTACTATGACAAAAAACGAAGACATTTTGAAAACATCCTGTTTTCTGAAAGTTTAGCAAGTGTCAAAATTAGAAATACTGATAAGAAAGAGCGTCATACAGGAGAACTCAAGTATAGAATCGTTTTCCAATTCTACACAGGGTTAGGTGTCACTATGGTGGCAAATCTTCTCAATGCTCCAATCAACAAAACTCTGGATACATTTTACCGTCTATTGCCCGCGAGGCGAAATATTTATTCCGCCATGAGATTGAAGAAAAGCGATCCTTGTCATTTCTCCGAACAGGAATTGTTAGATCTAGCTGGAATAAAAGATACAAATCCTCGTCGTGCACGTCAACGTCTAGCAAAGCATCTGGATAAACTCAAGGATAATGAATGGGTGAAAAGATGGGAAAAAAAGAAAGGGAAATACAGATTTTCTTACACATTATGGGGATGACATTATGGAAATGACATTAACTTTAAAAAGGGTACGTTTAACTCCAAAAAGGGTACGTTTCATTAACTCTAAAAAGGGTACGTTTTCCCAGGCGGGCCCAGAGAGCGCATCTTTGAGCCATTAACTCTAAAAGGGGTACGTTTTCTCGAGGACTATAAAAGAGTATAAAAGGAAAAATTTGAAAAGTGAAAAAAAACAAGGGGAAAATAGCTCGGTGCCTTGAAGCAAGGCACGATCCTGAGACAGGATCAGGAAGAAATAAAAACATTTAAGAATTCTGAAAAAAGAAAATGAAGCCATTAAAAAAGCGCGATGATGAAAGTGTCCATGAATTCATCCAGCGTTTGAAAGAAAAGTTAAAAAGGTTAGGGAAGGTTTAAGACTAATCCAGGTAGTAATACAGTAATACACACATACGTATGCGCATATAGCATAAGGGGGATGAATCCCTGGGATTCTTTTTATATCATCAGTAATGGTCAGCATATAGGGGTATAAGGAGAGAGAGGATTTTGGGGAGAAAATCTGGAGTCATCTCCCCGAGAGACACCAATAGGTCCTAATCATTGGTAATCATTGGTAGAATGATGAATAGGTTGTTGGTGATGGCGAATTGCGCTCAACAGGGTTATCGACTTAATTCGATCACATGGTGGTCATGTGGGGCCGTTGAACCTATCAATTTGATTGCGTTCCAAACAAGAATTTTTCCTCTTCCAATCGGCTCTTTTCAGGGCTAAAATGAGTATACGATGCGTAGGAGATCCCTCCTCCTAGCAAGCCAACAGAGACAGCGCCGGGAGCAAACGTTTTTTAGAGCGAATAACGGGGGAGATCTTCCCATTATATGCAATTGCCCACAACGTGCCCAGGGTTGCCTGGGTATAGGGTAGGGATAGGGCAATAGGACACGTCTCACCATGGCTCCCATATCGAGGCATTTGAAGGGATGAAATCCCGGTCCGGTCCCGGAGATCTCTCTCGGGAAAATTGCCAACGAGATCCGGCGAGAATTTTTTTTTGGCAATCATTCAACACGTGTAACTACATCAGGGGTAGGCTTTGGAGCGTACTGATACGTGGATAATATTTGTGGGTTAAATCCTGGTCGAATTAAGTCCACGATAGCCCACAACGGCACACAAAACGGCCATCATCGCACAGCAAAAAACTCTTTCCCCGAGAGAGGGCCAACGCCTGCCAACGCTGGGATCACCATAGGAGAGCAATTGTCGTTTTAATATACCCTTTAGGGTATATTAAAATTGATCGGAGAGAGAGGATAAAAGGAGGAACAGGAGCCACGTTGAGTTATTTGCCTGGCTCTTTTTATATCTATGCTACTTTATCTTCCAGCTTCTTTTGCAGCTTTTTCAATCCAATCGCCCATATTTTTATAACCATTCTCTTTATTCCATAAATAAAAACTATATCCTTTGGGTATTTGTCCACATCTTTCAGAAGTGTTACCTTGTAGATCCTCTATTTTGCTTATGTCTATTCCCAATAAACCATTTTCTTTTTCTTCACTTTTTTTAATTTCATATTTTACCCATCGGCTAGTACAAGTTTTTTCACCTACTAAAACAACTGTTACAGTTGTTCCTTCAAGTTGTTTATCAATCCAATTTTTAATTGCAGTATCACCTTGTTTTTTTAGCTTTTCGAAATTTGCAGCATCAATAAATCCGGCAGCTTCCCTTCCTTGAGTAACCCAACTATTCCTTACTACCATTGCTCTTGATACATCTTGTTTGTACTTAAAACTGAAAAAAACTATCCTTGCCATAACTTAACCTCCCTTTAGTTAATTAATATATTTTAAATAAGTAAACAAGCCACACAAAATAATGATTATGGATGAATACAATTTCCATATAGTTCTTGACCAAAATACATTCCAATATGAATACTTTCCTTTAGTATATAAATCAGGCCTCATTTCAAATAATTTAATTTGCTTTGGATTTTCTGACACTCCTGCAACATCATTATATAAACCACGAAATTTTCTTTCTTGAGTTAGGTAATATGTATCTAGAAACCAAAATATGATGGTTGGGAATATGCCAATGAGTACGAAACAGCTATTCTGTGTTGATGCATATATTGCCAGTAATGCAGATACAATAGTTATTGTCCAACTCTTTATCTGAAATGAGTTTGTATTCATTCTTGTGACTATGTTTTGAATAAACTCTAAATGTTTTATCTTTTCTTCTGACATAGTGTCTTCTTTGTTACACATAACATCTACTATATTTCATGCTAATTTTGAGATAAATGCAATCTAATCAGCATCAAGAAAGAATCCATGTATTGCGGTCCCAAAATGTAATAATATTCTATCAATATCTTTTTTGTTTTACAAGCCATTTGTCTAATATATCCAATTTATCACCAGGATAACAATGAGCAAGAAGAGAAGCAAAGCTCTTAAAAAACACTTGACAAACTTTTAAAAATATGCATAACTAAAAGTATCTAAATAGCTTTTGACTAAGAAGACGCCTTTCCACTGAGAAAGGTTTCTATTGGGAAAAACGAGATCAAGGCACCACTTGAATGGTAGCCCTCCCCCAACGAAAGTAAGAAAATCCAACGAAAGTAGGGAGGTTGCCATGGTGTTCCTGAATAAGACCCATCACCCCACTTAACATCCAACATGTAGCTCTGCGTCTATCGGGTATTAGGTAATTTAAAATTTTACAATTAGGAGATTCAATCATGTTTGATTTAGAAGAAAATAAAAATTTGGAGATAAAATATGGATAAAAATAATTGGCATTTGAAAGAGAACCTTTGGCGTCCCGTCGCTGGTGAGAATAGAATACGAATTGCGCCATCGGTGACAGGCTCAGGCACCACTGCTTGGTGGATGCGTGTAGATATCCATCATATTCCTTCAGCCATTAGGTCGAAAAAACTTGTCTGTAATGCTCAGCCCTTCAAAAAACCATGTAGTCTTTGTGAAATGAAGAGGAAGTTTAAAACTGAAGGTGAGGTTGAAGAAGCCGAAAGTATAGGTCTCTGGAAGTATACGTTTCTAAATATAATAGATCGAGCAAATGAAGATGGAAGGATTAAAGTTTGGATGGCACCTATTTCTGCTTGGTGGCAGATTGCAAGAGCTGTTTTTCGTGATGGTGACGTGTCTCTTATCATGGATTCACCAAGAGACGGGACATATGGATGTGATTTGTTGGTGTATTATGATCCAGATGAAAAACAATATGGACGTCGCTATAAAGTATCGATTTTGCGAAGCGAGCCAAAACAAATAGGTACCACGGAGCAAGTGGAAAAATGGATCAAACAGTTGTTACCCTTGAAACCGGAAAATTTCTACACTGTAGTGGATGAACTTGAGACTCAGTTTGTAGAATCCTCAATTCGAGCATGGGTGAAAAGACGGCAAGAGTTTGAGAAAAGAGAGCCTTTATTTCGAGTTATTCACGGTAGGTGCATTCCTTTTGAACAGGTGAAAAAAGCAAATAGAATTCTTCAAGCTTTGGATGGTTGGACAGTTAAGAAAATCTTAAAGGAAGAACACAAAGAGTTGCAAAGTTTTCTTGGTTCAAGCCCAACTTACGATGAGAAATCTCTATATTGGGCAGTGTTGCTGCAAGGTAAAAGAGCATGGGAGAGGGAGTTATTAATTGATCAGAAAAGAAAAGAGCGAGAACAGATGATAAAAATATACACAGATACGGAGCAGGAAAAGTTAGAGGCGACAGTCAAAAACCCAGAGGAGGCATATAAAAATTGGCTCAAGAAACAGGAGAACAGATCCAGGCCCATGCTAATGAAGCTGAGCATAATGGAAGCTAAAGACAGATATATTTATTAATGGTTACGAATAAAGTCTTTAAGGCCACATAGGGTTAATCGGGCTTAGAACGGCCCAACATCGCCTTGTGAGGGCGTCATTCCCTTGGGGAAAATCAGGAAAAGTCTCTCGCCCGTGTGTCCGCGACTGTGTCCAAAGTATTCATGTATTTTGAGCAGATTCAGCATCCTCGATTTCTTTTAATAATTTTTTATTTAATTTCTTTTGGATCTCTTTTATGATATCTTTTTGGGTTTCAGAGGTCCTGTGACCAGCACATAAAAATATTTTTTTACTTAATTCCTTATCTTTAATCAAAAAGGCTAAACTTTTAATTTTCTGATTTCTAATATTGGATTCATGAAAAGCATGAAGCGTGCCTTCCATCCTACGCTCAGGATCTGACCTAGGTGGCATAGAAAAGGGATGTCTTAGTAATTGATGAATTTCTAGTAATATATTTTGTTGCTTATCCTTCGTCTCAAAAACTCGCTGAATAAAAAAGAGTACCAAACCAATAACTCCAGCTATGAATCCCCCTAAAACTGTCGAATAAAAATATTCTGGCATTGTTTTTCCTCCTTATTAATTTATTAAATCCTTGGCTTTTTTAGGAGAGAATGGTTTTTCTTCATCGTGGACCAAATGCCATTTCTCCGACTGGCTTTGCTCCCAAACCTTATGTATTATTTTCTGGTTGTTTCGATCAATCTCTATAAGTTCTCTTGTAGGCATTTGGGTTTTTCCACTATTTTTTGTTCTATACTTGCTAAGCAGTTTTCCTTGTGAGTTTTTATGTTCTGCTTTTACATAATCTGAAAGATATATTGTTTCAAGAAATACATCACTTATATGTTTATGTCCACATGATAATTCGACAGTCTCGCGCTGAGCATCTTTTTCAATTTTTATTATATCCTTTTCTTCCATACAGGCGTTACAGAATTTTTTAAGCTCTATCATTTTCTTATCCCCCATGAGAATCCCCCTCCTCCTCATCCGTCTACCTATTGAGGCGATCACTCCTGAAGAAGGTCATTTATTTAAAAGGGAGCCGGGACTCCCTGGCTCCACTCGCCTCAGTACTCCACATTTTTATCTTCTATATTTTTGTTAAGCCAAGGTTTATCTCCAAATCCAGTTGAATTCAGAATATCTAAAATATCATCCTTCCCTTTTCCCATGTTATAAAATTCCTTAATTGACCTTCTTGCGTAGTCCCGCAATAAAAGCAAATTTTCTTTAGTAACAATATTCGATTCTCCTTTATGGACTATATAGCAACGTTTATCATAGAGCTTCTTCATATTTTTCCATATTGATTCTGAATCCCTTTTATTTTTTCCAATAAGGACTGCTGTGTTCCTTGAAATTCTATATCTCAATTCGCCTTGTCCAGTAGGATTAAACAAGCTCTCCATACTCATCATAAGTAATAAAAATGGTATGCCTAAAGTAGCTATATGGTAAGACAATTCAAAACTCTCGAACGCAAGTTGAAGATGTTTCTCTTTGAAGGGGAGTTTTGTGTTATGAATAAATTGTTCTAATTCTTTTATTTCAGAATTCTTAAAATTAAGAATTGAAATTCTAGATATGGATGCATCTCTTCTTAGACCCATAATTTTTGTAGGAACTTCATTTTTATAAAAAAAGAAGTACTCATAAGGCATATGTATATTTCCTTCCCTAAAAAGTCTCATAAGTCTAATAACAGAGGTTAAGTAATCATCAATATAATCAGTTTTAAAGTCATAAATTTTAAAAAAACGCTTATATGGGAATAAATTGCCATTCTTTTCTAAATCTAAATCTAAATCGATGTCGAAAGAATTGCTAACAAAATAAACTTTGTTTTC
>Ga0114930_10001274_pt1 | contig 24392 bp, 21 predicted proteins | sample AnhtaG_FD_87300 | JGI IMG/M metagenome (GOLD analysis project Ga0114930, IMG submission 87300) | Deep subsurface microbial communities from Anholt, Denmark to uncover new lineages of life (NeLLi) - Anholt_01485 metaG | ecosystem: Environmental > Aquatic > Marine > Oceanic > Sediment | place... | reverse complement strand
TCTTGAAACCTTCACTCTGGGAATATGACAAAAGCCGGCTAGAATGACCCACCCCAAGTTGAGGGAGAGCAATCAATCGAGGTGGAGATATGAGAATCATATCGAAAAGTTTTCGGAGGGTCGCAAATTGTAGATACATAGCAGGTATTCAAATTCAAATAATCAATTAGTCATGCCTGACCCCATTCACATTCATTAAATCTGAAAAGGGCTTTATCTCATTCCATAAGGAGATATGTAACACAACTGAATATATAAGTTATGCACGCCTGCACGAATGTCCCCTTTTACTTTTTACAGCCATGTTGCCGATATAGTTTAACTATGTCAGGATTTCAGGGGAGTGATAGTTGAAGGGATAAAAGAAACACAACACCAAGAATGGCAAAGTCAGGCCAAAAAGGACATTTTCATAAGTGAAGGTTTCTGTATCAAACCTTTAATTTCTTGATATTTCATGTTTTGTTCTGTAATCTTCAATAAAATCAGGTAATGTCCGTATAGAACCAAGTATCCGCTACTAGACGTAGTTGCCAGACACAACAAGATATGGACCTAAAAAACTCCTTTCATGGACCCACTATTTGTTTCCTCAAAGAAATGGGCAACTAAAATGTCTGGAACCGGATGACGATATCCCTCAGCATACAAATGATCTTTATTTCAGAGGAATAGGATAACCATGAAAATTCACTTCAGAAAAGATAATGGCCCGGTAGACGAAATCATTCAACATTTAATCAATCTTGTAAGTGGTATCCGCCGACCTGGAATCGTCAAAGAGATGATACTGGCTTCACTCAAAGCCGGTCAGGAAGATAATGGCAGCGTTGACCTGAAGCTCATGAATACCTCCTTGAAGGAGATGCGCTTTACAGCAAAGGCATTCAGCCCCTACCGCCATATTAAAAAGGTCACGGTTTTTGGATCGGCTCGAGCACGACCTGATGAGGCGACATACAAGATGGCACGCCTGTTAGGCAAAAAGTTATCCAAATCAGGGTATATGGTGATCACGGGGGGTGGTCCCGGCATCATGCAGGCGGTCCATGAGGGAGCCGGACCAGAATATTCCTTTGGGATAAATATTCAACTTCCTTCCGAACAAAAGGCCAACCCCGTTATTTACAGGGACCCTAAGAATATATCATATAAATATTTTTTTAATCGAAAAGTGGCCTTTCTCAAGGAATCCGATGCAATAACGTCTTTTCCAGGGGGATTTGGTACACTCGATGAGGCGATAGAAACGCTTACCCTCGTGCAAACAGGGAAGCATTATCCTGTCCCGATTCTCCTTGTGGACGAGCCGGGGAGTCCGTACTGGATAAAGTGGCTTGAATTCGTTAAGGAAAATCTTCTGGCACAGGGTTATATCAGCAAATCAGATTTGACACTATTTGAGATTGTCGATTCCGCTGATGATGCTGTTGAAAGAATCAACCGCTTCTACTTCCGCTATCACAGCATGCGATATATTGACGATCGTCTTGTGATTCGGCTGTCCTCAGGTATTGATCAGCAGAAAATGGAAGAACTGAGGGTTCGCTTTTCCGATACCCTGAGACCGCAAGGGGCGATATATTTGTCGGGACCTCTTCCGGAAGAGATCGATGAGCCTGAGATCGGACATCTACCGAGACTCATACTGGACTTTAAGCGGGAAACCTTTAGAAGATTAAGAGAACTCATTGATGTCATCAATAGCGACTGATGGAGGATAGCCCAAGGCAGAAACCAATTGATCGAGCTTTTCTGCTTTCTAATATTGCCATAAACCTATTATGCTTAGGGTCCACCTGAAAATTTCACAATACGATCACTAATCATAAGTTCTTCCGACCTTTGAGAATATCGATTACTTCATCTTAATCATAACTTCATCTTTCCTTATGCAAGAAATCAAAATCAGACTTGCGATATCTTGCCACTGTATGTAATGTTAAAATTTCTGAACTTAGGGGACGTAGTTGACAAGGTTGAATAACTCTGATCGAAAGTACACAAATCAATAGTGTCAATAATGTCCCTATCTCAGAGATCAGGTTCGGATACCTTGCCAATACCTTAAATCATCCCAGAGTTGTGATATTAAAGCGATACCCGAAAACTATGGAATCAATTCCATATGGATAAGTCTATCTAAAATCAAACACAAACCAAACCACAGAAGAGAATTAGAAACCATGGCTTACACACCTGAATTGCCACAAAGAGGTAGTGCCACTTTACATATGCTGGCATCGTATCTTAACAAACCCATGACACAAAAATAAGAAATAGTATTTGAAGTACTCAAAATCAATAAAACAAGAATGAGTATGCAGCTCATTAGAATTCGTTGATTCAAAAAAAGTTTCAAGGAGTAGGGGAAAGATATTTAAAAAAGAAAAAAGGGCTGAATGAGAATTAAGGTAACTGGGAGAGCCACTGGTACGCAGGAGCAACAAGAATAGACTGGTCATTGTTGGAAAACATCCGATATCCTTCATCCTCGCCTATGAGCTGAACTGCGGGTATGCTCAGGGCTTTTTGAAATTTTTTGAGCGGTGAAGATGGTTGGGTCTCTGATATTTTAGCCTCTATTAAGACAACCGGTTTGTGCCCATTTGCGATCAAGAAATCCACTTCCTGGTGTTCTTTGTTCTTTATAAAGTGCAATGAGAACTGGCCATAGCCTAAATCATTCCAGTTTATAACCGCCCGCCACAGTTCCGTGGCGACCATATTTTCAAACAGGGCCGCGGGATCTTCTATGCGAGGTGCATCCCACAGGTAGACCTTGCGTTCTTTTTGAATGGCCCGTGCAATTCTTTCAGTCCATGGGGAGATACTAAAGATTAAGAAAAATCTCTCAAAGACAGCCAGCCATCCTCGAACCGAGTTATAGGATACTTTTAAGTCGGTGGTCAGGGATGGGACTGAGAGAGGGCTGCCCACCTTGGAAGGTAGCAGATAATATAGCGTTTCCATATCTCCCACAGATTTGATGCCTGTGAGGTCGCGAATATCCTCCCGAATTAATTGATTAGAATAGGTGTTTGACCATCTACGGTAAGTAGCCATCCGGTTAGCTAAATAGGGTTCCGGAAAACCACTTAACTTAGAGATCCGTACCCATTTTTCTTTGAGATTTTCACTGTTTTCCATACCGATTTGTAAAGGATTCTTCAAAAAGTCATCAATGGTGAGGTTTCTCCTCCCCAGTTCTGACATTGTAAAAGGCCATAAATGAAAGAGAAAATAGCGACCAGCCAGAGAGTTCCCGCCTTTTTGATAAATGTCAAGCCTGCCACTTCCTGAGACAAGGAATTGATAGCTGTCATGGGATTGGTCATAGACACCTTTGAGATAGTTTTTCCAGTCTTTGTATTTATGGATTTCATCAAATATGATCAGAGGAATCGATGGATCTCGGCGTTTTATTTCTTGGAAAAAAGTGGGGTTCTCCATAAGACGGGTCTTGTTTTGTGGAATATCCCAGTTGAAATAGAGATTATTTGTAAAATTCCTGGAAATAATCTTGGCGAGTGTGGTCTTGCCTACCTGGCGCGGTCCTACAAGAAATATCATGCTTTTTTCTCTGGATAGTTCCTGCCAGATTTTCAAATAAGGTTCTCTCGTATCCATATCGACTATTATTCATTAAAATGAAAAATAGTCAAGACTATTTTTCAATAGGCTTAAAAATTGTCAAAAGTGAAGCTCCCCGCCTTAAAAGGCGGGGCTTCTGGCTTTCATCAAAAACTATCTCCTCCCCCTTGTAGAAGATCCCGCTATCATAGCGGGCATGGGGGAGGACAAAGGTAGGAGTGAAAATCCTTATCTGATTATCCCCCTCCCCTATCCCCTCCCACCCAGGGAGGGGAATTTAAGGTTGCATGTAAGGGGATGGATGCAGAATTAATATGGGAATATGGGACAGAGGAGTTTCGCCTTGACATTGGACAAAATCGGAGAAGGCGGTAGAAAATTGCTCCTATTCCCTAATAACCAATTCCATTGCGATCATCATGGTGGAGAGGAAGCATAATTCGGATAAAATTTGGGACTTGCATTTGTAGTCAGTATTGATTACAATTGTACTCAAAATGGAATACAAAAATGCTTGATCTTCCAAATCTTTTGTCATCAAAGGTGCGGCAAAAACTCTTTCGCCTCTATTTTTCTCAAACCAATAGAAGATATTACCTCAGAGAGCTTGAGAGGTTGCTATATGAACCTGTAGGAAATATCCGAAGAGAACTCCTCAGATGGTCCAAAGCAGGCCTTTTCCTCAGAGAAAAAGTGGGAAACCTTGCCTACTATTCATTAAATAAATCGTTCCCTCTTTATGAGGAATTAAAGGCAATAGTTTCGAAGACTATAGGGATAGAGCATATCCTGAAAGAAGGCCTGAAAGGAATGGAAAGCATTGGTGTAGCCATTATCTACGGATCTGTGGCCAGCGGTGAGGATACGGGGAATTCCGATATCGATGTTTTATTAATCGGGAACCCGGATATGGATGAACTGGTCAATAATGTTCAGGAAATGGAAAAAGAATTAGGGCGGGAAATCAATTATGTCCTTTATACTCCTGAAGAATTTAAGAGGAAAAAGGAGGCACAAAACACTTTCATTATCGATGTATTAAGAAATTCAAAAGTCTTCATTATTGGTGAGGAACATGATCTCTGAAAAAAAGATAGCAACCTTCAACCCTTCTATAAGGGCTTCGTTAACTTTCTGTAATGCTCAGAGGTGCTTAACTGTTTCATCGTCCATGATTACATTATCCTTATTTTTTTATTCTTAAAGCAAATATTGTAATAGCAAAAAATATGGCTGTAATAAAATCTATCATTATCCATGCATCCTTGGCTAAATGTATACTCAAACAAACTCAACGAAAGTGCGTTATGATAGCATTACAAAATGTATCCATAGTTGGTTATGTTTCTAGCGAAGGAGAGAAAAATCGCGGGGAGTGATGAGGCTTCGAGGGAGGGAATTAGGCCTTTGTTTTTCCAAGTTGATGTGGTTGACTGCGCTACTTTTCCTTCAGTAGGATGTTTCCCCTTCCATCTTGATATGTGGTAATTCCTGCATCTGGTTTAATTGCCTTTATGTCGGTATACTTCTTGGCCATTCTAAAGACAAAGGAATCAACATCCTCTGTGGATTTATGAGCGATCCTTTTAAAGACAAAGGAATCAACATCCTCTATGGATTTATGAGCGATCCTTTTGTTGAGCTCATAGAAGTTATTTCTCACAAATGCTCCGATAAATGTCTTCGCCACTCTGGATAGAAAATCTCTCTGTTCTTCAGCTGGTGTTCCTTGAGAGGCATAAAGAAGCTCGCTATGCTTGGCATCGAAGTAGATCTTTAAACCATCAATGCCTCCTGTGAACTCCTCTTTGATTTTAGTCTCCAATCGATTGAGGCGATCCTCGAATATCTCAGGTTTTAATTCACGTTGCAGTTGGCTTCTGACGGATTCCACGGCATCCTGATAGATATCGTGAAAATCCGCGTACCTCCCTTTGGGAATCTCCTTCGTTGTGAGCAGGATCTCCGCCTCTTTCCTCCCAAAACCCCTTTGAGATATTGGATGTGGTCTGGTGCCTTGCTCACGGTACAACGCAAGCTCTCTTCTCGCCCTGCTTACAAGGTCGTGGAGGCTAGGCTTATTTCTGATGCGGGTATCCAGATACTCGAGGATTTTTTCAATGCGTGAGATATTGTAGCGAATATCGGTATTGAAGGGGAGAATTCCTGTGATGCTTTTACACGAATTTAATGCCTGCTTCGCTTCCCTGTTGCCTCTTTCCGGTCTGCCGGTCTTCGGGTCGATAGCCCTTAGGTACTCTACCACTGCCTCCAGGAACACCTTGAGGTCGCCATCATCAGGTATCGACTCTGTTGTCGCCATTGTAGTGATATGGACCTCCCTTTTTGAGGCAGGAAGTATAGGGGTATCCAGGCTTTTATGTCAAGACAAAAGACACCGCAAATGTCTGGCAATGAATATCGTTTCGTTACCTTTATAGTATAGAGGAATCAACAACATATCTTCCGTTACCTATGAAATGCACTTCAAGTTATAAAATCGCGAAGCGATTTTATAGAACGTCCCGCAAGCAGGACTCAAAAAAGGAAATCTTTATATAAAAAACTCGGCATAACTTGAATCCCCATGATCTGAGGCGGCACTCGGCCACCTTCGCCAGTCGCAATGGCGTGCCCCTTGAGATTATATCCAAGATGTTGCTTCGTCATCAAAATCGCCAACTTAATCGCCAACTTAATCGCCAACCTTATTGAAGGATATAATGTAGCGCCCTTCCTTTCCCTTGACTTTTAACAACACCTAAGTTTACAAGCTTCTTGATCTCTTTCAGGGCACCTTCATCTGAAAGCTTGAACATTTCCCTTACATCCCGATTCGTTATTCTTCCCCTCTGATTTACAAACTCTACAATCCTCATCTGTCTTTCGGTTAAAGCAATCTGTCCCCTTTCCCCCTTTCTTAATCTTTCACTGCTAAGCCTTGTTACTCTTTCTTTAACAGTCTCGATACTTACGTTTACCCCTTCAACAAAATATTCTAGCCAGGCGGTCAAATCCAGAGTTTCTTGATCAACACTTTGCAGTGTCCTGTAGTAAGCCTGTCTATCCGAATCATAGTAATCATCAAGGCAAAAGAACTGTTTGGTGTCAAAGCCTCTTAGATAAAGGATCAAAGTTGCCAGGACCCTTGCAGTTCTGCCGTTTCCGTCAACAAAGGGGTGGATTCTGACAAATTCGTAGTGAGAAATTCCGGCTTCAATAATGGGATCAAGTTCTTTTGCTTCCTCTGAATTTATCCATTCAAGCAGATCGTTTATTAACCCTGGCACATCCTCATTTTTTGGTGGTCTGAAAAAGACCTTTCCGGTAAGTCTATTTGCCACGACAATATAGCGGTTACGATAAACCCCACAATCATCCGGATTGTCTAAGGTATCTTTTGCCACCATACGGTGGACATTTAAAACATCTTGCCCGGATATAGAGCTGCCCTTTATTACGTTCCCAATATTTTCCAGTACATTCAGGTAATTCAAGACCTCCTGTTTATCCTTTCGGGCAGCCATTACGTCCCTTCCTTGCACTAGGTCGCTTACCTGCCCCAAAGACAACCTGTTTCCCTCAATGCTCGTGGATGAATGGGCACTGTGGATTATTGCTTCACGCCTCAAGGCAACTTCCCATTTAGGGATTAGAGGTGAATTGAGGATCACCTCTCTTGCGGCAGAAATTCTGGTAAGTAACCGCACTATTTTATTTGTATACCTGAAATTTGGTTCAAACATTCTTATCTCTCTTAAGGCTCAAAAAATTTAGATTATACTCTTCAATCAACCCCTCGTCTGCAAAGCTGAAATACCTGTTGTCGCCTATAATGATGTGATCTAATACCTTAATTTGCATAGTGTTTGAGGCCGCAATCAACTCCTTGGTAATCTCTTTATCGTTTTGGGAAGGCTCCGGACTGCCTGTTGGGTGATTGTGGACAAAGATAAGAGAGGCTGCGTTATGTTTGATGGCGCTCTTTATAATCTCGCGTGGGTAAACTGAACTCAAATTTAATGTGCCTTCAAAGAGGTCTTCTACATCTATAGGCTGATTCTTCCCGTCCAGGAATAAAACCTTAAAGACTTCTTTTTTGAGACCGCGCATGGAATGGTAAAGATAATCAAAGACCTCTTTTGACGATTTGCATATGGGTTTTTTAAGGATTTTCTCTTTAAGAAACTCCCTGCCTACTTCTTGAACAAGTTTTATTCCAAAGACATTGTGTGGTCCAATTCCCTTGATTTCTTGTAGTTCCTCAAGAGGTGCCTCTAACACACCTCTTAAGGTCTTGAATTTCTTTATGGCCGCTTTTGCCTGCTGTTTACAGTCTTTTCGAGGTGTTCCCAATGTCAGGAGAAGCTCCACTATCTCATAGTCATGGAAACCAGTGATACCAGATTTAATAAGCTTCTCCCTTAGTCTTTTTCTATGCCCTTCTGTTTTAGGTTTTGATTCTCCCATTTTTAGTCGTAATTGCTATTTAAAAATCATGGGTATCGATTGTATCTTGAAGATATGCTCTATAATTCCTCTGAATTCACTGCAAGATATAACTATTAGCACAGTATTGAGGAAATTTCCAGATGCACTTAATGAAGCGAATAATATCATTCCTCAATTGACTTTATATATGTAGGAAAGGTGGATTAACTCCGCCAGATGCGGATTAGAAAAATATGAGTAGGGGATATACCTGATATGATGCTTGCTGAAATATGTTTGAAAATTACCCTTATAATCACACTCCCCATCCACCAGAAACAGGTAAAGCAGTCCCGGTGATAAAGGAAGCTTCATCTGAGGTTAGATTTAGTCAGATCTACTGCGTGATTCATGACCTTGGCTAATTCTGCCCTTAATAGGAGGATAGTTATTTAACAGGGCAGGGAGGTAAATTGGCCAATTCTCTTGGTAGGTTATGCCAGGTCTGAGGCCTGACCTTAACCCCATTCGTGAAGTCTTTTAATGCCCAAAATACCACTCCTGTAGAGGTATTTTCAGTGGTATCCAGGATCAGGATTTTGCCGATAATAGTGGGAGGCAAGGCAACAGTCTTTTTTTCTTGTTCATCAGTAGAAGTATATTCTCTTTCTGTTGTGGCATTAAGGAGATTACCTCTGCTTATCCCTCTATTCCGGCCAGCGTCAATATATACCACTGAATACTGTCCGAGTAGATTTAAGTTGTCTTTTGCGGCCACAATATAGGCCGTAAGAGGACTCTTCCATGGAACAGGGAGTATACAGGAGGAAACTGGACGATAAGGCATAAGGAGACTATCTTTGTAAATGCTTCTGAATGATTCACTTATTTTAGCAATGTAGTAATCTTTCTGAGCCTCTTTAATCTCCAGTATTCCCTTAAAGGAATAAATGTAGCCAAACTCTTTTTTGGTCAAAGGATGGTTAACAGGACCTAAGATATTGTATATTATAAATTTTTCACCAGGCTTGATATCCCCTTGATACATCTTGACATAAACAATATCATTTTCGCCAGCTAATACCTTTTCAGTCTTAAAGTCAAAAATTTTGCCCCATGCCTCAATCTTTTCTTGCCGAAGAAAGCCGAGTGCTTTTGTATTGGTAAGGCTTGAAACATCTATTCCCATCAGTTTCTTTAAAGTTTGTTTCTTTAAAGGCAGTTTTTCAGTTTTAACAATTTTTTTCTCAGGCTTTGATTTCTTTTCTACATATTCTAAAAGTTCTATTACATCCCCAGGCATGAGCCAGTGAGGGTTAGTGATAAATTTATTCATTTCCCATAGCTCTGGCCAGAGGTAAGGATCACCGTAATATTGCTCACAGATTGACCATAGAGTATCCCCATTTTTTACTATATGTGTAAGTTTTTGGCCTGCAGATACGGATGGAGATAGGCTTAAAAAAAGAGCGAAAAACAAAGAAAGACCTAAATAAATAGCTTTAGATTTCAACTTTCTGCTCCTTAATAAAGGTTGATTTACTTTAGATAATCAAATATAGAATTTTCTACGATTTTTTTTCTACTATTGTCAAGATGTTTTCCCGGCTTTAACTGGATTGAATTTTTTAGATTGGCTGAATTAGCTTCTTTTTGGAAGATTAAAAGGCTTTTATAGCTAAAAGAGGTTTAATTGTAGTTGATATGTTAAAGGATTTAATGGAAGAAAAAAGTTCCCTATCCCTTAATCCCTAACTAAGAGCTTTATTACCTAATTCTTTGAGAAATATATCTCCCCGAAATAGCTCTCGGCGCTGCTTTTTGTATGCTGGGAGTTGATATATATTGATATAAGATTTGCTTTGGGTGGCTCTTTATCAAAAAGGAGCTTGTAGTCGTCATAGATATTTCTCTTTTCCCAGACCCATTTCCCTATTTTTTCAGGCCCACTTTCCAGAACAATTAAGCGAGTTTTATTCCACACAGGACTGACGCCAGTTATTAATTTAGGTGCTGTAGTCTCCCACAAATAGCCTACTATTTTGGCCAAAGACTTAAACCTGCCAAAGACGACATAGATCTGTGCGGCCTGATCATCTGTTTCCTTTTTTCTAAAATCTCCATTACTTGGTAGCTCTTTTACCTTCCACCTGAAATTGAGATAAGGATATTCTTTGATATCTACATCTATCTCCTTTGTTAATCCAAAGGAACTATTCTTGCTTATAAGATGTAAGACATAGGCATCTTCTTCCTTTTCCAATCTAAAAATGGGAGATCCCTCCTTTTCTTTTAGCTCCCAGCCAAGGGGTACACCTTTTTCATCAACACCCTGGGAAAAGTTCGTAATAATCAGCCGATCTTTATCGGCTTTTGCAGATAAGGGTATGGAAAATAATATAATAAGGATAATTAATGATATCTGGCTTCTGATGCTCTTCATTTTAATCCTCTCTTATATAAGGATTATGGGAAAATTTATCTATACTTGATGTCCACTTAACAAATATAGGAACTAAAGGCAATGGAGATTTAGAGGAGCTTTAACAAGAGAAATTCTAACAGGGTAAATATCGATATTGATTATTGTTAAAAAAAAATGTTAAATTTGAGTTAAATAGCGAAAAGGATGAAAAATGCCTGAAATAAAGGCAGCCCCACAGCTCAGACTCATACAGGAAGCAGACATAAATGATAAAGTTGTGCTCATCAGGGTTGACCATAATGTAGTAAAAAAAGGGGAAATAAAGGATCCTTCCAGGATAGATTCAAGCCTGGGTACCCTTTTCCATATTGTATCAAGGGGCGGAAGACCAATCTTGATGACCCATGTTGGAAGGCCGCGGGATAAAAAAACTGGAAATATAACCTGCTACCCGGATAGATCAGTCAATCCTGTAATTGACTATTTAGAAAAAAAAATAAGGATAAAGATTGAAAGCCCCACCTTTTCCATCCAACCAGACATTGGCATAACCAGTATTGACAATTCTATTCAGGAATCTATCCAAAGGTTAAAAGAGTATAAGATAGGGGCTATTTATCTTCCGAATATAAGGTGGTTTCAGGGAGAACAGACAGATGGACCAGAACGCACCAGGTTTGCCAAACAGTTGGCTAGCCTGGCAGATATCTTTGTAAATGATGCCTTTGGCTCATGGCAACCTCATGTCTCCACCTTTGATATTACGAAATATCTTCCTTCTTATGCTGGCTTTTTAATACAAGAGGAGATAGAAAACCTTGAAAAGGTTCTTAACCCCACCAGACCGTTTTTAGCTATAGTAGCCGGGGCTAAATACGATACAAAGATAGGGCCATTGAAGGAATTATATCAGAGGGTAGATCATTTGATTTTAGGTGGTCGCATCTATAATACCTTTCTTTGTGCTAAATATGGTGTGAATATAGCCGGCGTTCCAGAGGAGGATATTGATCTTGCCTTAGAACTTGTTCGCTCAGATAAGGAAAAAAATAAGATAATAGAGCTACCATTACTTATAGAGGCCAAAAATCTTGGGGAAAGGAAAGAAGAAAAAACAAAAACCATAGCTATTAAAAATTTCCGGAAAGGTGAAAGATACAAATACATCCTTGACGCTGATCCACTATCATTTCATGATAAGCCAATACTTGATATAATTAAATCTGCCAAAACTATCTTTGTTAATGCGGTTATGGGTCAAACCCCTTACTTTAATGATGGTTCAAAGTCCCTTTACGAGGCAGTAGATAGAAACAGCAGCGCACTAAAACTATACGGAGGAGGTGATACCCTCCAGGAATTGAAAAACCTATGCCCCGGTATATACTTATCCGGTTTGAACAATCCTGACTGCTATTATTTCACAGGCGGGGGAACAGTGCTTAAGGCGTTAGAGGAAGGAAGCCCCTTTAAAATCGGACCTGTAGAGCGACTTTTAAAAAGGTAAATAATGACACTGACACCAATCTTTGATCCTCAACAAATGGGCAGGGTCATGAGGATTGCTGCCTTTATGTCAGGCTCGGGAACAAATGTTATCAGGCTTCTTGAAAGAGAAAAAGAACTGGATCAGGAGCCCGGTGGGTCCCCCTTTAAAATTATCTTCATCTTCAGTGACCGCTCTGACGGCGTCTCAGCAGGGGAAAAGATTGCCCTTGATGCAGGAATCCCCTACTTCAGTTACGATATAAGAAAATTCTACAGGATGAAAGGATTGAAGAGGTCTGCCTTAACCCCTGAAGGTATGTCAGCCAGAAAAGAATTCGACTCTATAGCCTTTCGTTTAATCAGGGCTTTTGATATAGATATAATAGCCCTGGCAGGATATATGAGTTACCTGACACTAAATAGATGTGTTAATGTACATCCAGGTGATCTATCCATACTCACGCCTGATGGCAGAAGAAAATACGTTGGCGATCATGCAGTAGCTGATGCAATAGCAAATGGAGAAACTTCTTTACGTGCCTCGACCATCTGGACAGATGAAGATGTTGATACTGGCCCTCTATTGATGGTCTCAAATTCACTAAATGTTGAATTGCCTTTTCCCTTGCCAGATCTACTTAAAGACAGAAAAGCCTTTAAAAAAGTTGTTGACGTTCACCAGAAACGCCTTAAAGAGATAGGTGACTGGAATATCTTTCCTCTAACAGTGGAGATGATTGCAAGGGGGCGTTTTTCTCTGGATGAAAATAATAGCGTTTATGTAGACGGACGCCCTGTACCCAAAGGCTATAGGCTTGAGAAATAAGCTTGACAAAAAAGGCTCTACCCTTTAAGTGGTTGTTTAATGACTCAAAATAAAACCGAAGTTATAATAGCCATAGAAGATCTCTCCCTCAAATTTGGTGGGTTACATGCCCTTGACACTGTTGATCTGGAGGTAAGAGAGGGAGAAATACTTGCCATAATCGGGCCCAATGGTGCAGGAAAGACCTGTGTTCTTAACTGCATCAATGGATTCTATCATCCTTATAGAGGAAAAATACTTTACAAGGGCAGAGATCTAACAGCCCTCAAGCCCCATAAAATAGCCGCACTGGGTTTAGCCAGGACATTTCAAAACATAGAACTGTATTCAGGTCTCAGTGCCCTGGATAATTTGATGGCTGCCAGGCATATCCATATGAGACATGGTGCATTGTTAGGTTGTATGTTTTTTGGCCCAACCAGGGGAGAGGAAATAGCTCATCGGCAGCAAGTTGAAGAGATCGTTGATCTATTGGAGATGGAATCTATCAGAAAAAAGGTGGTGGGCTCACTTCCCTATGGTCAGAGAAAAAGGGTCGATCTGGCCAGGGCCCTATCCATGGACCCGGCTATTCTACTTTTAGATGAACCCATGGCAGGTATGAATGTTGAGGAAAAAGAGGACATGGCCAGGTTTATCCTTGATATTTATGAGCTTAAAAAAATACCTATAGTCCTTGTCGAACACGATATGGATGTGGTCATGGACATCTCCCACAGGGTAGCTGTGCTTGATTTTGGTCGCAAAATCGCCGGGGGTTTGCCTCAAGAGATAAAAAATGATCCTCAAGTAATAAAGGCATATTTGGGTGAGGAATAAAGATACTTTTCGGAGATTCTATAACTTAATGAAATCATAGTTTTTTAGTAGCAATTAGTTTATGCCAACCACAAGGAATTTTGGAATATTGGAAGAATGGAATAGTGGGTTTAAATTGAATATTGATAATTGTCAATTGAATATTTGTTTTGGAAATTCCCAATTATCAATAGTCAATATTCAATAGTCATTCGATTGAACCCATCATTCCAATATTCCAGTACTCCATTATTCCAATTGCGGAGCGAAGCGGAGCTAAATTCTATGCCTCTTGAAACATTACCTCAAGTATTGAGAGAGAATTTTAATAAATATGGTAATCGCGTGGCCATGAGGGTCAAGGACAGAGGCATATGGCAAGAGTATACATGGGAAGACTATTACCAGAAGGTTAGACATTTCTGTCTTGGTCTTATTAGTCTTGGGCTCCAAAAGGGTGACAAGGTCTCAATTTTAGGGGAAAATAAGCCGGAGTGGTTCTGGGCCGAGCTTGCTGTTCAGTCAGCCGGGGGAGCGGCTGTTGGCATATTTACGGACTGCTTGCCCGGGGAAATTAAATATTATGTAGAACATTCAGACTCCACCTTTGTTGTTGTGCATGATCAGGAACAGGTAGATAAACTTCTTGAGATAAAGAATGACGTCCCAAAGGTCAAAAAGGTCATTTACTGGGATCCTAAAGGACTCTGGAGTTACACTGATCCGATACTCCTTTCCTTTGATGAGGTCATAGAGCTGGGCCAGGATTATGAGAAAAAGCACCCACAACTTTTTGACGAGATTGTTGATCAGGGTACAGGTGACGATATCGCCGCCTTTTGCTATACCTCAGGAACCACAGGGCTTCCCAAAGGGCCTATGCTAAGTCAAACGTGGCTGGTGGAGTCAATCAGGGAGTGGGGTCAATTAGATGGCTGGTTTGGAAAAGATTTTGAATACCTATCATTTATACCGCCTGCATGGATTACCGAGCAGGGAATAGGTATTGCTTCTACTATTCTGGGCCCTATGGTTGTAAACTTTCCGGAAGAACCTGAAACAGTACAGGAAAACATAAGAGAAATAGGGCCGGATATCCTTTTTTTTGGTGCCAGGTTGTGGGAAAATCTAAACAGGATGATCCAGGCAAGGATGATTGACTCCACCTTCCTGAGGCGTCTCATATACCGACTTGCTCTCCCTGTAGGACTAAAGGCGGCTGATATGAAAAGCGGTAAAAGAAGAATAAACCTGCCATGGAGGATAATATACTTTCTTGCCTATCATGCCGTCTTTAGACAGCTAAGGGACAGATTAGGCCTTTCTAACGTAAAGGTTGTATATTCGGCTGGTGCAGCAGTCAGCCCGGATATCATCAGATATTTTAAGGCCCTTGGAATAGATGTCCGCCTCTTCTACGGAAGCACGGAACAGGGTGTTATGACCATGCCCAGAGAAGGCGACATCAGGCCTGAGACATCAGGTCCACCTGTGCCCTGGGTAAAAGTTAAGCTTTCAGATGAAGGGGAGATCCTTATTAAAAACGAATATCCCTACTCCGGTTATTATAAAGACCCTGAGGCAACAGAGGCAAAAATGAAAGATGGCTGGTTTTATACTGCTGACTTTGGCTATATGAACGAGGATGGTCATCTAATCGTAATTGACAGGATGGAAGACCTGAAAGAACTGGCTGGAGGAAAAAAATTCTCTCCCCAGTATACAGAGATCAGGCTTAGATTCAGTCCATATATCAAAGATGTCCTGATCATTGGTGGCCCTGATAAGGAATATGTCACCGCCCTCATCAACATTGATCTCGATAATGTGGGCAGGTTTGCTGAAGCTCATCATATAGCCTATACGACATTTACTGATCTATCTCAAAAGACAGCGGTAATAGATCTGATAAAAAAAGAGATGATAAAGGTCAATCTCACCCTACCAGAGTGGACAAGGGTAAGGAGATTTGTCAATCTACATAAGGAATTTGATGCAGATGAAGATGAGCTTACCAGAACAAGGAAATTAAGGAGGACATTTGTCGAAGATAGGTACAAGGATCTTATTGAAGTCCTTTATAGCGAAAAGCATATATATAAGGTTGAAGCCAGTGTGACTTACAGAGACGGAAGGAAAGGGACAATTGAAACCTCAATCCATATCAATGAACTATAGGAGAGGAAATGATCGGATTTCTTCAACAGGCTATAACCGGCCTGATGATTGGCAGCCTTTATGCTCTGGTAGGTGCTGCCGTTGTCCTGGTTTATAAGTCCACCCATGTGGTCAGTTTAGCCCATGGACAACTCGTTGCCTTTGGGGCACTTTTTTTCTGGCTTTTCTTTGGCGGTCTGGGTCTCCCCTTCTGGATAAGCCTTATTCCTGCATTTGTCTTAACGGCCTTGATGGGGCTTTTAATAGAAAGACTGGCCCTTCGCCCTCTTATAGGTCAGCCCCTTTTTGCTGCCTTTTTGATGACCTTTGCTATCTTTATTGCCTTAGAGGGTGTCTTTGTTCTCTATCTTAAAGGGGAATCGAGGGCGCTGCCTGCCTTCTTGCCTGCAGGTAATATTGCAATTTATGGTCTTTCTATCCCAATAAATCAGCTTATAAGTTTTTTTGTGGCAATACTGTTATTTTTCGCCCTGTCTCTTATTTTCAGATATACCAAAGTTGGACTGGGAATGAGGGCTACTGCCGAGGATCATCGCCTGGCCCAGAGCGCAGGCGTAAATGTCAGGAACATATTCTCCTATATCTGGATCCTCTCTGCTCTCGTTGCAGCTATTGCAGGAATCGCTACGGCAAATGTAATGGATATATATTACATGCTCCCCTATATTGGAATTAATGGGCTTATTGTGGCTATCTGTGGCGGGCTTGATTCCCTGCCCGGAGCCCTTATAGTCGGGCTTTTCTTAGGTGTTGTTGAAAATGTAGGTGCCGGTTATCTTGATCCTATTGTAGGTGGCGGGGTTAAGGATGTTGCCGCCTATGTTGTGCTTCTTTTAGTATTATTGATAAGACCTTACGGCCTGTTTGGCCTTGTAAGGATAGAAAGGATATGATCAGAAGTTTATGAGTTTCAATGATTTCTTGAAGTTAGGGTTATTTTTAAAGCTTCTTATTTTTTATAACTCTCATGGAATAATGGAGTGATGGAATATTGGAAAACTGGGAATAAGATAGGAATAAATCTATTTTGACTGTTTTAAATTCTCCTAAACCCATCATTCCCTGGCCCAGACCTGATTTGTATGGCCATAGTTTAACGAAGCCAGCTCTTAAAATATTACAGAAACAACATTGTGTTTCTGGTAAATCGCGCCAGGGCGGGCCAATACTCCAGTATTCCAACTTTCCCCCCGCTGTTTCAGCGGGGACTGAGCGGAGCGGAGTTAACTTATGAGACCATGTGGTGTATTTGATAAAAGCTACGCCCTGGATATTGCCATAATCAGGACTTGGCAGCACTGGGTAATCCTTATATCTGCCCTGATCCTTCTCTACCTCTTTCCCCTATTTGGCTCTTATTATCTAATTAGTTTAATGAATTCGCTGGCTATTACTGTTATTGTTGTACTCGGTTTGCAGGTTGTAAGTGGATATTGTGGACAAATCTCCTTTGGCCAGGCCGCATTCATGGCTATCGGAGCCTATACCTCGTCAATACTCACCATAAAATTTGGATTTCCCTTCTGGATTGCCCTGCCCCTATCTGGTATTGTTGCAGGAGCAATTGGCATAATTGGTGGTGCTCCTTCTCTGAGAATCAAGGGTATGTACCTGGCCATGGCAACCATAGCCATCCACTTCGTTGTTATCTGGCTCATCCTTCACTTAGAGATAACCGGTTCATTTAAAGGCCTTTATCCACTACCACCAAGCTTGGGGGGCTTTGAATTCGATACAGATGAGAGGATGTATTATATCATCATGACTACTATGGTTATCATGACCTATGCTGCCAGAAACCTGATCAGGACTAAGGTTGGAAGGGCCTTTGTGGCTATACGGGATAATGACCTTGCAGGCGAGGTGATGGGAGTCAACCTATACTATTACAAGTTGCTTTCCTTTTTTATTGCCTGTTTTTATGCAGGCATTGCCGGTTCTCTCTGGGCACACTTGATCACAGTTGTTAACTCCGAGCAATTTACCCTGATGCATGCCCTTGAATATATAGGCATGTTGATCATTGGAGGCATGGGGAGCATCCCTGGTGTATTTTTTGGCGTTCTTTTTATTCGCATCCTTAACGAGGTTGTCATGTTTACATCACCAGTTTTGGCAAAGGCGTTGCCATGGTTAGGAACTTCGCCGGCTGCCGCTCTTGGCCTCACTGCATTTGGTCTGGCAGTAGTAATATTCCTGATCTTTGAACCAAGGGGCCTGGCACATCGCTGGGAGATATTTAAGGCCTCTTACAGGCTATATCCATTTGCCTATTAGTTAGCCGTTCACAAAATTAAAGAAGATGGATGATAACAGAAATGTAGGGGTTCGATTTATCGAACCCTGGCCCAGACCTGGCTCGCAAAGCACGCAGATATAGACTTTGCTTGTGAAATACTACAACGGCTACAGCATATTCCAATAATGTCGCGCCAGGGCAGGCCCGCTTCCGGGCTTGATGAATCAAGCCCCTACAGAGGTAAACCTAATATCGGGCGATATAGGGGGGTGGTAGTTGAGTTTTGTGAAAGGCTGTTGAGTTCATAGAATTTATAGGATTTTAACCCAAAAAACTCAAAAACACAATAAACACTAATATAAAAGAGAGAGAATATGACTCAAAAGATAAAAAAGATTGTATTGGCCTATTCCGGCGGCCTGGACACATCAGTTATACCTTCCTGGCTCAAAGAGACTTATGATTGCCCTGTCATTGCCTTTGCTGCTGATCTTGGCCAGGAAGAAGATATTGATGAACTAAAAAAAAGAGGCATTGAAGCAGGTGCAGATGAAGTAATAATTGAAGATCTAAGGGAAGAGTTTGTCAAGGAATTTGTCTGGCCAGCCTTAAGGGGCAATGCCATCTATGAAAACACCTACCTTTTAGGTACCTCTCTTGCCAGACCACTTATAGCCAAACACCAGGTGGATGTAGCAAGAAATAAAGGTGCAGACGCAGTTAGCCATGGTTCCACTGGAAAGGGTAATGATCAGGCCAGATTTGAACTGACCTATATGGCACTGGATCCAAAGCTCAAGATCATCTCTCCATGGAAGATATGGGATTTCAAGGGGAGAGAAGACCTTATTAGATACGCCAAACAAAAGGGCATATCCACACCTGTTACCAGGGAAAAGCCTTATAGCAGTGACAGGAACCTTCTCCATATAAGCTTTGAGGGCGGTATCTTAGAAGATCCATGGCGGGAACCATCTGAGGATATGTTTGTAATGTCTGTATCTCCCCAGAATGCCCCGGATAGAGTCAGCTATGTAGAAATAGATTTTGAAAGTGGAAACCCTGTGGCTGTTGATGGTGAGAAACTTTCGCCTGCAAATCTCCTAAAGAGAGCCAATGAATTAGGGGGTAAAAATGGAATAGGTAGGGTGGATTTAGTCGAAAACAGATACGTAGGTATGAAATCAAGAGGTGTATACGAGACCCCTGGTGGAACAATATTAAGGATTGCCCACATTGCAATGGAATCTATTACCATGGACAGAGAGGTTATGCATATAAGGGATGGACTGATACCTAAGTATTCTGAGATGATTTACTATGGTTACTGGTTCGCCCCTGAAAGACAGATGCTTCAGTGTCTTATTGATGATACACAACGAAATGTTACAGGCAGGGTGCGCCTTAAATTGTACAAAGGTAACTGCACTGTAGTTGGAAGAAAATCTGATCTTTCACTATACAGTGACGAATTTGTTACATTTGAAAAGGATACAGTATATAATCAGAAGGATGCAGAGGGATTTATCAGGCTTAATGGTCTTAGATTGAAAATTGCAAATCTCATGAGACGGGGAAAGTAACATGGGAGAAAAGCTCTGGGGAGGCCGCTTCAAATCTGATACAGATAAAATCGTAGATAACTTTAATGCCTCCATACATTTTGATAAAAGGCTTTATAAAGAGGATATTGAAGTGAGCATGGCATACTCCAGGATGCTTGGAAAGCAGGGTATAATCAGCAAGGATGAAGCTGCAACCATACTGAATTCCTTAAAAGAGATTTATGGTGAAATAGAAAGAGGCGACTTCGCATTCGATGATTCCAAAGAGGATATCCACACCCATATTGAAAAGGCCCTGATAGAGAAGATTGGCACATTAGGTGAGACTATCTATACTGGAAGAAGCAGAAACGATACCATTGCCCTTGATGCAAGATTATACGTAAAAAATTCAACCATCAAAATCGTTAACCTGATTAAGGAATTTCAGTTATCCCTGATCGAGCTGGCAGAAAAAAATCAGGATCTGATTATGCCAGGTTACACCCATCTTCAGCGGGCCCAACCTGTGCTTTTAGCACATCATCTGTTAGCATACTACGAGATGCTGAAGCGAGATAGGGATAGGTATGAAGAAGCCTTAAAAAGAACAAATGTTCTTCCTCTTGGCAGCGCAGCATTGGCCGGCACTACACTTAATATCGACAGGGAATTTTTATCCAGGGAACTAAAACTGGAAGGCATTACTGCAAACAGTATGGATGCGGTTTCAGACAGGGACTTTATAGTGGAGTTTATCTTTATCTCAGCCCTTTTAATGATGCATCTTTCTCGTCTTTGTGAAGAATTGATTATCTGGTCAACGCAGGAATTTGAATTTATTGAGATCTCTGATTCATTTGCTACTGGAAGCAGTATAATGCCGCAAAAGAAAAATCCAGATATACCTGAACTGATCAGGGGGAAAACAGGAAGGGTGTATGGTAATTTGATCTCCCTCTTAACAACAATGAAAGGTCTACCCCTCACCTATAACAAGGATATGCAGGAAGACAAAGAACCCCTGTTCGATACTGTTGATACCGTGGAAAGATCACTCACAATCTTTCCCATGCTCCTGAAAGAGATAGATTTCAAAAAAGACAGCCTCAAAAAGGCAACTGAGAAGGGATATCTGGTTGCAACAGACCTGGCTGATTATCTGGTTAAAAAGGGTATGACATTCAGAAAGGCCCATCACCTTGTGGGCGATATAATTCTGACAGCTAAAAAGAAAGGAAAGGAATTACATCAGCTTGACTTAAGCGAATTGAGGCGCTTCAGCACCCTTATTGAGGATGATGTCTACGGATGGCTTGATCCAATATCATCTATCAAGCGCAGGAATATTAGCGGGGGAACCGGGCCAGAGGTAGTTAAAAAGGCATTGAGCAAGGCAAGGGAAGAGTTAAAATCATGAAAGGGAAAAATGTTATAAGGTTCCTTTTTTTGATGTTATTTCTAATATTATTGATAGGTTGTGGCAGAAAAGGACCGCCAACGCTTCCCAAAGAACCCTCTTCCCTGATAAAGCTTATAAAGTTACAAGTACCTAAGGTACTTAAAGTTATAGATTTTGAATTTAGGAATTTAGGAATCGAGGAATAACAGGCAAAAGGCGAACTACATACAACAAACAACGGACACGGATAACTGTCACGGACACGAGTTAATCGGGTTGTATTCACTTTAAACTTTAGGCACTTTAGTGCACTTTAGGCACTTATAATAAAGGAGGTCAAATTGATGAAAGGTATGCCTAATATGGGTAATTTGCTGAAAAAAGCACAACAGCTTCAGGAGAAAATGGCAAAAATGCAAGAAGAGTTAGGTGAAAAGATAGTTGAGACATCGGCCGGGGGCGGAATGGTTACAGTTGTGGCAAATGGAAAACAAGAAATCGTTTCTATAAAGATTGACCCCGAGGTAGTAGATCAAGAAGATATTGAGATGTTAGAGGATCTTGTTATTGCAGCAGTCAATGATGCCCTTCATCAGGCAAAGCAAATGGTCGGTGAGGAGATGACGAAGTTGACCGGGGGTGTAAAGATACCGGGCTTGATGTAATGAATTTACGATGTGCGATATGGGATGTGGGATATGAGCATATCACATATCATATATCTTATGTCCCGGAATTAATCCGTAAGGATTTTAAAAATATTAAACTTTAGGCACTTATTACTTGGGGCATAAAATAGTTTTCATTTTTATCATTTTTATCATTCAAGACATATTTATTAAATCTGTAGTGCAGGGCTTTAGCCCTGCCAATAGATGCAGCCCTAAAGTCCCCGATTCCGGGACTCGGAAGACTGCGCTACCCGCCCGCCTCGCCTGAGGCGAAGCCGATGGCGGGCAGGCATTCTTTAGATGCAAACAATTATATCCTCTGGGTAATAAATGGGAATTTATCCAGCATCACTGGGAAGATTAATTGAACAATTTAGTAAATTTCCTGGCATTGGAAAGAAATCAGCAGAGAGATTAGCCCTTTATGTTTTGAGGAGTCCAAAAGAACTCGCTGAAGGACTCGCACAGAGCCTTTTGGAGGTAAAAGAAAAGATCAAATTCTGTTCTGTCTGCTTCAATCTTACCGATAAGGACCCCTGCCTCGTTTGCACCGATCAAAGAAGGGCGAATGGCATTCTTTGCGTTGTTGAAGGGCCTGGAGACCAGTTGGCCATTGAAAAGTCAGGGTCCTTCAAGGGTAGGTATCATATTCTGCAAGGGGTCCTTTCCCCCTTAGATGGTATAGGAATAGAAGATCTGCGGATAGCCGAGCTCATGTCACGCCTAAGAAAGGAAAATATCCAGGAAGTTGTATTGGCCATCAATCCAACTGTAGAAGGGGAGGCTACCGTTTCATATTTAGCCAATCTCTTGAAAGGAAAAGATGTGATTATTACAAGAATCGCCTTAGGCATTCCCCTTGGTGGTGACCTCAAATATATAGATAGCATGACTCTGAAAAGGTCCATGGACAACCGATCCCCCTGTGCTTCATGATCTCAAAAGCAGTTATCAAAAAACTTATCTCTATCCTGGGTAAGAAAAATATCCTCACCAATAAAGAAGATCTGCTCCTTTACTCCCACGATGCAACCTACCAGGAATTTATTCCCGATGTGGTAGTCTTGCCAAAAGATGCAGAGGAGGTATCCAGAATCTTACAGCTTGCCAATGAGGAACTCTTTCCGGTTATCCCACGGGGAGCTGGAAGCGGTATGAGTGGCGGTGCCCTGGCCGTAAAAGGAGGCCTAATAATGGTAATGAACAGACTAAACAGGATTCTCTTAATCGATGAAGATAATCTGATAGCAAAGGTAGAGCCAGGCGTAATAACTGCCCAATTACAGGAAGAGGTAGAAAAACTCGGGCTTTTTTATCCACCTGATCCTGCAAGTTTAGATGTTTCAACCATTGGAGGAAATGTGGCTGAATGTGCTGGAGGTCCAAGGGCATTAAAATATGGGGTAACAAGGGACTATGTGCTTGGATTGACTGTAGTTCTACCAACTGGTGAGATTCTTGACATTGGAGTGGAGACAGTTAAGGGTGTTGTAGGCTATGATCTTACCCGGCTTATAGTTGGCTCAGAAGGTACCCTGGCTATAGTAACGGGGATAACACTCAGGCTAGTTCCAAAACCTGAGATGAAAAAAACCATGCTGGTTATCTTTCCTGACATACTATCTGCTGCACAATGCGTACCCAGGATTATCAAGGAGAAGATAATCCCAACCACTATAGAATTCATGGACAGCTTATCAGTGGATTGTGTCAGGGACCAACTGCCCCTTGAACTCCCTGAAGGTGAGTTGACTATGCTTTTGATCGAAGTGGATGGTAATTCAGTCCAAATAGACAAAGATATAAGAAAAATAGAGGCTATCTGCCAGCAAATGGGAATAACGGGCCTTCGACTGGCCAGGGATAATAAAGAGGCAGAGGATCTCTGGAAGGCAAGGAGGAACTTATCACCATCCCTTCAAAAGCTAAAACCTCACAAGATTAACCAGGATGTAGTTGTTCCAAGGAGCAGACTGGCCGAGTTTATTACTACACTTTCAGATATCGGGCGGAGATACAATCTATTTATACCCTCCTTTGGACATGCAGGTGATGGGAATATCCACGTAAATATCATGCTGAACAGAGATAATAATGATGAAGTAGAAAGGGCAAATCAGGCCTTAAAAGAGATTATGAAACTTGTTGTTGGCCTTAAGGGTACGATCTCTGGTGAGCATGGGGTGGGAATAAGCAAAAAACCATACATAGGTATGGAGATAAGTACAACAGGTTTAGAGCTTATGAGCAGGATAAAAAAGGCCTTTGATCCACGTGGGATTCTCAACCCTGGAAAGATCTTTTGATCCCGCTCTCTCTCTAAACCACTAACATTCAATTTTTTAAAATTTTTTCAAGAATTTAATGCAAAAGCCTTATTATTGCTATGGACATAAAAAAGTTTTGATCTAAAGAATGTAGGCTGCATCTATTGGCAGGGCTAAAGCCCTGCACTACAAATTTAATAAAGATGTCTTGCATGATAAAAATGCAAACAATTATATGCTCTGGGTAATAAGTTGTTTTGATCATTCGGACTTCGAATATTTTAATTTATTTCTTGCTTCGGATTTCGGCCCGCCCTGGCGTGATGTGCTGAAATCCCGATATGGTGAGGAATGTAATATTTGGGAAGTGCAAAATATAGAATTCAATCCTTGCAAGTCAGCCTGCCCTGGCGCAACGTGATGAGATTATTATATATGGGCTATTGGTTTTTTCAGGAATTCAATATCAAACACCAAATTTGCAATGCCAGGTCTGGGCCAGGGGTCTGGGTTAGGGATTTCGAATTTG
>Ga0114930_10001271_pt1 | contig 24421 bp, 20 predicted proteins | sample AnhtaG_FD_87300 | JGI IMG/M metagenome (GOLD analysis project Ga0114930, IMG submission 87300) | Deep subsurface microbial communities from Anholt, Denmark to uncover new lineages of life (NeLLi) - Anholt_01485 metaG | ecosystem: Environmental > Aquatic > Marine > Oceanic > Sediment | place... | reverse complement strand
GCTGGCATCAAGATTTGCAGAAACATTAAAGATGCCGCTAACATTGGGCCCAACGATACGCATCCCGCTCAGCTTAGCCACGTTGGTCAGCTCTGCCTGTAGCTCTTTCCCCTCGGAGGTCTCGGCATAGCCGGCGGTGACTATTATGACTCCTTTGACCCCCTTGTTAACGCAATCCTGTATGACTCCGCGAACCTGTCCAACGGGAACGGCAATTACTGCCAAGTCGATATCCCCAGGGATGCTCGCAAGGTCGTGATAGGTCTTCAAGCCAGCGATCTCGTCCGCTTGCGGATTTACTGGGTAAACCATTCCCGGCAAACCGGCGCCGATAAGGTTCTCAAATATACCACGGCCCCACGAAAAGCTGGGTTGCCGGGACACACCAATAACAGCGACGCTCCTGGCCTTTAAGAAGCATTCCAAATGTTCGACATCCACTGTCTTATCCCATCGCTATGCTGGCGGTGGGCTCTAAACCCTCATTATATCGATATGGACAGGTGTGTCAAGGAGAGCGCCTATCACACCAGAGCCGTTGGGCATAAGAGGGGACGGGTTATCCATTGCGGGTAAAATCTCTTAACCATTAAATTCGGTGTTTGGTTCGCCCGGCACCCCTGATACTTCCCTCCAACCCCTCATACTTGAGACGCCTCCGTCAGATCCCGCTAGACAAGGCATAACAGCGAGCCGATCGCAGACGCATTGTGCTATAATCGGCAGGATATCTAGGAGGACTATTTAAGAGGGGTGAAGAAGGGGTGCACCCGTAGAAAGGACAACGCAATATGAATAGAGCCCTCGGGTCACGGTTTTTCTATGGTTATGTGATTGTCTCCGCCGCTGGGCTGGCCATGTTCGTCAGCTCGGGGGCACAAAACAGCTTCGGCGTATTCCTCCCGTACCTCCTCGCTGAGTTCGGCTGGACCCGGGGGATGCTTTCCCTCGGCCTCACCCTCAACCTAGTGCTTATGGCGGTGCTTGCTATCCTTGCCGGCTACCTCACCGACCGCATAGGGCCGAGGTGGACGGTGGTCATCGGCGCCATCATCGGGGCCACCGGCATCGGGCTCCTAAGCACCGTTAACGAGATCTGGCAGTTCATGCTATTCTATGGCGTCATCACCCCTCTGGGTATATCCATGTCCTACCTGATCGCCACGGTGACTACCGTGAGGCGATGGTTCATGAGGCGGGCGGCGCTCATGGTATCCATCGCCATGACCGGCTCCGGGCTGGGCATAGTGCTGCTCATGCCAGCGGCTGAACAGATGCTAAGCGCCTGGGGCTGGCGCCAGAGCTACATAGCCTTCGCCCTCATCCTGGTCGTAGGCGCTGTTATCGCCGGCCTGTTCCTAAAGCGGGACCCGGAGTCGTCAGGCACCTACCCCGATGGCGTCCAGCCCTCCCCGGAGGAGCTGGCAACACGGGCTGACTTCGCTTCTCGCGGCGAGCACTGGTCGGTAAAGGAGGCGTTGAGGACCAGGAGTTGGTGGCTTTTGGTCTTCTCCCAGTTCTTCTACATCGCCGTGATCGGCCTGCTAGCTCATCTCATCGTCTGGGGCAATATCGATGTAGGCATAGACCTCGGCACCATGGTGCTTATCTATTCCTTCGGCTTCGTCCTGGCCGCTGTGGTTGGCCGGCTATTCGCCGGCTATATCTCCGACTGGTACATGGCCCGTTTCGGCATCTCCCGAAAGCCGATACTATACGTCTGCGTACTGGGCGTGGCCCTGGGCTGCTTCCTGGCGGCGGCCGTTGGCAGCATGACTACCCTCATCCCGGTGGTTCTGTTGCTGGGCTTCTGCTACGGCTGTGGTATGCCTGTGTTTCCCACATATCTTGGGGACCTTTTTGGGGTGACCAACATGCCGGTGCTTTTCGGCGCCATGGCCCTTTTCATCGCCGGTATTGGCGCCGCAGGTCCGGTGCTCTACGGCTTCATCTATGATGCCACCGGGGCCTACGATCTGGCGTTCATAATCACCGGCATCCTGTGTCTCATTTCCGGGGTTTGTCTCTTCTTGCTACGTCCGCCCGTCAAGGCTATGGCATCAGACGCATGAATATTGTGGCTTCTTGCCTACGGTGTTTTGGTCTTGTCCAGCCTGCCAAGTGTTCAGCAGTCGGCAATCTATTTGTTGCAAAACATAGCGTATTGCACAATAGCCACACGGCATAGTTCATACCCCGTGGCAGAGACGCCTAGTATAGCTTCTCCGATGCAACATTGACATACGGCAGAGTTTCTGCTAGAGTGTTGCGCAGCAGTTGCGCTTAAGAGCTTCTCCATCGCCTCTCATAATCTATACAAATGTTCCCTTAGCTGAGGGACCTAAGTTGTGAGGATAAACCTCACCCGATCCGTCGCCAGATTTGCACCGAGCCTTTGAGCCTTTGGTCTCGATGCTCATTGAATCAGCAGGCGACCGGCATCGCCTTATGGCTGGTGTCAGGCATGAGCCTGTGGTCAAAAAGTAGGCTGAGAAGCCAGAGAGGAGGTTTGCTAATGGCAGGTGATTTTAACAAGGGACGGCTCAAGCGGCTGGACCGGCGTAAGACGCAGTGGGAGGAGACCACCCTCAAGCAGGCTCTGGACAAGAGGCCAGAGAGGAAAGAGAATTTCCTATCGAGCAGCTGGGTACCCATCAAGCGGGTGTATACCCCCCTAGACATCCCCGATTTCGACTACGAGAAGGATATGGGCTTCCCAGGGGAGTACCCGTTTACCCGAGGGGTATTCTCCTCCATGTACCGAGGCAAGCTGTGGACCTTCCGCACCCAGGTCGGATTCGGCGGCGCCGAGGACACTAAGGACAGGCTGGAGGCGCTCATGAGGGCTGGAGGCGCCATAAGCCTGGACTTCGATAATCCCACCCTCATCGGCCTTGACCCCGACGACCCACAGTCAGAGGGGGACGTGGGCACAGGTGGGCTTTCGGTAAGCTGTCTCAAGGACTTCGAGCCCCTGTTTGAGGGCATCCCCCTCGACCAGGTTACTACCTCTATGACCGTCAATTTCACTGCCCCCATCATATATGCCATGTACCTGGCAGTGGCCGAGAAGCAGGGGATACCCTGGGACAAGATATCGGGGACGATACAGTTTGACCTGCTCAAAGAATATCTCACCATGAAGTGCTATGTCTTCCCGCCGCGTCCGTCGCTGCGCTGGTGGACCGATCTGGTCAGCTTCAGCATCAAGAATACGCCGCGATGGAATAACACCTCCATATGGCTGGTGGGCCCCACTGCCGCCCACAGTATTGGCTGGGGTCTGGCGTCGGCGATGACCTATGTGGACGCCGCCCTAGATGCCGGTATGGATGTGGACGAGTTTGCCCCCCGCCTCTCCTTTCTCAACGCCAGCAGTATCGACTTCTTCGAATCGATAGCCAAGCTGAGGGCGCTGCGCCGGCTATGGGCCCGGCTCATGAAGGAGAAATATGGGGCCAAGAACCCCAATTCTTGCAAGTTACGCATATACTACCCGGCCAGCCCCGGCGACCTAAAATCAAGAGAGCCGCTTAACAATATCGTGCGCTCCACCATATCGGTGCTGGCCTCGGTGCTGGCTGGGGCCAATGCCATCGACATGGGGGCCTACGACGAGCCCTTTGCCATCCCCTCCGAGGAGGCCAAGCGACTTTGCGTGCGCACCCAGCAGATCATCGCCCATGAGAGCCATGTCGCCGATGTTGTTGACCCCCTAGGCGGCTCCTACTACGTAGAGGCATATACCAACTGGTTGGAGGAGGAGGCCAAGAGGCTCATAAAAGAGATTGAGGACCTAGGGGGCTATATAAGGTGTATCGAGTCGGGCTTTTTCCAGAGGGTGTTCGCTGATTATGGCTATCGCTTATACCAAGAAGAACGCCGCGGAGAGAGACCTATCGTCGGCGTCAACATCTTCACCTCCGAGGAGGCGGAACGGCCCATAGAGCTTCACGAGACCGACCCCGAGGTCGAGCTCAGGCAGATCGAGCGCGTCAAACAGGTTAGGTCCCTGCGAGATAGCCGAAGGGTGTCGGCACTTCTGCAGCAGATAAGAGAGGCCGCGAGCGATAAGACCAATGTAATGCCGTTCATCCTCGACGCGGTAAAGGCAGACGCCACCCTGGGCGAGATCATGCAGGCGCTAAAGGATGTCTGGGGTGAGTACGAAGAGACCCCGGTATTCTGAATAGGGAGTATGAACCATGACAACGCGACCTAGGCCGATAAGGCTGGTGATGGCTAAGCCGGGGCTGGACATTCACGATGCCGGTGTTAGGCTGGTATGTAGGATACTCAGGGATCACGGCATGGAGGTTATCTACCTGGGTATACGGCAGACCCCTGAGAAGATAGTAGAAACAGCGATTGAGGAAGACGTTGATGTTATCGGCCTCAGTTTCCATTCCCTGGCGCATAAGAAGCTGACTGCCAAGGTAATTGACCTCCTCATGAAGAGGAATGTCACCGACAAGATGGTCATCGTCGGTGGCTCAATCTTGAAAAAGGACATTCCAGAGTTCAAAGCAATGGGGGTAGCTGAGATATTTCCTATTGAGACCCCGATAGATAACATAGTTGCCTTCCTTCAGGAAAACGTAAAGCTTTGACGCCGGGAGGGGTCCCCCTAAAGAATATAGGTGAAAAAAGGCTGGAATTGGCTAGCCTGAAAGATATGTGGCCACCAAACGACACGCAGAACATATCGCAGAGAAGGAGAAAAAGGTAATCCTCACAGTCTACGTCCGGTGTCTGAGGCGGAGGATTGGATTAGTAGAGCCATCGAAGCGGATAAAGGGAATGACACGATGTTTGAGTTAAGCGTGGCTTACTCCCTTTATGAGGAGCTCCTGAAACGAAAAGGAAGCTGATCACTGCAATAGAAATCTTCCAAGAATGGTGAGTCGATGGTTGGGTGAAAAGGTATGGGGAGGCACCAGTGAACATCTGTAATCGGGCGCTCTGACGAAACGCCCAAAGCGCTAGGCCAAGAATTCTGAAGTGTCCACGTTCTGCAATCAGTGCGGACATAGATTTGAACTCACCTGCACCCACCCCAATGCGGGAATATGAATCTACCGGGCAGCAATTTATAATCATAATCCATCTCCCACCTTTGGACCAGCTCTTTTAGACGCAAGGTCGGCAATTACACAGATCTTTAGCCTGACCTTTGGCCATCCAGCAGTTCAATACTACACAGTCCGCTAATAACACGCTGCTTTCCTTGCACGTTCGACGACAAGTGGCTACAATTATTTAGGGCGCAGCAATGCGTCCACCAGAACAGCTTATGTCTAAGAAAGGAAGCGATGGATGACAAGAAACCCCGACTTTGAAGTCATGTTCAATCCCAAAACGATTGCTGTTGTTGGGGCAAAGCGCTCGAGCACAGCGCAAGGCTGGTTAGGAATGCTTGCCATGATAAGGCAGTTCGGCTTTCCGGGGCGCATCTACCCCATTAACCCCAATGCCACTGAGGTCGATGGTTTGAAGGCATACCCCAACCTGGTATCCGTGCCCGAGCCTGTGGACCTGGTCATCATCTCAGTGCCAGCGCCAGCGGTGCCCGCAGCGCTCAGGGACTGTATCGCCTCGGGCAATAAGAATGTCCACATCTTCACCGCCGGGTTCAAGGAGACGGGAGAGGAGGAGGGGAGCAAACTTCAACAGGAAATCGAAGAAATAGCCCACAGCGGTGGGTTGCGCGTTATCGGCCCCAACTGCATGGGTCTCTACGTTCCCAAGGCCCGGCTGGTGACCTGGACGCCGGCCTGTGCCGAGAGCGGTCCCGTGGCCTTCGTCACCCAAAGTGGCGGGTATGCTGGGGATTTTACAAACTATGCCGCTCAGTTTGGTATTCGCTTTAGCAAGGCTATCAGCTATGGAAATGCCCTGACGCTTGATTGCACCGACTTCCTTGAGTACCTTGCTGATGACGCCGACACTAGCATCATCACCATGTATCTGGAGGGCGTCAAAGATGGCAGCAAGCTACTCAGGCTGGTGACAGATATCAACCGGACTAAGCCGATAATTATCATGAAAGGAGGGCTGACAGAGTCGGGGGCCCGAGCAGTGGCCTCCCATACCGGCTCCCTAGCCGGAGGGGAGAATGTCTGGGGCGCCTTCTTCAAGCAGAGCGGCGCAGTACAGGTCAATTCCCTTGAGGAGATATCTGATGTCACCCTCGCCTTTCTCCATCTCCTCCCTCCTCGGGGTCGGCGTGTTGCCATAGTCAGCACCGGAGGCGGAATAGGTGTTGCCGCGGCTGATGCCTGCAACAGGGAGGGGCTAGAAGTGCCTACCCTGAGCCCGGAGACACGGAAGGAACTTCTGGCATTTGTCCCTCCCGCCGGAAACAGCATCAGGAACCCGCTCGACGTTGAGGTGTTCTTCGGCGACATCAGCCTGCTAGAGCGTGCTTTGGATGTAGTATCTGATGACCCTAACGTCGACATGCTGGTCATCTCCCTCCACCTTGACTGGCTATATGGCATTTCCGAGGGCAATCACGTTACAAAGCTGGCTAGCTATCTAGCTACCTCAGCACGGGATCAACTCCACGACAAGCCCTACGTGGTCAGTTTGAGACGTTATCGGACTGACCCCGGGCTAGAGCAGACCAAGCTTACGCTGCAACAGGAGCTCCTGGCAGCCGGGGTCCCCGTCTATGACGATCTTCCGCGAGCCGCACGTGCCCTGGCTAAGTTGGCAGAGTATCACCAATTTCATAGAGATGGGTTCACATAAGCCTGGCTTAATCTATGCCAATATCGTCGATAGGCACGAGGGAATACAAAGGAGCATACAGGAGCTGGGCAAACAGCAATCAGGACATTGGCATACCAGGGAGCTATACTAGCGCCGTTGGCGGGCAGGGTTTCGGAGCTTGAGACATCAATTGGTTCCAGAGCCACGATGGCGCGCTTTTGCACGTAACATAGAAAGGGGTGATGGTCATGAAACGTTTCAGTTGGCCGATCATATTAGCATTGTCCTTGCTTGTGGTTTCCACGTTCCTTTACGTTGTTCACTACGCAATTTTCGGAGATCCCCACCATATCTTCATCTACATGTTAGGCGATATTGCCTTTCTCCCAGTAGAGGTCCTGTTGGTAACCATCATAATACACCATTTGCTGAGCGCAAGGGAAAAACGAGCCAGGCTGGAAAAGCTAAATATGGTCATTGGAGCTTTCTTCAGTGAAGTCGGCACAAGACTTCTCACTTATTTCTCCGACTGTGATCCTAAGCTGGAGGAGATTAGAAAGGATCTGATTGTTGCCGATGATTGGTCTGAGCAAATGTTTTTGCAGGTCAGCAAACGCCTTAAGAAGCACCAGTATGGAGTTGAGATCCAAAACGTCGAGTTGGAAGGCTTACGCAGTTTTCTCATCGGCAAAAGGGATTTTCTGTTGCGGCTATTGGAAAACCCGAGTTTACTGGAACATGAATCCTTCACCGGGCTTCTTCAGGCGGTTTTTCATATGACCGAGGAATTAGAAAACAGAGAAGATGTGAAGCAGCTACCGGTTACCGACTATGAACATCTCGCCGGAGATATAAGAAGGGCCTATGTATTGCTGGTCCACGAATGGTTGGACTACATGAAGCATTTGAAATATAACTACCCTTATATGTTCTCTCTTGCCATGAGAGCGAATCCTTTTGATGAGAGTGCATCGCCTTTGGTGGTGTAACCGCGATGTCGACCATTAGTTGGCAGAGGCGTATCTTATCCATAGCATACCCATAAGAGAGCATAATGGGAGCCAAATAATCGGCATCAATCCTATCCGCGATAGCCCATTTCATACTAGGCACAGTAGTTCGATAAGGATGTATATAAGGCTTCCTCATTACAGCATCATGATAGCCTTCAGCGGGCAGGCGTGGACGCACTTGGCGCAGCCGTGGCACCATTTGGAGGGAGTAATCTCGGGCTCCTCATAGGTGTTTTGCTGTGTGAGGCTTCCATGTTGGCATACTAGCGAGGCAGCGCACACCCCGTTCTCATCACACTCGTCTGGGCGGCACCTGGCATAGTCCATCGCCGCTACCTTCTTCGGCATCAGCCTTCCCCCTCCCCTATCCAAGCCGTGCCGAGGGTCTGGCCCAGTTGCTCAAGCTTCTCGAACATGCTCAACAGCACCGGGGGAGCGGGCCAGAGGCGTCTGAGGGCCTCCATCTTGCATTCAAACTCTTTTAACTCTCTATAAGGTCATCTGGCCTATCCTCAGGCATTGGCTCCTCAGGGGAAACATTTCATCGGGACGCTCCCCAAATAATCCACTCTTGCGTTTGGAGCGTGTTGGGTTTCCAGTCACTCTCCAACCTGGCCCTTGTGAGTCCTGACGGCAGGCGACTGTTTTCGCAGCCGTCCCGAGATCGGTAAACCTATAGACAAATTCTCAGGGTAGAAAACAGCACCACATTGCAAGCATACAATATCAGCACGATCGCTATATGTATGTCTATACAGGTCCCCGCCACAGCGTGGGCATGACTTTAGACGCCACTTCAAGGGTTATTACCCCCCAGTGAGATTCCTGGCCAAGAATTCCTTTGACCAGCGTCTTAATTGTATCTACGGCTTGGTCTCCGGTAATATGACTTTTATCACTCTGGCTGTTTGGCGTTCCAAGGCAATGATATTTAACAGATGGTTTCTGATGACGAGATAAGGTACTTTTTCGACAGTTTTCGCCGAAATTGGGGCAAGATTATCTTGACAAAAGTCCATTAGTGTGTTATTCTATAGATTGCTCCGAGTAGTCAGGCCGGTGAACCGGAACCGGGGTAACCTGAGCAAGCGGACGTGAAAGCGGAAGTGAGCGAGGGGAGGAATGGAACCGGGGAGGGCAAGGTTACTCGGGGCTTTTTTTTGGTTTTTTCTTTCCCCGCCTAGTTGAGGCTGTAGTTGAAGCCCGGTCAGTGCTCTTCGTGAACCCGGTAGGGGTAATAACCCCAATGAAGGGCAGATTCCTGAATTCCCCATCATAGTCCAGACCATATCCAACCACGAACTCGTCAGGCACCTCAAAGCCTATGTACTTAAGGGGCACGTCCACCAGCCGGCGCACCCTTTTGTCCAACAGGGTACACACCTCGAGACTCGCTGGCTTGCGCTCCGTTAGATAGTGAAGGAGATAGTTCAAGGTCATACCGGTATCAACGATATCCTCGATCATGATCACATCGAGCCCGGCTATGCTTCTATCCAGATCCTTGATGATCCTTACACTCTCCGTCTCCTGATCACCGTAGTAGGAAATAGCCATATAATCTACGCTTACCGGTAGTGAGATATTGCGCATCAGGTCTGACATGAAACAAACTACACCCTTAAGAATGCCTATCAATAGAGGGCTCCGTCCCGTATAGTCGCGGGAGATAGCCTTTCCCAACTGACGCACTCTTCTATCTATTTCACTAGTGGTGAGTAGTATCCTTTCCACCTTCTGCACCTCAGCCCGGCCTAAAGGCCCATATCCGTACTTGGCCAGCAGACGATGGTAATCCCTCTTATTGAGAAGCTTGATATTGATCTCCGGGTAGAGCTCCTTCAAACGGCGCAGCTTGCGGTTCTTTTCCCTGATAAGCCCCTGCTTCATGGTAGTGAGTTCCACATAAAGGTCCACTTCAGGCAAGTAGAAATCAGGGGTGAACATCTCTTTTACCTTGTCCCCATCCCACTCCAAGGGGAAGGAGCGTGGCTCATACATCCACTGTATCTTATAGAAGTCAAGGAGCCCAGCAAACTCCTCCTCAGAAGGATGGGCAAAAGGCATAGGTCGGGTTAGATCCTGTGCCAATCTCAATGCGTCGGGTCTGGAGAACATTGCATCCCCGGCTGCCCTTGGAATAGTAGCCACTTGCTCGTGTAGCTGTGCGTTCTCTACAGCAACGGCGGTGAGATCAGCCACTGCCGTGAGGAAAGCAATATCGTCAGCGGAGAAATGGCGTTGCTCATTGGTGTATACCCTTAGAGCGCCGATAATGTTGCCCCTTTGCCTCAGCGGCACGCTGACCATGGAAGCTATTCCCTGACGTTGTGCCATTTCCCTATATTGAACTCGCGGGTCTGTAGCAACATCGAGAACAGTTACCACTTGGCCTTCAAGGCTATCGCTTAAACTTTTATCCGCATCGAGGAAGCCTTTTCGTATATACCAGTCGCTGAGCCCATGGGAGACGGCGTGCAGCAAGCGGCGACTTTCGGCATCGAAGAGCAGCACTGAGCAGCCCGAAGATTTCATTGCTGAAGCAGTCTTCTTTACTACAGTGCCCAGTGTGTCTCTCAACGTGTCGCCAGAGACAGCTTCTCTCGCCAGTTGCTCAAGAACGCGATAGTAAGTGGCTATATACTTTTCCATAGTTGACACCCTTACCAGCGGCGTTTTGCACCTGAATTTCCAACCTAACTCTAGCTCCCTTGGACTCCAGATGTCAAGTTCAGGCATTGACACCAGGAAAAAAGCTTGGATCCAGACTCACTCCCCAGCTTATCTACCACCACTACATGCCACTAAACCCAGGAGCTACTCCCGCTATCTTAAGTTGGATCTCTTGGCAGCATGCCAGACCCCACAGTGATCGCGCTCTTTCAGCGGTTGCACTAACGATAGTTTGTTACTATAATTGCGTGAAACCAAGGAACGGACTCCTTGGGATAGTCAAAGGTAAGGCCAAAGGTCCTTTATTTGTAGACAGTGGCCTGGCTTCAAGGGGCAAATATGAACCTGACCCTGCAGCTAAAAGAGGTGGCTCAATGGTGGGAGATGGATTATATAGGTGTGGCCCCGATTGACAGGTTGGCCAATGCTCCTCCAGGGTAGACACCGAGCGACATCCTCAGTGGGGCTGCTTCGGTGGTGGTCATGGGTATCAGGATTGGCCGCGGGGTTCGAGGCATTCAGGCCAGTACCCGCCTCAATGCCCGGCCTACGGCCAAATATGGGGTCTTTGTCTACCAGGTATTCGGCTACAACGTCTTGAATGATAAGCTGAATCTGGCCGCCTATGCCGTAACCAAGGCGTTGGAGGACGCCGGCTACGAAACCGTCCCCGTGCCAGCCAGCCCGCCCTACGATACCGGCGAACTGGTCGCCATCTTCTCCCATAGGCATGCCGCGGTGGCCGCTGGCCTCGGCGAATTTGGCTGGAACCGGCTGGTTCTAACCCCCACTGATGGCCCCTATGTTCGCCTGGTTTCGGTAATCACCACTGCCCATCTGGATGCCAGCCAGATGTATCACGGCCCTCGGCTCTGTGAGCCCATCGCCTGCGGCACTATATGCGCCCGGGATTGCCCTGCCGCCGTTCTGAGCCAGAATGAGGGGGTAGGGCTGAGTATCGGGGGTTTGGCCTACCAGATGGCCGTCTTCGATAAACGGCGTTGCCTGTCGGCCCCATGTGCTGTATGCCTAGTCAGGTGCCCGGTGGGCAACTCCAGAAGTAGATAAGTTCGGGAAACTGACCTGCTATTCGGCTCAGGTGTGACATTTCTACAAACGACGCCCTACTATCTTGAACGAGAGAGGATAAGACCGGGATTCAAAGCTTATATACAGTGAAGATGGCTTTAATTCGAACTAAGTCTGCAGATACTAAGAGGGGCAAGCTTGGAGGCAAACGGTTACAAGCTCGATTGACCCACAAAGGCCGAGTGCCAAAATCTCGGGGCCATGAGGTTCAGGGCTACAGAGTAGGGAGAATTGTGCCACCCGCTTATGCTGGCATCGCTGGTCGGGGTGAGCTTTTCCCCGACGAATTAACATAGCCGCTGAGGCACCTAGCTTGACAGCTTTTGGTAAAAGCGATAGCATACATATAGGGGTTTGTAGGCAGGAATAACCTTGGGCCACAGGCAATGTCAGCCTTTTGACATGCTATAGGTCCTGGCTAGTGTAGTTGGATAGTTGGCCACCGGCTGGTCGGAGCTGCTAGGGTGGCGAGGCAGTAGCCCCGGCGGTTGGGGTCGCAGAAGTGACTATGAAATCTGAGCTTTCAACAGAAGAAGTCTCCTCCCTCGAACCACGGGCTGCATCAATTAGTCCCGATTTCTCCTTCCTCCGCGAAGTCGGGGAGGCCAGTGGCGAAAAGGTTTCCCTTTGCTACCAGTGTAGAAAATGCTCCAGCGGCTGTCCGGTAAGCTTCGCTATGGATTACCTCCCCGATGTGACGCTGCGAATGGTTCAGTTCGGCTTGAGGGACAGGGTGTTAAGCAGCGCCACCATTTGGATTTGCGCCTCCTGCCAGACCTGTACCACCAGATGCCCCAACGAGATCGATATAGCTGGAGTGATGGATACGCTTCGGCAGATGGCGCTGGCTTCTGGATTTGAGACAAGAGCAGCACCAGAGGTGAGGGACATTCCCAAGTTTCACATGGCCTTTCTTGATTCCATCAGGGCTGGGGGCAGGGTTCATGAGGCTGGAATGGTGGTGAGGTACATGCTCAAGACCAATCCCCGAGCCAAGCTAAAAAGTGGGGCGCTTTTAGAACAAGCCAAGTTTGGTTGGCAGATGTTTAGGCACGGCAAGGTTAAGATCCTGCCTTATAGGATACGCCAAACCGGAGAGATAAAAAAGCTGTTCAAGAAAAGTGGAAGATGAGGGTTTCTTATTATCCGGGCTGTTCCCTGGAGGGCACCGCTAAGGAATATGACGAGTCAACTCGGGCGGTCTGTCAGGCGCTGGAAATTGAATTGGCTGAGCTCGAAGGCTGGAATTGCTGTGGTGCTACTTCAGCCCACTGTACCGATGATTTCCTCTCTCTCGCTCTACCGGCAAGGAATCTAAGCATAGCTGAGAGAAAAGGTTTAGACCTCGTCGTACCCTGCGCAGCCTGTTACCAGAGATTAAAGGTCGCTGAGAAGAAACTTGCGCAAAATCCGCTCCCGGATTTCTCCTACGAGGGCAAAATCAAGGTGAAGAACCTGATTGACTTTTACTCCCAAGAAGAACTCCTTGAGAAATTAAGTAGAGGGGTGAAAAAGCCCCTAGCTGGTCTGCGGGTGGCTTGCTACTATGGCTGCCTGCTGGTTCGTCCGCCGAAGGTCACAGATGCGGTCAACTATGAGGACCCACAAAATATGGATGAACTGATGAACTTGGTAGGGGCGGAGAGCGTTAACTGGTGCTACAAGACTGACTGTTGCGGTGGCAGCCTACTCTTGAGTCGCCCTGACATAGTGATAAGGCTTATCCAGAGGATTCTAGATGCAGCCCTCGAGGCCGGGGCAGAATGTGTAGTGACCTGCTGCCCTATGTGTCAATCGAATCTGGACATTCGCCAAAGGGAACTCTCCAAGGAAACCGGGAGAGATTACAATGTTCCCATATTCCATTTCACGGAGCTTCTGGGGTTGGCCCTAGGCTCGCCCGGGATCACCAGGTGGCTTAACCGACATCTGGTCAGTCCCAGGGAACTACTTGGCGCTAAGGGTTTGCTGTAACGAGGTAGGCATGACAGGCAACGATACGATTGGTGCAGTGATGGTGGTGGGTGGCGGGATTGGAGGAATCCAGGCAGCGCTCGATCTGGCTGAATCAGGCTACAAGGTCTATTTGGTCGAGGAATCGCCCGCCATCGGCGGCAGGATGGCTCAACTGGATAAGACATTCCCCACCAACGACTGCTCCATGTGCATCCTGTCCCCTAAGCTGGTGGAATGCGGACGGCATCCTAATATCGAACTGCTAACCTACTCCGAGCTGCTCGACCTTCAGGGGGAACCGGGAGATTTCAAAGCTAAGGTGTTGAAACAGTCTCGGTACGTTGATCCACAGAAATGCACTGGCTGTGGGGAATGTGCCGAGGTCTGCCCAGTGGAGGTAGGTAGCGAATTTGACCAGGGTCTGGGCCTGAGGAAAGCTATTTATAGACCCTACCCTCAGGCTTTTCCCAGTATCTTCACCATAGATAAGAAAGACAGGCCCCCATGTGTCCAGGCCTGCCCCGCCGGGGTAAATGTGCAAGGATACGTTGCTCTAACTTCCAAAGGTAAATTTGAAGAAGCCTACAAGCTAATACTGGATGAGCTCCCGTTCCCCGGCATACTGGGCCGAATCTGCCCCCACCCCTGCGAGTCCGAGTGCCGCAGAATGTCAGTCGATGAGCCTGTGGCTATCGCCGATCTCAAGTGGTTCTTAGCTGACAAAGTAGGCACAATACCTCCCCCGGAGAGGAAAGCCGTGAAGGGGGCAAGGGTAGCCATTGTTGGCTCAGGACCAGCCGGCCTTACCGCAGCTTACTATCTGGCCCTGGAAGGCTATCAGGTCACCGTCTTTGAGGCCCTGCCGGTGATCGGGGGGATGCTTTACGTGGGCATACCAGAGTACCGCTTACCCAGGAAGATCCTCAAGAAAGAGACGGCGGTGCTGAAGCAGCTCGGGGTTGAGTTCAGGGTGAATACTAAGCTAGGAAATGACCTTAGCCTGGACGACATATTCCAGCAGGGTTATGGAGCGGTATTTATAGCTGTCGGCGCTCACAAAGGGCAGAGATTGGGCATCCCCAGGGAGGACTGCGAAGGGGTGGTTCAAGGAGTTGACTTCCTGCGCGATTTGAACTTGGGTAGGAAGCCAACCGTGGGGAGGAAGGTATCCGTGATCGGTGGGGGGAATGTAGCCGTAGATGCTTCCAGGTCAGCGCTCCGCCTTGGTGCCGAGGAAGTCACCATCCTCTACCGTAGATCGAGAGCTGAGATGCCGGCTAGTGATGAAGAGGTTGAAGCTACCCTCAGCGAGGGGGTGAAAATTGAGTACCTCGTCGGCCCCGTTGAGGTTATGGCCCGAAATGGCAGAGTAGACGAGCTGAAATGCGTTAGGATGGAACTGGGCGAACCGGATGCGTCGGGGAGAAGGCGGCCCATACCCATTCCAAGGTCTGAGTTTGTGGTAGAGGTGGACATGGTCATCTCCGCCATTGGCCAAGTGCCAGACCTCTCTTTCCTGGAAGGAAGCGGGGTAAGGCTTGCCGAAAAAGGTGTTGCTGAGGTTGACCCCGTAACACTAGCCACCAGCCGCCCGGGTGTTTTCGCCGGTGGGGATTGTCACACAGGTCCAGGGATAGCCATAGAGGCAGTGGCCGCCGGCAAGCAGGCGGCGGAGTCAATCCGAAGGCACCTTGAAGGGGAAGACCTGGGACAGGGAAGACCAGCGGCGCGGGAGAAACCTAATAACCTGAGGGAAATCCCTGAGGGAGAGGTTAGAAAGCCACGAGAGGAGATGGCCACTCTAAGCTTGGAAAGAAGAGGCGCCACCTTCGATGAGGTAAGATTGGCCTTCACCGAGGATCAGGCAGTAAGGGAGGCCAGTAGGTGTCTTGACTGTGGGACTTGCTCTGAGTGTTTCCTATGCGTCACTGCTTGCAAGGCCGAAGCTGTAAATCACCAGCTGGAAGACGAAGTTGTGGAGCTTCGGGTTGGTTCCATAATTCTAGCTCCAGGCTTTGAGCTCTTCGACCCCAAATTGAGGGGAGAATATGGCTATGGCCGGTATCAGAATGTGGTCACCAGCCTGGAGTTCGAGCGGATACTCTCCGCCTCCGGCCCCTATCAGGGGGAGGTGCTAAGGCCTGGGGATAAGCAGCATCCTAAGCGGATAGCCTGGATCCAGTGCGTTGGTTCAAGGGATACAAGCCTGGGGAACGGCTACTGTTCCTCCGTCTGCTGCATGTATGCCATAAAGGAGGCCATCATAGCCCGGGAACACCAGCCTGACTTGGAGCTCACCATCTTTTACAACGACATCCGCGCCTTTGGCAAAGGGTTTGAGGGCTATTATAAAAATGCCAAGAAATTGGGCATCAGGTTTGTCAACAGTATAGTCTCCGGGGTCAAGGAACTTACGCGTAGCAAAAACCTTCTCCTGAGCTATGCAGCAAATGGTGAGGTGAAGGAGGAAGAATTTGATCTGGTGGTTCTCTCTGTTGGCCTGAGGATTCCCCAGGGGCTTCGAAAACTGGCGGACAGTCTAGGGATTCAGCTAAACAAGTATGGATTCTGCCACACAGATGAGTTTGGCCCTACTCAGACCTCCCGGCCGGGGGTTTTCGTCTGTGGGGTATTTCAGGGCCCCAAGGACATCCCGGAGACGGTGGTCCAGGCGAGCGCTGCCGCCGCCTGCTCTGGGGCACTGCTCTCCCCAGCCCGAAACACCTTGGTTCAGGAGAAGGAGTATCCTCCGGAGAAGGACGTGGATGGCGAGGAGCCGCGTGTCGGCTTGTTCATCTGTCATTGCGGGATAAACATCGCCGGTTTCCTTAGCGTCCCCCAGGTTAAGGAATATGCCGCCAGTCTGCCATATGTAGTGTTTGCCGATGACAACCTGTACACCTGCTCCCAAGATACCCAGGAGCGGATCAAGGAGAAGATCCAGGAGTACAACCTCAACCGGGTGGTGGTGGCCTCCTGTAGCCCACGAACTCATGAGCCTCTGTTCCAGAGAACCTTGCGCGAGGCGGGGCTGAACCCCTACCTTTTTGAGATGGCTAACATCAGGGATCAGTGTTCCTGGGTTCATATGCAGGAACCGGAGAAGGCCACCGCGAAGGCCAAGGCATTGGTCAAGATGGCACTAGCCCGCGCCGCCCAACTCCGGCCGTTACACAAGCAATCGCTGGGACTTACTCACCAAGCGCTGGTCATCGGCGGTGGGGTGGCTGGGATGACAGCAGCCCTCGCCCTTGCCGAGCAAGGGTTCAAGACCTATATTGTGGAGCGAGAAAAGGAGCTTGGTGGTTTGGTGAACAGGGTATACACCCGGGCAAACGGCGAAGACCCCCAGCAGTTCCTCCGTTCCCTCATAGAAAGGGTGATCTCCAGCCAGCTAATAGAGGTGCTCACCGACACCACAGTGGTCAATACCGAGGGCTTGGTGGGCAACTTCAAGAGCACAGTGCAGGATAGCGAGGGTAGACAGAGGACCCTTGAGCACGGAGTGATCATTGTGGCCACCGGCGCCAGCGAATACCGTGGCCAAGAGTACATGCTGGGGCACGACGGACGCGTGCTTACCCTGAGCGACTTGGAGCAAAAGCTTGCCTTGGCCCCTGAGGAAGTGACCCGAGCTCAAGACATCGTGATGGTGCTCTGTGTAGGCCCCTCCCCGGACATCGGCGAATACTGCAGCCGGATTTGTTGCACAGTGGCGATCAAAAATGCGCTCAGGATCAAAGAACTCAATCCCAATGCTAACATCTACATCATATACCGCGACATCCGCACCTATGGGCTTCGTGAGGAGCTTTACACTCGGGCACGAGAGAAGGGCGTCATCTTTATTCGCTTCCCCGAGGGGAACCAGCCCCAGGTGCAGGCGGTGGATGGACGACTTCAGACACGCGTTTTAGATAGCATTCTGGGCCAAGAGTTGACACTGAATACAGATCTGCTTGTCCTGGCCACCGCCTTAATTCCCCAAGAGGGGGCACGGCAATTGGGTGCTATTCTCAAGGTGCCGGTGACCGCGGAGGGCTTCTTCCACGAGGCTCATGTTAAGCTGCGCCCGGTGGACTTTGCCTCCGATGGGATATTCCTGTGTGGGGCGGCGCACTATCCCAAGTCGATCGATGAGGCAGTGGCCCATGCCCTGGCGGCTGTCTCCAGGGCATGCACAGTTCTAGCCAAAGAGCGGCTTGAGGTCGGTGGTGCAATCTCCCAAGTGGACACTGATAAGTGCACCGCTTGTCTCACCTGCGTCCGGGTCTGCCCCTATCAGGTGCCCGTGATCGAGAATGGGGCGGCTCATATAGAGGCAGGCAAGTGCCGGGGTTGCGGTATTTGTGTTGCCGAGTGTCCTGCCCGGGCGATTCAGCTACTGCATTACAAGGATGAGCAGGTCATTGTCGAGGCCGCGGCACTATTGGCTGGTCTATGAGGTATGATATGACGTATAATAGGAGGTCAGGTGGACTCAGAACAGGGATTTGAACCTGAGATCGTAGCTTTCTGTTGCCACTATTGCGCCTATGGAGCTGCCGATCTGGCGGGCACTATGAGATTGCAGTATCCGCCCAACATCAAGATCATAAGGCTGCCCTGTTCAGGCTCTGTCGATGTGCTCCACGTCCTAAAGGCCTTGGAACAGGGTGCCGACGGGGTAATCGTGGCTGGCTGCCTGGAGGGCACCTGCCATTTCCTGGAGGGCAACTATCGGGCAAGGCGGCGGGTAAACCATGTCAAAGAACTTATCGCCGCCGTGGGCTTGGAAGGGGAGCGCGTGGAGATGTTCAACATGTCGGCGGCTGAAGGCCCTGCCTTCGCCGAGATGGCCCGTGAGGTGACAAAGCGTATCAAAGAGTTGGGGCCCAGCCCTTTGAAAGGATAGGGTGAACCTTGATAATAGCACAGCAAAAGCCACTGGATAAGATCCAGGAGATGATAGCGGGGTACCAGCGCATACTGGTCCTGGGCTGTGGCACTTGTGTCACCGTCTGTTTCGCCGGCGGTGAGAAGCAGGTGGGGATTCTTGCGTCCCTACTTCGCATGGGGGCCAAGATGGGCAAGAATCAGACATTTATGGAACATACCGTTCAGCGGCAGTGTGAATGGGAGTTCCTGGATGAAATCGCGGGGATGTTGACCGACGTGGATGCCGTTCTCTCTCTGGGTTGCGGCATTGGGGTGCAGGCCTTGGCTGAGCGCTTCCCAGGGCTCGTAGTGCTTCCCGGGCTCAACACTTCTTTCCTCGGCTTGCCTGAGGAGACGGGCGTCTGGAGTGAGCGCTGTGCTGCCTGCGGCGACTGTATTCTCGATACAACTGGTGGTATCTGCCCCATCGCGCGGTGTGCCAAAGGTCTGCTCAATGGGCCTTGTGGCGGCTCAGTCGGGGGCAAATGCGAACTCTCCCCCGATCTGCCCTGCGCCTGGCAACTGATCTGGGACCGGCTTTCTGCTTTAGGGCTTACTGATAGATATAGGAAGATTCAGCCGGTCAAGGACTGGAGCGCCAGCTTGTCTGGGGGGCCGAGGAGGATCGCCCGAGAGGACATCAAGTGACAAAAAATACCTTAGGGCGAGGTTAAAGTGGAGTATTTCAGGACTCTATATGAGATCGCCAAGAAGCTGAATTCGCCTCTGGCAGTGGACGATGTGCTGGACAATGTGGTCCAGTGTGCTGCTGAAGGTGTAGGGGCCAAGGCCTGCTCCTTGCTGCTTCTGAGCCCTGATCGTAAGCGCCTGGTTCATACCGTCTCCTACGGATTGAGCGACAGCTACCTAAGGAAGGGGCCAATAAGGTTTGACAGCGCCGCACTGGAGGCCTTGCAGGGTAGGCCTATGTCCATTCTCAATGCCCCCGAGAACCCCTCGGTTCAATATCCACATGCAGCTCGCCAGGAAGCGATAGCTTCCATGCTCTCCATACCCGTCACCCTGGAACAGGACGTGATAGGCGTACTGCGGCTCTATACCTCACAGCCGAGAGAGTTCTCAGATCAAGAGATCGAATTCTTAGGCGCGATAGCCAACCTAGGGGCGTTGGCGTTGGAGAGGGCCAGACACATAGAGGTGCTGGGGAAAGACCTTGAGCAACGCACCAACGAGGTATCTAGATTGGAGGAAGAGAAGGGACAGTTTCTGCTTTTCGTTTCCTCAGCTGCCCACGATCTGAAGGCGCCGCTAGCGGCTGTCCAGAGCTACTTAAGCCTGCTACTGGGTGGTTTCGTTGGAGAACTCACTGAGAGGCAACGGAACATTGTGGGGAGAAGTAGCCTGAGGATTTCGGGATTGCTGGATTTGATTAACGACCTTCTGGATATCCCGAGGATACAAGATGGGATGATCTCCGAAGAGATGGAAGGGCTTAACCTAAAAGAGATTCTTAACGGCCCTTTGGAGATAGCATACCGCTCGGCTGAAGAGAAGGGGCTACAGTTGAAGGTGGACATTCCTCGACGCCTACCTACCATCAACGGCTCCCGGGCCCGATTGCAGCAGGTAGTGACCAATCTGTTGACTAACGCCGTCAACTATACAAACCGGGGTGGCGCGATCACCCTCCGCACAAGATGCAAATACGATGAGGTGTGCATCGAGGTCTCGGATACTGGGGTTGGTATCTGTACGGAAGACTTGCCCCGGGTATTTGAGGACTTCTTCCGGGGCAGCAATGTAGATCCACAGGGAACAGGCCTGGGTTTGTCCATAGCCAAGAGGATTGTGGAGGCCCACGGGGGCAGGATCTGGGTAGAGAGCCCATGTGCCGAAACCGGCCAGGGGAGCCGTTTTTGCTTTATATTGCCCAGAAAAACAGCTGCAAGGAAGGAAAGGGGATGACACCATGAAAGCGGGATCGGTCCTGGAGAGAGTGCTGGAGAGCGGGGCTTTGGCTGTGACCGCCGAGGCTGGTCCGCCCAAAGGCGCCTCTCCTATGGTGATACAAAGGAAGGGCGAACTCCTCAAGGGGTATTGTGATGCCGTTAATGTGACCGATAATCAGACGGCCATTGTGCGCATGTGCAGCTTGGCAGGCTGTGTGCTCTTGAAGCAATTGGGAGTTGACCCCGTGATGCAAATGGTCTGCCGGGATCGAAACCGGATCGCCATACAAAGCGACGTCTTGGGTGCTGTGGCTCTAGGCATTGGCAATATTCTATGCCTCTCTGGGGACCACCAGAAATTTGGCAACCATCCCACTGCCAAGAATGTATTTGACGTAGATTCCATCCAGCTCATCCAGACATTGAAGATGCTCCGCGACGATAAGAAATTCCTTTGCGGCGAGGAGGTCTCTGGGGAGGTCCCTCTTTATATTGGGGCGGTAGAGAACCCCTTTGCTGACCCCTTTGAACTGCGCGTGCAGAGACTTGCCAAAAAGGTGGAAGCCGGAGCTGACTTCATCCAGACCCAGGCAGTCTACGACGTTGCCAAGTTTGCCACCTGGATGGGACAGGTTCGCGACCTAGGATTGGATAGGCAGGTGCATATATTGGCCGGTGTCATCCCCATCAGATCGGTAGGGATGGCTCGCTACATGCGGGATTACGTTTCCGGCGTCTATGTCCCCGATGAGATTGTGACCAAGATGGAAGGTGCCAAGGATACAAAGGAGGAAGGAATCAATATCATCCTCGAGATAATCGAGCAGCTCAAGGAAATAGAGGGAGTACATGGGATTCACATTATGGCCGTGGGCTGGGAGGATATTGTGCCTATAATCGTTGAGAGGGCCCAGCTATTGCCCAGGCCTTTAGTCTAAGGGGGTAAGATGGAGCAACGAACAAAGATACTGGTGGTCGATGATGATCCAGATGTACTTGAGGTAATGACTACCATCCTAGAGTCTCAAAACTACGAGGTAGTCACCGCTCGAGACGGTGTAGGAGCCCTGGCATCGCTAAGGGCGGAGCAACCGGACTTGATGATCTTGGACCTCCTGATGCCCAAAATGGATGGATTTGCCGTCTGCAAAGAGCTAGCAGACTCCAGGTGGTCGAAGTACAGGGCCATCCCCATCATGATTCTGACTTCGGTGAGGGAAGAGGCCAGCCGCCGCCGCTATGAGCTGGAAACGGGTATTGCCCTGAACGTTGACGATTACGTAGAGAAACCCATAGTCCCCGAAATATTGCTGGATAGGGTGACTAAGCTGCTCAAGAAAAGAGCCAAGGCGTGAATCTGGGGAGATGGGTTATGAGCTCTGGGCTGAGGCCACCTGTTGGTGAACGATCAGGTGGTACGCGTCTCTTAGCCTGAGAGCGACGACGCGCAGCAGCCCTTGCATGATCTCGCGGCATACTACAGGATGCTCACTCATGAACTGGCGAAGCTCAGCACCGTTAACGGCTAACACGGAACTTTGGTCAACGCTTATGCAGCTCAAAGTCAGGATGTAGGGATAGACCAAAGCTGACCAGCCGAAGATTCCTCCACTTAACACTTTGTCCACTACAGCCCCGGTAGGCCCTTCGCCTGAGCCCTGAGGAATGTCCATGGTCAGAAGAATCTCGCCTGTATTTACCACGAAAAGGTTCTTTGCGTACTCCCCCTGCCTGCAGATAGCGTCTCCAGCATTGTAGTATTCCAGCCGGCACGATGGCAACTTGGCGATCCTCAGCAGATAGTGATCGCCAAGCCCTAAAAACAGCTCGCTTCTCTGCATAACCTCTGCTATTCTCTTGCGTCCTTCCACAGCTGGCCTCTCTAGATGCGAGGAAGTCCAACATTCCTTTTCGATCAGGCAGATGCCACATTCCTGTTCCCTGAATGCCCCTAAGGCCGACCGCATCTCACGGCCTTTGCAGCATTTCCTCTACCCGTGTTAGCAACTGTTCAGGGGTCACCGGCTTCTGAAGATAGTCGTCAGCTTCCATCACCATGCCCTCTCGGAGGGTGAGGCGTGCCTTCTCCCTGTCCCCGGGGTACACGGTTAGCATCAAAACCGGAATACTGGAGAAGAAATAGTAGTGGGGATTGGTCTTCAGTTCCTTGCAAACGGCAAATCCGTCCTTCCCTGGCATCATCACATCCAAGATGATCAAGTCAGGCCTTTCTGCCACCACTTTCTCCAGGCCCTCGTCTCCGTTGTATGCGGCGATCACATTGAAGGTCTTGCTTTCAAGGACAGTCTTAGTCGCCTCCACAAAATCAACGTCATCGTCGATCAGAAGAATCTTGGCTGGTCTTTCCATGCTTTCCCCCTCGCATTCTCGTCCCTAGTTTATGCTCGTGAAAGCCTACCTCTTTAAGTCTAACCCACGCAATCAAAGCGACATACATGTCTATCCCGGTAGCTATCCGCTCCATACTAGCACATGGAAGGTTGCAGGTCAATGATGTCTTCTCATCCAGTAGCTCAGTAGCACGCCGCTTCCCCTTTTGGTTTTCGTTCCCGTTGCAGGAACTGGAGCGGGTGAAGGGATCCGAACCCTCGACGTCTTGCTTGGGAAGCATTCTGAGGGCTTTCCCGCATGCCAGATACGGTTTTCAGTTGGAGCCCAAAGCTGACGACTCACTAGGCAGGGGGTCTTCTTCGGCCCCTCCCACCGCCATTATGGCACTAACGTCAGAAAGTTGCAAATCCTGTGACCTCAATGTGATGCCAATGTGATATAGGAAAATGGCATATAAGAGATTCCTATTTTGTGCTTTGTGCGATCCTGCTAGACTGCTGCGAATGGAATGGTGTCCTGTGGACCGAACAGGTTAGAATGGTTGCTGCGAGAGTCACTATATTGTCACAAACAAGAATCAAAGTACTTGGCAGTTGCTTGGCTCCTTGTACACACTAGATGCTAGTAACGCAATAATGAAGATAAAAACAGCAGGGAATAAATGAAATCGCTTCCTACTCATGTATCACATAACTATCACTGAGTATACATGCCCTATCCTGCTTTTTAGCCACCAATTGAGGACGAGAATATATGTGGCTGTGTGTCGGGTAAGCGGGTCGAGATAGGAGAGTATCACGATTGCCTTAAGGTGTCAATCGCTTCGTGTTGATAGATATGAGAGACTGGTGATCTGTAGCTATTGCCGGCTTCTGATCCTTTAAAGAAACTCCTCGGTCACCAGCTCCAAAGCTCTCCTGCGGTAAACCCGGCTGACATGCTCCCTGGAGAGCCCTAGTTGCCTGCTTATCTGCCGGCAGCTTAATCCTTCCTTCAGCAGGACCAGATACTGACAATCCCGAGATAGCGCAGGCTCGCCACCCAGATCGCTGGTGACCTTTTCCACGCAGGCAATCAGGAGCTCACGGAGAGCGAAGCCTCGACGGAGTACACGACCGTCATACCTATCTCTGGCAACCTTCTCCACCTGCGACAGCCGTGATAGCGGACTTCGGGCCAACACTGAAACATCGTCTAGCTTCCGCAGGGCATAGCTGACCCTACTGAGCCACATATCAAAGTCTCGGGAGGGCTCTATTCCGTTTTGAGATAGATAGGCCCGTTCTCTTTGCGTGGCCATTTCGATACCACCAATGGAAAGTCTGCGCTCAGCGAACGCGGCAGAAAGATGCCTCACTCTATCCAACTTAGCTGGCATATCACCCATTGCCAGGAATCCGGCTTGAGCAAGGCACAGCGGTTTAACGGTGAAATCACACCGTTAAACACTCGCGACTGCTCACCCCTCTTCTAGCTAGCTCAACTTCCGAAAAAAACCGGGCCATCGACCCCTAATAGGGTCTCCGGCCCCGTATACAACAGTATTCTAGCGCAGACTTTGTACCGTGTCAATCCCCCAACAGGGTTGGCAAACACTTGCATATTGAGAGCCTTACGTTAAGGCGTATCAACATAAGGCGCGCATGCAGGTTAGAGCGCAGTCCTGATAAGACTGAGGTCCCTGGTTCGAGTCCTGGTCGGCCCACCAATCATAACTTTTCCACACCAAAAGGTCGAGACCTTCTTTGAGATTGCCATAGCTCACGCTCCCTCTGCCGGAGGCGTGAGCTATGAGCG
>Ga0114930_10001270_pt1 | contig 24422 bp, 17 predicted proteins | sample AnhtaG_FD_87300 | JGI IMG/M metagenome (GOLD analysis project Ga0114930, IMG submission 87300) | Deep subsurface microbial communities from Anholt, Denmark to uncover new lineages of life (NeLLi) - Anholt_01485 metaG | ecosystem: Environmental > Aquatic > Marine > Oceanic > Sediment | place... | reverse complement strand
CTTTTGCTTCGGCAGAGGCTTTTACTTCGGCCGCCTCCGCAGCAGCTTTTTCAGCAGCGGCTTTTTCAGCGGCAGCTTTTGCTTCGGCGGCAGCTTTTGCTTCGGCAGCGGCTTTTACTTCGGCCGTCTCCGCAGTAGCTTTTTCTTCCTCAGTATCCTTGCAGCCCGTCAAAACAAGCGAACAACAAAGTAAAACCAGAAATATGATTGTAATTCTTTCGCTCTTCATTTCTGTCTCCTTTCAAATTTACCCCTAAATTAAGTTACTGAGATTGTATAGCCCAAAAGACAATCAAGCAAGAAAAAAGAGTTATTCTATTATCACGAAAAACACGGGCTTAAAAACCCTATTTTCTTTTTCTCACCATTACCGCACCCAAGCCGAGCCGCAAAAGAGTCTCTATTACAAGTTGCCCTTGTTGCGCCTCTCTTCAAAGCACATCCAATAAGCAGCAATCACACTGCTCAAGAATCAATCGGGCTCGACAGTACGTCCTAAGCGTCCTGAAAGGGTTGTGAAAACTCCCGCACACCGCCACCGCCGCGCCAAATTCTTTGATTTGGGTATGGCGAATGAATTTTCCGGGCTCCGTCCCGCTTAACCAAACCTAACAGAAGTATAAACCATCTCCGCTGTCAAGCAAGGAAAAAACAGCTTAAAAATTACAAAAATAAGGCATACTCACCTATCTCCACATGTATCCCCCAAACCCGCAATTCCCGCCACCCTGTCCCCGACTCTCGTTCTCGCCCATCCGCCATCGAGCATCGAGCATCAAGCATCGAGAATCCGGTATCCAGTATTGAGCAATGAACAATGAACGACCAACTATGAACTGCGAATTGTTCATTTCGAGCAATTTGCGCGGGGGGGTATGAAAAAGTGGTCCAAAAACGGTCCATTTTTGTTAATTTTTGTTAAAAACGTGCGCATTTTTGTTAATTTTTGTTAATTTTTGTCAATTTTTGCGATCTTCCCGACGAAAACTTGCGTGTTTGCTTCGAAAACCTGCACATTTGACCGATTTCTTGACAAAAAACCTGCGCATTTGCTTCGAAAATCACCCCGCTAAAGTACTCCGCTATCCCCGTTAATCCCCCAACTTAACACTGGGAGTATTCTTGCAATTACCTGTTTTTATAAAGGCAAGAATAAAAAAGCCAGATTCTAATAACGACAGAATCTGGCTTCGGAGGAGGGTGATGAAAAGCTAATTTAATAATAACCCTTTAGTTATCTAAATCGAAAAGTTGCCAAGATTTCTTTAGAAAATTTCGGCAGAAACTAAACTTTTTTCAGCAGCAATCAAGCTTTTAATCGCAAAAATTTCATTTTTTTTTCATTATGGTCGAAAAAACGCCAAATTTGGCCAAAAAACTGAGTTAATTTACGCTTGATAAACCAATTTTGTTTTCATATCTTAACTAAAAAGCTGTTATTTGTTTTAGTTCTTTTTTGGAAATATGGATATGGATGCCAAAATCACGATTGCTGATTTAGCTGTGGCCAAGTGCCAAAATCACAAGATTGTTGCGGTAAGTTGCTATGACTATACCACAGCGAAACTGCTCTCGCAGACCGATGTACAGATGATATTGGTGGGCGATTCGGCTGCCCAGGTCGTGCTGGGCTTCGATTCGACGCTGCCGGCGACGATGGACTTTATGGTTACCATAACCGCCGCGGTGCGGCGAGGCGCTCCGAATGTGTGCCTGGTTGCGGATATGCCGTTTCTATCGTATCAGGTGGGGGTAAATGAGGCGGTGAAAAACGCCGGCCGATTCGTTACTGAAGCCGGTGCCCAGATAATAAAAATCGAAGCAAGTAAGGCGTATCTCGATGTTATCAAAGCAGTTAGCGATGCCGGTATGGCTGTTATGGCGCATATCGGCATAAGGCCGCAGACCATCAGCAAGGTGGGGCGATTCAAGGCTGAGGCCACAACTGCGGAGATGGCGCTGGAGCTGATAGCGGTTGCTGAGCAAATGATCCAGGCAGGCGCCAGCTCGCTGCTGATTGAAGGAGCAGCCGCTGAAGTAGCTGAGATAATCACGAAAGGCAGCGAGGTGCCGGTAATCGGCTGTGGCTCAGGGCCCGGCTGCGACGGGCAGATACTGATTGTGCACGATATTCTGGGGCTGACGCAAGGGGCAAGTCCAAAGTTTGCAAAGAGTTACGGCAATTTGGGTAAGGCTACGATTGATGCGTTTACTGATTACGCCAAGCAAGTGCAGGCAGGACAATATCCCGACAAGGAGCATAGCTACCATATGAAAGCCGGGGAGTTCGAACGTCTGCAGGGAAGGCTGAAGAGCGGTTTTTAGTGGGCGCATTTGGCGATCAAGTGCCCAAGTTTTGTCAAGAACTTCGCGTCAAATGCGCAGGTTTTCGAAGCATTCGTGCAGGTTTTTTGTCAAGAAATCAGTCAAACGCGCAGGTTTTCGAAGCAAACACGCAAGTTTTCGTCAACAAGTGCGCAAAAATGCGCAGAAATTGACAGAAATTTACAAAAATGAACGGGAAATTCGCAAAAATTAACAAAAACGTACCGTTTTTGTACCCCTTTTTCATACCCCCCCGCGCGAATTGTGCGAAAGGCACAATTCGCAGTTCATAGTTGGTAGTTGGTCGTTCATTAGGAGGGAAATGGGGCAAATGCGCGGGCGGAGCGCGCGTCGCTCGTGAGCTGTGAGCAGTTGACGGCGGAAAGTGTATGTGGGATTTTGAGTCGAAAACTTTTGGGAGATGCGCTTGACTCAAGAAGACGGCGGCGTATAATGGGAATTGCTCCAGGATGGTCTGCCGAGGGTAGGAATCGGAGGTGAACAAATGGCACGCTACCATGCGCTGGGCAGAAGGATCGAGAAGAAGGATGTCGTTGATTCTAATAATACGGTGCGTTACTATCATGGCAAGGACTGGCAGGTGTTAGTTGAATACAATGGTTCCGGCATCCCCAAGCGCTTGTATATCTATGGCAACTACATAGACGAGGTCCTGTACATGTATGATGTTTCCGGCGGCAACAATTTCTTCGTTCACGACCACCTGTACAGCCCCGTGGCCCTGGTCGACATGAGCGGCAATGTTAAGGAACGCTACGAATATGATGCCTACGGCAACTTCTACGTCCTGGAGCCGAATTTCGCCCCTGACCCGGACGGAAAGAGCGATTATGGCAATCCGTACTTGTTTACCGGCCGGAGAGTTGATATACTTAACAACAGCTCTTTGAAAATCCAATACAACAGAAACCGCTACTACGACTACTACACCGGCCGATGGCTCACACAAGACCCGCTGGGCATTATGCCACACTTAAAAGAGCAAAGCGGATTTGATGTGAAGCAGCAATACGACAGAGGGCTAACCCAAGCCTCATTTGGAATTACACCATACCCAGAAGAGCTAAGTGAATTTGCTCCAATCGAGCAATACAAAGATGGAATGAATCTGTACGAGTACGCAACATCTGATCCCATAGGTTACTCTGACGCTCTTGGAACAACACTAGAAACATGTGCAGGAGTAGAGCAGTATTCGAGGGGGCCCTTGGTTTGGTGGCTTCCTATTCCTCACTTTGGTTTGTACGTTGATGGGTGGGACACTGATTTCGGACCCGCTTCGGCGGGCGGTGCATTCACAGGTCAGTGTCCTTTCAACGGTGCTGCCGGTGCAACCGGGCGCACCGTCGTTAAGTACTGGCATGGGAGGTTGGAGGCTGGTCCTAAGAAAGGACAATGTTGTAAATGTGTTAGTTGCGCAGATATTAAAGCATGTATCAGGGCTGTTTGTACACAGTGGGACGGTTCGCTATATATCTTTGGGATTAGGGACTGCTATTCATTCAGAGAGACGGCAAAAGAAAAATGTTGCCTATACGTTGGGTATTGGACTTGACCAGACAGCGGACTTAGGACAAGGGCGCAAGCGGTTCATATTTTTGCGATAGAAGCCGAGTAGTGACTTTAAGTATCAGCGAGGCAGAGATCACAAGGAGACTGAAGCAAGGAAAATTCCAGACTGGAATGCATGGTCTTGTGACACCGACCTGAATTAGAAGGCGAGGGTAGAAAACCATGAGCACAAATGGTAAGAATCACACGGAGACCAAGATCTGCTGGCTGGCGACGTTTTCGCTTTGCTTGGCTCTATTACCCTTGCTGGTTTTAGTTGTTTGGCAGGAGCCCGTCCCTGTTATACAAACCCTTGTGTTTATTTCGCTGACAGAGACACTATCTATTGTCACGGGTGTCACCGCCTTACTAATAATCAAACGCAGTAAAGAGACGTTACGTGGGAAACGAGTCGCAATACTCGCTATAGCATTTTCGATTATTTTCTTACTGCATAGCTTCCTATCTGGTTACTTGGTGCGTTTGGCTTCTCGGATGTAGAATGGAGTAGTATCTACCAGGTGCTTGAGCGCTACGAATACGATGCCTGCGGCAGTTGCCATGTGCGTGAGGCGAATTTACCTGCGATGCCCTCGGAAGAAGGATAAGAAAGATAGACTCAGATGCCAATGAAACAACCCTTATGAAAAGAAGTCGGTTGGTTCTTACATTTGTTTTAGTGAGTTTTATTCTTTCGCTGCCCACCGGCTGCCAGCAGCAATCTGCCATTGCGCCAAATGCAGACCAAAAAGCTGTATTGCCCGCCAAAGCAAATCAAGATTCGAAACCCGTGGCTAAGGACTCAAAATCGACAATCGACAATCGTAAATCGCAAATCAAAAAGCCTTCGCCAGGAATTAGCCTCGAAAAAACGGTTCATAATTTCGGCGAGCTTGGTGTTAGAGAAAAAGGCGAGTGTGAGTTTAAATTCAAGAATACGGGGCAGGCCCTGTTAAAAATAGGAAAAATCAGATCGACCTGCGGCTGTACAGTTCCCAGCCTATCTAAGACTGAGTACAAACCCGGCGAAGAAGGCGTTATAAAAGTCAAATACAGCGGCCAAAGCAGCCCGGGCTCCCTCCGTGCCAACGGCCTTAACAGACGGTGATAAATCCACCTTAAATATGCCTGTTTTCTGTCTTGACAATGGGTAGGGGTATAAAATTCGTATCTCGTATTTCGTATTGCGTATACCTGTGGCAGTCCGTAAGGACTCCATAGGAGAGCTATAGTATTGCGTAAGGCAAAGTTTACGGGTAAAAGGGGTTGGCGGTAGGTGGCAATGTAAGGTACCTTGCATTGTCACTTAGTCAATAGCAGCAGCTTGTGTTGTTAGTAGGAGTTTGGATTGTTGGCAGCAGTTTGTGTGGATAGTAGCAGTTTGTGAGATTGGGTGCGCGGGGATTGGCAGCCGTGCGCAGGGATGATGAGAAGGAGAGTCTTCTCAATAGACTCATCGGCTGCGCGCAGAAGAGGGTTTTGCAGAGGGATGGAAAAAAGAATGGGCTGGGAGCGTTGTGCTCACAGCCCTTTGGTAGCAAATGAAATCGTTGTCATATCAGCAGATTAATCGCTTAGAACGTGGATTGCAGCCAATTCTCTGCTATGCTGACAAAATCGAGCATGTTAACCCTGCCGTCAGCGTTGATGTCGGACCTTTTGGCGGCTGTGGATTTCGGTACTTTGCCAACGATAGAGACGCAGTCTGCTCCCTCTATTCTCGTTCCGTCGGATGATACACCGGTAAGGGTCAAGATCAACACATCGCCGCGAACCAGGTCATCGGCCGTGACAGCAAGTGCTTCGACGAGCTGCTGAGTGTTGAACTTGAGGGTAAGGTCGGTGTAGCCGTCCGGCCCTGCTTCGCTGCAACCGCACTCGTTCCCGTCTGCCGCCGGTGCCGCTACGTCCTCAAAGCCACTGCGGATTGGGGCAACGTCGGCTAAGCGAATAGAAGCTATGTCAATAGTGTTTACGTCAAAGTCTTCAGTACCCAGAATAGCGACGGGCAGCACGCCGTGACTTGCCAGATTGAGCGGATTGCGACAACTACCGGGCTTGATGTCTACGGCCACTTCAACAACCGGCGTGGTAAAGACTCTTAGAAAAGGATATGTTTCATTTTCCACAATGTCCCAAACCTCAACAAAGTCCCAGTTTACAAAAGTGGCCTGCTGCATCATTTGTGCGGTAGTTCTGGGCTTGCCACCATAAGAACTTGAAGAGGCCCCCTTGTCCTTATCCCAGTAGCAGTTCGTAATCACAGGTCCCGCATAGTTATACCCAATTAGAGCTTTTCCATAACCGCAGGAATAACACCTGTCTACACGAGAGCCGTCAGCGTCGCCGAGCAGATTGCCCTGTTTACTTCCATTTCCCGTTACCGTACCGTACGAGTATGAATTCGTAAGAAGGCTCTTTGGCGAATAGCCTCTTCCCCGTAGATACCCCATCAAACTACCTACCTGTTTTCTGCGGTCCGCATTGACGTCCACACCCGAAAAACACTGCTCCACCCGGCTGCCCTCACCAACACCTCCAATAAGACCACCCGACTTTGAGTCGGCTGACCCGCCCTTTAGCGTCACCGTCCCCGTTACCGAACAGCCGATGATTACCGATTCTGAAACTGCTGACCCCACTAAACATCCACCTGCGTACGTGCACCTCAGGCTCGCGTCTATCAAGTTCACGTTCTTGATCAGTGCGCCATGCACCTTACCAAACAAGCCCTGGTTGACCCCGTCAATCCTGTCTATCCGCAAACCGTGGATGCTAAAGCCCCGGCCGTCAAATGTGCCCTTGAACCTGTTCGCATGCGTTCCGACCGGCACAAATCCCTCACCGCTGTTCCAGGTCTGCGTAGCGGATGCGTCGATATCGTTATCCAATTCATAGCACGCACCCAGATCGTCGTTCATCTCCTGAAGCTGCTGGATATTTGTAATTACGAAGGGATCCGACTGCGTTCCCGAACCTGCCCCACTGAAACCAATTGCAGCCCCACAGATCGCAAAAACTCCCAACGCCGCCACAAGAAATACTTTTGCTCTGATCTTCTTCATTTGTCTACCCTTTCAAAAAAAACTATTATTCCCACATAAACTTTTCAGATACTGTCCTGCCCGATAAGACTTTAACCAATGGTCAACGAGCAGACTAATACTCTACAAGGTCCGTTCCAGCCAATTCTCTGATATGCTGACAAAATCGAGCATGTCAACCCTGCCATCTTTATTGATGTCCGACCTCTTAGCCGTTGTCGATATCGGTACTTTGCCGACAACAACCACGCAATCACCGCCCTCTATAGCTGTCCCGTCGGATGATACACCGGTAAGGGTCAAGATCAACACATCGCCGCGAACCAGGTCATCGTCCGTGACCACAAGTGCTTCGGTGAGCTGCTGAGTTTCGAACTTGAGGGTAAGGTCGGTGTAGCCGTCCGGCCCTGCTTCGCTGCAACCGCACTCGTTTGCGTCTGCCGGTGGCGCCGCTACGTCCTCGAAGGCGCTGCGGATTGGGGCAACGTCAGCTAAGCGAATCGAAGCTATGTCAATAGTGTTTACGTCAAAGTCTTCAGTGCCCAGGATGGCTACAGGGAGTACGCCGTTACTTGCCAGATTGAGCGGATTGCGACAACTGCCGGGCTTGATGTCGACGGCGACTTCAAGGACGGGACTGAATACTCGCAAGAAAGGGTAGGTTTCGTTTTCCACAATATCCCAGACGTCAACAAAGTCCCAGTCCACAAAAGTCGCCTCTCGCATCATGTCCGCAGTATTCTTGCCTGTTCCGCCTTTGCTTGAGCTTCGACCGGAGGTTTCAACGTCCCAGTAACTGTCGTATGTGACACCGCCGTTGAAGTTGTAACCAATCAACCCCCCGCCCCCACCGGTTACTTTACCGACCGAGTAGCACCTCTTAACGTACCCGCCCTCCGGATAACAATTATCTCCAACAAGGCCGCCCACCTTGTGATTGCCCGTTACATTGCCGGTCGCGTAGCAGTCGATAATTACCGAGCCGTGACCGTTGTAGCCCGACAGGCCGCCCACTTGCCATGCCCCACTGACAACATCCGCCGTTGAATAACATCTCAGGATTGAGCTGCCGGCGCTGCTTCGGCCCACCAGCCCTCCCACTCTGCTGTTTATGCCGCCCGACTCCATCCCTCGGACGTTGCCACTTGAGTAGCATTGGTAAATTGCCGAACCACTGCTGTGGCCCACCAAAGTGCCGACATCGCTGTATCCGGTCACATTAGCGCTAACCACACCGACCTCTTTGATTTCCGCACCTTCGGCGATCAGCGAGAACAAAGCCACAAAATCCTCTGAAGGTCTGTTTAAATAGAGCTGCGTTATCGTACGTCTTCGCCCATCAAATTTGCCTGTGAACCAGTCTGTTTGGTTTCCAACCGGCTCAAATCCTGCGCCTCCGTTCCAGATCTGTGTCTGTGAAGCGTCTATGTCATTGCCCAACGCATAACAGGCGCCCAAATCGTCATTCATCTCCTGAAGCTGCTGGATATTTGTAATTATGTAGGGATCCGACTCCGTTCCCGAACCTGCTCCGCTAAAACCTGGCGCAGACCCACACAGCCCCAAAACTGCCAACATTACCACAAAAAACAGACTTGTTCTCATCTTCTTCATTTTTCTGCCCTTTCAAAGACCGTTCACTTTTGTGTTATTTCAACGGCGCAGCTCGTGCGCACCGATATCGGCTTGCTGAAATCCGCTGGAACGGGTTTTGTTGAACCACATTTGTCTCCTCGCATTTCGGACCTTGGCAGGATATCCAAGGACAATATGAATTTTATGCTCTTGCTGTAAAAAAAGCAAGAGAAAAACAGCGCTGGCGGGGATGCTTCGATTATGGCTGAAAAACCGCTACTTGCAGCCCACAACCAACAAAAAAAGGCTGGAAGTGGTGTGCCTGCAGTCGGCGATTCGGTCGTGCGTTCCGAGCAGCTCATTTTGTAATGACTTCAATGCAGCAGGTATCAAGCAGGGCAAAATCGACTAAATTGACTACAGAGTTCTGGTCAAGGTCGAGGTCGTCGCACCAGTGAGGGGGGCGGCAGTCGGTCCGGAGCCAATGAGATGCCAAATCTGCCAGGTACTTGAGAGTGTTATTGACTATCTTAATTGTATGTGTGCCGGCAAAGTACTGGCCGGTGGTGAGCAAACCTACAACGGTCAGCTCAGCAGGGCCATAATATGGGAAAGCATTACAGAAGTCAGCGCGGTCAAAAGCAGCCACAATCTCAACCAGGCCATCTTCATTGATAAAAACGTTCATATACTGCGATTCGATGCGGAACTCAACCAGAGCCGGCGTATTAGTATCGACGTGGTCAACGGTAAAGCCTTGGGGCAAAACAAAGTGGGCTTTGAGCCAGTTGCCTTCGCTGGCAGGATTGAGTGATTGCGGGGTGAGTTTCATTGGTACTTGCATCAGTGGGATAAACTCATCGGCACCCATATCGAGTCGCCCGTCGAATAATCGAGGCTGGTCGTCAATATCGGTCTGGTTAGGGTCGTAAGGATAATTTGGGTCGGCAGCGTCGATGCAGGGTGAAGCGGGCAGGAGATGATAGTCGCCGTGAATCCAGACGGCGTTAGGGTCATTCGGCTCAGCAGGTACGTTGGGGTCGTTAGCATCGGTCCAACAGCCGGGTGAAACAAAACAGGGGTCAGCATCGATGTTTCCTTCGCCGGCGCCGGTCCAGCTCTGGATACAACTGTAAGCAGGACTGGGACCAGCACGCAATTGGGGGTCCTGGGGAGCAGAATTGTTCCAGATGATGCAGTTTTTGATGGTCTCGGTGCTTCGCCAGCAGTAAATTGCACCAGCGGCGGAGTCGGCGTAGTTGTCGCTAAAGGTGGAGCTGATGATTATGGGGGCTCCCTTTCGGCAGGCGATTGCGCCGCCTCTTCCGGCCCTGTTTGCGCTCAGGATGCAATTTGTAACAATGGGGCTGCTATCCCGGCACTGGATAGCGCCGCCGTATACTGCTGTGTTGGCGGTCATAATGCAATTGGTAATTGTGGGGCTGCTCTGGCCACAGGCGATTGCGCCGCCATAGGAATAGGCAGTGACATATCCATTGGTGATGGTAAAGCCTGCCAGAACGGATGCCTCGTCTTCCGCCCTGTAGAAACCGAAGCCATAATGAGGCTCGGTTATTGAGCCCCGGCAATCAATGATGCAGTTGTCTGGGCCGTTCTCACTTGTTACGGTGATGGCCCTTGCCATAAAGTCTATATCGCGGTTTCCTTCGCCGGTATAAGTGCCATCAGCAACCCAGACGACGCTGCCGTCCCAGGCTTCGTTGATTGCGTGCTGGATGGTGGAGTACTGGGCAGGGACATACATATGACAAGGCCCTGTGGTGGTGAATGCGTAGCAGCGGCCGGCGTTGTCGTCAATTTCCTGGTTTGCGACGATATCGAGGGCGAGAATTGCGAAAAAGTATTCGGTATATGGAGAAACGCCAGTCAATTCTATGGTATGGCTGGTTGCGAACCTGGAGTCGGTACGCTCGATAATATGCGGCTGGCCGCAGGCCAGGGCCACCAACACGGAGGCCGTCGTCGGCTCATTTGTATCAAAGGTAACTGTGGGTTCAGGACCGGGTACATCAATCTGAACATTAAAAACCACCGGAGCCCGGCAATCAGTGCGGGCGGTATCGGTGGCGGTTGCGGGATTGCCGGTACCATCGTCCTTGTCCTGGTAGGTTGCGACGATAAATTGGCGGTGAGCTAACTGCAACGTACCGTCCTGGATAATGGGGTCGCCGGAGTCGGTGGAAATTGTCCCGGTGAAAGTCCCTGATGGGGAATTTACTTCGGTCAGCGTGACGGTTTCTAAATCGCCGCCGCTTGTGATTACGTTAACATCCTGCGCAACGTTGCCGGCAAGGCTCAAATCGCTGAGGAAAAGCTCAATGGTATCAGAGCACGAATAGATGTCACTGTCAAAACTGATTTTTCCTGCATAAAAGTCGGCTACGGCCAGTATTGCTCTGTAAAGGTTCAGCCTTCCTGAAGCGCAGACGTCACCTGAAAGGTGGTCGGTGGTCTGCAGAATGATGTCGGCAGCCTGGTCGATGTCAATGTCGGGAGAAAAAGAGAAAAGCAGGGCAAAGGCGCCTGCGACGTGCGGGCAGGCCATAGAAGTTCCGGAGAGGATTGTTGTGTATGCGTTGTAGGTTGTGCCCTTGGAAGTTCCTGCTGCCCTTAATGACAATATGTCAACTCCCGGTGCAGCTATATCGACCTTACTTCCGTAATTGGAGAGAATTGCTTTTTGGTCGTCGGAATCGGTTGCGGCGACGGAAATTACGTGGTCGAAAAAAGCGGGCAAGAGAAGCTCCGTGGAAGCGTTGTTTCCTGCTGCAGCAACGGAGACGACGCCTTGACTGTGAGCGTACTCAAAGGCCTCTTCGAGGGCTTTGAAATGACTGAAACTGAAGCCGGCCCAACTGTTGGATATGACGTCAGCGCCGTTTTGGACGGCATAATAAACGGCCTGAATTGCGTCGGCCATGCCGCCGGTTCCATTGGCGCCGAGGAACTTGACGGCCATTATGCGTGCATTCCAACAGACGCCGACTATGTCAAGGTCGTTATCACCCTGAGCAGCAATAATTCCGGCGCAATGTGTGCCGTGGCCGTTGTCGTCCATGGGGTCATTGTCATCATTGAGGAAGTCATAGCCGGGGCGGCCGTTTGCATCGGTCCAGATGTTGGCAGCCAGGTCACGGTGGTTGTAGTCAACACCGGTGTCAATAACAGCAACTATTACATCGGAGCTTCCGGTATGAATGTCCCAGGCCGCGGGAGCATCAATATCGGCATCTGGTGTCCCCGGCGGATGATTGTATTTGCCACTTTCGGGGTACATCTGGCCTATATTATGCAAGGGCCACTGAATCGGATAGAGCGGGTCGTTAGGCTCTGTGCATATCGAGACGATGTAATTGAGCTCGGCATATTCGACATCAGGATTACGCTGATAGGCCTCAAGGACTTCGTGAAGCGATTGGTCAGGTTCAAGGTCAAGCTGAATTTTGTATATCCCGGCCAGGTCGGGCACCTTCGCGTTTTTCGGGGCCCGCTTTAGTCTTGCGAGAATGTGCCTTTGTTTCTCAGTCAGAAGCGACTTACTTTTTGCCTGCAGCGCTTTTAGCTGTTGGCGGTTCTTTCGAAAGTTTTTAAGAAGGGGCTTAACGTCCGTGACTTTGTATTTTGCATTGAGCGCATCCAAGTCCGGCGACAAGGTTAACCGGCCGGATGAGCCATTGCGCTGCAATTGCTGTTCGAGGGTGTTCGCAACGGGCGCGCGGAATTTTATGATTATCTCATCGGGAACGTACGCGTTCGGAACGAGAGCGGCTGCTGAGGGGGTTATAATCAGCAGGAGAACAAGATTTAGAGGTATTATCTTTTTCGTTTTTTCGACCTTCCTCCTGACTACTACGTAAAAACAGTTGGTTATCGAACTGTTGTGATTATAGCATTTGGGCGGGCCAAAAGCCAGCCAAATATCGGCCGCTGTGGAATTTTGGTCACAAGCGCGGGGGCTCATTGCGTAATGATTTCAATGCAACATCTGTCGAAAAGAGCAAAATCTACGAAATTAACTACAGAATCCCGGTCAAGGTCGAAGCCGCCGCACCAATCAGGGGCAGCGCAGTCGGCCTGGAGCCAGTGAGAGGCGAAAAGGGCAAGGCACTCGAAACTTTTGTTGATTATCCTGATTGTGTCGGTGCCACGTAGAGGCTGGCGGGTACTAAGGAAGGCTTCGACAGTGACAGTTCCGTCGAACGAGCCGTAACTGCAGAAAGCAGCGCGGTCAAAAACCGCCTGGACCTGAACCAAGCCATCATCATTGATAAAGACATTGATGTGGTGTGACTCGATGGCAAGCGGCTGAAGCATAGCAGGGGTATCGGTATCCACGTCGTCGACGGCAAATCCTTCGGGCAGGATAAGGTGGGCCTTGAGCCATTTGCCTTTGCTGGAGAGATTTATTGCCTGTGGGGTAAATTTCATTGAGCACTGGATGGGTGGGACAAACTCGTCAGCACCCATATCGACTCGGCCATCCCATACGCGAGGCTGGCCGTCAATATCCGTCTCATTCAGGTCGTGCGGATAATTCGGATCACCAGCGTTTATGCAGGGCGAGCCCGCCAGCAAGTGGTAGTCATCACCTGGGACCCAAAAATCATCGAATGGATAATCGGGCGTGCCGTTGGCATCCCAGTAGCCGGGCCGAACAAAGCATGGGTCAGCATCGATGTTGCCTTGGCCTTCCCAGCCGCCCTGCACATCAGTGTAGCCCAAGGCGGCCTTGCCGCCTTCCGCCAAATACAGTTGTGGGCCGTGACGTCCTTCGTTGCCCCAAACAATGGAGTTCGTAATGGTTGCGCTTGAGATATAACAGTATATTCCGCCGCCGTACCACCATCCCCAATTACGTGCCACGGTAGAGTTATTAATTGATGGGTTGCTCCGGCGACAATATATCCCGGCGCCCTCCCCTGCCTCGTTATCCGTAATCGTACAGTTGATGATGTTTGGACTGGCGTCGCCGCAATATACACCGCCTCCTGCCCAAGAGAAGTTGTTGGTGATGGTGCAATTCGTAAGGCTCACATTGTCTGCACGTTCGAAGCCGATACCCCCTCCACGTGCTCCGGTGGCGTTGTCCGCGATAATACAGTTGCTGATTGTGAAGGTGCCACCATGTTTATATCCATCACAGCACATTCCGCCACCATCCTGACTTCCTGTGTTGGCGATGATAGTGCAGTCGGATGCTGTAAGGTTGCCGAGCCTGACCTCGATTCCAGCTCCGTCGTAATTTTGGGATATGGTGCAGTTGGTTATGGTTGGGTGGCCTTCTATGCAATAAATCCCCCCACGAATGTTGTTGGATATGATGCAGTTGGCAATGGTGGCACTGCTATTTCCGCAGAAAATCCCGCCGCCGTAGTATTTGGCCGAATTACCTGTGATAATGCAGTTAGCAATCGTTGGACTGCTCGCTCGACAGAAGACTGCGCCGCCGGTCGAAGCGTATCCGTTGGTTATTGTGAAGCCGGCGAGAATTGAATTTGAGTCTTCGGCATTATAAAAATAGAAACCCCGACCATAATTGTTGCAATCTATAATAGTTGAAGCGACAACATTGAGATCGTTGCGGTCGGTGCTGCGGACGGTGATGGCTTTTCCGAGGAAGTCAATGTCTCGGTTGCCGGGGCCGGTATAAGTGCCGGGGGCTACGATAACGGTATCGCCGTCGACGCAGGCGTCAACGGCGGCCTGGATCGTGGGATACTGGTCTGATGGAACCAGACGAGTTTCTCCCAGCGCCAGCGCCGATGCAGCCAATAAAACAACAAGATTTAGAAGGATTGCCTTTGGCATTTTTCGGGTTTTTCCTCGATTGTTGCCCTTAGGGGCCTATTTAAACCGGTCTCTACTATAAAGACGAATGAGAGAGGCCTGGGATGCAAAAAATTGTGAATTTTTCTACAAACCAAGGGGGTTTGTTTTCGGTGAGGACTCCGGGGTGCAGGTCATATTTATAGGTAAAAAGCAATTTGCTCTGCCTGTGGAATCGTGCGGCGGAGGTTCAAAAGCGTGGATTCCCGCCTTCGCGGGAATGACAGCGCAGGACAAAGAATTCGTTCGGGAAATGGGGGAGGTCTGAGTATAATGTTGCGATGAATGAAGAGCAGGATTTGAGTTATGTAAGGAGGTTTTTTGTGAAAGAAAAAATACTTCTGGTACTGGCAATAACGATTTCAGCGTGCGGCTGCTGGTCTGCGAAGATGATAACCGAGCAAAAAATAAGGGAAGTTCAGCTTACGTTTGACCCGAGGAACCATTATCTTGATAACAACGATAATTTTTCGCCGGACGACGAATGGCTGGTTTATGATACGCGTCATGCTGTGCAGGGACACCCTCTTATGGAAGTGGGAGCGAACTCGAATATTGAGAAGGTGAATGTGAAGACGGGGGAGATTGTGGTTTTGTATGAAACCCCAAATCAGACTGAATACGGTCCGGGGGTAGGAGCGGCAAGTTACAACCCTGTGGAAAATAAGGTGATTTGCATGCACGGGCTTTTGAACTGCAACGCGGAGAGGACCTACTGGTATTGGCGGCGTACGGGGGTGGTGGTGGATGAGGCGCAGCGGGGTGAGCCTGTTTTTTTGGATGCGCGTGACGTGACACCGCCGTTTACACCCGGGGCGTTGAGAGGGGGGACGCACCGTCATGAATGGAGCGCGGACGGCAAATGGATTGGTCTTACATATAACGATGCAATTATGGCCGACATTGAGAAGCGGACGGGTGAGCGTGTGAATTTGCGGACGGTTGGGGTGTCTGCCGCTCTTCGGCCGGTCAAGGTTGACCACGACCCGGAAGGTGAAAACAACGATGGGATATGGTTCTCGGCGCTGGTTGTTAAGGTGGTGCCGAATCCTAAGCCGGGTTCGGATGAAATCAGCCGAGCTTTCAGTGACGCGTGGGTTGGAACAAAGGGTTACCGTAAGCGGGATGGGAGCCGGCAGAGAGCGAGGGCGTTTCTTGGGAAGGTGCGTGATAAGCAAGGACGGGAGCTTGTGGAAGTTTTTGTGGTGGATATTCCGGAGAGGATTGACATTGCCGGCGATGACGGGTCATTAGAAGGGACGGAGACGACGATGCCGATGCCGCCGAAGGGGACGGTTCAGCGTCGGCTGACCTACACGGAGAACAGGAAATATGCGGGGGTGGTGACGGAGCCGAGGCATTGGGTTCGGAGTTCGCCGGACGGCAGTCGCATCAGCTATCTTGCGAAAGATGATAATGGTATCACGCAGGTCTTCTTCGTATCACCATTGGGCGGGGAGCCGGTACAGGTGACACATCATAACTCGTCGATACAGAGCACGGTTCGGTGGAATCCGAACGGAGAGGAGATTTGCTATGTGTGCGATAACAGTATCTATGTATGCGATGTCAGAAAGGGAGCTTCTTTTGGCAAAGCGAGGCGGATGACGGCGCGGACCGAGGAGCCGCCGATGTGTCCGGTGTGGTCGTATGACGGGCATACGATTGCGTTCAACAGGGTCGTTCCTAACGGCAAGAAATCGTATAAGCAGATTTTTCTGCTAAGACTATAACATAATGTATTGGCGCACCCGGAAAGGTACAGGTATGAGCGGAAAAATTATTTTGAGTGTTGTGGCGTTGTGCATTGTTGGAGGCGCTGCTGGCTGTTCGAAGGTGGCGCAAAGAGGCACTACAGCGAAAGCAGACAGTGATGTGGCCATCAAGCAGGTTATCGTTTACAAGGAGGAGGGTAAGTTTTGCGGCTGGCCTGCCAATAATGGCATATGGAATTGGGGTAATGAAATTGTGGTTGGCTTTCATCTTGGATATTACAAGGCGAGTGAGAGGGGTCACTCTATCGACCGTGACAAGCCGAGGTCCAGAGTTTTAGCGAGGAGCCTGGATGGGGGCGAGACTTGGAGCCTGGAGGAGCCGAAGGGCTTGAACTCCAAAAAAGAATCGGTTGCGTGTCCTGGAGGAATTAATTTTACACATCCGGATTTTGCGATGACGTGCCGAGGTTCGAGATTCCACGTTTCCTACGATCGCTGCAAGAGCTGGCAGGGTCCTTACAAGCTGCCTGACTTGGGCCAACAAGAGATAATGGCCCGAACGGATTATATCGTCAATAACAGGAACGACTGTTTGATTTTCCTGACGGCTTCGAAGACAAATGGGAAAGAGGGCCGGCCGTTTTGCGCCCGGACAACCGATGCGGGAAAGACTATTAAGTTCGTATCGTGGATAGGACCGGAACCGGAAGGATTTTCGATTATGCCTTCAACGGTTCGAATTTCTGCAAAGCAACTTATCTCGGCCATCCGGCGGAAAGAGGAAGGGCTGGGGTTCATCGAGGTTTGTGTTTCCAAGGACAACGGGAAAAGCTGGGAGCTTCTGAGTAAGCCCGCGAGCACGGGCAGAAGCAATGGAAATCCTCCGAGTATGGTTCGGCTTGATGACGGACGAATAGTAGTGACCTATAGTTACCGCTCAAGCCCGCAAGGGACCCGGGCAAGAATCAGCAGCGATAATGGAAAGACGTGGGGAGATGAGCTTCACTTGCGTGATGACGGGCGCACGTGGGACATCGGGTATTGCCAAACGGTTGTAAGGCCGGACGGCAAACTTGTCACCATCTACTACTATACAACAGAGGATATTCCGGAGCAGTACATAGCGGCAACTATCTGGGACCCTGATAAAGTCAAGTAACGACCAAGCGTGTTGTGGGCGCTGAACTTCAGAAGAAGCAAGGTATGAGAACGGTTCTTCTATCTGCGATGGTGCGTATATGGACAAAGATAATTTCTCAAAACTTTTAAGGAGAAAACGATGTGCACCCCCACTGCGAGAAGAATTACTGTGATTGGTAAGGGTATTTTGGCAGTACTTGCATTGTGGTTTTTGACAGAAGCGATAGCGTTTTCGCAGGCTGCCCGGATGGAAAAAGCCGTGAGGTCGGAGCCGCCGGGGGTGGTTATCGACTACCTCCCCTCCCGGTTAAAGGATTATGTGGGTTCGCCCAGCGTAGCTATTCTGCCTAACGGGCATTATGTGGCGTCACATGATGTTTTCGGCGATGGGCCCGGAGGCAAGGGGACATATATATTTGAGTCCGCCGATTCAGGCCGGGCATGGAAACTGTTAGCGCAACTTGCGGGGCAATACTGGTCTACCCTTTTTGTTCACCAGGATGCACTTTACATTATCGGGACCAGCAGAAAGCATGGCAACATTGTCATCCGACGCTCAACCGACGGCGGAAAAACGTGGACAAACCCCAAAGGTGAAAGCACCGGCCTGTTGGCCAAAGGCAATTTTCATTGTGCCCCTGTCCCTGTGGTGGTTCACAAGGGGCGAATCTGGCGGGCCTTCGAGGTCAATAGAGGGCGCTATAAATGGGACGCGCTTGTCATGTCGGCACCGGTGGAGGCCGACCTGCTGAATGCCAAGAACTGGCAGATGAGCAATAAGCTCGTAGTTGACAAACGGGCTAATATATTTAAATGGCTGGAGGGAAACGTGGTGGTGACTCCTGAGGGCAAGCTCGTGAATATGCTTCGCACTCAGAAGCCGGCGGCAAGGGCGGCCATGATGCATATTTCCGACGACGGCAGAGAGATGAGCTTTGACCCAATCGAAGATATGATCGACTTTCCTGGTGGAGCGAAGAAGTTCACGATTCGTTATGACAAGGTGACAGGTAAATACTGGAGCCTGGTGAATATTATCACCGACCCGGGTCCTCTGGAGGAGCCGCCTCAGGACCACAGGAACACTCTGGCCCTGACGTGTTCGCAGGATTTGCGTAAATGGGAGGTGCGGTACATTGCACTTAGTTTCAGGCAGGGTGAGCACCTGACGCGACAGAACAACAAGTTCGGCTGGCAGTATATTGACTGGCTTATCGAGGGTGATGATATCATCTTTGTTTCCCGCACGGCGTGGGGCTGGCAGACGCCGCGTTCTCACGATGCGAATTACCTTACATTTCATCGAATACGAAACTTCCGCCAAAAAGGGCTCAGCGACAAACCTTTATACTCCGGGCCGGGCTTCGGGACGCGGGGGCTGGAGCGGGTAAAGTATAACAATCCGGGGCTGGTCGTTGATTTGGGTGTTGGGCTTTGGGCGTGGCCTCTGCCGATGGATTACGATGGCGACGGTGACTATGACCTGGTCGTTTCCTGCTCGGACAAACCATACAATGGCACATACTTTTTTGAAAATGCCAGCGGTGACGTCAAGATGCCGACATTCAAGCCGGCGGTAAGAATCGGTAAAGGATATGGAAAAATTCAAGTCTCGCGTGTGGACGGCAAAGCGCGGGTGCTGATACCCGCCAAGGAGCTTGTTCATTTTCGCAATACCGACGAGGAGTTCGAGAAAACCATCGAGATTTATCCAAAGAGTAAGATTCATAACGCAAAGGGACGCACGCGGGCGAACCAGTGGAAGTATTGTGATTATGAGGGCGACGGCGACCTGGACCTGGTCGTCGGTGTGGGCGACTGGACGGAATACGGCTGGGACAATGCGTTCGATAGTGAAGGCAGATGGACGAGAGGTCCACTGCACGGGTACGTGTACCTGATTCGCAATAATGGGACTACGCAGAAGCCTGTCTATGCTGAGCCTGAGATGGTCAAGGCTGATGGCAAGCCGGTGGATGTGTACGGAATGCCTTCGCCCAACTTTGAGGACTTCGACTGTGATGGGGACCTGGATATTATCTGCGGCGAGTTCGTTGATAAGTTTACTTATTTTGAGAATATAGGGACACGCACCGAGCCGAAATATGCGGCGGGTCGTTACCTAAGCTACAAAGGCCAGATGCTTAAGATGGACCTGTGTATGATTGTGCCGGTGGCGCTGGATTGGGACAGGGACGGAGACGTTGACCTGGTTGTGGGCCAGGAAGATGGGCGCGTTGCTTTGGTAGAAAATACCGGCAAGTCGGTCGATGGAATGCCGCAGTTTCTGCCGGCGGTCTTTTTCCGTCAGCAGGCGGAAGATGTGAAATTCGGCGCGTTGGTGACGCCTTATAGTTTTGACTGGGACGGTGACGGAGATGAGGACCTGATTTGCGGGAACACGGCCGGCTACATCGGCTTTATTGAAAATCTGGACGGTGGCGATCCACCGAAGTGGGCGGAGCTGAGGTATCTCAAGGCGGACGGCAAGGTCATTCGTATCGAGGCCGGTTACAATGGCTCGATTCAGGGGCCGTGTGAAGCCAAGTGGGGCTATACAACGTTGAGTGTGGCGGACTGGGACAACGACGGGTTAGCCGACATTATCGTTAACTCGATATGGGGCAAGGTTGTGTGGTATCGCAATATAGGCACGCGTCAAGAACCAAAACTTGCCGCGGCGGGGCCTATTGAGGTTGAGTGGCCCGGCAAAGCTCCCAAGCCGGCGTGGACCTGGTGGCAGCCGAAGGCTAAGCAGCTCGTGACACAGTGGCGAACCACGCCGGTGGTTATAGACCTCAACAAGGATGGCCTAAACGACCTGGTGATGCTGGACCACGAAGGTTACCTGGCGTTTTTCGAGCGGGTTAAGAAAGACGGCAGGCTTGTGCTGTTAGCCGGCAAACGCATTTTCAAAAGCGAGGTGGGCGAGGTGCTGCGACTTAACAAAAGAAACGCGGGCGGCAGCGGGCGACGAAAACTGTGTTTTGCGGACTGGGACCGTGACGGCAAGCTCGACCTGCTGGTCAACAGCCGAAATATCAATTTTTTCCACAACGTGTCCAGAAGCAAGAATGAGTATGTTTTTGAGGATATGGGCAGGGTCGATGAGCGCATCCTCGCGGGACATACAACCAGCCCGACGGTGGTGGATTGGGATAAGAACGGCGTGCCGGACCTGCTGGTCGGCGCCGAAGACGGATTCCTATACTATATGAAAAACCCGCACGCTCCCGACCCCAGCGCACGGCCTGCCAGCTTTTAGCGTTTTAGGGCTTGACAGGGATGGCCTGCGGGCGTACTTTATTGGTGTTTGAAATAAAGGAATTGTTATAAGGAGCTAATAAAATGGGACGAAATGATGTGTCCGAACAGGTGTGCTTTGATAAGGATATAAAAGGTATTGACCCGGATTCGGTGAGTAAAGTCACGCTGGCCAGCGGGGCTGTTATGCCGATAGCTGCGTTCGGCACGTTTCATTCCGACTGGGCGCAGGCATATATGAAAGATGCAACGGTCGAAGCCATACGGATTGGCTGGAGGCATATAGATACCGCAAGGGCATACGAAAATGAAGAGGTTGTCGGCCAGGCTATTCGGGAGGCCATAAAGAAAGGATATATTTCATCGGCCGACGATTTGTTCATTACGGCAAAGCTGTGGAACGGTCATATGGCCAAAAAAGATGTTGAGCCGGCGCTCAATGATACCCTTAAGGCTTTGGGTGTGGAAAAAGTGGATATGTATCTTAATCATTGGCCCTGGCCCAATGTGCATACGCCGGGTTGTGCAGGCGAGCACCGCAATCCCGATGCCGTTCCATATATTCACGAAGATTTCATGGAAACCTGGGGAGAGATTGTCAAACTGAAAAAAGCGGGCAAGATTGTAGATATTGGTATTTCCAACCACACCGAGAAGACCCTGGATTTGCTGCTCAGGGACACGGATGATTATTCGCGTCCGGTGCTCAATCAAACGGAGATGCATCCTCTGTTTCAACAAACCGAGCTTCGCAGATATATGTATGAGGGCGGCATTACATGCACCGGATATATGTCTCTTGGGTCTCCAAAAAGACCGGGACGTGACAGGTTCAAGGAACACCGGGCGGACATGCTGGACCCGGTAATCCAGTCCATTGCCAAGGAAGCGGGAATCACGCTGGCACAGGTTTGTTTGAACTGGGCGTATCAGAGAGAAAACAAGACGGGAGGATATGTTGCAATGGCAACGAGAACAGACTGGATACTGGAGAACCTTATAGCCGCAACAAAAGATATTCTAACCGGCGCTCAAATGCTGAAGATATCAGGTGATGGTACGGATGAGCGTCCCGGCATCGACGCTAATAACAGGCTTATCTGGGGACAGGTTTTCTTATGGCCGGAAGCTTTGGGAGATTGGAGAATACTGTGGAATGATAGTCAGGTCTTCGAGAAAAGAGCCGATTATAAAAGATTCAAAAAATCATTTGCAGAACATTACAAAGTCTGGCAGGAGACTGCTGTTAGTGTACCTGACTAAGATAGTCCAAATTCCTATCACTAATTTCTAGCGCTAATTCTGTTTTGTGCCCGGTGGGCCGTATTCGCGAACCAGTGAGTCGGGCAGTTTCGGCGTGGCGCCGGACTTAGAACAGACAAAGCCGGCCAGGCGATTGGCAAACTCATTAATCCGGTCTAACACTTTGCCGTGCAACAATCCAAGGGCCACAGCGGCGGCAAAAGAGTCTCCAGCTCCGACCGTATCGGCAATCTTAGCAGGGAAGCCCCGGTGGCTGGACATTTCCGCCTGAGTGTACAAGCAACTGCCGTCTGCTCCCCTGGTCAGAGCAATCATACGCAGTGCGTAGTCATTAGTCAACTGTGAAAGAAAATCATTTTCCGAGCCGGTCAGACCCAGCAAATCGGCCACGACGGGCAATTCCTCATCGTTGAGTTTCAAGACATTCGATAATTCCAACATTGTGTGAATGATTTCTTTGTTGAAATAGGACTGGCGAAGATTTATATCGAAGAGGCGAATACAATCAGGTTTTGTGGCGTGAAGGAAGTCGCAAATGGTGTTGTGGGAGACCTGGGAGCGCTGACACAAGGAGCCGAAACAAACTGCGTCGGCCCGGACGGCGAGATCTGCAAAGCCGGGGTCAGAAGGAATAAAGTCCCAGGCCACATTTTCGTGAATGGTATAATCGGGCTTGCCGTTTTCGTCCAGTTCCACCGTGACCGTGCCGGTGGGATGATGCCTATCCACCGCAATATACTTTCGCTCCAGGTTCAGTTCTGCCAGCCGGGCCAATATCTCTTTGCCCAGCTCGTCATCACCAACACAACTGACGACAACACCCTGTGCGCCCAGCGCCTGTGCGTGATATGCAAAATTCGCGGGTGCGCCTCCGAGCTGCTTGCCGGCGGGCAACATGTCCCAAAGAATCTCGCCCAAACCGACCAAAACAAATTTGCGCTCGTTATCAGTCACAAACTACCTCAAGGTAATAGCAACACCATCGTTATCATCTTCGAGCTGGCGACGCAGCTTTATTAATTCTATCTTGAGCTTCCTGACTACATCTGCATATGCCGGGTCATCGTATACATTGTTCATCTCCATCGGGTCTTTTTTCAAGTCAAAAAGCTCCCATTCAGGCGGCGTTGGTCCTCCTTTGGTTCCTTTGGCATTTAACGGCAGGCCATAATAGTAAATCAGTTTATGCTCTCTGGTGCGCACGCCGAAATGAGCGGGCACATTGAAATGAGCGCCGTGCATCCAGTACCGATAGTACATAGATGCTCGCCAGTCGCCCGGCGTTTTCCCTTCCAACAGCGGCCTTAAGCTGCGTCCCTGCATATCGCCGGGAACGGCAACACCGGCATAATCAAGAAGTGTCTCTGCAAAATCCACGTTCAAAATAATATCATCATTGACACTGCCCGGCTTTATCCGGCGTGGATAACGAACAACAAACGGCATACGAAGCGATTCTTCGTACATGAACCGCTTGTCGTACAATCCATGCTCTCCGAGGAAAAAGCCCTGGTCCGAGGTATAGATAACGAGCGTATCATCTTTCAGACCTGATTTGCCGAGATAGTCCAACACGCGCCCGACATTATCATCTATGGAAGCGACACAGCGAAGATACTTCTTGAGGTAAATCTGATACTGCTGTTTCTTTCGCTCTCGGCCCCTTAGGTGGCCGGTTTCCTTTTGAAAGAGTGTGTGTCTCATGCCGATTTTTTGCGTAACTCGCTTAACAGCGTTGCCACGATTATGGTAGCCATCGAACAGATTTTCCGGCTCAGGAATATCAACGTCTTTGTACAGGTTCGCATACTTCGGGTCAAACTCCCACTCATCATGGGGCGCTTTGTGGTGGTAGCAGAGACAAAATGGTTTGTCCTTGGGCCTGTTTTTGAGAAAATCCAACGCCAAGTCGGTAATAATATCAGTTACATAACCCTTATATTCCTTCTTGACACCCATTTCGGTCATATCAGGGTCGAAATATTTACCCTGGCCGGGCAGCACGTTCCAGTAATCAAAGCCGGTCGGTTCGGTTTTCAAATGCCATTTTCCGACCATTGCCGTATGGTATCCGGCAGTCTGCAACAGTTTTGGAAAGGTCTGCTGGGCGCCGTCGAATTTATCCGACAGGGTCAAGCATCCATTCTTATGGCTGTACTTTCCCGTCAAAACAGTGGCCCGACTCGGCGTACAAATCGAATTCGTGCAAAAACAGTTATTAAACCGCATCCCCTCGCTTGCGATACGGTCGAGATTCGGGGTTTTGTTGATTTTGCTTGCATAACAGCCCATCGCTTGAGCAGCGTGGTCGTCGGACATAATGAATATGATGTTCGGACGTTTGGCAGCCTTTCCCGCGCGCCCACATCCGGACAATGCGAGCGAACCGACGGCGAGACCGGCGGTCTTTAGAAAGTCACGGCGCTTCATAAAGTTAACCTCTCTACAAATTAAATTTACTCACCCATCACCGACCTTCTATTAACCCTTCAGAGGCCGGCTGTAGCCTTGTCTCTTATACTTTTCGAGCAGTTTTGTCAATCGTGCCACGATTTGATAATCGTCCCAAAGATTGTGGGAGAATTTTTGTACGACAGATTTCTGTATCCCCAATTAAACCACTCTTCGCAGATCGCAAATGCTGTCCTGGCCACGAAGAAACTCAGATAAGTATGAG
>Ga0114930_10001269_pt1 | contig 24437 bp, 20 predicted proteins | sample AnhtaG_FD_87300 | JGI IMG/M metagenome (GOLD analysis project Ga0114930, IMG submission 87300) | Deep subsurface microbial communities from Anholt, Denmark to uncover new lineages of life (NeLLi) - Anholt_01485 metaG | ecosystem: Environmental > Aquatic > Marine > Oceanic > Sediment | place... | reverse complement strand
TATTTCAGACTTGGCAACTTTGGGTGGTTGCAGCTCCATAATAGGCTCGTTATATTCCACAATGTAGTCCAGTTGGAAAACGTAAATGAAAGAGTCCCCCAGGGTTCTTGGCATTTGCTCATTGATCTGGGCGATGACAACCTTGGAAGATTCAGCCGCTGGCTTAGTATAGTCCACCGAGATACCAAAGCTGCAATACCCGTTCTCATCAGGCGGAGATAATTGACACATGGTCACGTCCACCGGGAGAATCTTTTCCATGAACAACCGTGGAATTTCATGGAAAAAACAGGGGGTATATTTGGCTCGCCCGCTGTTAACTGCGTCCCGGCTATTCACCCCAACGAAAAAGGAATTGTGCACAAAATGTCCTTGCATTTCTGGCTGGCAATATTCGGCTGGGCTCACAGATACCATATGAACAATTTCCACATTTTCATATGTATGCTTATTAGCTACCATTGCGTTGACCAGATGTTGAGGCTGTCCATAGGCATGTCCAAGCACCACCCGATTGCCAGATTTAATGGCTTTTACCGCCTCTTCAGCAGTTGTGAGCTTTTTCTTGTAATCCTCTTTCCAACTCATACAAGGGCTCCATTTTAAGTCTACGAAGAACTAGGACTCAATGCCACACAATCTTTTTGCAGCGTTTTTCATTCTATCTATATTGGCTCGCCTACCAATCATAATCTTCTGAGCCATGGGTGACCCCGCACCATGCATTGATTCAGTTAAGTAGCATACTGCTCCTAAACCCATGGTCAGGTTCTCAATCAGCCGGGTTATACGGATACGGCTTTCTACCGGGATACCCTCAGCACCTTTTAAGTATTTGGCGACATACTTACCTATTTCAGGATGTCTGAGGTCTTTTTCCGAGGGCATGGTTACTACCCCGCCACCAGCGATGTCTTGTGCAAGTCTGGCTATTTCATAGGGGAACTTGGTCACATTTAGTTTAGCTACATTCGCCAGTAGAGTATCAACAAGGTAAGTCCCGGAAGGCTCGCGGTGACCTTCATAGGCACAGGCAAGGCTGCAGGAAAACATGGTCTCATTTAGCTGAACCATATCAATGATTTTATCTCTGATATGGGCAGCTTTTGCCGTTCCCTGATATTCAGCAATTAGCTGCGCAGCGCCAATCAGGACGCTGCCAATCCCTGACTTACAGGCATAGCTATGACGATGGTAGGAAGCGAACTCTTCCACCAGGTCAGCGGCAAAATCCCACTCTTTATACATGAACACCCGCTCCCAGGGAACAAACACATCGTTAAAAACCACCATGCACTCCTGCCCTCCATAAAGGATATTACCTACATCCATATTCGGGCTGTCTATCTTTCGCGTATCGCAGGACTGCCTCCCATAGATGTAGATAATTCCTTCGGTATCGGCTGGCAGGGCAAAGGAGATGGCATAGTTCTTATCTTCCTGGCGCATAGCCCTGGTTGGCATACAAATAATTTCATGAGAATTAACCGCCCCTGTCTGGTGCAACTTGGCCCCACGAACTATGACTCCGTCTGACTTTTCCTCCACAACATGAAGATACTGGTCTGGATCAGCCTGCTCTGCAGGACGGAGACTTCTATCACCCTTGGCGTCTGTCATAACTCCACAGCAGACAAGGTCTTCATCCTGCACATACCTTAAGTAATTTAGGAACCGCTTATTGTATTCTGTTCCATACTTATGGTCAATGTCATAGGTCACGATTGACAGGGCATTCAAAGCGTCCGTACCAACGCAACGTTGAAAGCAAGAGCCAGTGTAGGCACCCAGCATTCTGCCCATCTTTGACTTATTGACCAGGTCATCAATACTCTGGTGCATATGGCAGAAGCGGTTTATCTTTTTCCCCGTCAAGTGAGAGGTTGCCGTCATAATCTTCTCAAATTCGGGCCTCTCGGCAAGTTCATAGGTTGCCGCCATGCAGTCAATGGTCGGTCTAACAATAGGATTATTCACCAGATTGGTAACCCTCTCCCCAAACATGTAGAGCTCAAAGTGCATGTTTCTCATGCTCACGATATATTCTGCCTTCGTTTTCATATTTCCTCACCTCAATAGAAACTAGGCGGCAAGTGTTGCCAGGCTCCAAGCTCGGAGCTACCAATATCTCATAGAAGATTTGTAGATTTGGGCAATGTCCTCTTCTTGAACCGGAAAGGGGCTTATGGCGAGGAGCCTCTGTAGTCTAAGGCAATCCTTAGCCATCCCTGGAATATCACCTTCCGTAAAACCGAATTCCTCTAGCCCATTCGGCAAGTCAATCTTCCTCATCAGCTTGATTAAAGCCTCACTTGCCTTTAGAGCAGCGTCTTCTGCTAGCAAACCATCAATATTCTCCCCCAATAGCCCAGCTACCCTAGCTAGTTTCTCTGGGATCCTTAGCGCGGCAAATTTCAGGAAGGCGGGGCCGTGGACGGCCACCGCCACCCCGTGAGGAATATGTTTCCTCCCCCCAACCGGATACGCCATCGCATGGGGTATATGCACCCCAGCGTTTCCAAAAGCTACGCCGGCGATAAAGGAGGCTATGGACATATTTAGCCTGACATTTATATCAGTCCCGTTGCGGATAGCGACAATCAAGTTTTCTCCAATGAGTTCTATGGCCTTTTCCGCCAGTGTATCCGTAACCGGGTTTGACCCCACATATAGTGGTCGGTTTTCTGGGGATACTGGTCTTGGCCGGGTGTAATACGGCCTGGCGGTAAAGGCTTCTATGGCATGCATCAGAGCGTCTATCCCGGTATTTGCCGTCACTGAGGGTGGCATCATTACGGTATTTAACGGGTCGATGATGGCAAGACTAGGTAAAAGGTGCCAACTGGAGAACCCTGATTTTGTTTTGGGCTCGGTTAGGTCAGTAATGGCAACACCGGTGGTTTCACTGCCCGTGCCGGCAGTGGTCGGGATAGCTACTAATGGCTTGAGTTTCCCAGGAACAGGTCTATCTTTGCCAATTGGAGCAGCAATATAGTCTAGGAATTCCGCTGGATACGTAGTGAACAGGTTTACTACCTTTGCCGTGTCAATAGAGCTTCCGCCTCCAAGGCCGATGAGTCCGTCGAAGTTTCCACCGCTAGCAAATCTTATTGCTTTTTTCATTGAGTCACTTGATGGCTCCGGCTCCACTTCATCCCAGACCTCTACCTCTATTCCTGCATCTTCGATACAATACTTCATATTGGAAAGGATTTGTGTCTCTTTGCTTATAGTCTTGTCGGTGATAACTAAGACCTTCTTAACCCCAAGATTATGCAATTCGAAGCCAGTCTCCTGGGCCGCCCCAATACCGAATTTTATTGGCACCATTCTTAAAGAAAATACGACATCATTTGCATTCTCACTCACTGTTGTGTTAGCCATTGTATGCTCCTACTCTATCGATGACACGGGATGATGCTATAGTGCGCTGAATCGGCGACACACATCACACTGGCAACTTGTGTAAAACCATCATGAATCTACCGTCGCCGGCAACACTTGGGAGCTCTAATCCGCAATAACCCCCTTTTTAGATAGTTCATCGGCTACATAATCCAGGTCAAGTTCGACCAGCTTTTCTTTAGTCGGCACTCCTGTTTCCCTGCTCCATCCCCTCATGTCGTAGTATTGCTCAAGTAAGCTATTTATCTTGTCTCGGGATAACAAAGCACCTTTCTTTGGCCCATCCGGTATCGGTTCGCAGTAAAACCTTGCTGGCCAGTCATCATCCTTCCTCCTGATTCCCTCCCTGACTATATAGGCTCTCATCAAGTTGGAGATTCTTTCTCCTGCTTTTATCAACTCTTGAGGACTAGTTTGCCAGCCGGTACATGCTGAGTAAAGCTTGGCATAATTGGTTGGACCCATCGTCGGCCAGAAGTTCTCAGATATCAAGCATAAGCCGAGAGAATTAGCTACGGCGGTGAAGTCCGTAAGCCATTTGGTCAGTGCCGCCTTTCCCTGAAGATTTTCCGAGTCAAGAATATCAACCGTGGGATTTGCGCCAAATACGGCAGCCTTCACATCATCGAACATGTCGACGTAACTGATAAGCCAGCGGAGGTATTCATCCTTACTCCAGCCGGCTTCCCCAGCCCACCTTGGGAAGCCGAAAGGGAAGGCACCTGTAGTAAGTTGCTCGTCGCCGCCTCTAGGGGAAGTCACTGTTCCAAGAGCGTTCATCTTCGATGCCATTCTCGGGTCCTTGCCGAATATTTCCAAGCCTTTTATCGTCATCACCGAACCTTCAGCGCCTTTACCAATCGTCTTAGCGGCCCGCACGCTTCCCTCAGCCAGGATATTGCCTATGCCTTCTCTGTAGGCTATCTTACGTAATAGCTCCATGATAGCCGTCTCATTACCCCAACTTAGCTCAAGACCATCACAGTCTTCCTTTTTCAGAATACCTTTCTGAAACAGCTCTTCAACGAAAGGAATCGGGCCTCCTTGATCCATTCCGTAGCGCTGGCAGAGCACTTTATACTGCCACGCTGCCGGCAGGCTCTTAATTCCAAGGTATCCCGGCCAGTAGGAAATGTAGCAATTTATGCCACCTACTCTAACCCCGGCATATGGGCCGGTCTTGACCTCGGCAATAAGGTCGCAGCCAAAGCCCATCGGGCAGTGATAGCAAAATTTGCCGGTGGTCGTCAGATGATCAACTACAGACTCTGGGACTCGGCAGAGATCATAATCAGGGGGCATAATCGTCGTTTGGAAGTTTCGACAGCTAATTATTCCAGCAGTCACCAAATTCTTCATATTCACATAGCTGCCAACTTTCCCTTTCTTCTTTTTCTGACGCTCGGGATAGTTGACTATTCTGCTCGTCGCCTCCCGCACCGCCTCCTTGAATCCCTCTGGGTCAAAAATAGCGACTTCTCTGGTTCCTCTCACCGCTATAGCCTTAATTTTCTTACTGCCCATTACGCAGCCGGCATGACTTCTACCCGGCGCATGATAATAGTCAATTATGGGACAGGCAAACCTAACCAAGTTTTCGCCAGCGGGACCAATTGAAAGGACACTTACATCTTCCCCTAGCTCTTCTCTTAGAATGTTGGTTGTTTCCCAGCAGTCCTTACCCCAGAGATGTTCTGCGCTTCTCAACTCAGCTGTGCCATCTTCTATCCAAAGATAGACGGGGCTATTCGACTTACCTCTAATTACAACCGCTTCAAAACCGGCGCGTCTTAATCTGGGCCCCCAAAATCCCCCGAAATTTCCTGTCCCGAGAATCCCAGTTAGCGGGGACTTTGTAACTACCTGAGTCCTACCGTTTGTTGGGGCAGAGGTTCCACTCAGTGGACCTGTGGCAATCATTACTACGTTATCAGGGCTAAGTGCATCGACATTCGGTCCAACCTCATCATATAGAGTTTTTATACCGAGACCAAGACCACCAAGGAAGTCACGTACAGCCTTTCCTTCTAGGTCTACTGCGTTAACTTGTTTCATAGACAGATCTACCTCGATGACCCTGCCAATGTGCCCATTATTCATATTCAACCTCCTGTCTGAAAATCGCCACACCTGAAGCATTCCAAGCAAGGCTAGGACATTCTCAAAAACCCTCTTCAAGAACTTTGGCGAGTTCCTCTTTACCTAGGGCTCCTATCCCCAGCTCTTCAAGTGACATACCCTTCTCCCAATAATTCGTCTGGTTTATCACTGAGGCAAGCTCAATTACAGCATCAATCACTGGAGTAGCCACATTGAACTTGCGTGCCAGTTGGGCAATAGGCACTAGCCCGTAGGGAATATCCTCAGTTATATATCTGCTCTTCACTGAAGATGGGCCTGATATATTGGCCACAGATCCTTCCTTATCAAAGGAAGCCCTGGCGTAGGTTGACATTATGGCGCTCTTCTTCCAGAAATCCTCTTCTGGATATTCAATCATTTTTATACCGATGGTGTTGGCTAGTTTGGATACCTCTTCAAAAATCTCTTTAATTCCCCTGGATATTGATAGCGTGTTCCCATCACGGTAAAAGTAGAAGTCTTTCCCTATAGTATCAATCCAACCTGCGTTCATAACGGTACCAACAGGGTGGACAATCGGGTTTAGATTGTTCAGGGAAGTAGCCAAAACACTCTCCCCGGCAACTACCGGATACATATTCTTTACCTCATCTATTACCCTGTCTATGTTCCTGGCGGGTAAAGCGGCTAAGAGGAGCCTGGTGACCCAGACCATTATCTCTACCGTGCCCGGCGCTACCAGCCGGCAGCCCCAGGGGAGGGTATGTGCCTCGGCAAGGGTAATGTCTTTCTTTATGCCCTTTTCTTTCAGCATACTGGCAAATAATAGCGCGGAGAAGTTTGCCGACCATTTGATAATTATTTGGCCATCCTCCAGGTAGGGCACTATTGAGTTAAAAAAGCTCTTGGTCCCAATAGCGGGGACCGCCATCATGATGTAGCTAACACCCTTTAGCGCCTCTTCGAAATCCGTGGTTGCTTTATTTAGCTTAACTGTGTGCCTTTCTCCCCAAGCGTCGATAAGGTCTATTGCTTGCCGCTCAAGGGTTGTGCTAATGCCTTCCTTAAATTCAGGAGCTTCGCACATATTTACCTCGTACCCCTTCATGGTCAAGTCAGCCGCCATGGCATGGGCACCGTTGCCACCACCTAACACTGCTATACTTTTAATATCTGTCATTTCTACTCTCCAGAATCTCTACTCTCCAGAATCTCTGTTTAAAAAACACCCTGTTCAGGAACATTATCTCGGCAAACAAGATTGCACAACTAGCTTGGCAGGAAACAGCAGCATAGAATAGATCCCCAGAATTTGCCACTGTTTCCCTGGCTCCCCCTATTTTATTAAAACCCCATATGGCCCGCTGCATACCCAGCCCTACAGGAAAAATGTCAAGAAAGCTTATCTTATGATTCGGTGCTGATCCTGTATAACAGCTCCAGGCAACTCCTCAACATCTATTCTGGTGGGATGTCCGAAGAGAAGAATGCCGGGATATGGCTGATAAGCTCTCGCTTAAACTTTACCGCATTATTTTCCACGGTGAACTCGTACTGTACATTCAAAAGGAAGACCTTAAGGAGCTCCCCTGTCACAGGATGCCTCATTTCCTCTTTTACGAAACAGGCAGCCATCTTCTTTCTATCATCGACCATGATGCACAGGGGGTCGGGTTTGTATAGTACCGTAGCCTTGTATTCTTCGGCATGTCCGCAAAGATGGTCTGTCCATTGGTCCCGGTCGTGGAATTTCGGCGGTATGCCCCAGCGTATGATAAAGTCTGACGAGAAGAAGTTTTTCAACTTATCCACGATCTTAGGATCTGTCTCAGGATCTATTGAAGGGAGCATATCAAAGTATTCCTGCGTGTGCTCCATCATACTTTCATAGGTCAATTTCATTCCCTTTACTCCTCCTACAAATGAGTTGCAGATTTTTAGTGCTACTGAGCTTTTTCGGTTCTATCACCCCCTCTCATAGTCTTGCTATCATTAAGCCTTACACTGTTCGGTCGCCATACGAAGCATTGTACCAACAAATTAAACTCCTGGATAACACGAGCTCTTTTTCACCAAACTCTTCCTCTAGTCTAGTATTGCTCTCTTTACCAGCGTCTCAGTTATCGGTACTTTGTAGGTGTTCATGCTCAAGGGAACTGCCTCGCTCACAGCCACCTTTGCCGATATCTCCGCCACGCTGTCCGTTATCACTTTGCCTCTTATGGCGCCCTCAGCTCCAAAAGCTCTATATGGCGTTGGTGCCACTCCCCCAAGCACAATCCTTGCCTTAGTAACAACCCCTGCCTCAGTAATTATCACTGCCGCCACACTCGAGATGGCATGGTCTATCGCCTTTCTCAGCCTAAACTTGAGGTACCGCTGCTTAGTACTAGCCTTTATGGTTGGAACCTGGATTTCTGTGACTAGCTCATTGGGCTTGAGGATGTTTCCCCAGGGAGTGTAGAATTCCTCTAGCGGGACTATCCTCTCCCCGTTCGGGCCCGCTATCTTAATCGCCGCGTCCAGCGCTATTAGGGCTGGGGCCATATCTGATGTGCAAACTGCGAAGCACTCCTTTCCACCAATGATGGCATGGTATCTGTTGTCCCCAGCTACGGCGTAGCAAATCGTGCCACCCTTCCGGCGGCAAGCAAACGTCCTCCCGGTAACCCTTGCTCTCCGGTAGTACCAACAATTGACATCCTGACACAGGTTCCCAGCTATGGTTGCCATGTTCCTGATCTGCGGTGACGCAACGGAATGGGCAGCCTCAGCAAGCACGCTGTATTTATCCTTGATTATGGCTGATGTCTCAATATCGCTGATAGTGGTTAGAGTTCCTATCTTTAGACCCTCAACATCCTCGGTGATACCGGCCAGGCCAGGCACGGCTTTTATATTTACCAGGACCACTGGTGCTGCTATCTTGTTTTTCAGAAGACGGAGCAGGTCGGTACCGCCGGCTATAATCCTGGCTTCTTCCCCGTAGTCACTGAGGACGGCTATCGCTTCGTCCACCGTCCTGGCGTTAACGTGTTTCAATTGTTTGCGGCCAAACCACAACTTACGAAGAAATGAGAGGGCCTCATCAATCACCTTGCTATCTCCGAGCTCTAACCGTGCCAATTTCATCACCTCCTGGTTAACTTTCCCAGTGCCTCAAGGATTCCCTCCGGAGTAAGATGGTCACCTCTGATCCTGACCCCGATGGCATTGTAGACAGCATTGGCTAAAGCCGGGGCTGGGCTGGTCATGGCAGTTTCACTCATTCCCTTGGCGCCAAAGGGGCCCCAGGGATTGGGGTACTCCACAAAGATTTCCTGCATATCGGCCATCTTGGGCATATCCAGAAATGTCATCACTTTATAATCCAGCAGATTGGGGTTGAGCACGACCCCGGTGTGTTTATCAATGATGAAACTCTCAGCTCTGACCCAGCCATTAGCCATGGTTAGCGACATGTCTATCTGGTTCTCCACGATTTGAGGGTTGATGGCTCGACCGCAGTCATGGGCTGATGTCATCTTCAGCACATTCATCTCACCGGTTTCAGTATCCACTTCCACCTCGGCAATGGTAGCCGCAACACTGACCGGTACGATTTTCTTACCCGTAGGCTCATCTATCCACGGGTAGGGTAGAACCGCATTCCCCACGACCTGATAGCCAGCCAGGCAGGCTTCGGCAACGGTTATGCCGTGCTCAGGATTTCCCCTGATATAGATTCTGCGTTCCTTTACTTCCAAGGCTTCCGGCCCGACACCCAGCATTCCAGCGGCGATATCACAGAGTTTTTTTCTGGCATCCTGAGCCGCCCGGTAAGCGGCACCTATACCGGCGAGTGTACCCCGGCTGCCAAAGACGCCGGCACCGTAGGGAGTAACCCTTGTGTCAGCCAGAATCACATTGATGTCCTCATAGCCTATTCCCAGTGCTTCGGCTACCACCTGAGCCATAGCCGTTATCAGCCCTTGTCCTATTTCAGGGTCGCTGGAAAAGACATCCGCCGTCCCATCCTGGTTCATTTTGACTGTAGCCGAATCCAGAGGCTGTGCCATACAGGTATGCATGCCTATGGCGGCACCTATGCCCCTTCTTTTAGCTCCCTTTACCTCCAGAGGCGTCTTCCATCCCTGCCACTTTTCCTTCCAGCGGGCTTGCTCGGCGACCTTCCTTATACATTCCTGAAAGCCGTCAATATCAGGCCCCATGACTCCCCACTCTACCGGACCGTAAACAGCCGGATATAATGACATGCCCTTGTCGCCATAGCGGGCACAGTTTTTCAGCCGGAACTCTACGGGGTCCATGCCGAGCGTTTCCGCGGCTTCATCCATCAGCCTCTCGATACAGAACCCGGCCTGAGGGTCTCCAAAGCCATTCATGGCTCCATGGTCCTCAGTATTGGTGATTACAAAATACCCTTCGTATCTTGTATTCGGGCATCGATAAAGCGCACTGCAGGTATCGATGGCGCCGTAGGCAGGACCAAGATAGCCGGTATACGAATCACGTCCATAATTTGATATCATCCGGCTATATAACGCAGTGATGGAGCCATCCCTTTTTACCCCCACCCGGGCATAAACCTTAGCATCGTTGCGGATGTGTGTCGCGATAAAGTCCTCAGCCCTGGTAAATACCGCACGCACTGGTCTACCCGTCCTCTTCGCCAGCAATGCCGCCAGAACGACTGTCTTGCCGGGCCGCTTGGCGCCATAGCAGCCAACTGAGTAGGTAGAAATCACCCTGATATTGGAAAGTGTTATGCCCAGACAGTAGGCTAGATTTTCTCCGACTCTTTGAGGCACCTGGGTGCTTGCCCAGCATGTCAGCCTGTCACCGGTCCACTGGCAGACAACTGCCCGGGGCTCTGGCGACACCGGGTGCTGCCACGGCGACTCGTACGTGCCCTCGATTATATGGTCGGCTTCGGCAAAGCCCTTCTCGACGTCACCATGTTCCACCGGAAGCATGCCATTCTCGCACCGTGGGCACTCATATAGATTGCTGCCTAACTCAGGGTGAACCAGTGGCGCATCAGGCTTCATAGCCTCTTCTTTATCAAAGACGGCGGGGAGCACCTTATATTCAACATCTATTAATTTCAGTGCTTCCTCAGCTATTTCTTTGCTAAGTGCAGCTACCGCGGCCACTTCCTCTCCGGCAAAGTGCACCGTCTCATCAAGAAGATACTCAAATTTTTCTGTTTTCCCGTATCCCCTGGGATGAACCTTTGGCGTATTCTTGTAGGTGAGCACCGCCATCACACCAGGCAGTTTCTCAGCCTGGCTCGCATCTATCCTAACAATCCTCGCGTGTGCATGCGGACTCCTTAGGAATCTTGTATGTAACATTCGAGGTAGCTGTATGTCAGAAGTATATCTTGCCTCACCCTTTACTTTTTCCAGGCCGTCTTTGCGCGGCAGCCGCTTGCCTATTATCGAGAACTCTTCAGGCATATTATGCCCCTCCTTGTATCATCGACGCAGCCGCCAGAACACATTCGGTTATCCGTTTATAGTTGCCACAGCGGCAAATGTTGCCCGCTAGGGCTTCCCTGACTTCATCCTCGTTAGGGCTGGGGTTGTCATCAAGTAAGGCCTTGGCGGTTAGAATCATGCCCGGTGTACACATGCCGCACTGCATACCACTCCGCTCCAGGAAGGCTTTCTGGATAGGGTGCAGTTCACCGGTTACTGGTTCCGCCAGTCCCTCAATGGTCAGGATATCTTTACCCTCACACTCTATAGCCAGCGTCAGGCATGAGAGCACCGGTTTTCCGTCTATCAGAACAGTGCACGATCCACACTCGCCTTCATTGCAAATAGTCTTAGTGCCCGTAAGCCCTAATTTTTCTCTCAGGGTATCGGCTAGGGTGTCTCTCAGCCCTATCCTAACCTCATACTCCTCACCGTTAACGGTCAGCTTAGTAGGCGTATGTCCAGCCATTATGGTAAATCTCCTAATATTGCTTTTGTCGCTTTAGTTTGTTCTACCGCCTGCCTGATTGCTCTTATCACCAGAACTTTGACCATCTTCCTTCTGTAGTCGGCAGAACTACGAACATCATCTATCGGACTCGATTCACCTGCTGCCGTTTGCCCCACCCTTTCTAGAAGGTCATCTGTTATTTTTCGCTTCCTGAGAATCTCCTCCGCCCGCCTGGCTCTTATTGGAGTTGGGGCTACAGCCCCGAGGGCTATCTTCACATCACTCAGGGTATCGCCGTCCATTGTAACAACAACAGCCACTCCAGCAATTGCCAGGTCTAGGGCTCTTCTTACAGTTTGCTTTATATAGACTCCGCTGCTTCGAGGCGGCAGGTTTGGCACCTGGACTTCGACAAGAATCTCATCGGATTTGAGTGCAGTCTGCCCCGGGCCAGTGAAAAAGTCCTCCATAAGAACAACCCTCTGCCCATCAACTCCTGTTATCTTGGCTTTCGCACCTAATGCGATCAGAGCTGGAGCAGTATCCGCCGAGGGAGCAGCATTGCACACATTGCCCCCGATAGTAGCTCGATTCCGAATCTGCACTGTTCCCATTTGGCTAGCCGCTTGAGCTAGAATACTGAACTTCTCTCGGATAAGCGGGGAAGCTTCTACAGAATGGATTGTGGCCAGGGCACCGATCCTTAAGCCTTCCTGCTCATTGTAGCTGATATAGTTATGACCACTGATGCCAGCAATATTGATGATATAACTGGGTAATACCTCCCCGTGCTTCATTTGAACCAGAAGGTCGGTGCCACCGGAAAGTAATTTGCATTCACCTTTGTACTTAGAAGCCAAGGAAAGAGCTTCTTCAATGGTTTCAGGCTCAAAATATCTCGGCTCAATCAATCTACCACCTACCTTGGCACAAGCTTTATAGCCTGGGTAGGGCAAGTTGCCACGCATAGGCCGCAACCGAAGCAAACTTCAGTATTTGCCTGAGCTTTATTGTCTTCTCTCCGTTCCATAGCCAGACAAAAGTGATCCGTACATATTTCACATCCGGTACACTTTTCCTCGTCCACCTCAGCGACCGTATCCACAAGAGTCATTTTATTCACAGGCTTAACGTACTGAAGCCCTAGTCCAACCAATTCTTCAACACTTCTGTAACCCTGCTCATCTAGGAAGTTCTCAAGAAATCTGGTAGCCCTGCTCAACAGTTTTCTGCCCCGGAACAGCAAGCCGGTACAGAATTGGGCTAGACTAGCTCCAAGCATCATAACTTCGACAGCGTGCTCCGGCTTCAGAAATCCCCCGCTGGCGGCAATCTCAACCCTAGGGACAAATTTGGCAACAGCAGCAACATCTCTGTAGCATTCCAGCCTGAGTGGAGCCCCAGATACACCGGTAAAAGGATTCCCATCTGCATATGGGTAGGGTGGTTTGCCCCGATTGTAAATATCAGGAGGGGCGATAGCATGAGCTGAATTAGAGAGCTGCACATATTTGGCTCCGGCATCCCTAAAACACTTTACCAGCTCTAGAAAACGAGGATATCCAAATTCGCCCGGTGTCAGTTTGACTCCTACCGGGATTTGCACTGCTTTGACCGTCGCCTTAACTATCTCCTCCAATAGTTTGAGACGACTATCCATCTTCTCCAAATAGGCCTCGGTCGCTCCTTCCACACCCAGCAAATAGGCACAAGGCTGAAGCTGAAGTTCAAGCAGGTCAACACCAAGTTCCTCTACTTTTTTTGCCGATAATACATTAGCCTCCGGAGTGTCTTTGGATGACTGACTATTGATGATGGCCACACCCTCGGGAAGCTTCTTTTTCAAGATTTCAACCATCCTTCTACGTTGGTCAAAAGTAAATATAAGCCTCTCAAGTGGACAGCTTACGGCGGTATCGAGGAAATACAACCCATCCATGCCCTCGACCTTCATCCACCTAGTAGGACTGAATTTCGATGGGTGTTCCTTTGATTCCAGTTGTTGTTTCAGGTCTCCTTCGGGTGCATAGCTGCAGACCGTTTCTACATAGCCTGCCCCAGCCTCGACATGCCTATACAGGATTTCAGCATGCATTTCTGGCGTGACTTCTGAGAACTGACCCATAGGGAAGGCAACCGCACCAACCCCCAAGGGTGAACGCATCTCCACCCCAGCAAATGTGACGTTCAACTTCTCGCTTGGTTCCATTACTACACTCCTATAAGGTGATTTATACTCAGCCTAGATTACATCAACTACTGCAACTTACAGCCCATGCGTAAATGTTCTCTAAAATGCACCTACTCATCCCATATTGTCTGGTGCGTACCACGGTTATAACCGTAAAGGAGAACAAGTGTCTCATTCGTATTGTTTATAACCTTGTGACTCACGCCAGTAGGTATATAACAAAAGGCTCCCGGCCTGACCTGCACCGTGCTACCACCGACGGTTATCTCTCCTGAACCCTCAAGTATGTAATAAAACTCACTGGCATCCGGGTGGTGATGCGCTCGATGCACTTCTCCTGGCTTCTGCCACCCAACACCAACACTTACATCCTCAGCCCCTGTTGCCTTGGTTAGATCTTTAAAATATACCTCTTCACCTTTTGGAGCATCTGGGTACCTTTCTCTAATCGATGTATAAGGTACATCATCAACATGAACAATCAGTCTCATCTTTCTCCACTTCTCCTCAATTATTGAGTTGACTATTAAACTCTTCGGGGGCTAGCCCCGTAACCAAAGCTCGGTTGGCCCTTTGTTTACAACACACATAACTTGGGAAACGTTACGTATTTCACCTTCACTATTGACTCGTCTAGGGCTAGCTTCCTGATGTTCTCACCCCCAGTCTTTGCTCTACTATCCTCTCAAGATAAACTGCTAGCGCTACTCCAAGTCCAATAAAGTTCAGGTACATTTCAGGTAGAAATAGCAGCACGGCAACGCCGATAAACAGAAGCCTCCTTGGCCAATCAATCCTTTTCATCCCATAGAAATACCCCTCTATGGCAGCAGACAAGCATGCCACGCCTACCAAAGCCATACACAATCCAAGCAAGACATCTAGCGGTCCTCCCTGCAATACCAAAGCTGGCCGGTAGACAAACATGAACGGAACCAGATACCCCACTATTCCCAGGCGCACAGCCCTCCAGCCAACATCCCAGTAGTTTGCCTCAGCTAAGCTAGCAGCGGCAAAAGCACTTAGCGCAACCGGGGGGGTCATGAAAGATAACATTGCCCAGTAGCAACAAAAGAGGTGACCGGCAATAGGGACTACCCCAGCCTCGACCATGCCCGGAGCCAGTACTATCGCTAACAGTACATAAATAGCAAGCAGGGTTACGCCCATGCCCATAACAAAGGCGGCGCCACTAGCCAGGATAAGCATGAGCGCAAAATTCTCCCCGCCCAATACGGCAACCTGGGATGAGATAGCTACTCCTATGCCAGTGATGCTGAGGGAACCTATAATCAACCCCGCGGCAACTAAGACGGGAGTCAGCTCGGCGAATAGCCGCCCTAGGCCTTCTGCAATTCTAAGAAAGCCCCTAGGGCCAAGCCTTGTCTCCTTTCTAACATAGGAAAGTAGTATCAGGGCTATTACGGCATATAAACAAGATACCCCCGGGCTATATCTGAGGAAGAAAATAAAATATATGAACACCCCTAGCCCAAGCAACATGAACCAACCTTCCTTTAAGGTTTTCCCTAATGACGGAAGGTCGGCACGTTCCACCGCTTTTAGCTTGTTTTTGACCGCATACAAGTCTGTCTGAAGGAACAGTGCCACATAATACAGAAAGGCTGGTATAGCCGCAGCTAGTGCCACCTCAACGTAGGTAATTCCCAGAAACTCAGCCATTATGAAAGCAGTAGCCCCCATTACCGGTGGTGTGAGTACACCAGCGTTGGAAGCAGCACACTCTATCGCCCCAGCATATACTGGGGAATAACCGCCCTTTTTCATCAAGGGGATGGTAACCATTCCAGTAGTGGCAACATTGGCGAGAGGACTTCCTGAGATGCTGGCAAAAAAGGCGCTTGACACTACAGCTACTTTGGCTGCCCCACCCCTAAGGCCTCCGACTAAACATAGGGCAAGATTGATAAGAAATTTGCCTCCGCCGCCCCACATCATCACTTCAGCAAAGATTAGCAAAGGGACCAGCACTGTCCCCAGTATTGATGTCGGCATACCAAAAATTGATTCCGGACCATAACCATGGAATGAAATTGTTCTTTGCAGGCTGTAACCCCTCCCGGTTAGAAAGCCAGGAAAGAACTGGCAGAAAAGAGGCATAGTACAAAAGAAGCCGGCGATGGCAGCAAAAATTGAGCCAGTACTACGTCTTACGGCCTCTATCAGCATACCCAACATCAAGAGCGCAAGAATGAAAGCATATGGTGGGGCATACATTTCCCAGCCTTCAGCTTTTGGCTGGTTACCAGATATCAAGACTAGGATGGGGAGACCCGTACTGAGCGCAGCCAGCAAGATATCATACCAAGGAACTTTAGTTCGGCTAGCTCCTTTCGTTGCCGGGAACAGTAGGAAGGACAAGGGCAGGAATAATGCCAGGATAAGCCCCAAGTATTGGGTGAACATTAGTACCGTGCCACCAAGGATAGGTATGTTGAACGTGTATGAGATAACAAATACTACCCCGGCGACGGTCAGCAGCAAAAAGACAAAACGCCAACCCCCTGACAACTGCCTATACCGGCTAATAGGTTTTGAATCACCCAACTTTGCTGAACTCTCCTGCCCTTTTTCCCAAGAATCAGTTCCTTTCCGGGCCTCCCCCTTTCTACTTCACACAACAGTAGAATTACACAAAACCGAATACACAACCGGTCTTACGGATATCGATACTCCCTCCCTGTTTCCTCCTCCCAGGCTGCTATCCTATCCTTCTCTGCCTGGAGCAGCTCCTCCTGCAGTGCCTCAAGCTCATCCGTCCAAATACCAGCATCCTTTAAATACTGTATGGTTCCTGGATGCAGAGGGGCACCCGAAACCTTCCAGACATTAAGGGAACTCTCCAGTGTCCAGTTCGGTAAATCTGGATGTACATCCTTGAAACCATCATAACCTTCGTGGATGCCCTTAGCCACTGCATAGGCTACGTTGTCGTCCAAAAATGGGTAGGCAAACCAGCCGGTGGCAGTGCAGGAAATGTCGACCGTCTTATCGCGGCATCCGGGTAGGCCAGTAATACTTTTCGGATAGAGCCAGCGCGCAATTGACTGCAGGCGCTCCCAACCTGCGGCTGCCTCAGCGCTCTTCTCTGGAGCCGCTACCTCTACCAGGCCCATGCCATGAGGCGATGCCTCAAGCTCAAGACAGTAGGCGGCCGAGGGATTGCCATAGGCAGCGTCACAATTGCCGTCTTTCACCGCCTCCACCCCCTGTGTATACCAGGGATATACCAGCCTTGTTATGTCGTCCTCGGTAAGATTGGCATAAGCCAGATACGCAAGTTGGGGCAGGTCATCAGGCCCGCCACCGGCTAAAAAGGCAATTCGCTTGCCTTCTAAGTCAGCAGGGGTAGTTATCCCGGAATCACCCCGAACGATAAGCCCCATGTTAGCCATTTCGCCGCCCCAGACTAGTCGCAGTGGCAGTGGCCCATAATCTTTTGCCAGCGGCTCAAAATCGAAAAGTCCATCCGTTGCCAGGAATGTAGTGGAGGTACTTGTATACAGTAGCTCAATGTCGCCCATGCGTAGGGACTCGACTCTGGCAAAATCAGATGCCACTCCTTCTACAATAACTCTCATTCCACTGGAGTCCTGGACAGCTCCAGCCAAGGCCACTGCCTTGGTATAAGCTGACGTGCCTATGGACCAAGTGGCTACGCTTACGCGTTCCGGCAGTTCCTCTTCTTCCTCTTCTTCCTCTTCTTCCTCTTCTTCCTCTTCACCGTCCGGTGGCACTACTTCAGCTTCACAGGCCGCCATAAAGGGCATCGCTGCCAAGATTAATACTAGACAGACGCTACCAAGTAGTGTTAATAACCTTTTACCTTTCAATTTAAACCTCCAAAAAGATTTCTACTCTGCTGGAGACTTCGTTCTACCTCATCTATCACCCCCTTCAATGGCTTCTGGCTTACCCCACTTCCTCCACCATCTCCCCGGCTTTCCTCAGCCACTATTAAAAATAAGAAAGCCATAAAGCTATATGATACATCTAGGCATGACTCCTCTCGCTAAAAGCACAACGCGCTATTGGGTCGTAATCGATATCGAATAAGACGAATAAGAACACCCTTATTATATATATTTTATCACGTTTGTCAACTCCATATGGCGGCTCGTGGAAGATTTTTGGGCGAGTCAGGTGCAGGTTCAGCTGCTGGATTGAATTTTGTCTGCGCCTTGTGGTATAGTCAGTCTACTGAAATAGGTGAATGCCACTTCTCGGATACTATCCTAGTGTAGCTCAATTCAAAATGCGAAGAAAGAGTGCCAAGGCTTACTCACTAACGGACCAAGATTACCAGGTGTGGGTATTATTGCAGCAGGCCAGGCACGCAGTATTCAGAGCTCGCGAGAAAGAACTGCGTCGATACGGCATTACCCCTATGGAGTCTGCTGTTTTGTTCATCCTCAAGGCTATTGGCGACGAGGCAACGCTTGGTGAGATAGCGCGGTGGCTTTTGCGAGAGCGTCACACAGTTTCCAGCTTGCTGAGCAGAATGGAAAGGGAAGGGCTGGTCAGTAAGACTGAGCATTCACAGGGAAAGGGTATGGTGAGAGTTGATTTGACACAAAAGGGAAAGAGCGCTTATGAGCAGTGTGCCAAACGGGAGGCCATCCGCCAGGTAATGTCTGCCCTTTCAGAAGAAGAACGAGAACTACTGAGGTCGTGTCTGGAAAAACTGCGGGATCGAGCGCTGGAGTACTTGGCCACACGCGTGAAAGTACCCTTTCCATAGTTGATATGAGTCTACGGCCCGCTTGGTGCCGTGACCGTACAACATACTGACTTAGGTCAAGTTTTGCTTTCAAGCGAAAAATAGTCGTGCCCAAATTCTGGGTGTACCCAAAAACGCCACGGCTTTCTTATTTTGACTATTAGTGAAAACTTGCGGACATCTTTTGGAGGGAATTGTGACTGAGGAACTAAAAGTAGTTGGGAAAAGTGTTCCCAGAATTGATGCACTGGAGAAGGTTACGGGAAAAGCGAAGTATGGTGTTGATGTAGAGCTACCCAGGATGCTTTACGCCAAAGTGCTGAGAAGCAAGTACGCTCACGCCAGGATTCTGAGTATTGATACCAGCGAAGCTGAGAGGCTGCCTGGAGTGAAGGCAGTCATAACTGGAAAGGATATGCCGAAGGATATCAGTATAGAAATCCGATACAGCAAATTGAATCTGCCGCCACCATACTCGATGGCCGTGGAAAAAGTACGATACATGGGAGAAGAGGTGGCTGCCGTGGCCGCTGAGGATGAACTTACCGCCGAGGAAGCCTTGGGACTGATAAAGGTAGAGTATGAGGAGTTACCGGCGGTTTGTGACCCGGAACAAGCGATGAAGCCCGGAGCGCCAAAAATCCATGATGTGGAAGGCAATATTATGTATGAAGCCAAGACCGAGTTTGGCGACATTGCCGCGGGTTTTGGAGAGGCCGACTATATATTTGAAGACAGGTTTGCTACTGACCTTGTTCATCCCTGCCCGCTGGAGCCAACGGTGTGTATCACCAGTTTCGATAGTTCCGGCAGGCTGACCTTTTATGAAAACTCTATCAATCCGTTTATGCGGGGCAAGCTATTACCAAGTATCTTAGGCATTGCGCCAAGCAAGATTAGAATTGTCCAGAAATTTGTCGGCGGAAACTTCGGCTCTACACAGGGCTGTCTGACTCCGTACGTTATTTGCGCTCTGCTGGCAAAAAAGGCGGGCAGGCCGGTCAAGCTAGTATATAGCAGAGAGGAGGAATTTCTCAACTCCGGCCCGCGCAATATTACCGTTTCCTATCTGAAAACAGGGGTCAAGAAAGACGGCACAATTACAGCCAGAGATATCAAAGTGATCATAAATGGTGGCGCCTACTTGTATTTGGGCCCCAAAATCATAATGAGCGGTTTTACACCATGCGCCGGTCTTTACCGGTGCCCCAACGTAAAATTCGAAGCCAAATGTGTTTACACAAACACGGCCATCATTGCACCATACCGGTCATTTGGAGTTGTTCAAACGACATTCGGCATGGAATCAATGATGGACATTATAGCGGGAAAACTGGGTATGGATCCCATTGAGTTCAGGTTAAAGAATGCCACCAGAACCGGTGATGTTACCGTGGTGGGACAGAAGATAAGCAGCTGTGGTCTTGCTGAATGTATGGAGAAGACGAGAGACTATATTGACTGGGAAAAGAAGCGGGCAGCAAAACAACCCAACCGGGGAATAGGCATGGCATGTGGCATGTTTGACTCCGAGATTAGAAATGCCCCTTTTGCCGGTTCAGTTGCCTATGTCAGAGTCTTAGCGGATGGCAGGGTCAGAGTAGATTCGGGTGAATATGAGTGGGGACAAGGTTCACATACTGTCCTTTCTCAGATTGCGGCTGAGGAACTGAGCGTTCCACTGGAGTCCGTAGAATTTGCTGAGCTGGACACTGAAGCTCTGCCCTTCTCTCTAGGTCCCTATGGCGGGGGTCCAGTTACCCTTCGGGGAGGCAATGCAGTGAGACTGGCGGCAGTAGATGCCCGAGAGCAACTCCAGGCCATTGCTGCCGAAATGCTATCTGTCCGCCCCCAGGAACTGGAGATGAAAGACCAGAAAATAATGGTTAAAGGAGACCCGGGAAAGGCGCTATCACTTGCAGAAGTAGCTAGCTATGCCAAATACGAGATAGCTACGGAGATTATCGGGCGGGGGCACTTTGAGCCGGACACTGTAATAAGGGACTATAAGACCTTCTATGGTAATTATTCCAGCGGTTACACCTTTGTTGCCCAGATCGGCGAGGTAGAGGTTGATCCCGAGACAGGGAAGGTAAAGGTGATAAACTTCGCCTCCGGCATCGACCTGGGCAAGGCTATTAACCCGATGGCAGCAGAAGGTCAGAGTGAGGGTGGGCTGGCACAAGAAATCGGGCCAGCATTGATGGAATACATTATATACGATGAACAAGGCAGAGTGCTCAACCCGAATCTCACCGACTACAGGCTACCTACGGCACTAGATGTACCGCCAATTAAAACGTTCCTCATAGAGTCAAATGAACCCAACGGCCCCTACGGGGCAAAAGCGTGCGGACAGCTTGGCAATATCCCCACATCCGCGGCCATAGCTAACGCCATTTACAATGCAGTTGGGGTGAGAATCAAAGAGCTACCCATAACACCCGACAAGATTCTCAAGGCATTAGAGGAGAAAAAGAAAGGAAGGTAGAATGCGCCTGCCGAGTTTCGAATACCTTGAACCCAAGACACTTGCAGAAGCCTGTTCCCTGCTCAAGCAGAAAGATACAAAATTGATTGCTGGTGGCACTGAGCTTCTAGTCAAGATGAAACAGAAGTTGCTAACTCCCAAAACTCTAGTTAATATCAAAAAAATTGCCAACCTAAATTACATTAGCTACAAACATGATGAGGGTTTGGAAATTGGTGCCGCAAGTACACTACATTCCATCGCTAATTCCCCCGTAGTGAGAGAGCGCTTTAGCATTCTTGCCCAAGCTGCAGTCGGCGTTGGCAAACCTCGCATACCTTACATGGCTACCATAGGCGGCAACATCTGTCTGGATAGCCGCTGCTTTTATCACAACCAATCTCACCTCTGGAAGCCCCGCTTGGCGTGCTACAAAGACGGTGGTGATGTTTGCTACGTGGTTAAGGGAGGCAATCGCTGCCATGCCCTGTTTATGGCTGATACCGTCCCGGCCATGATTGCGCTGGGTGCCAAAGTACAAATAAGCGGTCTAGATGGCGAGAAGCAATCAGCCTTGGAGGAGCTCTACACTGGGAAAGGTGAAAAACCCAACTCGCTGAAACCCGGTCAGATACTGACCAAGATTCAGGTGACCAGCCCGCCCCCTCATACCGGAGGGTTTTACTTGAAATATAGTCTAAGAGAAGCCATAGATTTCGCTATTGTGGGAGTAGGAGTTGTGATTACCCTGAAATCAGAGGATGGGGCATGTAGTGATGCCAGGATAGTCCTTGGCAGTGTGGGTATGAGTCCAGTCAGGGCAGTAAAGGCTGAGGAAGCACTTAGGGGGGGAGAGATTGATGATAAGCTGGTTGAGATAGCGGCCCAAGTAGCACTAAAAGAAGTCCATCCGGTCACTCATATGGGCATCCCCGCCAGCTACAAGAGAAAGATAGTTCAAACCTTAACTAAGCAGGCGATAAGGCAAGCCTGGCAGAAAGCCAAATCAGCCTAAGATTAAACAAAGGCGAGGTGTGCGGTGGTCAATCAAAAAAAACAGTTAACAATTAGGGTCAATGGCAGGTTGCACAGTCTGACGGTTGAGCCAAACAGGACATTGCTTGAAGTCTTAAGAGAAGACCTTAGCTTAACCGGAGCCAAGGAAGCTTGTGATACCGGGGGCTGTGGTGCCTGCACTGTCCTGGTCAGCGGGAAACCGGTTTACTCGTGCCTAGTCCTGGCACTGGATTGCCAGGGTGAAGATATAATCACCATTGAGGGATTGGGAACGGATGACAAACTCCATCCTCTTCAGGAGGCCTTTGTCAGTCATGGCGCTATCCAGTGCGGATTCTGCACGCCAGGGATGATACTGACAGCTAAAGCCTTGCTTGATGAAAACCCTAACCCAACTGAAAAAAAGGTGAGAGCAGCTATCGCTGGCAATATATGCCGCTGCACCGGTTACACCAAAATCGTAGAAGCTATATTAGCAACGACCGGGAATGAAGAGGAAAGCGGATATGGTGGAGAACATAAGGAAGCACAGTAATTCTGGTGATGATAAAGAATGTTTCACACGCTTGTCCTCAGTGAAGGCTAGCCTGACCGCTGCAACCAAGTAGGCAAGAAGGCAAGCCGGTATAGCTAGGCTGCATTTTTTGTATGCTGCTCATGCTCTCGGACTTGGACAAAACGTCATAATGTGAACCCACACCCTTTTAGGTGGGCTCAAAACAACCCATTTTAGAACGTTAACCGTTGTTAAGTGCTCTATTGCAGGTGAGGTTGGGTTACTATAAGATGTCACTACATAGCCTTAGGAGAAAGCATACTCGTGAAACTAGAGCTAATCGTACCTGCTACGCAAGAGAATATTCGAAGGAGGAAGAAGGGTTTAATCCCTCACCTCGGTCTGGCGATGGTCGCTGCGGTAACTCCACCAGAGGTCGAAGTCTCCTTAACTGACGAGAATGTCACAGTTGTTGATTTCCAAAAGGAAATCGATTTAGTGGGGATCACGGTACTAACTGTCACAGCGCCACGTGCCTACGAGATCGCTGATAACTTCAGAGCGAGGGGAGCGAAGGTTATCTTAGGAGGTGCCCATCCTAGCGTCCTGCCCGAAGAGGCAATTCAGCACGCTGATGCTGTAGTCATCGGAGAAGCCGAAGGAATTTGGCCCAATTTAATCAATGATTTCAAGGCAAACAAACTACAAAGGGTCTACCGGCAAAGTGAGCGACCCAGCTTGGTCAACCTGCCTATACCCAGACGAGACTTATTTGCCAAGGGAGCCTATTATATCACGAACACGATCTCAGCCACTAGAGGTTGTCCCTATTCCTGCTCCTTCTGCTCGGTTACCTCTTTGTTCGGCCATACATATCGCTGCCGCCCCGTAGAAGAAGTCATCAAGGAAATCGAAACACTGAACCAGAGGGAACTTATCGTCTTTGTCGACGATAATATCGTAGGTAATCCCAAATTCGCTGAAGAGCTCTTTCGTGCCCTTCTTCCCTATAAAATCAAGTGGGTGTCCCAGGCCTCGGTTATGGTAGCCAGAAATGACGAATTACTCAAACTAGCAGCCGCTAGTGGCTGTATGGACTTGTTCATTGGTTTTGAGACACTATCCCCAGCCAATCTGGCTGCGGTAGGCAAGAAGGTCAATATAGTCGATGAATACGAAACGGCGATTAAGAAAATCCATTTCCACGGCATTGCCATCCACGGCTTCTTTATCTTGGGTTTAGATGAAGACGATGAAGAGGTTTTTAAACGCACCCTACACTTTGCCCAAAAAATGCGTTTAGAGAGCGCTCAATTTGCTTGGCTCGTACCGTATCCGGGTACCGCCCTCTACGAATCCTTAGATAAGACTGGTCGAATAGTCACCAAGGACTGGTCACAGTACGAGTCTAACGTGGTGTTTGAACCAAAGTTAATGTCACGAGAGATGCTGCAACAGGGGCGTGACCGGGTTTGGCGCGAGTTTTATAGCCTACCATCGATCTGGAGGAGAGTCGGAATGGTACGCCGGAATTTGAGGGACCTTTGGGCAGTGAATCTTTATTATCGAGATTTCTGGCGGAGAAAACTCAAAGCTGATAGATAGCAATGGTTCAAATCTCACTTCGTTTCTTAGTAAGATTAGAGCTCAGTTCCGATTGAACAAATAGCCATACTGTGCAGTCTGGTAAACTTCTTCTGAACCGGTTGACACAGCCACATCATTACTCAGCTTGCTCCTCACTGCTCTTTGCCCTGTTCCTCGCCGTTCTTTACGCTCTTTATGCACTTTTCGCTCCTCTGTAAAAAGAGCAAGAGTGCGAAGGAAAGAACGACAGAACGACAGTATTACGGATTAACAATGATGAGAATAAAGATCATAATGAGTGCAAGAGAAATATGGTAGCATGAGAGGTCATAACATACTAGCGGTTGTGTCATCGAACAATCCATCTGAAAGTGCAATCTACTAACCAAACCATCGGAAAGTTTACTGTCTTCGAGTGATACTACCTCAATCATGCTACCACAATCATACTACCACTGTTTACTACCATAAATGGTAGTAAATCATATCTACATTTACTACAACATCCTTTGCT
>Ga0114930_10001267_pt1 | contig 24461 bp, 23 predicted proteins | sample AnhtaG_FD_87300 | JGI IMG/M metagenome (GOLD analysis project Ga0114930, IMG submission 87300) | Deep subsurface microbial communities from Anholt, Denmark to uncover new lineages of life (NeLLi) - Anholt_01485 metaG | ecosystem: Environmental > Aquatic > Marine > Oceanic > Sediment | place... | reverse complement strand
TTGAGAGAGCTTGCCTTTGTCCACACTTTTACTGAGAAAGCTGGTAACTGATGCCAGCCCCTTATTCAAGAGTTCTTCATTTATTTCCGAGACTACAACCTGATAACCTGATTGAGCACAGACCTGAACAATACCCGAACCCATTAGCCCACATCCAACTACACCAACCTTCCCAAGCTTCATAGTGTCTCCTTTTTATTGATAAGCGTTACTCGCCTCTATAAACGGGTTTTCTCTTTTCAATAAAGGCTGTAGTTCCTTCAATAAAGTCCTTGGTGGATGCAATATATTGCGTAAAGTAGTTTTCAAGCTGTAAGCCGTCTTCTAGCCGCATACCTATGCCCTTGATCAAGGCCTCCTTAACTGCTCTTACTGCCAATGGAGCTGCTCGACAAATAGCCTCAGCCATTTCTTTAGCCGCAGGCATAAGCTTATCTTGAGGGACAACTTTGTTTACCAATCCTATCCGATATGCTTCTTGGGCGTCTATCCTTCTTCCGGTAAATAACATCTCTGCGGCTAAAGGTAGCGGTATGATCCGTGGTAATCTTTGTGTGCTCCCCCCTCCGGGGAATACGCCGAGGGTAACCTCTGGCGAGCCGAACACAGCATTTTCCGAAGCTATCCTTATATCACAGGCAAGAGCTAGCTCTAAACCTCCAGCTAATGCCACGCCATTGATTGCTGCAATAAGTGGCTTCCAAACCTCTAACCCGCGTATTATCGTGGTAGGTACTTGCCACGGTTTATCAGCGGTCCTTTTGAGAAAAGGTAAGAAATCCTTTACATCTACACCGCTACAGAATACTTCATTACCGGTACCGGTAATGATACCAACTAATAGTTCGTCATCGTCACGAAAGTCAATAAGGGCATTATGTAATTCGGTAAATGCCTGTAAATTTAAAGCACCTCTCGCCTCGGGACGATTAATAGTAAGTATGGCTATTTTACCTTCTTTTTTATATTCGATAACCATAGAGACCCTCCCATCTCAAATATTAAGAGGTTCTGAGCTTGTTTTTAGACTTATTCGCGTTTTGATTAATCTTCACCATTTCCCAAATTTGTCAACGGGAGGAACATACTCCTCGTCACTAATGCCAATGATACGCTTAATTAGCCTCTCATAATACTCGGCATCGGTATCAGGCAAAATAGCTAGCCGATACATCTCTGGAGCACCAGCACCATGAATATCACCACCAAGGGACATTTCAGCGATATCGCCGTAAGCTAGCTGTCTAATGTAGCGGAGAAGGCGGTGTCTATCCTCAGTCTTATATTGTGGGTCTTTGGCGTAATATTTCTTAAAGTATGGATTAAGCTCTTCGAACAGACATTGGTCTTCAGGAGCTACATTCTCACAGCCCTCCGGTCTAAGGCTTATTATACCAAAATGGTCTCAAAAGACCTTACCAAATACATAGCCGTCTTTTAATGATGCTTTCACCGTGTCTTCCAACTGCGAAAGCACTTCATTGGAAAGCTTCCCAGGATTTTCTCGTAGCTGGAACCGACCTGAAAACTATTCAATTTTTAAATAATCAGGTTGACAACCGCCCCAGAAATACCAAAAGCCCCAAGGATTCTCAGAGCTTATTAATTATAATACCACATTTTCAACCATGCTGTCAACAATTCATACGCAACGCTTCTTAATTTCTTGCTAATGGCTCTCCCAAATGTATTCGGTTGAACAATCCAAGCAATTGTTACCTACATCCATTGTAGATTATTGCACAAGAGGAAGTAGGAGGTATTATGAAAAAGGGCGGGATACCACTTGCCCAATTACAGCTGGGGCTATCCACATGGGAGGGGGAGGTAAATATTTAGGCTAGTGGGAGAAAAAGTTAAAAAACCCCTAGCACCCCAGTTTCCCCTGGCAGAGCCCGCCACAGCTTAATATTAACAGTTTTTTGTCTGATACAGCAAATTTTGAGGAGCCATAGCTATGAATATTGGACTATTGACATTATGGAAGTGAATAGTTTACCCTTCATAACTAAAAAGGGAGGTAGACCAATGCAAGCATACTGTATGAAATGCCGGACCAAGAGGGAAATGAAAGACACCAAGGCCATAACTATGAAGAACGGGAAGCCAGCAACCCAGGGTATATGCCCTGTATGTGGCACTAAGATGTTTCGGATACAATCGAAACAATAGCTTCCCCTTCTCAATACCAGTTGGGGTCAGGTAAGATAAGTCAGAAGGGGTAGATACAATGTGACCAGTGTCTACCTCTTCTGCATAACCTATCCAACTGGGGGGTTAAGCTACTAGTAATTAGCAGGGGTCGGGGTTCAAATCGCCGACCCTTTTTGTCCCTTACCTTATCTAGCTCAAGTGAGGCGGTGAGGAGAGGACTGTTGCAAGCAAACCACCTTACAAAGTAAACTAAAGTGAAGTTAAAATACAAGGACACTGGAATGCAGATTATGGAGGCAGCAAGGTCGGGGCTTTTTTATCACCTATGCGCTTCCCTGCACTCGTCCTCTCCATCAGATAGGGGGGAGCATAGTCAGGAATTAGTGAGGCTCATTGCCAGCCTTCGGAGTCGCACCGACAGGTGGGTGCAACTGGCTTGGCCTGGGTTGGCTGATGCTGATGTGATCTTGAGATGCGACCAAATGAATCAAAAGTTGGCGCCCATCGCAACAATGATTCCGCCTGCCATAGAGAAACTGCGTCCAATAGTTAGCAACGAGTGGCCGCTACTGGATGGCCTAGTGGAGAATTCTGCTACTCTTGTCGATGATAGTAGACTTCTAGCTAAGCTCACCCAATACCTGCAAGAACTGAACAAGATAGGGCCAGCAAAGCTTTGCAAGATTGAACAACAGCTATCACAGCTAGAAAGACAACAAGGAAATGCTCCTCTTTCGAGCACGGACGATCTCGAACCAGAGATTCTTTGGGTTATCGAATTGACTCTATTACTGAAGTTGGGATTTTCATACCTTACCAAGCTATATCTTGGGTATGCTTTTCTAGCTTACATACTTTTTACATATACGCTCTCCGAAGTTTTTGGAGCAATGCAGCAGTCCGGGCAATGCCTTCGCGATTTCATCTCAGGAGAGGATGGCTTGTCCCATGACTACTGGCGTACCCAACTCCGTCCAGCACTGCTCGACCTCTCAGATGACGCCAAGTTGTTGAGGATACTGACAATTGAAAATGAAGCTATGGTTGAGTTCCTAGAAGCACGGTACAAATTAGGTGGGAATATGGAGAAAGCCCTTAACATCTTGTGGGACCTCGGGGTGAGAGCAGGCGGCAAACCCATAAGATGGACCGAGGTCGTAGTACAGCTTCATGAAATTCAAGCTAATGAAGGGCTACAGGACAGCCTATATCGGCTCATCGCTGTGTTGGATGACTATGTAGACAAAAAGGAGTTTGCTGCTATCCTCGGAGAAGGTGCGGAAGGAAAATTGCTGAACAGCTTGAAGAAAGCAACGTGGCATGATTTCTTGGATGAAAAGAAAAGAACAGGAGCGAAAAAGAGAAAAGCTAAAGTAGTACTTTTCAGTCAATTATCAAAGTACCAAGGCAATGGTGACGAGGGTATGTCATTGGATGAAGCGGCGAGTCGCGTTGCTGAGAAGGAGGCTCATACCGCTTTTGATGTTGTCGAAGCAAGGCACACACTTAAACAACTATCACAAGTGGCGGAACTAACAGATGGAGAAAGGCAAGCTCTATTGCTAGCCATAGCGTTAGTTGAAGATAATGGAGAGTTACCTACCTACAAAGAATTGGGCAAAGCTATCGGTGTCACCAAAGGAACAGCGAAGAAGCTATTAGATCGTGCTTTTAAGAAGCTGAGGAGATACAGCCCCTCAGATTAGACCTAGAACTTGGAACAACGTATGCAATATAGGCTGGGTAATGATTGCCCAGCCTTTTTATTTTCTCTTGATTTTTGTCAACTTTTGCCCCTCTACTTTCGCATATATATATTAGGAGACCAGAATGGTGCTGATAGGAAGTGAACTAGCAGGCATAAACAAAGCTCTCCAACGCCAGGATAAGATCGTGAAAGAGGTGGAGAACCACTTGTTCTTGGAGCAGCTCCGCTTGGCCAGCCTTAAGGCTGCTAAGGATAGGGCTTTACGCATGGCGATGCTATCTGATCTGACCAACAGCAATAAGCCAGCAGACCCTAGATGATGATGGAACTAAGAGACCAAGTGGTCTAATGGTTCAATAGCTTTGTCCTCGTCGTACCTACCAGCACTAAGATTAATGAGAAGCTGCTGAGGCGCGCGATAACAATCCCAGAGTAAGCACATGAACCTCGAAGACAGAGAAGTTAAAGTTCAAACAACTTGGCGGAGGAACAAAAAGAAGCCGCCACTTTGGTCTCGACTCTGGGCTCGGCTACTAATCGCTAAAAAAGGGCCGCCAGCCAGCACTCGTGAAATTGCTGACGATGGAGAATCGAGAAGTGGAAGCGAACCAACCATACCAGACAAATGACATCGTGGTTACTATCCAAGGGACTGCAGCTTCAAGGAATAGACCGCAAGGTATTACCCCTGGCTTAAAGCGCGGCATGAAAACCGTTGAGCTCGCCCTGGCTGTTTGGGCTCATTGAGAGGGGATAAACCTTGAGGAATGTGGTGTCTGGACCCCCACCGACTCGGAGAGGCAGGAGATAGAAAAGATAGAGAGAGCAATTCGTCTGCTTCTCAAGCTAATGGAGTTAAATTCACTGTTAAAGGGAAATACTCTCAAATATGAGGCGACACCCTGAGGGCACAAGACTTTTAATTAGGTCAAAGGAGATTAGCCATGAGAGCAGCAATATACTGTCGGGTAGCAACTGAAGACCAGGAGAGGGAAGGCACATCATTAGATAGCCAGCTGGAAGCTTGCCTTAATAAGGCTCACGAGCTGGGCTACGAGGTGCCCGAGAAGTTCATCATTATTGAGGAACAAAAATTCAATAGGGAGGCTCAAAAATAAGAGCAGCAATCTACTGCCGGGTATCAACTGAAGACCAAGAGAGGAAGGGGACATCGCTCCAGAGCCAGCTGGAGGCTTGCCAGAACAAAGCCCGAGAGCTTGGCTATGAGGCACCTGAGGCGTTTACCCTCCTAGAGAATAGAAACTGAGAGAAAACGATGATAGCAGCACTTTATGCGAGGGTAAGCAACGAGGAACAAGTGGAGGGCTATAGTATTGACGCCCAGATACGAGCCTTTGAGACATTAGTTAAGGCTAAAGGCTGGACAATATATAAGGTCTATGTTGAGGAGGGCAAATCCGCCCATACGGAGAACATCAACAAGCGCCCCGTATTCAAGGAGGCCATAGCCGACGGACTCGACCGGAAGTACGATATCCTGGTAGTTCACAAAGTCGATCGCTTCTCTAGAAAACTGCGTATTACCCTGGAGTATTTTGATAAACTAGGGAAAGCCGATGTTGGCTTTGTGTCCATCGTTGAGCAAATGGACTTCTCCACTCCATGGGGTAAGTTCACCCTGACCATGCTGGGAGGACTAGCCGAGCTTTATTCCGACAACCTTAGCCAGGAAGTCAAAAAGGGACTACATGAGCGAAAAGCACAAGGGCTTTACTGCGGGCGTTTGCCGTTTGGAGTAATGAAAGGAGAAGATGGGACACCTGTCCCAGACATGCAGGAGAGGAAAGCCGATATAGATGGGGAAGAAGTCACTGTTCGTAACTATGAAGGCCTGATAATGGCTTTCGAGCTAGGAGCACAAGGAAAGTGCGACCGTGAGGTGTCTATAGCCATTAATGCAGGTGGCTACCGCGCTGCTGGCAACGGACCTTTCTCTAAAAACACCATGGGGCGCATATTGAAAAACCGCTTCTACGTGGGTGAATTACCGAACGGAAATAATGGCTGGGTGAAGGGAAAGCACGACCCATTCATTGATCTGCAGCTTTTCGACATGGCACAGGAAATGAGAGCACTGGTACAATGGGCACCGAGAACAATAACACTCCGAGCCCGCACATATAGTATATCATGCGTTGCCTGGTGTAACCGATGCGGTGGGAAAATACACATTATGATGGGCCCCAATGGCAGGCCCCGCGTCTACTGCTATACCCGCTTCAAGGTACGGGGCTGTGATTTTAGCGGCACATTCCTTGATGTTTATGAAGCTCAAATTGAGTGGTATCTAGAGAACTTCGTTATTCCCGAGGATTATCAGAAGAAGATTCTGGAGGCCCATCGCAAATTGGAGGCAGACCAAATCAACATTGAGGAACAACGGGTAAGACTAAAAGCAAATTTAGAACGGCTGAAAAAGCAGCATCGCTGGGGCCATATCTCAGATGAGGAATATCTTTCCGAATATAAGGCCACCGAACGCCTACTAAGGCAGCTTGCTCCTGCTAAAGGTAGCGAAGAAGTGTCACACCAGCTGGCTCTCTTTCTGGCAAATGTAGCCTATGGGTGGAGAGAGTCCAGCCAAGAACAACGGAATAAAATTGCTAGGACACTGTTCGAGGGAATCCGATTAGATAGCGGCGGGAAGGTTGTTGCTGTGAAGCCGCAACCAAAACTAGAGCCTTTCTTCAAGCTGAACTACGAATGTCACTCCAAAGATATTACATTAGACCCCGACCGAGGTCGGCGCCTCATGCAATATCCCCAAAACGGATACTATCCAGTACTAGCACCCGCAGAATTATACCGGCCAGCAGAATTATTTGTTAACCGGAGAGAAAAGCTGCCAGTTTCTCTATGGCCTGAAATCGCTGAACGGTATAAAACAGAGAGCTTGCGCCAGCTTGGCAAGGCGTATAATGTGTCTCGTGAGACTATCAGGAAAGCTATAATAAAGAATAGCCAGTTTCCTAATGCCTAGGATATTCACCTCAGGTGATTTTTGAGAAGCTTCTGCCCTTTGTGCCTCCGGTTGATTATGACTCTCTTCCGGCTTTGCTCTTGGCGTGAGTCAAGGTCTGGATATCTATCATCAATGATGTCATAAATATTCACACCTCTCTCGCACAACCGGAGGGATTTGGCATTCATCAAGGTCCTGGATTGCCGGCGCCTCTTGCGAACAAACATTCCCAAGCTGGCTAAAATCGCTTGGCGCTTGTTGTCAACCTTGCAGTACACTTCGGCAACCTCCCTAGCGGTGTATCCAAGAGGCACTTTCAGACAAATGTCAAACTCAACCTTCTCGTCTTGTTCTTTCAGTGCATCCGCTGCTTCGGATAATTCGACAATCAGTGTCAAGTCTGCTTCTTCTAGCCTGGCTAAGTCAATCTTCTCAACCCCTGCCATCAATATCGAAGGCAAAAAGGGCAGTGCGGCCGCACCGCTAATTGTGGTATAATTAGCTTGTTCTCTTTCTCTTGAGAGGCACCTGCCCCTCTATCGTGGAGTCGAGCGAAAATGGGAGGAGCAAGGGGGCTTCATTAGCAAAAGGCGGGGTAGCAGTCGCTGGCTATCCGCCGAAGAAAATAAAAAAAACGGGGGCGCAGCTAGCGCCCCTCTTTTTTTGTTGTGGGGCACTACCCCCAAACCAGTATCAGGGCAGGGGTTTTATTCCGCCCCCCTGTCCGACTTAACCTTAGGGTCGAATGTGAGACTGGCCGTAATCCCGGTTGTAGTGCCCCCAAAAGGGAGGCTAATCAATGGCAAGGTCGGATGAATTGGCCGCTAAGGTTGGCATCGCCCCCACGCAACTTTGTGAATTTGAAACAGGCAGGCGTGAGCTATCTCCTGAGCTTTTAGAGCGCATCCTTCAGGTCATAAAAGGAAACGGTGACGTCAATGAAGGGGAAAAATAACCACGGGGCAGCCCCGGGTCCCGATGAAAATAACCGCGCTGTCGAACAAGTTTTCATGTGCCTTGGTAATGTTCTGGCCGAGGTCGCAAGGGATTTTGTTCAGAGAAAAGCCAACAGCAGTCAGGATCTGTCGAAGAATCACGCCAATACGAATCAGAATAAAAAAAGAAAGGATTAAAGGATTAAAAGAAGAGGCTGCCGAGGCAATGGGGAAGACAGTCAACGTTATGTTCCAGTGCTTAGAGAGGAGGTCTGCGGAATGACGCAGGTTACTTCTATACGCGACCTAAAAGCATACCTTGAGCCCGGGCAGCTGGAGCGGCTCATTGCCGCTGCCGATAATCCCAGGGACAAGGCTTTTATTGCCTTTCTAGCAAGAACCGGCGTCCGGATTTCCGAAGCTATCGAAGTTGAGACAGGTGATATTGACTTCCAAGGAAGAACACTGACAATCGTGCACCTCAAGGAAAAGTCAAGGCTGAAGTGTCCGTACTGTGGGGAGAGCTTGGCAAAAGGCATGTCTTCTGCCCTGGCTGCGGGAACAGAGTAGCCAAAGCTATACGGGAAAAAGTTGAGCAACATCGCCAGCGCACAATTCCAATTGATTCTGATACTTTAGGACTTATAAAGGAATATCTGGAATGGCGGCGTAGCTTTCCATATCGCGGACCGCTGCTATTTCCATTTAGCCGCCAGCGGGGCTGGCAAATCGTTGAGAAGCTGGGGCGGCGTATAGGAATAAGGGGACTCCATCCTCACAGCCTTCGCCATTTGCTTGCTACAACATGGGTTGACAAAGGACTGGATGTTAAAAAACTTCAATTGTTACTTGGCCGTGCCAAGATCTCCACCACTATGGAATATGTTGACCGTAGCGTAGAGCAATTGAGGTCTGAATACGAAAAACTATGGGAAAGCAAAGAAGATGAAACAACAGAAACCAAGGATTAAGAAAGCAAGAAAAGAGCTAACCAGGGAGAGAAAACCCAGGAATCCCATGAAAATAACCATCCCCTGGGGACGAGGCGCCAGTGAGTATCGCCCTGGACTCTTTACCAAACAGTATTTTATTGAGCATGGCGAAGCCTGCTGTGCCGATGTCTATTATGCTCTGAGCAAAGAGATGGAGCGCCTAAATGAGGGAAGAATTGAGGCAGGCGAAAAGCCCCTCCGGAGGCCGAACTACTCCTCTTATGCTAAATATTTCAGCTGGTTTAAACTGCTTGGCTTAGTTGAGCCTGTCGATAGGCGGGAGCCGGCCGTTTACGACTTCCTGGAGGAACGCGTGTTCTATAGATTGACGGATAAGGGCAAAGCTGAGGAAGAGGCGTGGCAAGACCCGGTGAGGGCGGCACACCCCGAGTTTGGCTAAACAAGGGGTCCTTAGTCTGCTTATCCTCGTTCAAGCCCCCGGCTAGAGAGTGGCAGTTCACTACCATCTCTATCGATGGTAAAGAAAGTGGCTGATACACTTGACGCTGAACTGGAAATTAAACAGTAACCTTGACACCAACTACCGTTCAAGCTGAAGGTCGCCAAGTTTGACACATGCTTGCCGGCCGGTGCTAAGGGGCAGTTCCACTTTTTGGCTAAAAGTGTCCTTTTTACGCTGACGATCTGTAGTGTGTAAAGTATGCTTTGCAACCGTAAAAGATACCAAATTCGAGGGCATAGACCACAGCCAATATCCCTATCTTATGAAGTAACTCTAAGGAGCAAATTTCACGAAATTCTATGAGACCTATATAAGCTCCGAAAAGGGCGATTCTGGGCATATCAGCAGCGGGATAGACCAACAGGCTGGAACCGACCACGACAAAAAGGTCACAGTGCCGAGAGTACCACTCCGCTTCCTCCAGTTCCTCTTCGGGTAGCCGGTCGCCAAAATTTACCACGCTAGAGGCTAGCCTTCCCCCGCAGATAGGACAGGTAACCAGATCGGGAAAACTGTCGCATTTGAATCCACAGCCTCGGCACCGCAATTTCGTTACATTGCCATGAAGTTCGGCGAGCAAATCAGGTCGTATCCCTGATTTAAGGTGAAGATTGTCCACATTCTGCGAGATGAGAAAACCGAGTTTGCCCATGTTTTGAAGCTCAACAATCGCTATTTGAGCTTGATTCGGTTTGGTTGACGACCAATCAAATTTAGGAAGCGGGAATCCCCTCGCTTGCCTTGTCCACAGACCATCCGGTCCTCTAAAATCGGACAGCCTTGACTCAGTGCTTATTCCAGCACCGGTGAAGACGACCAGATGGCTGGCTTCAAGCATCCACTGAGCCAATTTCTCAGTCCGTTTCTCCAGATCAGATGCCTGCATCCCGCCCTCCGAAAAATGGCTCTGCGATTTATGATTTTAGCACGCTAAACGTTTTCTGGACAGAATACAGAGGAATACTATTCCATAGCATTGAAGCAATATGGAGAAGTAGAAGGATATGGTGGAGCATACTAGGAGCCTTGCCAGTTCAACAATTGTTAACTAAATAGCTCTCACTTGCCATAATGCTCGCACGTGAAAATAATACCACTTGGAAGATGTGTTAATTATCTCAAACAGTTATTCGTAGAAGATTCAGGGCATTATCCACAAATATCATATTTTTTTCATCGTCAGTTATTTCCATTGCTTCGATGGCGTTGATAGTCTGCCGGTAACTTCTAAAGCCAAAATAATGGTCGCCTAAAGGCATATCTGCTCCAAAAACTATATGGTCGGCACCCCAGAAATGATAAGCTAACATCAAGGCAGGGGTATTCCCGTGAATGGCTGTATCGTTGTAGAACATCTTGTAATATTCGATTGGCGGCTTGGTGAGGCCTCGCATGTATTCACCATAATCGTGATATTTTATATTTCTCTGGCTGTAATGCTGCACTATCCTCTGTTCATAATAGGGCACCATTCCCCCACAGTGATGGGTGATTACCTTCAAGTTCGGGTATTTTTCCAAAATTCCACTGAACACCAAGCGTGTCATCATCACTGTAGTCTCGTACGGCCAGCCAAAAGTACTGGCTATCGCATACTTCGATTCACTTTCAGTTAAATAGTCGGCAAAGTCATTGCCTCTCCAGGGATGGACATAAATCGGCAAATCATATTCAGCCATCTTCTGAAAAAGTGGCAGAAATTCTGGTGAGTCCAGTGGCTTCCCATTGATGTTGCTGTGCAAATAGATACCTCTGAATCCCAATTCATCAATGGCCCGGTCGGTCTCCTTTAGAGCTGCTTCGATGTTATTCATGGGGAGTAAGGCGATAGCAGCCAAGAATCTATCCCTGTATTTCAGGACCAGTTCCGCCATCTCATCGTTAGCCAGCTTGGCCAATTCTACCGATTTTTGAGCGTCTGCGAAGGCCTCCAGTGGTGGGACCGGACCAACGGTCAGCACCTGAAATATTTGTCCAAATTTATCCATTATCCGGAATCTCTCGTCCATGTCAAAAAGCGGCGGCACACTACCCAATATCTGGTTGTAAAATTCTGGATAGGCTTTACGGATAGCTTCGGTATACTTTGGGGGTGAGATATGAGAATAGGCATCAATCTTTATTGAGTATGTATTTCCCATCAAGTTTTTCCCTCCTTCTTTTGTAACTGGTTCTCTTGCTTGTAAACCTTATTTCATCGCTTTGCCCCCCTTCTGCCAGATTTCATCCCAGCTTTTCAAACTTGTGAATGTTCATTTTCCAGCTCTCAATGTCTCGCCATGGGGCAGCCCAACTTCAATCTCCCCAGCCCCTCCTATAATTTTGATAGCCCAGGGCTGAGGATATAACACCCCTGTCCACGACCTGACCCACAACACATCCCCATCTGGTAATCGGGTGGGGGAACTAGACAGGATAGCCTTTACAATCCGAGCATCATACTTGCGGGGTCCAGGTGTCAAGTCCTTGATGGTAAGCTTAACCTCCTGGTTCTCAATCAGGTCTTTGATATCAGGAATAAAGGTTAAATACTCCTTCTTCATTTGTTCTCCTTAAAGCCGAAGGTTTCCCAATTTGCTAGTACCTTCTCCTTTAATTCCTTAGGAAACATTATATCAAAGGAGTTCTTGACTGGGACCTCGTTCATTTTATTCCGCTCCGGAGGCCAAGTACAGTCAAACAAGGCGATCGCCCCCCTATATGCTCTTCTTTCTTGAGCAGTATAACAGGGCGTGAGCGCATTTCCTCTTGGTGCCTCTACCTCTTCACAGAATATCCCTCGGGTAGGGTGGCACTTGGTAGCGAAAGCATGAATAACCTGGTCGAAATCGAAGGGGTCTACATCATCGTCAACCACCATTATCTTGTTCACATCGGCTCTACGAGCGGTAAGGACATCTTTAATCTGCTTGGCAACGTTATTGCCTCCCGACTTTACACCTACTACCGCAATATGTGTCACCCCGTAAGGCGGGACATACACCTCAGTTATAGGTATGTCATGCTTTATCAAGCGCCTCTTCATAGCCAGAGCAGCAGTCAACGAAGCTGCTATCGAGCTATCATCTGGTGGAACGCCGAGGCTGATCATGGTGAATATCGGAGAGTTACGGTAGGTGATAGCCTTTACCCGCCATAACACCCCATTTTTTGCCCCTTCCATACGGTAGCCAGGATATTCAGCAAATGGGCCCTCCTGAGCTGTCCTATCAGGATAGATCTCTCCCTCGATGACTATCTCGGAATTAGCGGGCACAAGAAGGTCACTGGTCTCACATTTTACCAGCTCCACCGGCTCTTGGCGTAACCCCCCGGCATAATCTGCTTCATCGGCGTTTATCTGCAACGGAGCTGTGGCCACCATGTGGCAAAGCGGGTCTGCCCCGAGAACCAACGCTATTGGCATTAGCCTCTTTTGTGGCACATATTTTCCGTGTAGCATCATGCCAAGGTGACTAGAGTATCTGGGCCAACCAACGATAAGCCTTTTATTATGAATCATAAACCGATACATACCCCAGTTATTCCACCTAGTATCGGGGTCCTGAGTTACCTCAAACGCCCAAGTGCCGATATATCGCCCGCCATCTCCCTCGTGGATGTAGGGGGTGGGTAATGAGTATAGGTCAACATCATCACCAACTATTATATTCTGTTTACAAGGGCCATCCTCTACTATTACAGGCTTAATTGGTTGGTTAATCCGGCGCTCATACTCCGCATATAACCCCTTGACAGGAGTTTCAGGATCGAGTCCCATAGCAATCGCCACTCTCCTGAACGTACCTAGCGAACCACCAAATATGCGAAAGCCCTCAGGATAATCCTTAATTTTCTCAAACAAAACGGCCGGTGCCTGCATTTCATAGGCTCGTCGGCCAATGGCACCCACCTCCAAGTCCCAATCCACCTCTTGCTTAATGTGCACTACATCCCTGGTTTTGTCTAAAGCCTCTATGAATTCGCGAAAATCTCTAAATGCCATCTATATATTACCCCCCAAAAAATTTCTTTTTCCAACCTTGTTTCCCTTAGACTTACTAAGGTGATTATGAAATTACCCCTTCTGCCTTGAGCTTCTGGTTTATATTCTGACGAAGCAGTTTCTTATCTACTTTTTGCCCATCGGCTACCATTGGGAGCTTATCTAGGATTTCCAGCCTTTCTGGCAACTTATATGATGGGATATCCTCTTGTTGCAAAAAGGAAACTATCTCCTCCATGGTAAGACCTTGAGCTGGTTTAGGTACAACGTAAGCACATGGTTTTTCGCCCATTACAGGGTCAGGCATACCAACGATAGCAACATCCTGCACCTTAGGATGAGTCAGCAGGATGGTTTCGATCTCCTTAGGATAGATATTCCACCCACCTCGAATAATTATGTCTTTCTCGCGACCAACAATGCTTAGGTTTCCCTGCTCATCAAATTTGCCTAAGTCCCCCGTGTTAAACCAGCCATCCTTGGTCCAGCTTTGCCAGGTGGTCTCGGGATCCTTGTAATAGCCAGAGCTACAAGCTGGTCCTCTTCCCCAAACCTTTCCCACTTCCCCCTCTGGTACCTCTTGCCCGGCATCATCAACTATCTTTATTTCCATCCAAGCCCGGGGCTTGCCTACCGTAAGCAACCGTACATCAGGCGGGTCATCCGGCTCACAAGCCACTATACCGCCGAAGTCTGCCGCACCATAAACGTTTACTACTTTTACTCCTGTTCTATCCTCGAACTCTTTTCCTACTTGGTAGGGAAGCTCAGCCCCAGTACACCACCACGCTCGCACTGAACTGAGGTCATAGCGGTTAAGATCGGGATGCTGCAGCAACAAAGCCATCTGGGCAGGAACACCACAGGCAATAGTAACTCGTTCCCTCTTAAGCAACTTCAGGGCCTCCTCAGCCTCAAACCGCTCTAGAAAGGCAACCTTAGCGGCTACCCTTGGCGCTGCGAAATAGATCGGAACATTAGGGCCAGCCGGAGCAGGGGAGAGAGCAGCAAGGATATCATCACTGGTAAGGCGTAGGGCATCAATAGTACCCTTACCAAAGGTCAAGCGGGCACAGGCTGGATATTCAGCAAACTTAGGAAAACCTGTAGTCCCAGTGGTGGGGTTAATCAATGAAACCTCTGTCGGCTTGTACCGTACCCTTTCCAGGTAATCCTTAGGGTATTTGTCCTCAAGTGGTTGGTGGATAATCCCTTGAAATGAAACTGCCCACTGAGGTACTTCCTTACCAAGGACAAACACCTTCCTGAGTTGAGGCAACCGGGAACGGATCGTCTCAATCATTTTGATGTAATTATAGCCTCTAAACTGGTCAGGAATGACTACTCCCACCACCCCTGCTTCCCTTAAGATATACTCCATATCCTTCTCACGTAAGGTTCTGAGTACTGGAAGGCACAGTATCCCTGCCTTCTCGCAGGCGACTCGGGTAAGGCAGAGCTCCACAGAATTCACCAGTTGCACAACGATCAACTCATCCCTCTTGATTCCTTGTTCGATGAAGCCAAGAGCCATTCTGTCAATCCACCTCTTAGCCTCACCCCAAGTAAGCCTAGTTCTGGAGTCCACTATAGCCTCTCTCTGGGTATAGGCTCTGGCATTGCGGTCCCAGAACTCAGATAGGCTTATTGAATCCCAGTAGCCTTTCTGTGTATATTCCGCTATTAATTCCGGGGTATAACGTGTGGGCTTCGACATTTTTATGTCAACCTTTTGCTGGCATCCAGTATGGCTTCAACAATCTTGTTATAGCCTGTACATCGGCACAGATTGCCGGCTATAGCTCGTCTCACATCCTGTTCACTAGGTTCCCGATTTTCATTAAGTAGCCCCTTGGCTGCCATCAGCATTCCAGGGGTACAGAAGCCACATTGGAACGACCCATGCTCTATAAAAGCCTGCTGTAAGGGGTGCAGTTCACCGTCTTGTGACAGTCCTTCTACAGTCTCGATTGTTTTCCCCTGGGCTTCCCCCGCCAAAACTAGACATGAAGCGACAGGTTTTCCGTCCAAAAGCACAGTGCAGGCACCGCATTCACCTTCGTTGCAACCCTTTTTCGTTCCCATCAAGCCAAAGTTTTCCCTTAATGCTTCCAGCAAGGTTCTTCGGGTATCTATTTCGTCTTCATAAATTTCACCGTTTATGTCAAACTTCATCAGCTGTTTCATATCTGTCCTCCTAGTGAAGAGTCTAACCTCCACCCAACATCTGCTCCATAACAATGATTTCTTCAGTATCTGGACTTATCTGCTAGATAACTTCGCCTGTTCTGGTGTCAGCTACAAGTCCTCCTACAGGGTCTTTGTAGGTGTCTTCCGGAATCTTCTCTGCCTCCTGAATCGTTATTTCTCTAACTTCCTCACTACCTAAAGTGCACACCCCAATCATTCGTACATTTCAATCCACCTTTAGGAACTTCTCACCTTGCCTCTTCCTTGGCTTGGTTCAGTACCCTTTGGGTTAGCACCTTTACCATCTCTTTTCTATACTCAGCAGTGCCTCTGATATCAGAGATAGGCTTACATTCCTCTGACGCTACCTCGGCTGCTTCTTTTACTAGTTCAGCACTGAACGGCTTTCCCCTAAGCGCGCTCTCAGCCTTGGTCGCTCTCATTGATGTTGGGGCAACAGCCCCCAGAGCAATCTTGACTTCATTACAGATCCCATCCTGTAAGGTAACAATCGTAGCCACACCAACAATAGCTAACTCCATAGCTGACCTGACAGTATGCTTTATATATACCATTCCACTGTGAGGTGGTGGATTAGGCACCTGAACTTCTACCACTAATTCATCGTAAGCAAGAGCTGACTCCGATGGACCAGTGAAGAAACTCTCGACAGCAATAGTCCTCCCTCCCTTGCTGCTGGCCGTTTTCAGATTAGCTCCCAGAACAATTAATCCCGGAGCCATATCTGCCGAAGGGACAGCACTGCACAGATTACCTACTGCAGTGCCTAAATTCCGCACCTGTGCTGAGCCTATAGTAGAGGCTGCCTGAGCCAGGATCGGGAATCTATCCCTAACCAAAGGAGAGGTTTCTAGAGCATGAATTGTAACCAATGGGCCAAATCTTAACCCCTGTGCTTCATCATGGTCAATGTAGTCTAACCCCGGGATATTCTTGAGGCTAACCAAATATTGAGGAGTTTCCTCTCGCTTCTTCATCTTCAGTAGGAGGTCAGTGCCTCCAGCTATTATCCTTGCTTCTCCCTCGTGCTGTGAAACTAGAGATACAGCCTCGTCTACTGTTCCAGGTGCTAGATATTCAAACTTAGGCAATCTCTTTAGATAGGGATACTTCATGGCTACTTTCCCTCCTTCTTCTCTTTAAGTGCCTTGAGGATCTTCTCCGGGGTAAATGGCGGGTCGGTTATTCTTACGTCTACCGCATCCTCAATGGCATTTCTTATGGCTGCCATTATCGCCGTAGTACTGGTTTCACCAGCTCCCTTGGCACCAAAGGGTCCACTCGGGTCATGGGTTATGACGTGATAGTTGGTCAATTTAGGTACATCCATGGCTGTCGGCAACTTGTAGTCCCTTAAGGAGGAACTAAGTGCCTGTCCCTTATCATTATAGAGGGCTTCTTCATACAGTCCTTGACCAATCATATGCGCTGAACCACCATCAAGCTGACCGTCTACCAGTAATGGATTTATGGGCTGGCCGCAATCATCAGCAGCCACAGAGTTAAGCAGCTTTACCTTTCCTGTCTCTGGATCCACATCCAGCTCTATAGCTTGAGCCACAAAACTAAAAGATGGAGTGAAGTGTTCAGCATATCCTTTAGAGAAATCTGCTATCTCAATACCTGGGGGAGCCCAGCTACCAGTGCCATAGATACATTGTCCCAATCCATATTGGGCTTGCCTCACTACCCTGAGAAAGGAGGTCTGCTTTTCAGCATTATCTTTGACATATACCTTCCGGTCTCTAAAAACCAAATCGTCCTCTTTTACACCAAGTATCTCAGCGGCAACCTTAGCCAGCTTTTTCTTGGCATCCTCAGCGGCAGCAATAACTGCATTTCCACTCCATACGGTACATCTATCGCCAAACATACCGGAATCAAGGACTCCATCATGACTATCTTCCATCTCCACACGTATATCCTCTAAATGTAGACCTAATACCTCAGCTGCCATCTGAGCAAAAACAGTATCACAACCTTGCCCAATTTCAGTGCCACCATGGATAAGGCTAACTGTGCCATCTTCGGCAACTTTTACCACTGCAGATGAGGCAAAATGTCCCCCCATGCGTAATCCAGAAATTTGAGCCCCACAGGCGAAACCTAAACCCCGATTTGGCACCTTTTTAGCTCTCTTCTCCTTCCAATCAATACCGTCAGCTACTTTTCTAATAGCTTCCTCTATTCCAGTAGTAGTTACCTTTGACCCACTGACCAGAGTTTCGCCTTCTTTAACGACATTCTTGAGCATTACATCAACCGGGTCTAAGCCCAAATCCTTGGCTATCATACTTACCATTGAGCTAAACACGTAGCAGGCAATAACTTGGGATTGACCCCGTACGGCGCCGCATACTGGCAGATTAGTGTATACCCTCTTGGCATCATATCTTACATTGGCGACGCTGAAAGGTAACGTAGTAAATAAACCGAAGAGATAGAGATTGAGTGCCCCAACGCTGAGATAGGCACCGCCATCGGCTATCACCCGACAATCAGTAGCAACAATAGTGCCATCTTTATTCATACCTACCTTCAGCCAGACATGTTTTTCATGCCTCTGACGATACTCGCCGACTATTTCATCTTGAGTTATTACTATCTTGACTGGCCTCCCCGTCTTTTGGGCTAGACGTACAGTGCAAAAATCAAGGTCAAGAGCTTCGTGCTTACCAGAAAAAGCGCCCCCTATGTAGGGGTTAACTATTCTTATTTTATCCAAAGGCATGCCCAACCCCCACGCTAGGTGACGCCAAGTTATGTAAGGGCTTTGCTTCGAACCTTGAAATAGTACCCTTCCTGAACCATCAACGCTAGCCAGGGCAGCATGAGGCTCAATAAAGCCAATGGTGACTCTTTGGGTTACAAACTTCTCTTCCCGGACAAAATCACACTTCTTAAGTGCTTGCTCTACATCGCCATATTCAAAGTGAGTTGTGACAGGAATATTATTTTTGACATTTTCGTGAACCAAAGGGGCACCTTCTTTTACAGCCTCTTCCCAATTGAGCACAGGGGGTAATTCCTCATAGCCGACCTCAATCAGGTCTAGCGCTTCCTCAGCTATATCCTCATCAATGGCGGCTACGGCTGCCACCACCTCACCATAGTGACGTACCTTATCAATTGCTATGGGTGGGCGGTCAGCATATTGCCTCATAAAACCAACTACAATCCCAGGAAAGTCCTTGCCAGTAATTACTGCCCTGACTCCTGGTAACCTCTCTGCCTTAGAGGTATCGATATTGAGAATTTTAGCGTGAGCATAAGGGCTTCTTAATAGCTTTCCATGTAGCATACCGGGGAGCACTATATCATCGGCATATATTGCTGAACCAGTAACCTTAACCTTACCATCAATTCTGGGTAGTGGCTTGCCAACCACATCGTACTCTGCAAATCCTCTCCCCACCAATTCCCCACCCAATTCTTCTTTCAAGCTCATTTTTCTGGTCCCTCCTTTACATCTTTTATAATGCTTTTTTAATGACTAGAATTCCCCTTCTCACCAGACTATTGCCCACCTATTTAAGCTTGGTCATCTTCACATATAAGATGTGAAGATGAATATTAGTTGACATTAGGTAGGCGTTTGAGTAAACTCTATCTTGACTTTTCCTTCGAGTACATCATCAACAGTAAACTTATCCTTCTTAAGATAGTCATTACCATGTTCCTTGTTTACGGCTCCTTCTTCGACCGCCTTCGTGGTAATATACGCTCGTAGACGCCGCTTATCTATGGCATTCTTAGGTGTTAGCGGCCAGCCATTGACCACCTCGAGACGCTCGGGTAACTCATAGACAGCAACCCCCTGTGCCTTTAGATAGGCGGTTATTTCCTCAAGTGTAATCGCTTCCCCTTTAACCGGCTGCACGAAGACACAGAGTTTCTCACCCAGTACCTTGTCGGGCATTCCGATAGCGGCGCAGTGTTGCACCTTGACAAAGGCAGCAATTCTGTCCTCGACAATAGCCGGGTATACATTCTCGCCGGCTCGCTTAATCATGTCCTTTTTCCGCCCCTCAACAACATATCTGCCATCTTCCCGGAGTGACATCAAATCCCCGGAATGCAAGAAGCCCTGTTCATCAAAGGCAACCTTGTTTTCCTCCTCATTCCGAAAATAGCCCTTAAAGGTGAGGGGACCCTTCATAATCATCTCCCCGATTTCCCCAGGCTTGACATCCCGCCCTTCATCGTCAACAAGCCTGAGCTGAACATCAGGGTCAATGATTACCGGTTTGTTAATAGTGTACATCTGAGGTTCTTTTGGACCATCCCAGCGGTTAGCAAGCAGTGGACCCTCAGCCATGCCGAGGTGGTTACAGAAATTAATACCAAGGTCTTCCAAAGCCCACTTGACAAACTCAGGCCTTACCTTTTCCGCACCACTCATTATAACCTTAAGCGAACTCATATCGTAATTCTTCATTTTATCTTGGGCTTGCATCCAGTACGTTATTTGAATGGGTATCAGCATGACATGGGTTACCTTATATTTCTCCACCATTTCAAAGTGTTTTTCCGGTCTCGGCGTTTTGCACAATATTACAGTCCCACCTCTGAATGTCACTGGACCAATCATGTCAGTGAAGGCAGCATTATGCAGCGCGGGGATTACAACCAGTGCCACCGACTCATCGGTATAGCCAGCCGCCCTGCCCATGTAATCCCACTGGCAGATGTAGTCGTTGTGAGTCCTAGGTATCCCTTTGGGTACCCCAGTTGTGCCACCGGATAGCTGCTCGGTGCTTATATCATCGGGAACTGGCTTAAATTGTTCAAGGTAGTCTTGGGGATACTCCTTCTCTATCTCCTGTTTCATTAGCTCTTCAATGGCTATCCATCCCTCGGGTGTCTCACCGCCGGCAGTCAGGAATATCTTTAAATTCGGTTGTTCGTCTTTGAACTCATTGACCATGCCGACATAATCAAACTTTTCTCCGACTGGAACAATTATACCTTTTGCAGTATGAAGCTTAGTCTCATAGCTGACCTCAGCCCGCCTATGCCTCGGCAGGCACATAACCGGAATAGCACCGAGACGCTGTAGCGCAAAGTAAAGGTAGGGGTACTCAATAGTATTCATCATCAGTAGGAGGAAGAAATCGCCATATTCGACACCTAACCTCTTAAGGTGAATAGCTAGCCTGTTGGCTTTTTGCTGCAACTCCTTCCAGGTGACCTCAGTCTTCTCATCGGCAAAGGCTAGCTTATTGGGAAACACCTCGGCATTTCGGTCCAGTAGATCACCAGTAATCAGGTTATGCCAGAATCCCTTGGCGCTATATCTTTGGCATTCCTCCTCAGTGAACGGATGCCACCCCTTTATTAGCTCCCTGTGAGTCTTCTTCCTTACCATCTCCATATCCTCTCTAACTATTATTTTAAAAGAAGCCATAAATTATACTGCCCTGCCCCCAATAGTGATACCACTTTTTAAGTCACAACCGCACTTAGTATAGCCTCAGGAGCCGGAGGCTGGTATCCTAAGGCACTATGCGGACGCACCTGATTATATACCCTTCGCCACTGCTCTATCAAGACCTTAGCTTCCTCAAGAGTCATGAAGATTTCCCGGTTCAGAAGCTCATCCCGTAGCTTTCCATTGAATGATTCGATATACCCATTTTCCCAGGGGCTGCCCGGTTCAATGAATAAAGTTTTCACACCAAGCCGCGCCAGCCATTTCCTCACTGACCTGGCGGTGAATTCGGGACTGGATGCCGATATAACCGGTCCCAGTAGCAGAGTTTGTGGTGAACTCGCCCCAAAAATATGCTGGCTCATACAGCGCTAAGGTATTAGCCGGGATTTCCAATATCAACGGGACGTGAAACATGTCGCTTTGAAGAGTCAATATTAAGCCTCTTCAGGGGATAAATGATCACAGCTCCTCGTTGCTAAACGGTCTCAAATTAGTGGGGTAATTTCAGCGGAACATGGTGCCCGGCAACCAGGTGGCAAGCTGAGGGAAAAAGGCGAGAATAAACATAAATATGACAGTAATCGCAAGGAATGGTAGAACCCCCCGGATCGCCACAATTGTCGGCACCTTAAACATCGCACTAGCGAAGTAGAGAGCTGATGCGGCTGGGGGGGTCATAGCACCGATAAAGCTAGCAATGACCCAGAGAACGCCGAGATGGATAGGGTCGATACCAATTAGCTTTACCGCGGGTATCACAACAGGAAGCAACGCAATCATGGCAAAGGCATCCATAATCATACCTAAGAACACGAAGCCAACACAAAGCATAAGAAGGAACGTCATTGGAGTCAATCCAACCGTTACCACCCAGTTACCTATCCACTGGGGAAGCCCGATAACCGTGAAGGCTCTACCTAATAGCATTACACCACAGAACAGGATGAGTATCATACTGGTTAACCGTGTTGCTTCTACTGCTGAACCCCAGATATTCCTCAGGTTAAGCTGCCGGTAAACGAAGGCACCAACTAATAAACAATAGATGCAAGCCACTGCTCCTGCTTCAGTAGGGGTAAAAATACCACTGTAGATCCCGCCCAGAACGATAATCGGCATCATTATACTGGGTAGGGTTTTTATAAACAGGTCTTTTCGCTCCTTCCACGTTTTAGTAATTGACATCGAGACAAACCCTTTTCTCTTGGCAATAACTATGGCGACCACACATAGTAATACCGCCAGCAGCCCCCCAGGAATTATGCCAGCCATAAAAAGTTTGGGGACAGACGTCTCTGTTAGGAAGCCATATACAATGAAGGTTACACTAGGTGGGATGAGAAAGCCCAGCTGGGATGAAGACAACAATGACCCAACACTGTAGCCCTTGTCATACCCGGCTTCCAACATTGCTGGGAACAATACCACCCCGACCGAGGCCAAGACAGCAAGGTTTTGAGCGGCCAGAGAACCCACAAAGGTGGAGGTAATGATAGCAACTACAGCTATCCCACCTGGTACACGGCCAACAAAGCTGCCCACCAGATCAACTAGGGCCTTGCCCATTCCACTCTCTGCCAGGAGTTGGCCAGCTAGAATGAACAGCGGCACAGCGAGCAAGGTATAGTTAGTAATAAAATCGAAGAAAAAAATACCCATGTTAAACAGGGAAAAACCAGAGTGAAGCGTAATGATTATCAGACCGCCTACGGCAAAGGCCATGAACATAGGGGCGCCACTAAGCAAAAGGATGGCGCAAACGGCGACACCAAAAGCGAGCATTACTCCTGAGTCTCCTTGTTTTTCCCTAGGGAATATATGCCGACGGTCAAGCGTTCAATAGAGAAAAAGGCCAGAATGATACCACCTATCGGTAAACACAGCCTGACTATCCACATAGGAAAATCGAACACTGGAGCCGAGACGATATTCATTTGTTTGACCATCTGACTATATTGAATCCCCCCCCAGCATAAAATAATGGCAAAGATTAAGCTCATGATATCAAGAATAATTAACAGCCGAGTACGGTGTCTTTCAGGTAAGTTCATTGGCAGAGTGTCAACACTGATATGTTGACGCCCCTTCAAAACTCCCCCTATCATGAGGTAGGTCAGCCAAACCATAAGCCATACACTAAGGTCATCCGCAAACTCATGACTTGCCTGAAAAATATACCTGCTGATTACCTCGGCAAACAACAGAACCGCTATGGATATCATGAGCGTGGAAGCTACCGTGCTACAAACAACCTCTAGCTTCCTGCTTACGTTAGCTAGTTTTGTCACTGACTGAGACGTCCATTTCACTATATACACAGAAACTAATTCTCCTGCCCCTACGCTACCGTTAGATACGGAAGTAGGGGCGGGAGGATTAGTGTTTATATTAACTCGTTGCTTCCGCAGCTTCTATGATCTCGCGGATATTTGGGTCTTCTTTCAACTTGTCATACAATGGCTTTAGGGCATCTTTAAACCTAGCCTTTTCCGCATCCGATAGTTGTGTTATCACTGTCCCAGGGCTTGACTTATAAATTTCAAACTGCGCATCATCAAATGCAAAAATCGCTTCGCCCCACGTGTCTATGGCATCGTTAAAAATGGGCTGTAATGTCTGCTGGAGGTCGGGGGGCACAGTATCCCACCATTTTGTACTGGCGGCAAGTCCGATACTGAACCAGCAAATGTTACATCGAGTACAATATGGCGTTAATCTGTCAAAGTCTGTAAAAGGCAGAGGAACCATATGACACTCCAAACCATCCACCATGCCGGTTTCTAGAGCAGTGGTTAATTCTGGAATTGGTATTGGGGCAGGCGTTGCGCCCCAGAGTGTATACGCCTCGGTAAGTACCCCACCCGGCGGTCCTGAAATCTTGAGACCTTGTATGTCCTCCAGTTTCTCAATTGGTCTCTTGCTATTCATAATATTCTCTTTACCGTAGGGGTAGACCCGAGTCAGCGTCTTAATGCCCATGGCTTCCACCCGGTCACAAACGTGTTTATAGGCGTCTGTTTCCATAAAACGCAAAAGGTGAGCCCTGTCATCAAAGAGGAAGGGCAAAGAAGTAATCACATCCCATTCTGGAAGAACAGCCCCTGAAGGCCTACCGATGAAAGTCATCTCAAGCTCCCCAGCTTGTAATGCCACAAGTGCATCGCTGAAGCCGTAAAGTGTGGCTGCCGGATAGACTTCAAATTTCACTCGGCCATTAGTCTCCTGAGGGATTGTCGTCTCCAACTCTTGCATAGACTGTATAATCATCTCGGCAGGTGAAAACGCAGCGGCCAATCTGATTACTATTGGTTTTTCAGGCGTGGGTGTTGGTTTTTCAGGCGTGGGTGTTGGTTTAGCACAACCACCCAAAATCAAGGCGCTCACCAAAACAAACATCAGTGTGAAAAGAAATAATTTTTTTACCATCAAATCTTCCTTTCATTTTCGATTATTGCTGCTTACCATAATAAATTAATTAAGCTTTGTGTATCACCTCCTATCTATTTGTATTGGTTCAGTCGTTTTCGGACAAATCGACTATGGTAAAATGATACAATCTTCCTCAGCTACTGTCAAGTCCCTGCCTCTATTCACCT
>Ga0114930_10001265_pt1 | contig 24464 bp, 19 predicted proteins | sample AnhtaG_FD_87300 | JGI IMG/M metagenome (GOLD analysis project Ga0114930, IMG submission 87300) | Deep subsurface microbial communities from Anholt, Denmark to uncover new lineages of life (NeLLi) - Anholt_01485 metaG | ecosystem: Environmental > Aquatic > Marine > Oceanic > Sediment | place... | reverse complement strand
TAGGATTGCCCTTCGCGATGCAGCATCTCAGGATGCGTCGCACCCAGGACTATATAAAGAGTTGACGGGTCGGCTTTGACTATCGTCGGCAAAGCCCTGAGCATAACCTCTATACCCTTGTTTCTGCTAAGCAGACCAAAAGTCAGAATCGTCTTTCGCCTGGCCAAACCCAGCTTGTGTTTATAGTGACAAGTGTCAACAAATGGCAGATCCGGTATGCCGTGTGGAATCAACTTTATCTTGCTCTCCGGTACATCGTAAATATTCTGCAGCATCTTGATGCCGCGCTTATTCATAACGATTACCTTGTCCGATGCCTCGCACACATCCATTAAGGAATAGAAATACTCCGCGGGCGGTTTCTCAAGAACTGTGTGCAGCGTTGTTATCACCGGCTTATTCAGTCTTTCGAGTACAAGGCTTAGATTTGAGCCGCCCTCGCCGCCAAACAGCCCAAACTCGTGCTGGACAGACACAACGTCAACATCACTGAAATTAATATAGTCAGCTGTACGAATGTAATCATACTTCACATCTTTGCGAATCTTGAGTTTTACCGGTTCATCGTATTCAAGCTCAGCTCCTGAGCCCATAGCAACAACCATTGGTTCAAATTCTCCCTCCGAAGCCAGTTCGATATTCGCAATTAAGTCCGATGTGAAAGTAGCAATTCCGCATTTCCTCGGTGGATAGGAGGAAATAAATGCTACCTTTTTGGTTGCTCCTCGCATCATTCTTATCATTTACATACTCCTTTCATTCTCAACCAAATCATTGAATCAAAAATCAGAATTCTGGTTTTGTTTTCACATTCACCTTCTTGTTTATTCTCACCGTCCATAACTTCGTCTGCTCACTTTTTATTACGGTACAATGATTACCTATCACTTTTTCCGACCCAGGCGAACCGCCACACATTAACTAAAGCTACATTAAGCTGAAGGAAAACTCGCTGCTGGACAGACAGCTATTTTGGGCTCTGGTCTCTTAAATTGTCTTCTGTAATATCCTCAAGCAGCCTATCAAGAGCTATACTAAATCGTTCACTCAAGTCGTATTTGCCTTCAGCAAGCTGTTGGCGAACAGCAAGAACTTTAACCTTGCGAACTTTTGTTAGCGAACCTGATATTCCTGATGGAGGATTAATGCCGCAAACATCAGCTACAGTTACCGCTACATTTTCACCAGCCATGATTTGCTCGTTTTTAGGTCTGCTTAAGACCAACATTTTCCGTCTCCTTTCATGTTGAGGGTATTACCATACCTGTAGAAACTGTTACTACTAAAATACCTAATTGACTAACTTTTCTATTTCAATCACAGCTTTATATTGCTGCGTTTATTTTCTGCCAGGTATAGCTGCACATCTTGTGCTCCGGCCAAACCTGGCATTGGAGGAGGGTGATGAGCACTTGTTATATTTAACATTTTCTAAGTTTTCTAACTTGGACAAATCAAATTCTCTTTTTGAACACTTTTAATTAATAGCCCGATAATAACAATTTGTTCATTCTTGTAAATCAGGGGAGACTTGGTTTTTGACTATCGGGAAACCAGATGTAATTCGTATCGGGGGAATCCCTTAGTCATAAGGAACACGAAGGCTTACGTCTCTTGGCAGGAGTGCATGGTCATTAGGCCGTATCTCTTGCCAAGCCGCCTCTACCAAAAACCTACGAACAATAGAAGGGCCCTATCGTCAAATGTGCACCAATCGTTGATTACCGAATCATATTTAAGGATGCCCTCTCTTCATATCTTCGGAACGACCGTTGTTAAGTCATCATAAACCAAAAAGAGCGGCGCTGCTAAAACTCGTGTGCTGGTCAAATCAAGCGCCTGCAAAGTAACTCTTTTTACCTTGCCTGACATGGAACAAAAATAGGGATATTCCTTATTGTGAATCCCCAAAACCCCTATAAAATGCGATAAATGGGCATCTAACGCGTTCGACCATATGTCGCCCTTTTTGTTTTATGACCCAACCCATATGTGGATGGTAGAGTATAAACCACCCGCTATTTGAGAGTAAAGGAGTGCCAAAGACGAGACAATAATCAAGGTATGAAGGTTCTAAAATGGGCCTTAAGAAAAATATAAAGCATGCTTGCCTGGTTATTGATTTAATTCATGTGTCGGCGTACCAATTCGAACAATTTAAGACCGTAAAGGACTAAGATGCGAGAAAAAGTTAGAAAAACAGGAATCGATGTTATAGGTAACGTCCCCTGGGGTACGCACTTCTGCCAATTCTACGAGACCAAAGAGGACTTGATCGACATATTGGCACCTTATTTCAAGGCAGGATTAGAAAATAATGAATTCTGTATGTGGATTACTTCAGAACCCCTGCACGTTGAAGATGCAAAGCGAGCGTTAAAGGAGAAAGTAAAAGACTTAGATGATTATATTGAAAAGGGCCAGATAGAGATACTCGACTACCGCCAGTGGTACACCAGGTCAGGGCATTTTGATTCTGACCAGGTATTAGAAGGTTGGGTCGAGAAAGAACGGCAGGCTCTTGAAAGAGGATTTGATGGGCTCCGTCTTACAGGAAATACTTTTTGGCTGGAGAAGAAAGATTGGGAAAGCTTCAAAAATTATGAAGCGGCTGTAAATAGTGTTATAGGCAAATATCGAATGTTGGCTGTTTGCACTTATTCGCTCGACAAATGTACCGCTTCAGAAATAATAGATGTGGTCAGTAATCACCAATTTGCTCTGGTCAAGCGGCAAGACAACTGGGAAATTATTGAAAGTGCTGAGCACAAGAAGACATCTGAGGCACTGTGGGAAAGTGAATCGCGCTATCGGGCTATTGTCCAGGACCAGACAGAGCTGATCTGCCGTTTTCTCCCTGATAAGACACTTACGTTCGTAAACAGAGCCTACTGCCGGTATTTTGGGAAAAAGCCGCAGGAACTGGTCGGACACAAGTTTATACCGCTTATTCCAAAAGAGGACCGTGAAAAGGTGGAAAAGCATTTCGCATCTTTTTCTCCGGAAAATCCTGTGGCAACCCATGAACACAGAGTTATCGCGCCGGATGGTAAAATCTACTGGCAGGAGTGGACTAATCGAGCCATATATGATGAGCAGGATAATCTGGTAGAGTTTCAGAATGTGGGGCGAGACATCACAGATCGCAAGGACACGATAGATGTTTTACGGATATCAGAGGTTAATTACCATGCGATTTTTGACTCTGTCAATGATGCCATATTTGTTCATGATATTGAAAGTGGGAAAATACTGAGCGTCAACAAGAAGGCATGTGAAATGTTTGGTTATGCTCGAGAAGAACTGGAAAAACTCACAGTGGACGATCTCAGCACAGGTGTGTCACCTTATGACCAACAACATGCTGTGGAATGGATCAAGAAAGTAGCTAAAGAGGGGCCGCAGCTTTTTGAATGGGTTTGTAAAAATAAAACGGGCCAAAACTTCTGGGTTGAAGTTAATCTAAAACTCGCTGTGCTCAAAGGCGAGGACCGTATGTTAGCTATCATTCGCGACATAACCGATCGCAAGCGGGCCAAGGACGCACTGCGTGAAAGCGAGGAACGATACTCATTGGCCCAGAAAGCAGCCAACATCGGCAGTTGGGATTGTGATATTCTCACAGGTCAGTTGGTATGGTCTGAGCAGATAGAGCCGATGTTTGGATTTGACCGTGGAGAATTCGGCAGAACCTATGAGGCTTTTCTCGATTGTGTCCACCCTGGGGACCGCCAGCACGTTATTGATTCGGTGAATGCCTGCGTCGAAGAGGGCAAGAACTACGCTATAGAGCACCGCATAGTTTGGCCGAACGGAACCGTCCGCTGGGTCTCCGAGACGGGTGATGTCGTGCGTGACGAAAACGGAAAAGCGGTCCGCATGGTCGGTATTGTGCGAGACATCAGCGAGCGCAAGGACGCAGAATCGCGTCAGCTCTTGGCTGGGCGAATCCTGGAGCGTCTTAACAAGACTAGCGAGGCATTTGCCATGGTCACGGATATTGTCACACTTGTGAAAGAGCACACCGGCTTTGCGGCTGTAGGCGTTCGTCTGCGCGAGGGAGATGATTTTCCCTACTTCGTGGTAAACGGTTTTTCCAATGACTTTGTCAAGGCTGAGAATTATCTCTGTGCTCACGATGAATCAGGAGAGCTAATTTTCGATGCGCAAGGGCGTCCTATCTTGGAGTGCATGTGCGGCGCTTCGATAATGGGTTTTGCTGACCAATCTTTGTCGTTCTTTACCGAAGCAGGCAGCTTCTGGACCAACAGCACCACTGAGCTACTGGCGTCCCCGGAAGTGCACACTCTCCAGATTCCGACAAGAAACCGCTGTAATCAGGCCGGGTATGAGTCAGTAGCTCTTATTCCGCTACGTTCGGGTGAGGTAGTTGTGGGACTCTTACAGCTCAACGACAGGCCGCCGGGACGTTTCACACCAGAAATGATTCGGTTTTTTGAGTGGATCGGTGGCAGCATTGGCATAGGTCTGGCAAGAATCAAAGCGGAGGAGAGGTTGATGGAGGCCTTGCAGAAAAGCGAATCTCTTGTAGGCGCTGTAGGGCAGATAATATACGAGCACTACATGCCAGAAAATAAAGTAATGTGGCAAGGTAAGTATAAAGAGATATTGGGCTATACTAAGGAGGAGATGGGCCATAGCACTGAGGAGTGGCTTGAGAAGGCCCATCCCGATGACCTAAAGGCCGTTAAGGAGGAGCTGGACAAGGCAATAAAGGGAGCGAAGATATACAACCTCGTGTACCGATTCAGATATAAAAGCGGCGATTATCTGTGGTTCCATAACCGCGGCGTAGTAACGCATAGCCCGGACGGCAAGAGTTTTTCCATTATCGGCTTGATGGAGGATATCGCGGAACGCAAGCAGGCCGAGGAAGCATTGAAAGCTCATGAACTTAGACTCCAGTCCTTGTTGGATCTCAACAAAATGGTAATAGCCTCACAGCAGGAGATTCTGGACTTTGTGCGAGAAGAAGTGATCAAGATCACTCAAAGCCAATTTGCGTTTATAGGATTTATGAACTACGATGAGTCGGTGATGAGAATAAACAACTGGTCGAAGGAGACAATGCCGAAATGTGCTGTTATTGATAAGCCAATGCACTTTCCCATAGCTGAAGCCGGCCTGTGGGGAGAGGCCGTACGACAAAGAAAGCCAATTGTTATCAATGATTATAATGCTCCCAACCCTCGTAAGAAAGGTTATCCGAAAGGGCATGTACCGATTAAGCGCTATCTTGGCATACCAGTTTTCGAAGGTGAGCGCATAGTCGCCGTGGCTGCCGTGGCGAATAAGAAAAAGGATTACGAAGAATCGGATGTCCGTGCTGTCACTTCTATGGTGAACGACATGTGGCGGCTTATCCAGCGCAAGCGGGCCCAAGAACAGATAGAGAACCTGGCGAAATTCCCTTCCGAAAATCCCAACCCTGTCTTGCGTATTGCAGAGGACGGAACTATCCTTTACGCCAATGAGTCGAGCTCGCCTGTACTAAAACTCTGGAAATGTCAGCAAGGCGGACGGATTTCTGGCAAATGGCATCGTATCATCCAGGAGATACTAAGCACCGGCAAACTGCAGGAAATTGAAGGAGAATGTGGTGATAAGACTTATTTGCTCACATTTTCACACATTAAAGATACTGATTTTGTTAACGTTTACGGGTTGGACATCACCGAGCGCAAGCAGGCTGAAGAAGAGTTAAGCAGACACAGAAACAGGCTGGAAGAACTAGTCCTGGTTCGTACAGAAGAGCTGAGACAAATCAACGAGCAGTTGCTGCAGGAAATCGAAGAACGCAGACGTCTTGAAAAGGAAGTTCTGGAAATCAGCGAAGAAGAACAAAGACGAATGGGCCGGGCATTACATGATGGACTGCAACAGGAGCTTGTCGGGATGACATTTGACTGCCAGGTGTTGGCCAAAAAACTGACTGCCAAATCATTGCCTGAAGCTAATAGCGCTGTAAGAATACACAAGCTTCTCAATGAAGCTATTGGCCATACCCGTGATGTGACAAGGATGCTTTATCCTATTGACCTCGATTCTAATGATCTGACATTCGCATTGCAGGAATTAGCAACTAGAGTGAAGAGTCTATTTTACCTCTCTTGTCTATTTAAGTGTAAAACGCCTCCAGCTATTCATGATCCTATGGTGGTTATAAATCTTTACCGCATTGCTCAGGAGGCCGTCACAAACGCTATCAAACACGGTAAGGCAAACCGTATCATAATAAGCTTAGATTCCAACAAAAACAGAATAACTCTTACTGTCAAAGACAATGGTATTGGATTCGCGGTTGACTCTGCAGAAGACAAAGGCATGGGATTGCGGATTATGAAGTATCGCTCATCGGTGATTGGCGCATTATTAGATGTCAAATCGAACACCAAAGACCATGGTACAGTCGTGACATGCTCGTTTGAAAACAAGGACAATAAGCTCTGATAAGGAAAATGGTTATGAGTGCAACAAAAAAGCAAAAGACCGTCATAGATAGGAGGAAAATCCTTATAGTAGATGATCACCCGATAGTACGGGATGGACTTATCAGACTCATACACGAAGAACAAGACCTTACGGTCTGTGGCCAAGCTGAGGATGCTCATCAAGCTCTAAAAGCCATCTCTGAGTCAAGACCTGATATCGCTATTGTAGACATAACACTCAAGAGCTCAGACGGTATTGATCTGATGAAAAGTATTAGATATCAATATCCAAAATTGCCCGTACTTATCCTTTCGATGCACGATGAGACATTATATGCTGAGCGTGCTCTTCGGGCAGGTGCCAAGGGCTACATTATGAAACAAGAAGCATCGGAAAAACTCATGGAGGCAGTTCACGAGATTCTTAGCGGCCGGATATATTGTAGTGACAATATTTCAAGAAGAGTAATGCGTAAATTTGCACGAGGCAAGGCTGACATAAAAGACTCACCTATAGATAGTCTCAGTGACCGTGAATTACAAGTATTTCGCCTTATAGGTTGTGGTTACCGAACCAGCGAGATAGCAAAAAAGCTATATTTAAGTGTAAAGACAATTGAAACTTATCGTACGCACATCAAGGAGAAGCTCAACCTGGCAAATTCCGCCGAACTGCTTCGATACGCGATTCTATGGATTAACAGCCATCAAGGAGACTAGTTTCACAGCAAATAATAATCATACAATTAAGACATATTTTGTCATTCTCCATCAAGCACTTTTAGAAGTTATTTACGATCCTTTGCCCTTACTCGCTTGCGTCATAGGGGATTCCCCCGATACGAATTACATCTGGTTTCCCGATAGTCAAAAACCAAGTCTCCCCTGATTTACAAGAATGAACCAATTGTTATTATCGAGCTATTAATTAACAGTGTCCAAAAAGAGAATTTGTTTTGTCCAATTTAGAAAACTTAGAAAATGTTAAATATAACAAGTGCTCATCACCCTCCTCCAATGCCAGGTTTGGCCGGCGTACAAGATGTGCAGCTAGCCGCCTGGCAGAAAATAGACGCAGCAATATAAAGCTGTGATTGAAATAGAAAAGTTAGTCAATTAGGTATTTTAGTTGTAACAGTTTCTACAGGTATGGTAATACCCTCAACATGAAAGGAGACGGAAAATGTTGGTCTTAAGCAGACGAAAGGACGAGTCAATAATTGTTGGTGAGGATATGGAGATAACTATTGTCGACGTTCTGGCAATTCCGACGTATGAATTCTCAAAGAAATGAGGTTATGAAAAAGAAAAACGATCAACTCGACAATAGAGAAAACAAGACCGGAATTCTGGTTGTTGATGACCACCCTGTTGTTCGCCAGGGACTTACATCCCTAATCAATCTGGAACCCGACCTTGTGGTCTGTGCCAGGGCCGAGAATGCGGCCCAAGCTTTGGAAGTCATCGAAAAAGAGAAAGTCGATCTTGCTATTGTTGACATCTCCCTGGGCGGCACAAACGGCATTCGACTCACCGAACAAATAAAATCAGCGCACCCACATCTGCCTGTCCTGATACTTACGATTCATAGTGAAGCACTCTATGCCGAACGTGCCTTGCAGGCTGGTGCCAGAGGGTACGTTAACAAACACGAGGCTGCTGAAACAATCATAGCTGCGATACGCCTGATACTTAGTGGCAAAGAATACTACAATACAACAATACGGGAATTTTTGAAGAGACGACATCCGGAAGGCTCTCGCTGTGATGTCACTGACCTTGCAGCGGAATGTCAAGAATCCTGACTTTAATGCAATAAAGTGGACTGTGATTATGAAAAACGCAAATTCCGCCGGAACTAAACTTGATGATAAAAAAGAACCATATATGACTACTCAGGATAAGACCAGAATCTTGATTGCTGATGGCCATCCCACCATGCAAAAAGAATTGTCGCAGCTTATCAACAATGAAGCTGATGTGGAGATTTGCATTGAGGCCAAGAAGACTGAGCAAGCTCTGGACGCTATCGAGAAACAGCAGGTTGATCTGGCCATTATTAATATCCGCCTTGAGGATACAAACAGTACCCAGCTTGCTGAAATAATAAGATTTCAACGTCCAGATATGCCTCTCGTGATACTTTCAACGCATAATGAAGAGGATGATGCCAAACATGCATTGCGTACACAAGCTAAAAAGTGTGCCCTAAACCAGGAAGCGGCTGAACAAATCATAAAGACGATACACTATGTACAATCCTTATTGAGAAGTCAGATTTTTGGATTTACCATTTTAGTTCAGATTGGAAGGAGTGTGTAAATGATAAGAACGATAAGAGAGCCGGCCAGAAAAGTGGCATTTATTTCTCCTTATGTCCTCCAATTATTTATAGTTACTTATAATCAAAAACATTTGCTGTTTTGAAAGGAGGTGAGGCACTGATGAAAGATTGGGCAAGGGCCGTATGCGGAAGCCTGTAAGCAATTGTCGTCTCGGGATTACTTTCCGACAAGAAAGCAGAGTCAGTGTAACATTTTATTAACAAAAGGTGTGTGTATTATGGAGGTAGAATTATGAATCTGAAATCTTTGACATTCACGTGCATAGTCTTTGGCCTGCTGGCCATAGTCGGCCCGCTCCAAGCGGACGACCGAGAGGTGATTGTAACGATTGAGAACCTGGCGCCCGAGAACGGCGTTTTCTTCACGCCTGTGTGGGTAGGTTTTCACAACGGCAGCTTCAATCTGTTCGATCCAGGCGGTCTGGCCAGCAACGCATTGGAGCGACTTGCCGAAGACGGCGATGCTTCAGTGTTGCGTGCGGAGTTCGCAGCGGTAGCCGGCACGGCCGGCGGGATTGATGAGGTCATCTTGGCCCCGGATGGCATTCCAGATGCACCTGTTTTCGACCCGGGCGACAGTAGCATGGCCCAGTTTATGCTGGCCTCAGAGACAAACCGGTACATGAGCTTCGCCAGCATGATTATCCCATCGAACGACGCCTTTATAGGCAACAACAATCCGATGGCCATCGAGCTCTTTGATGCAGCCGGTACATTCAAGGGCAAACAGATCATCACGATTCTGGGCTCGATGATCTGGGACGCGGGCACAGAGCTGAACACGGAGATGGACGCGGCCTTCCTCAATCAGACCAACTCCAACACCGGCGGAACGACATCTTGCCCGGTCTTACCTCACCCAGGGTTTCTCGGATCGGCGACCAATTTAGGCAGCGTCCCGGTTATCCTGGGTGCAACCAACGGGGCCGGCGTTTTCTTTGATCCGGTGGCGACCGACTTCACCCTGCCTCATACAGTAGTGGCTCGCATCACGGTCGCACTGGCGCCTGATGCTGAGAGTACGCCTTCGGACGGGTCAGCCGGATCATATGTCTCTATTATGAGTGCTCCTCCCGGCGGTCGTGGAACCGGTCCGATCATTTATGTAACGAGCCAAGGTCTGTTCTACGACTCCATTGTCAAGGCCTCGCTGCCGCGGAAAGGACCCTTCCAACTGCTTGAGCAGGCCGGACCGTCTGGACTCCAGACCGAGTTCGGACCGGGTGACCCTGGCTACGTTGGTGGACGCTGGTGGTTGGACGTGAACGGTAACGGGGAAATGGACGAAGGAGATAGTTACTTCTCCTGCCCACTGCTGGGTCCGGGACGTGAGAGTCCCTGATTGATAGTGACGGCGTATACGGGAACGGAGAAGTGTCTGTCCCCGTATTGCCTAACCTGGAAACATCCCAGGTATACTCAATGCTGATCTGAGAAAAGAGAAAGGAAGTGAAATTATGGAAATGTCGATGGTTATGAAATGTGAAGTAGACGATTGTGCATATAACATGGACAATTGCTGTCATACTACGGCAATAACCATTGGTGACAGTATGCACCCGGGGTGTGATACTTTTTGCCTGTCCACAATAAAAGGAGGAGATATTAGTAAGACGGCCGGTGTAGGTGCCTGCAAGGTTTCGGGCTGCAAGTACAACACCCGGCTTGAGTGCCAGGCACCGGGAATCTCTGTAGGTTATTATGGTCAAGACCCCGACTGCCTGACTTTCGAATCGAGATGAATTTCTTCATGATAAGCCTGAAGGGGAACCTTATCTAACTCGGATAAAGAGATGTACAACCGAAGGCAGTTCTAGTTTCACGCTTAGCAGATAAAACCGAAGGGTTTTGATGTACCACCCAGTATGGATGGGGAAGCCGACAGCAAAATTGAATTAACAGATTAGCTAAGGCGTGGCAGGTGGTCGGGCAATTAACCTCGCCGAAACGGTGTAGAATAAGACTGTTGTCAGTATCATCAAAACGTTAAAGCAGCAGGTTTGTAAGATCAAACTGTGGTTAGCAGGCGTAATCGACGAAAGGAAGCTGAAAAGATGGCGAAAGTAAAGGATACGTTGGAGAATTTCAAGATATGCATGCAGGGAAACTGTTCGAGCTGTCCCAGTTTCCCTAAAGGCAAAGGCGAAGGCCTGTATTGTGCTCGAGGCAAGAGCGAATGTGAGATAGAGAGGAAAGGCTGCGACTGTCCAGAGTGCTCGGTGTGGCTGGAAAGCGGCTTGAGTGGAATGTATTATTGCGCCCAGGGTAGTGCAAGCTAAGCATGGAGTTAATTGATGAACACAAAGAAAAGGTTAGAGAGGATTAAATTCGCTTATCTTTCCTCATAGTGAGGAATAGATGTAAGGGCAACGTTAACTTATTAGTGAAGGGAAATGCAAGATGTCTAGAAAAAACTTATTTAAAACTGTGGCTGTATTGGCAATTGCTTTGGCTTATTTGTCGATTACCGGCTGTAAAAATCATGAGCACCCCGCTGAGCATCCCAGTGCCAGTGGGAAAGATACGAGCGTGACCAAAGATCAGCTCGCTGATGCCATTGAAGCGTACGTCGAAAAAGAAGCCGTGGCTCACGGGGGCTACTTTTTAGCTTTTGACGAGAAGACTGACCAAGAGCTTAAATTAACCCTTGACAAAGTTCACCGGGCCAGGCTATCGAAGGTCGGCAAAGACACTTATTTCGCTTGTGCAGATTTCAGAACTCCGGAGGGTAAAATTTACGATTTGGATGTCTTCATGAAGGGGCCGGACAAGGACAATTTGACCTTCTCGGAATTTATGATCCATAAGGAAGCCGGCAAGGAAAGGTACACATGGTACGAACAAGGGGGCGTCTGGAAGAAGAAACCTGTTGGCACTGTCACCGAACAACCCAAAGAGCATCCGACAGAGCACCCTTCAGAGCATCCCAGGTAAGTCGGTTAGTTAACTTAATTGTAGGAGATGGAAACAGTGGCCAAGTCTTCGACAAGAAGCATAAAGGTTATGGCGGTGTTAGTAACAATTGCTACGGTGCTATTGCTCAAGGTGCATTATTACTCACACAGTCGTAATGTTGCGGAAGGAGCGGCAAGAAGAACGGTTGAAATAACTTACAACTTCACCGTTAGTGACATCTCTCAGCAGGCTCAGCATGTTCGGATTTGGGTACCGGTGCCACCTACGAACGACCGTCAGCAGCTCCATGATATGAACGTTGTCGGCGATTGGTCTTACCGGATTATTGACGAGCCTAAATTCGATAACAGATTTCTTGTTTTCGACCTAAACAAAACAAACTCAACTGATGCCCGTCAAGCTGCTTTTTCGGTAAAATTTTGTGTTAGCCGATATGCTATCCGCCCCCTGCATCAGCATGCATCAGTTCGTCCGATTGCTCAAGATAAACTGGCTCATTACCTTGCTCCCAATCGTCTAATCCCACTTGATGGCAAAATTGCTCTGGAGGCTCAACAGATTGCCGGCTCTCTTCAAAACCCACTCGATCAGGCTCGCGTCCTCTATGACCACATCATCGCCACCCTCAGTTACGACAAATCTGGTGCCGGCTGGGGTCGTGGTGATGCAATTTACGCCTGTGATGTGCGAAAAGGGAACTGTACCGACTTTCATTCGCTGTTTATCGGCCAGGCCCGCGCTTTAGGTATCCCTGCACGTTTCATCATGGGGCTGCCTCTTCCTGAAGACAAAGCCGAAGGATTTATTCCAAGCTACCACTGCTGGGGCGAGTTTCATCTGCCTGAAAAAGGCTGGTGCCCTATTGACGCCTCTGATGCAAGCAGATTCCCAGAAAAAAAGGAACAGTTTTTCGGCGGCCTTGACGAACACCGCGTTACCTTCACTGTTGGCCGGGACATCAAGTTGCCTGGTTCCGCCGCCGAACCACTCAATTATGTTATTTACCCACATGTGGAAATAGATGGTCGCTCTCATGATGGTGTCCAAACCAGCTTCTTTTTCAAAGATTACCCAGCTACTGCCGGTAAACAACTGGAAAGTTCCAGTATGAACACATTATTAACTCAATAAATTTAAGGATTTGAAAGGGTATTGCTATGACTTTAGTAAGTACAAAAAGGGCTTTGGAGTTCTTCGAGGCCAAGATGGAGTTTACCACGGGCCCGGTTGAACTAAAAGGTATGATGGAGCGAGATGAGAACATTAACATCATCGATGTGCGGTTGCCGGAGGACTATGCTAAAGGCCACATCCCCGGAGCTATTAGCCTGCCGAAAGACACCTGGGACACTTTTTCAGGCTTGAGCAGAGACAAGACCAATATTGTTTACTGTTATTCGCAAGTTTGCCATTTGGCTGCTGCAGCCGCAAGGTATTTTGCCGAGCATGACTATCCTGTAATGGAGCTTGAAGGTGGTTTCGAGGAATGGCAGCGTCACAATTTGCCTGTTGGATCCTGACTCAAAAGAGCTTCGAAAAAGTTTTGTTGTATCAAAATTAATGGTCGAAAAAGACGTTGTACAGTCAAAATGAAAGGAGAAATATCATGAAAGTTAATGTTGATCCAGATCTTTGCAACGGGTGCGGTCCGTGCGTTGACATTTGCCCTGAAGCCTTTGATCTGAATGAAGAGGGGATAGCTATGGTGAAAATGGATCAGATTCCAGATGAGCTTCAACAGCCTTGTAGGCAAGCGGCAGATAGTTGTCCTACCGAAGCAATTTCGATTGAAGAATGAGCCAGCTTATGCTGGTCACTGACCTTGCTTTTCGGAAATTACTTTTTGTGAGGTTAATTAATGGCACAAGACGATGCCGCCCCATGTGGCATCGTACAACTCTAACGAATCTAAAATAATTTGAAAAAGAGGTGTATCATGCAAGTCCAAGAAATTATGACAAGTAATGCGGAAACAATTAATTCAGATGCCAATTTAGTAGAGGCCGCTCAGAAGATGAAAATACTTGAGGTGGGAGCTTTGCCGGTTTGGGGAACGGATGAGCTGGTTGGTATGATTACTGACCGTGACATAATCCTTCGAGCAATTGCTGAGGGCAAAGACCCATCAAGTACACACATAAATGAGATTATGACGCGGGAGGTTTTCAGTTGCCTCGAGGATGATGATATTCACGATGCTGCCGAAATGATGGAACAGAAATCAATCCACAGACTCCTGGTTCTCAATAGTAATAACCAAGCTGTAGGTTTTGTCTCGCTTGCGGATTTTGCTGTCAAAAGCCGTGATGAACGTTTGGCTTGGGAAATTCTTGAAAAGATTTCTGAACCGGCTTGTCCTCATCGCTAACTTACTTTGGCAACGGGTAGTTTCGTATGCGGGCCTTGTGGACGTCTTATCGAACACTGCAGTTGCCTTAACTGACCGAAGGAGACGACGGTATGCTTTTGGCGGATCGGGCATATCTTTCCGAGCCGTTACGTATTGGATTTTTTAGCTTTATTTTTAACTACGACCTTAAGTTCGGTTTTTTAAACATTGAAATTTGTAAAGGTTACAGGATAAGCCGCAGTACAGCAAGTTCTGCAGAGGCAATATAGCCTGTCCTGACAATTAATTAATGAAATACGTCTCGTTGGTTTTATGTGAAATGAGGAAATTACGTAATTTAAAATTCGTAATTGTTTAACCTTGGAGTTGTTCCCTGCTGGAATATTTGATTTTGGCACAGCAACTTCTGGGTGATTTAATCCAAGCTTACGGCTCAGGCAAAGTCAGTCCTTCCTGAATAGCATACTTAGTCAACTTTGCTATACTATCCATATTCAATTTGTTCATAATGTTTAAGCGATGCACTTCGACAGTCTTTGGACTGATGTAAAGACATAAAGCCGCCTGCTTTGTTGTTTTCCCTTCGGCCAGAAGCTGGACGACTTCCCTTTCCCTTCGCGTTAAAACAGAAAATGCTGAATTTTCTTCCACTGAACCGTTCACGTAATCTTGAACCACCACATCAGATATAGAAGGGCTGATATAGGTTTTGCCCCCAGCTACAATCCGGACAGCATCAGCTAATTCTTCAAAGTCACAATTCTTGAGCAAATAGCCTGATGCCCCGGCTTTAAACATTTCTGTTACATATCTCTTGCTGGAGTGCATAGAAAGGGCAATAACCTTAACTTGAGGAGATTCCCTGGTAATCTGACGAGTCGCTTCTATACCATTAAGGTCAGGCATACCTATGTCCATCACAACCACAGTCGGCGACAATTCCTTGGCAAGTTGCACAGCGGAACGTCCATTTTGGGCCTGGGCGATTACTTCTACATCCTTTTCCTGCTGGAAAGATCTATTCAAGCCATGACGTACAATGGCATGGTCATCAGCTAATATAATTCGGATGCTCATAATCTGACCTTTCTTTTCTTTAACTTTTTATCTTTAACGGTACCTGCAACGTAATCCTGGTTCCTTTACCATCACCCGATTGAATGTCAAGTTGACCATCTACATGTCTCAATCGCTCGCGAATACTAAACAAACCAAATCCTCTCGAATTGCCTGATTTGGGCTTAAGCTTAGATATATCAAATCCTGTTCCGTCATCTTCCACAGTGACCAGGAGGTCATTATTGACTCTGGATGATGCAATCCGTACCATCTTTGCTGTGCTGTGCTTGGCCACATTCATAAGTAATTCGCGAACAGAGCGATAAAGAAGGATTTTTACATGGTCAGATAACGGCTCATGATGATCGTAACTCTCAAAGGAGCATTTGATTTTTCTTTCTTGAGAAAACTGTTCGACCAAGTCTTCGACCGCAGCTTCAAAACCGAGGTCATAAAGTGACGGTGGACTCAGGTCAAAGGTTAAAGTTCGAGTTTGTTTTATGGCCTGCTTGATATAATGTCTAATTTCCTTCAGGGACTCCATGAGTTTTTCTGGTGAGGATTTCTGCAGAGTTCCTAATTCTCGGTCTGAGAAAGCGAGTATCTGGCCGACGGAGTCGTGCAGATCCCTTGCGATTTTACGCCGTTCTCGTTCTCCTGACAGTAACAGCTCAGCAGTTAAAGACCTAAGCTGTTCCTGGTTATCAAGAATTTTTTTCTCTGTTTCCTTTTGTACTGTTACGTCCTGTACAGTGCCCTTCATCCTGATGGGACTATTATCAGCATTGTTAATTATCTCGGCCTGCTCATGCACAATCCGCTCGGTACCATCCGGGCGAACGATCCTATGATCTATACTGTACGGTTTATACTCATACAAGGTCTCATAAACTGACTGTTTAACAAATTTGCGGTCATCCGGGTGTACATACGATATAAAGGCTTCATAGGTGGCTTCAAACTCCTGCGGCTTTACTCCGAAGATGCGATAGACTTCATCGGACCACCACAGTTGGTTATTGATAATACCCCAGTCCCAGTTGCCTATATGGGCAATTCGCTGTGCATCCCGGAGTCGAGCCTCACTTTGCTGTAGTTCCTGCTGAGCAAGGCTTCGTTCTCTTGCCTCTTTTCGAAGCGCACTGACAACATCAGAAAGCTCTGCGGTGCGACGCTGGACCTTCTCTTCCAAATCGTCGTGGGCTTTTCGAAGTGCATGCTCAGCTTCTTTTTGCTTTGTCACGTCACGTCCATATATGTTGACATAACCTGCCTTAGCCACCGGAGCGAGCACAAATGAGATGACACGACTTCCATATTTAACCTCTTTGATTGTGTTCCGGTTGGAATCGAGAACATCGCTAATCATTTGGCACCAATCCTGTGGTGCGGACTCACCAACCTGTCGCTCCCACTTGCTTAGTAAGGGCAAGCCGGTATAATTGGAATATAATATGGTCCCATCCCGCGTTATACGCAAGACGGGAAACGGGTTTTCAGAAGGAAATTTCGCCAGGTTCTTCGCTTCTTCCTCGGCCCTGATTCTTGCCAGTGCGATGCCTATACTGGCACAAATCCCCTCAAAAAAGCCTATCATCTCGGGCGTAAACCGTCCCCACAGGGTATCGTTTAGCTGCAGCAGTCCTACAACCTGGTCGCTCGAACGCAGCGGAATAAGGGCCACCGATTCGTAGCCCGCTTTGTTGCAGCGGTTTCGTGTTCGACCCTGGCGTTCTTGCTCTGAAGTGGATGCGAGCAACGTAGTAGTGCTGTTGGTCCAGAAGCTACCTGCTTCGGTAAAGAAAGGCAAAGCCGGGTCTGTGCGCCCGGATAAAACATTGCCACACATACACTCCAGAAACGAATTGCCTTGCGAATCATAAATGTGTTCGCCGTTCTCATCTCGAGCGCAGAGATAGTTTTCGGCCTCAACGAACTCAACTGAGAAACCATTCACTGCAAAGTAGGGGAAATCATCTTCCTCTCTCAAGCGGATTCCCACAGCTTCAAAACCGGTGAATTGTTTTACAAGCCTCAGAACATCATGAATTATATCTTGGCGTTCACCCTTCTGATTTATCCGCTCCAGTATTTTCCCGGCAAATAGCTGTTGTGCCTCCATGTCTTTGCGGTCAGTGATGTCACGCCATATGCTCTGAACGAAGTCTTTCCCACCAATGGAAATAACCCTACTGCTTGCCAGAACGTCCCGTATCTCCCCGCTCTTTGTTCTATGTTTCGTCTCGAAAGTATCGCCCCCTTGCCTGATGATTTTCTCAATGTGTTCTCTAACTTTCTCGGCAGACTCAATGGCCTCAAAGTCTGGTATCTTGAGCTTTTGCAATTCCTCGCGGGTATAGCCAAGGCTCTCGTGCGCCCTGTCGTTGAAGTCCACAAGCGCTCCGTTCTCCGGATCAATGAGTACAATCGAGTCTGCTGCCTGCGCGAAAATTGCGTGGTACTTATCCTCGCTCTCATGCAGCGCTTCCTCCGCAAGCTTGCGGTCAGTAATGTCTTGGCCTACAGACTGATACTCCACCAGATTGCCCCGCTCATTAAATATGGCTCGATTGGTCCACTCCTGCCAGCAGATTTTACCATCCGGCGCGATAACTCTGTGTTCGTACGTTTTGACGGGATTTTCACGATCAAGGGAGTCAAACTGTCTTTGGACCTTCTCATGGTCTTCATCCGGAATCAGGGGCATAAAGCTATGCCCAATTAGCTCTTGGCGGCTTTTACCGAAGTAGGAGCAGTAGGCATCGTTAACAAAGGTGATTACACCTCCAGGCAGCCATCGGGCAATCAGTTCTGTCTGGCTCTCAACGACCGCCCGATAGCGGACCTCGCTCTGTCTCAGCGCCTCAGATGTCTTCTTGTGCTCAGCACTTTCAATAATTTCCCAGTTGTCCTGCCGCTTGACCAGAGCAAATTGGTGATTACTGACCACATCTATTATTTCTGAAGCGGTACATTTGTCGAGCGAATAAGTGCAAACAGCCAACATTCGATATTTGCCTATAACACTGTTTATAGCTGCTTCATAATTTTTGAAGTTTTTCCAATCTTTTTTCTCCAGCCAAAAAGTATTTCCTGTAAGACGGAGCCCCTCAAAACCTTTTTCAAGAGCATGCTGCTCTTTCTCAACCCAAGCTTCTAATACCTGGTCAGAATCAAAATGCCCTGACCTGGTGTACCACTGGCGGTAGTCAAGTATCTCTATCTGGCCCTTTTTAATATAATCATCTAAGTCTTTTACTTTCTCCTTTAACGCTCGCTTTGCATCTTCAACGTGTAGGGGTTCTGTAGTAATCCACATACAGAATTCATTATTTTCTAATCCTGCCTTGAAATAAGGTACCAAGATGTTAATCAGATCCTCTTTTGTCTCGTAGAATTGACAGAAGTGTGTACCCCAGGGGGCATTACCTATAACATCGATTCCTGTTTTTCTAACTTTTTCTCGCATCTTAGTCCTTTACGGTCTTAAATTGTTCGAGTTGGTACGCCGACACATGAATTAAATCAATAACCAGGCAAGCATGCTTTATATTTTTCTTAAGGCCCATTTTAGAACCTTCATACCTTGATTATTGTCTCGTCTTTGGCACTCCTTTGCTCCCAAATAGCAGGTGGCTTATATTCTACCATCCACATATGGGTTGGGCAATAAAACAAAAAAAATAGCGACATACGGTCGAACGCGTTGGATGCCCATTTATCGCATTTTATAGGGGTTTTGGGGATTCACAATAAGGAATTTCCTTATTTTTTGTTCCATGTCAGGTAAGGTAAAAAGAGTTACTTTGCAGGCGCTTGATTTGACCAGCACACGAATTGTAGCAGCATCGCCCTTTGTGTTTTTAGAACTGGCCGGAAGCTAAATGAACATAGGAATGCCTTTTTCCTCCAAGGCTTTGGCATACGTTCTAAGCCATTGAAGGCCCTTCTTTGAACGTTCTCAGAAGACTGATGTGCAGGAATTCTATTCCCAGATTCCGATTTGACTATAGGAACGGTAAAAGCGGTGCCAACGACCGCGTAACTTTGGGTTCGTCGCTGCGTTTCGAGTACAAAATACAGGAGTGGATGAGGTTTGACATCGAGAGTGGTGTTAAGTGGATGGATAATAAAAATTCCAGCATATCTCAACATTCTACAGAACTATTTCTTTCAGCATCGCTCCATATATATTTCTGATGGGTGTCTGTTATTCTTTTCTGATTAAAGTATTTTCAATATATTTTATGAACCATTAAATATTAATTTATAAAGAATAAAAGTTTAATTGCTGTTGAATATTTGTACCGTACGGCCTGAGTACAAGTCATTGGCAGTTTCTTCGTCCTATTTCTCTCCTTATTACCTTTCTGCTCTGCCCATTTCCTTAACTTTAACTCTATCCGTCTTTTCTATAACCTTAAAACACCTCAGGTGGTAGCCCAGGAACTATGGATACGTAATACGCCGCGAAGCCACTGTCCGTAGATACTTACCGGCCTCACTTCTTTACTTATTACTATTACATCTCCGGATTTTGGCTAAAGTTCACTCACTTATAATCCTTCAATACACGCTCAGGTTGCATAGGATCAGGTGGTATCCCCGGAAAGTCCTCCATTTTCTGGAATTTTGACTCTGATTTCTCAAAGGCATTCTGATGCTCTTCGGATATTGTCTGTAAGTCCTTTAATCTGGATTCTTCATAAGGTCTGACGATGTTGGCCTTGAGAAATACATATAGTTTCTTTTCGACGTCGCTGTTATCGACACTTCTAAAGAGCCCACCTATGAGAGGAATATCACCCAGGATAGGGACTTTAGAACTGCCCTTGCTTTGATTCAGCTTCACCAGGCCGCCAAGAATTATGGTATGATCATCCGGCACAAAAACTGTTGTGGTGATTTCGCTGGTGGCTTTATCAGGCGGAGCGCCAGACAACGGTCTGCTTCCAAAATCGTCGCGTGAGAGGTGAACATCAAGTCGCAACAGATCACCTTCGCTTATATGCGGAGTGATTTGAAGCTGTATGCTTGCCTGGATGGGAACAAAGTCGCGTGTTGTAATCGGAGTTCCTGTCTGGGGAATCTGAATCGACTCTTTTACGTACGTGGTCTCATCGGTTGTTACGATCTGACCTTCCTGTCCGTCGTCAACTAATACTTTTGGTTTTGCTAAAACGCGGCCATAATTCTTCCGTTGAATAGCGGTCAACAGCGCTTGCACTTTCTCATCACTATAAAAAGCTTTTGTCTGTCCCGTCGGATTGCCATCCTGATCCAGGAGATTAAAACCAGCTTCCAGCCGTGAGCCGCTATCGACGTTCTGGATCGAATCGATCACAATATTGCCGACTACCGCGTCGCTTGCGTTGGCGACAAGATTAAGGTCATATTCGAAGGTATCTGTTCTGGTGATTTCAACAAGAGTGACATCAATAAGCACCTGAGGCCTTCTCTTATCAAGTCTGTTTATTAAACTTTCTATCCATTCCTGATTCTTTTGGCTGGCATAGACAATCAACGAATATGTGTTTTGATCAGCCACTATTGTTATTCGCTCTTGCGTATTTGCAATTTTCTCAATCTTACCCTCTTTGTCTTCTTTTGTCTCTACAAGGAGTCGTTCCAGCATGCCCGAAATATGTTCCGGAGAAGAATTTTCGATTGGATATATTTGATAGGACAGCACTTCTTCAGGTATCTTCCTGTCTATGTATTGGATAATGTCAGAAATTTGTTCATGTTGTCCGGCTGTTGCTTTCACTAAAAGTGCATTGGTTAATTCACTCACGACGGCTTGAGGTTTGTCCGTAAGAAAATTCGCTGTTTTTTCGTCGGGAATCCGACGCGATTGAGAAATTACAGGTTCGTTTGGTCCAGCAGCAACGGTTGGCACGACAGCTCCAGCACTGACAAAGTCGAGCTCTTCAAGTATTTGTCTTGCCGTATTTGCCTTGATACATTTGATTTCATAATATGCTAAAATCCTTATGCTTTCAGGGGTGACATCGATATAATTCAGAAATTCACTAATTCGGGCGTGCTGGTTGGGCGTGGCTCTGACCAATAACTGATTTGTTGCCTCCAAAACTACAACCAATGGCTCCCCGGTCAATTCATTATCGTTGGAGCCTGCCTCTGCGACAGGAGCACTCCCCCCGGAGGTTTTGAGAACTTCCAGTTTCTGGAGCATATCTAATGCTTGCTTTGCGTCAATATTTTTAATATTATAGATGCTTGGAGATCGAGGATCCGCTTGAGCGACATCGAGGGTATCGATAAGTTTTTCTATAAGAGTCAGCTCTTCTTCAAAGCCAATCATCAAAATACGATTCGTTCTTTCGTCGGTATCCAGGTACACCGGCCTCCTGCCTGTAGACGTAGCAGGCTTGGGGGCGGTAGCTATGACCGGTTTTGCTGAACGTTTGGCAGTTACCGATGTTGTCGCAATAGCAATCCCTTCAAGTTCCTGCGCGAGAGTACGAATCTTCGTAATAAGAGGAGTTGCTGTGGTATAATATAATCGTCGGAACCGACACTCTGTTGGTCTTCCCGGGCGATCTATCATCTCTACAAGCTGATCGATACGCTTCATTCGATCAGCATGACACGTGACCAACAACAAATTGGCTTTCTCCAAGGCTGTGACCGCGACGCTTATTTTCATATCCTGCAATAGAGTTATTACGTTGAGAATATTAACATATCGAATGTTAAATGCACGGGTTACCACCGTATCACCGACTTGAACGGTGTTATTCTTGGCATCAACAAGTTCCGGTTGGGTCTGCAAGGCTTTGTCTATTGGCACGATAGCCACAAGGTTCTCTTCCTGTCTTATCATTGCAAGACCCATAAAACCCAGGACTGTTTCCAGAAGTGCATAAAGATTCTTAACCTTCATTTCACCCTGCAGGTTGCCGTGCAGCTTGAGGGCAATTGACTGATTGCTGATCAACCGAGGATCATAGACATAATTCAAGCCCATGTGCTTGCCCGCAAGATCCAGTAACTGAATCAATGTTATCGTTTCAGGCAATGTCATGTCGAGAAGGTCTTCACCGTTATCTGGTATGGCTTTATCTGTTATAACTTTTGTTTCATCACTCTCGGGATCATTTGGAGCGAGTTTGAAAATAATCTTAACGGTTTTGGGCGGTTCGCTGTCGTTTTCTATTTTTTCTGATGATGAGTTTTCAGCGGTTTTGTCCTCGGTATCTGAGTCAGAGGAAGCAGTCGTCTCACTTAAAGTCAAACCCGTCGTAGGTTGTGCTGCGGCAGACATCGGCAGGACGGATTTATCGGATCGCTGCTCATTTTCGGCCATACCGGTAATGATCACATAGTTCGATTCGGTTTCTTGTTTGGTCGTCTTGGATTGAGAAGATGTGGATATGGTGTTACTAAGTTTCTCAGGCAAGTGCTCATCCGGCTCACTTTGAGTTTGTACAGTCTTTTGGAAATATGTCGCTATGTCGTTGCTTGCCAGCAGCTTATGAAGCTGGTCACGATAGCGGACCGGAAGAAATGCCACTATTGAATCTCCCTGTACATCGATTATTGCACGCGAGCTTGCGTCATTGACAGGAGGCTCGTTAAATGTCCCTATGTTTATATTACCGAGGGCCATCGCAATCTGCTCGTTGGAGGGTAAAGTCCTCACGATGGAAGCGGGGCCAAGATTCTCGATACAATAATCTTCATGAGAATCAACCACGTCAAGAACCAGCTCTACCCTTTTCAGTTGCTCAGGCGTGCCCCTTGCTACAAGAATGTTGGACTCCGGTGAATACGATAGGTATTTAGCTTCTTCCAAACCGAGTGGACCCAACAAAACGTTACATTGCTCGGGATCTAAATGATATAGAACATACCTCTGCTGAACGCTGGTTCCGAAAATAGTGACGCCTTGATTAGGAGGAGTTGTTTTACAACCTGTAAAGATGAGAGTCACCAGGACAATGCATAAAAAAAAAAGTCCTGATGGCTTGCTCATAATATGCTTATGTTGTGTTTTTGCTTTACTTGTATTCATTAACAGCAGCTTACTTCCTTCAGACCAGAGCCGTCTCTATGCAAGAGTCAGCTTTACTGTATCATTCATGTTCGTGAGCTATCGGTTTATTAGGCATTCTTATTCCACATCTCTCGATTGTGAGGCATTTAAGAGCCTCAAATTAGGCTTGATAGTCTGAGTCAATACCGACATGTTAGACTTAAGTTGCGCTAATTGAACCGTTTCCTTTATTGTAATTTTCATTTCACGCAACTGATTTCCATCTCGATAGATAATAGCCCCCTTTTCAACACTCTCGACCACAAACTGTCCCAGACGTTCACCTTTTTTTATCCAATGATCTCCTTTGCCGGGCTCCGAGACCAGCGCTAAAGACTTTTCGGGATTAGAACGATAGTAGCTCGTTGATAAAAGCCTAAACTTTGGTGTTGTAACCAGAGGTCTATGGACAGTTTTTTGGGGCCGTGGGATTTTTTGGGGCGCCGGCGGTTCGGGAGGATTTAGATACAGGGCATAAGCCGTTGCTTGTTTAACAAGTGGAGGAATGGCAACCTGGTTGTTTTTCTTGCTCAAACTCCGGAGCGTTTGAAATTTTTCTAAAATGGAGATTTCAGGATTGTTCTTATCCTGAGGTACACCCTGCAACAATAGCATTCCACAGTGCACAAACAGAACTCCAGCGGAAATCAGTGCTAACAAACTAATAATATATAGTAACTTTATCATTATGCTGCCGTTTTTATCAAGCGAATATTATGCATCATAAGGCAATATTATCATTATATTTTTCAAATCATATTCCTCCGGAAGATTCATAACAATAGGTAAAACTCTTAATTGTAATGGGGAAAGTGCCTATATGCTCGCATCACGTACTGTCCCGGCACGCAGTTCAAGTGGAAAGACCTTCTTCCATTTTGTGTGGATTTCCTGTTTTTAAGCGAACCGACACTCATTGGCGGTGAGGAGCCTCGCGCTGCGGGTGCGAAAGGACACAGGGCTGCATCGCTCCGATCGCCACCTTGCGGGTCCTAAAACCAAATGACAACTCTACAATTTTCCTGCACGCTAAATTATGATTTCGATCCCATCTTGTAGTCCCTTTCAATTCCTGGAAGTTCAACAGATTAACCAAAAGGAACCTCTGACTGATAAAAAATTCCAAATAACCCGGTTCTATCCAAGCAATATTAAATCTCGAAAAACAAATCGAAGTCTAAGCAATTGCGCGGCAATTTTAAGGATGTTCCCTATTGCATGGTTTTTATCAAATGTGATTAATAGCTGACCAATAAAAGTTATGTGTTTGGAGAATTATCGATT
>Ga0114930_10001264_pt1 | contig 24479 bp, 13 predicted proteins | sample AnhtaG_FD_87300 | JGI IMG/M metagenome (GOLD analysis project Ga0114930, IMG submission 87300) | Deep subsurface microbial communities from Anholt, Denmark to uncover new lineages of life (NeLLi) - Anholt_01485 metaG | ecosystem: Environmental > Aquatic > Marine > Oceanic > Sediment | place... | reverse complement strand
GTCAATCCGGGTTACCTGCTTGGAAGAGCCGGATGCGGGAAATCCGCACGTCCGGTTCTGTGAGGGTGAAATCCAGTAATGGATGAACTACTCGACTAAATAGGAAATATCAACCTAAAAGGGGATTAAATGAAAATGATGGCTAAAAAGATTTTAAAATTTGTGGTTGTAATTAGTCTTGCAGCGGTACTGTCTTTGGCTATTAGCGCTTCGCAGTCTTCAGTTGACGAGGAATTGCCTGAAGACTTTGCATGCACTTTGACGGGGGTTACAGGTTCAGTGGCGGCGGACGATGATATTTTCTTCGGGCAAACAATGGATAACTCCTGGTGGCCTACCAGGCATACACTCTGGGTTATTCAGCCTGAAAATGGATACAAGTACATTGGAACAAAAGCTTATATATGGGGCTTATGGACCGGCATGAATGAAAAGGGATTTGGCTGGGCTGGAGCAGCCGTAGGGGCTACAGACACTCCGGACCCGGCAGGAATCGACAGGTATGAAATTGGACCGATACTTCTGGAAAATTGTGCAAATGTTGAAGAAGCGATTAAACTTCTTTCGACTCTGCCGCGGAGTAAAGACTTTCCCTGTAGAAACGCCATCATGGGTGATGCTGAAGGAAATCTGGCGCTGGTAGAAATCAGCTATGCAGCAATAAATGTTGAAACGCTTACAAAGGATGGCTATGTGGTACGAACCAATCATTTCATATCTGACGAAATGAAAGGTCTGGACAGAAGAGAGGATCCGTATCAGGGCGAGAGACTTGAACGGGCTACTGAATGGTTTGAGGAGGTACGCAAGCACACTAAAATTCACATTGAGGACATGTTCCAGTGGTTAGGTTATGTTTATCTTACCCGCCAGGACAATCCAGGGGGCGGACCAGGTACCTGCGGCGTTATGCAGCCGAAAAAACTGACATACTGGTTTACTTATGGATGGCCCGTCGGCAACCTGCCTACTAAGGAGTTAGAGGACCGTCAGATATGCCAGAACATGACGTGGGGCGTATCGATTCCATTCTATCTTCCGGAGCTGCCTCCGGGTCAGTATACAACTGAACTCGGTCAATTAACGCCGCTTGCCGTTCAATATTTGTATGCACACTTCACCTCTGACCTGCAAAGGTCTCCTGCTTGGCTCAAGTACCAGTCAGTTGACCCCATGAAACCCTTCTACAAGCCGGCAGAAGATGTCGCATCTCCCAGTGGTTATACGCCTAAGGAGAATCCCTACGGTCCTGGCGGATTTCCCGGAACATGGACAAGAGGCGAAGGCTATAAACCACCCAAGACTGAGACTGAAACTAAAAAAAGGTGATTATAACTACTAACAACCGGCTGGGCATAATTCAGATATTAGCAGGTCTCCATTATGTCCTGCGTTTCAAAAGAGGGGACCAGCTATATAAAGTCAAGAAGTTTTAGAGAGATTTGATTAAAACTTTAAATTGTTAACCACATGGCAAAAAAGTACAGGCGGCAGCGAAAGTTCATTATTATTTGAAAGATAAGATATACCGCTCACAAGAATTCACTACACACATGAAATTAAATGTCCTCAAGTAGCACTAATGGTGGATTTATGATTGATAGAACAATCTTCCACTATAAAATCTTATAGAAGCTCAGCGAAAAAAGATTCAAAAAGCTCATGGAGCGCGTCAAATACGAATGGGAGAATTTTGATGTGTGATTATAATTGGCAATACTATATCACAATACAAAGACGTAGGGGCTCAATATATTGAGCCCCTACAATATATATTGCAACCCTACATTTCGTTATTGATTTAAATGTTTTTCAAAAAAATAGGGAGGAATTATTATGTTTTCAATTCGTCGCATCAACACAGTTTTTTTCGTAAGTTTTTTATTCATTGGTGTATATCTTCCGGCGTGTTTTGGTCAGGTTACAACGCCTGAGGAGTATCTTGGATATAAGCCGGGGGCAGATTTTCATCTTGCCACGTATGAACAGGCGATGGGTTATTTTGACCTGCTTGCAAGTGAGACCGGCAGAATGCAGATGTTCGATATGGGTCCGACATCCGAAGGCAGGCGTATGAGGTATGCTGTAATTTCTTCCGAGGAAAATATGGCAAACCTTGACCGATACAGAGAGATTACACGCAGATTGAGCCTTGTCCGCGGTGTTTCTCAATCAGAGGCGGAACAACTCGCAGACGAAGGAAAAGCCGTAGTATGGATAAGCGGCGGACTACATGCTACGGAAGTAGCGCCCCCGATGCACCACTTTCAGCTTGCATACGACCTGGTAACCGGAGAAGACCGGCGAACCCGGCTTATCATGGAGAACGTAATCCTGCTTCTCGTGTTTGCGAATCCTGACGGAATGACGTTGGTAGCGGACTGGTACATGAAAAATCTCGGCACTGAATATGAGACAAGCTCACTGCCGGTATTATATCACAAATATGCCGGGCATGATAATAACCGGGACTCATTTATGGCAAATCTGCTTGAAACCCAGAATATTAACCGTGTAACAAAACAAGAATGGTTTCCTGAAATATTCTATGACCAGCATCAGTCGGCTCCTTTTCCCGCACGTATCTGGATTCCGCCGGGTCCGGAGCCGGTTAATCCAAATAAGCATCCCCTTATAGTACGAATGAAGAATCTCATCGGAGCTGCCATGGGTCATGCATTAGATGAAGCCGGTCAGCCCGGCGCCATTTCCCGCATATCCTTTGACGTATGGTATCCGGGCTATGTAGACGGTCCCAGCATTGAAGGTCACAATGTCCCCACAATACTTACAGAAACAGCGTTATATCGCTATGCAACACCCCATTATTATACCCTGAACGACTTCCCGGAGTCGCACCAAGACTTGACCATGGGAGTATTTTATCCAAGCCCGTGGCAGGGAGGCTGGTGGCGGCTCGGCGATGCGGTTGCCTATAATCTGACCGCCTCAAAATCGGTTCTCGAGATAGCGGTAAAGTATCGCCGCGAGTTTCTTTACAACAAATACAGGATAGGCACGGATGTTATCGAACGATTTAAAAATGAGCCGCCTTACGGGTGGATTATTTCAGCCGACCAGAACGATCCAAACACCACGGCGCTGATGTTCAACAGGCTTATGAATAACGGTTTAGAAGTTTATACCGCTGACGAGGATTTTATCCATGACGGCATTTCGTATCCTGCAGGTTCGTATATTATACCGACAAGCCAGCCTTTCGGATTGTTTGTCAAGAATCTTTTTGAAAAGCAGAACTATCCCGATTTACGAAAATATTCGCATCTCTGGCAGGGCTTGACAAGCCCGGTACAATGGGATGGACCACCTCTAAGACCGTATGACGGTGTAGGCTGGACGCTTCCCATGCAAATGGGGGTAGATTCTCGTGAAATGAGTGCGCCTCTGGAGGTAAGTACAACCTTGATTACCGAAGCAGTTTCCCCGGCAGGAACGATAACGGGAAGCGGCTTGCATTATGTCTTCTCCCATTCCGACAATAACAGCTTTACAGCTCTGAACCGTATTCTTGAAGCAGGCGGAAAGGTGAGCTGGGCGCTCGATGATTTCACAATTGGCGGAAAAAGGTACCCGAAAGGCGCATTTGTTGTAGAAGCCGGGAGCATCACATCAAATACACTCAGCGTTATTGCTTCTGAGACCCGAATACCTATGAGAGGCGGCACAGTCCGGGTGGGATCGAGACAATTACAAAAACCCCGGATTGCGCTCTACAAGTCGTGGGTTGCAAATATGGATGCAGGCTGGATTACCTTGATCTTTGAACAGTACGGCTTTCCCTACTATTTTTTGACGGACGCCGAAGTGAGAGCGGGAAATCTCCAAGAGCGTTTTGACGTTATTATCCTGCCTGACCAGGGCGCCAGTTCAATCATCAACGGTCATCGTAAAGGCACAATGCCCCCGAATTACGTCGGCGGGATCACACAGGATGGCGTGAATAACTTGAAGGCATTTGTTGAAGCCGGTGGAACGTTAGTCTGCAATAAAAGTTCAAGCGATATTGCTATAAACAGTTTCAGACTGCCGGTTAAAAATGCCCTACGCGGCGTTTCACGTAACGATTTCAACTGTCCCGGGTCGATTTTAAAAATGGATTATGATACCAGCCATCCTTTAGCATTCGGCATGCCGGAGGAGGGTATTGCATTTTTCTCGGGCGGGCGTGTGTTTGAAATCCTCCCGGATACTCTTAAAACAGGTGAAGAAGACAGCGGAAAGCAGCCTCCGAAAATTGTCGCAAGTTACCCTGATGAAACATTATTGTTAAGCGGCTGGATAATAGGAGAGGAAAAAATTCGTGGGAAGGCTGCAATTCTAGATGTCCCGTTCGGCGAAGGAAAGGTGGTGCTGTTCGGCTTTAATATCCATAACCGCGCGCAGGCTTATTTAACGTTTAAGCTTCTCTTTAATGCGATGTATTATTGATAGGTTAATAATGAAGCTTTATTCCATAAAATCCCCTTTGAGTTTTGTTAACATCACACATAATTATTATTGAGTATTGTTTTGGAGAGAATATCACATTTGGGTGGAGGGCAAAGTCTTACTAAAGCTAATTAATTGTTAAATAAAGAGATAATTTACTACTCGGGTCATAAAATAGTTTGCATTTTAAGTTCTCTGTTGGTGTTATCACCAACAGAAAAAAGTGTCTTCATTGTATAAGGTTTTATTTCACAGGGTGATCAATTCGTGACACCTTCGACTTTTCCAAAATGTAAACTATTTATTGCTCCCCGTAGTAAGTAATAAATTATAAAAAATGAGGGTATCACAAAACATTACTAAAAATATTAGAATCATTTTTTGCCTTCCACCCCCCTTTTAGGGGCTAAAAATATGGGGAAAATGGGTTTCTGTAACTTATTGTCACACAACAATTTACAAGTTTTTTGAAATCCTCAATTAACTAAACAACAGGAGGTACTTATGAAAGCGCAACTTTCATTTCTAAGAGGCATATCGATTATTTGCCTGTCATTTTTCATTTCGTTTATTAATTGCAGCACAGATATTGAATTTCAGACTTTGGAAATAGAGCCGTTAACCGACGTGCTGACGCTGGAATTGACCTTCGGGGCTGATGAGAACGTTTTGAATGAAAAATTTTTATTAGCTATCCCATACGGAATTGAAGTAAATTATCAAAATGATATATTGGTACTCGATGAAAATTGGGTGAAAGTATACAATAGTGCGGGCAAAGGGGAAACAACATTTGGAGGCCCAGGTCAAGGGCCGGGGGAGTTTAGCAGCAGGGTATTACGAATATGGATTAGCCCAAATGGGTATCTTACAATTTTCGGAGGTTCTACTGGTTTTACCGCACATTACTTTAGACCCGATTATACATTTATCAAACGGATAAATTACGGGCATAATCCACCATACGAAGAATTAATGAATTCATATAACTTTTATCCATCAAGACCTGAAATCGTTTTTAATATAGGTGAAGCAGAACGTGTCTATGCGATCGATTCAAGATATATAGATGATAGAATTACCACTGACAGGCGAAAAATATTTCTTTTTTACGAAACGGCTGATACACTCATCACCCTTGCGAATTATATGCAGTCAAAAATTGTCCCGGGAAGTGTGGCACAGTTTGAATTTCTTGGTGACTTAAAAGTTGACCTGTTACCTGATAATCGTATTGTATATTTGCATACTTTTCACGATAGTAAAATCAGTGAAACTGAAGCATACTACACAATAACGATTATATCTCTTAATAATATGAAAAAATCCTTTATAACGCATCGTTATATACCTGTAGAAATTGAATGGGAACCATATCAGTATACTGATGAAGAAAAAGAAAAATACCCGGTAGATTATAAACGCTATAAGGAAGAAATAAAAAGAAACTATGAATACTTCGCTGAGAGAAAGTTTCGAGCTTCATTACAAAGCATACTAACTGATAACAAATATATTTTTGCGTTCACCTATCATAAAAACGATAAAAACGAAACGCTCGCAGATATATTTGACGGAGATGCTGGCGAATATATTAACTCAGCTTATTTCCCTATTGTTCCCAGGGTTATTAAGAATAGCGATGCCTATATGATAGCGAAAAATGAGGAAGGTTTTTACGTAATCGAAAAATACAAAATCAATCCGGCGGTGTACGGGAAGTAGAAATATGATGCACAGACAGTCCCGCTTAGCGGGATATGCTACTAATTTAACTCGTTTAATAATAAATCTAAACATGAGGATGAAATGAAGATTAAAACTGCATTATTCGTTTTTATCACTACAATTGCATTTGTATTTAATTGCGGTAAAAGTGATAAAACCTACACAATCGAAATCAAAGACGGTGTGAATTATGTACACAACCACGCACCGCTTTGGGGTGATACGCTGAAAGTCGCACTGGAATATGTGCAGAAGATTGGTGAGTTTGATGCAGCAGATGAGAATTATTTATTTCATTATCCCTCAGATGTTGAGCGTGATTCGGATGGGAATATCTATATCGTCGATCAAGGGAATTATCGTATCCAAAAATTTGACGCGACCGGTAAGTATATTATGACTATCGGTAAACGGGGACAGGGACCGGGTGAATTCGGAAACCCGTTTAAGATGAGAATAGGTCCTGGTGAAAACCTTTATGTGTCTGACGGGACTTTTATAAGAATTTTTTCGAAGGATGGAAATTACATAAAATCAATTAACTTCCCGAGACATCAAACTACGTTTGCGATAAACCGGAAAGGTGAATTTGTCATGCCCCATGGGTTAATAATGGAGCATTTAGGCGATAAAGTAAAAGAATCAGTAATGGTTGTAAGGGATTCTTCAGGCTCTGTCTTATATGAATTCGGAGAGGCAAAAAAGTTTGAAACATTTCAATTTGCTCAGTTTGGGAATTCAGTTTATTTTGGTCTTGATTCAGAGGATAATATTTGTCTGTCATTCTCGTATCAAAACCGGATCGAGAAATATTCACCGGAAGGGAGGTTACTGTTTAAAGCAGACCGCCCCATTAACTTCGAGATAAAGTATGAAATGGGAATTAGGAAGTTTGAATCCGATGGAATAACAAGGGAAATGGAGTGGCCGATATTTACGTGGGTTTCTGCTGACCTGAATATAGATCACAAAGGACGCATATGGATTCGTACATACAAGAGAGAGTTGGGTCCGGATGAAGAGATTCGAAAGGCTGAAGACATGGATATTGAGTTATATGACCAGGATGGGATCATGCTCGGTAAACTAAAGCACCCGGAACACAGCGGCAGAATGAAAATTATTGGTAACCGTGTCTATATAATGAATTCTGAAGAAGAATGTGTTTATGAATACAAAATAGTAGAGAAGTAGAAATAATATCAATTTATTACTCTGAGCGCTTGTATTTTTATCTCTGCGGTCTTTGTCCCGAAACTTCGGGATAAGTTATTCTGATATATTAAATTTTAAAAATATTTGTATTCTAAAACATTATATCCTAATCACCCTCCTGCACGTCCAGCACGGCTTTGTTTTGCTTTTCGCTTTTTTTGTTTTGGGCGGTTCTTTTTTTGTTGAAGGTAACAAATTACTTTATTAACTTGAATCATTGATGCCTGATTAAATTCCGAGAATGTCATTCCTGCGAAAGCAGGAATCCATGTTGTGACACTGTAGAGCATTTTACAGAAGCAGGAATATACGTTTTATGGTATCTTTTGAATCTTATCTGTATTTACTATATCGAAAATTGCAAAAATAGCTGGATTCCCCCGAGGGCTCGGGGGAATGACATCTGTTGCAAAAATATCTGGATTCCCCTGAGTATTCGGGAGAATGACATTTGTTGAAATTATTTCCTATAAATCCTACTGTTTGGTGTTTTGCTCGATATAGGTTAAAAAATTTTTAACTGATATAAAGTAAATTCTATGAATTAGTTACAGTAGAAAAGTTATTTCTAAACTGGGCGTAAAGATTTAGTCATCTGATTTTGCTATTTGAATAATTTAATTTATACCTGTTTGTGACAGTAGAGCCGTTATCATATGCGTTCTCCCAAGTACTCAGGGGAACGATACCCTCTCCCTTGAAGGGAGAGGGTTAGGGTGAGGGTGAAGAATTAAACGAGTTCAAATAACTAAATCTATACAACTGGGCAATAATTAACTTGATTAAAATATACGTTACATAAAAAAGCTTATATACTGTTTATTAATAAGTTACATTGAAATGATTGTTTTAGGTATTGAGACTTCATGTGATGAGACAGCCGCCGCTCTTTATGACGGAAAACGTCTGCTGGCAAATGTTATCAATACTCAGGAGATCCATAAACAGTATGGCGGTGTTGTCCCTGAACTTGCTTCAAGGGAGCATTTGAGCCTCATTGTTCCTGTGGTTGAGGAGGCTTTTAACAGGGCGGGGCTCGGCTGGAGTCATGTTGATGGCATTGCGGTAACGCGCATGCCCGGTCTGGTCGGGTCTCTGTTAATAGGAATATCATTCGCTAAGGCTGCTGCGTTTGCCCGGGATATTCCCATAATCGGTGTAAATCACATCGAGGGGCATCTGTGGGCGCCGGTGTTTGAATATCCTGAGCTTAAATCCCCGTTTATCGGATTAATCGTTTCAGGCGGGCATACACAGCTCTGGTTAGTTCACGATTTTGGTGAATATACACTCGTCGGTCAAACATTCGACGATGCTGTAGGCGAGGCGTTCGACAAAGCCGCAAAGATGCTTGGTCTGGGATATCCGGGCGGTCCGGCTATTGACAAATTAAGCCGCCGAGGAAATCCGGAGTACCATCATTTTCCCCGTCCCGCATTGAAAAACTATAATTACAACTTCAGTTTTAGCGGGTTAAAGACAGCAGTGCTATATTTTTTAAATAGCTTGCACCCGGATGAAATAGAATCTCACAAAGCTGATATAGCGGCGAGTTTTCAAAAAGCAGCAGTCGATACGTTAGTAGAAAAGACTTTTCGTGCTGCGCATGAACTAAAAGTCCCGCGGGTCGTTATGGGCGGCGGCGTCGCCTCAAATAGTGCATTAAAAAATATGATGACTATATGTGCTGAAAGCAGAGGAATCGAGCTCTATATTCCTTCTTCCCAATTCTGTACCGACAACGCGGCTATGATTGCATATATCGGGTACCGGCGGTTAATACGTTCCGAATCCGATGGATTAACTTTTTCTGCTGAACCCTCCTTTCACAAAATGCCGCCAAGTGACCGCTATGTGGGTGGATTTCCAGAAGTCCATACGGGATATTAGAGCATGCTGGCGTATGAAACTTTTTTGCTGCGTCTTTGCATCTCTCCGATTAACTCCCGGAGGGAACAGATTCAGGTTATTTATATTAATGGGAGAAAAGCATTTAATATGGATTATTCATAAATTTTTGGTTCATCCGCACTTTTTTTGTACAAAAAAATCAAGTAATACCATGTGTCATTTCGAGTCCCGAGCACTCGGGAAGAAATCTCATAGTTATGAGCTCTTCTCTACAATATTGGAAAGATCATTGGAATAATTGGACACTTTATTCAGTAATGAGAGAATTAAGTGTGAAAAAATAAAAAACGAGATTTCTCGTCCCGCTTAGCGGGATCGAAATGACAATTTAATCATCATCTGTCATTGCGAGGAGTCCCGAGTACTTGGGACGACGTGGCAATCTCGGAATAGAAATTATGCACTAACTCCACATATACTAAAAAAGGCAATTTTTACAAAAGTTTTGTTATTAATATAATTGATGCTGCTACAGACCTGTCATTCTGTCCCGCTTAGCGGGATCAGAATCTTTATTAAGATGCCCCGAGTACTCGGGGCACGACAGAAAAGGATTTATGGATAAATTAGATTAAATATCAAATTAATAATCAAAAATTACGGGAGAAATTTCTCAAATGCAAATAGGCATTATAGGATTGCAAAATGCGGGGAAATCGACGCTGTTTGATATTCTTACCGGTCATATTTCTGCCGCTTATGAGCGACCCGGCGAAAGCAGACACGGTGTAATGGTTATCGAGGATGAGCGGCTTAACTTTTTGCAAAGATGTTTTGAAACAAAAGATCAGGTTCACCCGTCATTTGAACTGCTCGATTTTCCGCCTTTTGGTGTAATAAAAAGTTCTGCAGAAACCGGTTCGACCCCTGTACTCGAGGAAGTAAAAAATTGTGACGTACTTATTCAGGTAGTACGTCAGTTTACCAACCCGGCTGTTCCTTATGCACAGGGAGGGGTTGACCCCTTCGGTGAAAAAAGCGTACTTGATGCTGAGCTGCTCCTTGTGGACCTCGCAATTGTTGAAAACCGAATCGAGCGTATCGAAAAAATGAAACATAAAGTGCGTGATTTTTATCAACAGGGAGAGCCCGAACTGCTCCAGCAGTGCAGGGAAACGCTTGAGAATGAAGAACCGCTGAGCATACTCGATTTAGACCCGGTAAACGAGAAGCTACTGAGGGGATTCCAGTTTCTTACGATAAAACCCAGAATTACTATAATTAATATCAATGAGCGTGAAATCCCGAGCCGCGGTCAATGGGTCGCTCGATTTGAAGATAAGTTCCCTGCACAAATGCAGACCTTCGATGCGATAAGCTGCCAGGAAGAAAGAGAACTTCTTGATTTGGAAGAAGATGAACGTGATGAATTCAGGAAAGAACTCGGCATTGAAACCCATGCTTTAAAGCTGGTAACTGAATTACTGATGAAAACGGCAAATCTCATTCAATTCTTGACAGCGGCGAAGGCAGCGGCACAGAGCTGGATTATACCGGCGGGCACGTCTGCACAAAGAGCGGCGGGCGCCATTCATACCGATATGGAGCGGGGATTCATACGCGCTGAAGTTGTTTCATATGACGAACTTGTGCGCTACGGGAATGTTGCCAAATGCAGAGAGAAGGGTTGTTTCAGGCTGGAAGGGAAAGAATATATCGTTAAGGAAGGCGATGTTATTCATTTCAGGTTTAATGTGTAGCAGCGGTAGCCCCGGTGTAATATATTTTATTGTTTCAATAGCGCTTTTCCGGTATAAAAAAAGGGAAGGCTTTACCTTCCCTTTGAGTTTAATGAGTGTGTAGGTGATCCCGCTTAGCGGGACCAACACACAGCTTGATTGCGATTTAATTTTTTACCAACTTTTCCGCTTCCGGAAAGTGCTTGAGTGATTCCCATAAAACATTATCGTCTATTACATATGCCTGCCATCTTTGATTATCACCCCATAAAAATTCAGCAATGTACATACGTATATGCGTTTCTATAAATGATATTGAGTCTTCTTCATCTAACATTTGTTCGATAAATTTAAAGTCGTTATCTTTCAGAAATTTTATATAATTATCTAATTCAGAGCCTTCAAGTTTATATTCTTGAATTAAATCGTCAACATTTTTCCATCTCTCAGGATATTTTACTGCGAGTTCCTGCGCATACCGGAAGAAAGGATCATCGGCAAGGTTATTGTCAATCAATTCACTGACAAAACGAGTACCGAAATAAGCCACAAAAGTAGATTCTATTTCTATATCGGGAGTAATACCACCCCCGCCGTACACTGTTCTGCCCATCGGTGTCGTATAAGTGGGACGGTCTTCACTCTGCTGCCGTAAAATATTCAACGAATCGCTCCGGGCATCGATGCGGTACTGCAATCGGGACTTATTTTCATATTCTTTTTGGATCAGCCGTCCTAACGGAGTATACCAGCGACCGATGGTCAAAAGAAGAGCTGAATGATCGTCAAATAAAATCTGGGATTGTACCAATCCTTTGCCATAAGAGGTTTTACCGATGATTAAAGCACGGTCCCAATCCTGCAGTGCACCGGAAACAATCTCAGAAGCGCTGGCGGAAGATTCGTCTATTAAAACAATCATAGGATAATTCACGTCAAGAGGACTGTTAGTTGAATTGTGTTCTGAATTTGTCTCTGGCGCCCTGCCTTTTGTTTGTACAATCAGTTTTTTCCCCCTGAGAAACTTGTCGGTAACTTCGATAGCCTGGGGTAAAAGTCCACCGGTATTACCGCGTAAATCTAAAACCAGTTTCTGCATTCCCTGACCTTCTAACCGCTGAAGCGCGCGTGCTAATTCATCACCGGTAGTCCTTGAAAATGTATCAATCCTTAAATAACCGGTAACATCATCCAGCATGTAATAATATCTTATAGATTCTACAAATGCCTGACCGCGTGTAATTGTTACATCAATCGGTCTGTCCACTCCGGATCTATCGATTGTTACATTGACTTTTGTTCCGGCTGGTCCCTTGAGTAAAAGCTGCACTTCATTCGTTGTTATACCTATTGCGCTTTCACCCTCGATTTTTACAATATAGTCGCCTAACTTTAGACCTGCGCGTTCTGAAGGTCCACCGGATAAAACACGCATGACCGTGATTTTGTCTTGAATCATGCGAAAAGATATTCCAATGCCCTGGTATCCTAAAAATTGGTCTGACATTCTGTCGTACTCTCTTGGGGGGATAAGGTTACTGTGCGGATCGAGTTCCTCCATCATCGCATTAATCGCCTTATCCACCAGCATATCCGGATCAATCTCATCAACATATCTTTCCGTTATATTCACAAGAATTTCTGTAAATATCTTCGTTTTTTGAAAGATATCGGCTCGACTCTCTATTGCCTCGATAACGCGAAAGCTGAAAAAGAATAAAGAAACGAGGAAAATAGCTAAGACCCCGATTAAAAAGTACCGGCGATTATTCATACATTTACTCCTTGCATATTCAGTTTGATATTTTTATAATTTCGTTATAAAGATTCTTTCCCGGAAACATACAACAAGCAATCCGGATGCCCGGGTAAGAAATTTGCCGTGCCGTTTACCTATTAACAAACTAAAATTTTGGAATTTAGTTCCACTTTGATTAAAATTTGAAGGATTTATTAAATGATTTGCAAATTATGCCCGAAAAAAATAAAGGTAAACAAGTTGATTTTGTTTTGTTTCTTGGCTATATTATAATAATTTATTAAATACAAGTATAAACAATATTTTTTATAAAGTCAAACAAATTATAATATCACAAATTTTTTTGCTGATTGATCATATTTATGGAGATTTACAAATAACCGGCGGGAGATTTGTAGCCTGAATAATTTAAAAAATAGTATTATTTATCTGCTACATATTGTTATTTTTGTTGTATTAATCACCCCCAAACCCCAAAAGAAGGGGCAAGCTGAGTTTGGGGGTGCCACCCCTGCTGTCTTCCTGTCCCGAAGTTTCGGGAAGGGTATAATATTAGAAGGAAAATTTATAAATTATTCAGGACAGAAAATTTTTCCACAAAAATCTTTAATTTAGCGAATTTTATAACAATTTTTTATGTATTACATTTTTCGTACAATAAAAAGCACACTATTACTTAGTTTCGTGCTTTTAAACGCTGCTAACACCCCCAAACGAGTTTGTGGGTGCCACCCAGTATTTATACTATTACTTAGTTTCGTGCTTTTAACTGCTTCTCCGCATGTTCTTCATGCACAGATTCTGTTAAAACCGGCTCAGTCGCAGCAATTTATTCGCCTTTGCGGCACACCGTTACTGACTCCCGAATTCATTGAACAAGCACGAATGAATACGCTGGCTCGTTATCCGGAAATTATGAAAAAAGGACTTGATATCCCGGAGTGGGAGAGGATTGGATTAGAACCGGTAGTTGGAGATTCTACAGAGTTCTGGGCATTAAACATTAAGAATAGTGAATTTTATAAAATCCAGGCAGAATTGAGAGCGGTTGGAAATTATGTAAAGGTCTGGGTTGAGATAAGCGATCTTAACGCCGGACTGGTTACGGATAATTACGTTGCCGAATTACTGAATGCATTTGAAGAAAGTACTCCTTTCGGATCAATAGACCCAAACAAGGGAATTATTGAAATTGAACATGAGGTATTTGGTTTAGAACCGGACTTCGACAATGACGGCAAAACAGATATTCTGTTATTAGATATTCAGGATTATTTCGACGGTCAAACTAATTTGAGTTACGTTTCCGGTTTTTTCAATGAGAGAGACCAATCGTACCAATCTAACAGTAATAAGCGGGACATGTTATACCTGGATACTTACCCGACTATTGCACAGAATATGTTATTAACTACTGCCGCTCATGAATACCAGCATCTTATACATTACAATTATGACTGGGATGAAATCAATCTTATAAATGAAGGCGCCTCGCAGCTTGCTCAATTCATAACAGGTCATAAATGGGATGACCCCACCGATTTTTTTACCAATACAGACTTAGGTCTCCTGAGTTGGGGGGGAGTAAACGATCCTAATGTATTTGCCCATTATGCTAAAGTGCAGATGTGGATGACATACCTCTGGGACCAATTCGGACAGAATTATGTCCGGACTCTTGTTCAGGACGGTGCACATGGTATTGTCTCTCTGTCCAATACTATTACCGCATTGGGTGCAGGTCTTTCGTTTAATGATGTTTTACGTAACTGGTTTGTAGCAAATTATCTGAATGATACCGGTATCGACCCGGCATTTGGATACACAACTATCCAGGCTCTCTCGGTAAAAGCACAGCTGCTTTTAACGGAGAATAACTATCCTGCCGCTATAAATAATGAGGAACTTAACGGTTATGCCGCAGAATATATACGTTTCACGAATGGTTATAATTTGTCCGGTTCATTTGCCAGCAGCATTGCTACTGTTCGTGCAATGAATTTGTCTGAAAGTTCGACCCAATTAATTGATGTACCTGTGGGAACAATCTATGTGGATGATAAATTTGGTATCGATCATAGAGTAATAGTTTTTATCTGCATGAATGAAACCGAAACGCAGACGGTATATTCATATGAATTTGATGCGTTTCAGCCGTATTTTGTCCGTGAAGTGTACTATGATGATGGGACTCCGGATATTATAAAGGGTCAGCAAAACGGTGTATGGTGGGGAACAGAGAAGCCCGGATTTGGATGGGCTGTTAAATTTTCGCCCTTAAATGAAAATAGTTTTTTATTAGGAGCAAAAGTATATGTGAAGTATATCGCAGAAGCAATGGGCGATCCTAACTTTTTGTTTAGCGTTTACGATAATTCCGGAGAAGGTGGAAAACCGGGCGATGAATTAATACCTCAACAGCCAGTTAATCTGCATCATTCGGAGAATTATTATTGGTGGGAAATCGACTTATCTGATTTTGAAAACGTGCTTTCAGAATATCATGGCGATTATTACCTCTCCTTCGAACACTTGCAGGTTGGTTCTACAGGTGGAATCTATATTGGTGTAGATAATTCCCAGCCGGATGTTAATCATTCGTGGGGGCTCATCGGACCTGCCGGGTTAGGAAGTAAACTACCCGGATGGCATCAAATGTCAAATTTTACGCTTGGTGAAGAACAAGTCAGTCTTGCTCCTTTTGATCTAATGATCAGGGCAGTAGTAAGCTACGTAGAACCTGAACCTCCGGTATTTTCCGCCGGGTACTTGCAGCATCCGGTATTTACTGAAAACTTTGATATTTATGTAATTGGCGAAAAAGAACTGAATCCAAACCGCCTTACGGGAACGATTACAATTGGAAATGATGTAAAAACGCTTAATTTTATTTCTTCGGGTAATACGGAAAAGATCGTGGTTGATAATAATGTTTCACTTGATACCAGTGGTGTTGCCACGTTGTATATAAGCGGCATGAATAAATATGGTGTAATTGAAAAGGATACTACCATTGAGTTTACTGTTCAGGTTATTAACGCACAAACTAAGGGTAAAATTTCTACGCCATCGGGTACAAGGTCACTTATAATTCCTGCAGAATCTGTAAGGGAGAGAATTGCATTTTCTGCAATCGATGGATTTGGGTTATCGTTGTTATCCAATGAGCCGGTTAATTCAATACCGATTGAAGAAGCCGCTACATTTGGTCCGGCGGGTCTTAGCCCCGAGTACTCGGGGTTTGAGTTGAGCTTTCACTACCAAACTGAATCGCTTGGATCACCCCGAGTACTCGGGGCTAAAAACCTCTATATTGCAAGACTGCAGGACGGTGTATGGTTTAAGCTTAATTCATTGGTTGATGAACAAAGAAATACTGTTACGGCATTCACCGACCGCTTAGGCACATTTCAACTGCGCTGGAGTGAAAAACCTCCTGTACAGTCACCTGAGCGATACACGCTTGAAAGCAATTATCCGAATCCATTCAATCAACGGACAGTAATAAAGTTTGCGATTAAAAATGATGGATTCGTGACATTAAAGATTTATAATTTGCTCGGCAGAGAAGTACGAACATTAAAATCCGAATATTTGCCCGCAGGGTATTACAATGTTGTATGGGATGGAACTAACGCTCATGGTGCAGCAGTTGCAAGCGGTATTTACTTTTATCGTTTACAATCCGGTTCTTATATCAATGCAAAAAAAATGGTACTAATACGATAATATCATATGAAAATCAACGGCAGATTATATTTTATAAGCATTTTTTCATGTATTATTTTAGCGGCGTTATTTCTTCACTGCTGGAAGAAAAAAGGACCGACAGCGCCGGACGTGGATGTGTCGGAACTTGTAGCAAGTGGATGGGAATTTTTTGAGCAGACACCGCCGGATTATGTCAGTGCATTAGAACAATTTTCTCTGGCTGTGTCGTTAAATCCTAACAGTGTCGAGGCATATATCGGTAGAGGCTGGACTTATGCGAGGCAGGCTTTCGGAGCGGATGATGACAAATATTCCTTAGCGGCTGATGATTTTACCAATGCGGTCACTCGAAATAATGAAAAAATTGATGCGTGGGCAGGTTTGGCGCTTGTGCAGCTCGTTTTGAATAATTATAATGAAGCAATAACGAGCGCCGATGCAGTGCTTAACATAAACGTTAATTACGTGTTCAGTCATGACGCCGAAATTACTGCCGCTGACCTGAAATTAGTAAAAGCTCATGCGTATTTCTTTTTGGGAGATTATGAAGAAGTGGTTTCATTATTGAATAATCTTCAACCTGGTGTACAGCATCCCGTAGATCAACCTGATGTCCTCCTAATTCAATTACAAAATTTATGGGGATCGATTTAACGGAATAATGTTTAATGCAAAGTGCAAAATGAAAAATGAAAAATGAAAATTTCTCCCGCAAACCCGCAAAGAACGCAAAGAAAAAATAAATAACTGTTTTTATCCTGGATAATTCATCCCCCGAGTACTCGGGGGAGGAATTATTGCCTTTTTCCCCGAGTACTCGGGGCATGAGAGAAATTGTGATTTAATTACAAAGGCAAAATATCAAATCCCCCTTAGTCCCCCTTTGAAAAAGGGGGATACTTTAGTTTCCCGGGTACTCTGGGTGGCTTCGCCAAAGGAGTGGCTTTCATCGTTATTCCCCCTTTGAAAAAGGGGGAGACTTTAGTTCCCTCTCCCTATATGGGAGAGGGATAGGGTGAGGGTGACAAATTAATCCCGAGTACTCGGGACTTTGAAATGGAATTTTATGAATAATCCATTTTAGGTAATCAGACGTAAAAATAAACGTATGCTAAAAACTGATAACTGATAACCAGTAACTGATAAATTCTTTGCGCCTTTGCGAGAGATAATTATAAAAATTTTTAATTTTCTCCATATTTAATACGTTCTATGAAAAACTTATTAAAACCGAATCTACCGTTGATTCTGGCTTCGGATTCGCCGCGGCGCAGGGAAATTCTTGAAAATTTAGGGTTTACTTTTGAGATTTACTGCCGAAAATATAAAGTAGAGCCTTTAGAATTAAAACATCCGGGAGATTTTGTTGTTGAACTTGCCAAGAAAAAAGCAAAAGAACCTGTCCAACAGTTTGATAAATCGATAGTACTAACTGCGGATACCATTGTATGTATTGATGGTATCATCCTGGGGAAACCGAAAGATGATTCGGATGCATATAGAATGATTAAGCAGCTACAGGGTGCAACACATCAGGTTTATACCGGCATTAATCTTTCAGTATGCCCTAACGGTATCAGCCGCTCCGCATATGCGGTAACGGACGTATCTTTTGCGTCTATGTCGGATAAAGAAATAGAATGGTACATTGACACCGGCGAATATCATGACAAAGCCGGGGCTTACGCAATTCAGGGTAAAGCATCCTTGTTTATTTCAGGAATACGCGGCTGTTTTTACAATGTTGTTGGTTTGCCGGTACATGCGTTTTATAAATTACTGCATGAAATAACAACTTCTCCGCCTGAGGCGGATCAGCCTCTGGCTGAAATTACAAAAGTGTAATGACTAATGGGTAATTCAGATAAAGATTCAAAAAGTTTTGGCGCTGAGCTTAAAAAGGCGCGCATTGAAAAGGGTCTCAGTTTAGATAATATTTCTCAGAAAACCAAAATAAATAAAAAATATTTAGAAGCAATCGAAGATGACCAATTTGATTTCTTGCATGAGCCTTATGTGCTTGTATTTATAAAGGCATATGCAAAAGCGCTTGGTTTGGATGAGGAAGAATTTAAAGAAAAGTACAATCAACAAATCAGAACAGGGCTTGACACAGCACAAAAGGAAGCTCGGCACACCCAGAGTGTTCGGGAAGCACACATTGAGCAATCTAATATTACGCCCTCAGAATATTTAACCAGAATTGGAAAATTATTTAAACATTATCGAAAACCGATTGTTATTATCATAGCACTGGGATTATTAATAATAGTGATTTTGTCACTACAGGAATTATTTACATACACGGAAGAAGAAATAATTTTTCCCCCGGAAACCCTGAAGGAGAATCAAAAACCCCCTGCAGTAATTGATACAGTGCAACAAAAACTATTGGAACTGCGTCTATCTACAAGAGACACTTTATGGATTCGGGTAATAATCGATGAAAGCGATACCAGTGAAATATTGTTTTCTCCGGGTGAGTCCCGTTGGTGGGAAGCGGAAAATAAAGTCGAAATAAGAGCAGGAAAGTCAACAGGATTTGATCTCTTTTTTAATGAAGAACCGGTACAAGACCTCATATTTAATGGGAAACCATTACGGGACGTTTTTATTGAAAATGTCATAATTGGAAAACTTGTTTTAACCAAGGATGGCGTTGTGGAACTACGAACACCTCCCCGGTAAGAATCGCAATTCTCTTAAGCTCTGTACTCGGGGCAAACGGGAGAGGTTGTCTATTATCAATATCTGTCATTATTTTTATTTATCCTGATTAATTAGTAATAGGATTCACGAAACTAATTTTTCGATTAAGCATAAACTATTGTAGAGACGCATGGCATGCGTCTCAAATATTGCGATTTCTTCTCATTATTATTTATGGAACATGTTCTCGAGAGACGCATGCCATGCGTCTCTACGGAAGTATTTAACACAGGGATTTACAAAACTATTTTCTCAAAAAACTGCAAAACCACCCCTAAAGTAGGGGGTTTTATATCAAAATTGGCAAAAATCGCACTTGCAACTTATATAAAAATAAAGACTTATCCCGTCGAGCGGGACAGTTGATTTTTGCCATCCCTGTATCCCGCTTAGCGGGACAGACAAAAATTTGTTAGTAGAACAGACATTCCTGTCTGTTCATATTTTTTTATTTATTAAAAATATAACAATTAATGTATAATCTGAATAATCTATGAAATACACTTTTTCGAAGATAAGTTCTTGATCCCGCTTAGCGGGATTAAAAATACTGCATTAGTCTTCAAAAAACAAATTTTTGCATTTATTGTCATTCCCACGAAAGTGGGAATCCATTTGATAGCACAATATAAGTTACTACTCGGGTCATAAAATTGTTTGCATTTTAAGTTCTCTGTCCCGAGTACTCGGGACAGAGAAAAGTGTCTACGCTGTCTCCCGAGCACTCGGGATTCACCTTCGACTTCTCCAAAATGTAAACTATTTATTGCTCTCAGTAGTAATATTATTAAACTAAAAAATATTCTTGAATGTAATAGATATACATTGGGATTCCAAAAGACTTATGGATTCCCCCGAGTACTCGGGGGAATGACATTGATGTAAGCGGGAATGACATTGATGCAAACGGGAATGACTTCATAAATTGAACCTTTTACTTATAAGCATGGGTTTTGTTATAGCCAATCATTAATTCATTCAGAAACTGAATTTATGAATAAACAAGGATAAATATTCCGGTTAATAGCAGAAAATTAAAATCATTGGGAACACTTTTATGAAAAACTACGTATGTAATAGCAGAAAAGTTGAAAATTATGCTGATCTAAGAGGGTACATTATGCTTCGTTTCTTAGCAATATCCGTAATAATTCTCATCGGCGGCGTGTTAGTTCAATGCAGCCAGGAAGGCTCTACCGGTAGAGTTGTCTTGACAGTGCCGGTTACAATAGAGGAAGTCACTCGCGGCAATATCGCTTCTTATATATCCCAAACTGGCACGATTATACCTATGGCTGAAATGCCTATTGTTGCTGCAGCCGGTGGTGAGATTCATTTTCAAGTAATCAACGATAGATTTTTAAATGTAGGAGACCATGTTGAAAAAGATCAATTGATAGCAACGTTAACCAACGAAGAATATGAGTTGAGTATTGGATTAGAATCAAAAAAGATGGCATTAGACCATGCAAAACGCGATCTTGAGCAAAAAGAGGAATTTTTAAAATTAGGAGGCGCTACTCAGCGGGAAGTCGACAATGCCAAACGAAGTCTGCTGAATGCTGAAAATACCTATAAGTCCGCACTCCTGAATCTTGATAAACTGAATATTAAGTCTCCTATGTCGGGTATTCTTACTGAACTCACTTCATTTGTAGAAGGGCAAAAAATATCTAACGGAACTCAAATTGGAAAAGTTGAGCGCTATGACCGCGTAAAATGCCTGATTAATATAACTTCAAATGACATTGAAAGAGTATGGAAAGGTCAGGATGTACTGGTAACAAATATAACCACTGATAAAGGAGTGTATGCCGGCAGCGTTACGAAAGTTAGTCCAACCCTTGATCCGGCTACTCGCACGTCTCAGGTGGAAATAGAAATCGACAATCCCGGACTTCGCCTCAGATCCGGTTTATATGTGAAAGTAGAAATTGTAGTTGAAAAGCGCCGGAATGTCATCAAAATTCCAAAGCATGTTATTATAACCCGAAGCAATCGGGATGTTGTTTTTGTTGTTGAAAACGAGGTTGCAAAAAGTAAAGAAGTTCTCATCGGGCTTCAGGACTCGGAATATGCTGAAATTATTGATGGCTTGAATGAAGGTGACCGGCTCGTTATAAGAGGTTTTGAAACCTTAAAAAATAATACAAAAGTACGGATATCGAGATGAATATACCTCGCTTTGCAGTAAAATTCCCTATTACCGTAACCATGATCTTTTTAGTGATAGTCCTTTTAGGGTATATTTCGCTTCGTGAACTGGGTACGGACTTGCTGCCGGACGTTGCCAGCCCCAAAATAGTTATCAGAATAGAAGCAGGTGAGGTCCCGCCGGAAGAAATGGAGGAAAAGTACACCCGGAGGGTAGAATCCTTCGTGAGTACACTCAGTAAAGTCAAAAGAGTATCATCTTCTTCCATGATAGGAGTATCTATGATTACGGTGGAGTTCATGTGGGATACCGATATGGACTTTGCCCTTCTGGATGTACAAAAGGCTGTTGCGGGCTTTGCTGGTGACAGGGAAATCAGGAACATTTCTATCGATAGATACGACCCACGGGCAGCGCCGATTATGACTGTTTGTATTTCTCCTAAAGACGATAGAGACCTGGATGAGGTACGTAATGATGTTGAAAAGGTTGTAAAAGTTCGTTTTGAGAGGCTTGAAGGGGTTGCTGCCGCTCTTCTATCAGGGGGAAAAGAGAAAGAAGTCCTGATTCGGTTGCTTCCTCACCATCTGGAGGCATTTAACCTGCGTCCGTCGGACATAAGCAGCAGAATACAATCGTCTAATATAAACCAGTCGGGCGGTTCAATTGAAGATAATGAAAAAGTCTATATTGTTAAAGGTATCGGTGAATTCCAGGATATTGAAAATATACGTAATTTAGCGGTAGGTTATCGAAATTTATCTGCAGGTTCAAATATCGATCAAACAAGAGCAAATCAAAGGCAGGCGCAGGATAGAGTACCCATTCTTTTATCTGACGTTGCCGAGGTCGAGTTTATCGACAAGGATTATAATTCCATTGTCAGATATAACGGTAAAGAAGGCGTTAGCATAGCTATCTATAAAGAGGCGCAAAGTAATACCGTAACGACTTCCAAGCGTATACGTGAAGCATTGGAGGATTTGCGGGGGGATTTACCCGGGTTGGAAATCGATGTAGCCAGGGACCAGGCTGACTTCATTTCAAGTGCTATCAGTGAGGTTGAAATCGCTGCTTTAACCGGAATATTTCTGGCTGTTATCGTATTGTCACTGTTTCTGCGCAGTTTTTGGTCTACCGTAATTGTGGCAATTTCCATCCCAATATCAGTCTTTGCAACGTTTAGTTTAATGTATTTTAGTAACCTGACGTTAAATATAATGACGCTCGGCGGATTGGCGTTAGGTGCGGGAATGCTGGTAGATAACTCCATCGTTGTGATGGAGAATATTTTCAGGCATCGAACTCTTGGGAAGAATATGAAAGAGGCGGCAGTTTTTGGTACGAGTGAGGTAGGGGTTGCGATTCTTGCCGCAACAGTAACAACAATTATTGTATTTTTGCCGATAATGTATGTAAAAGGAATTGGAGCGGAATTATTTAAAGAGCAGGCGTTTACTGTTGTTTTTTCACTTCTGTCGTCCCTGCTTGTGGCATTCCTGCTGATTCCTACTGCTGCATCACGTTTACTAAAAGCAAAACCTCCCGTAGAACCAAAAAAAATCCGCAGCGAGTTCTATTACCGCCTGTTAAAAAGTGCATTGCACCGTAAATGGCTTGTGATATTAATCGCTGTAAGTCTTGCGGCAATTGCATATTTGCTCGTGGATAAAGTTGGAACGGAGTTTATACCCCGCTCTGACCAGAGACATTTCGCTATTACGCTCCGTTTGCCTGAGGGCACTCGAATAGAAACAACATCAAATGTTTCCAGATTGATTGAGGATCTGATCCAGGAGAATTCTAATGGGTATGTTGCTTCAGTGTATTCTGAAATCGGTCTTCAAACTTCGGAAGGCTATTATACCGAAGCGGAAAGGGGCATTAACACTGCTAATATTTATGTGAAGATGCAGAATCGGGATAATACGTATCTTCCTACTTTACAATTTATGCAGGCTCTCCAGCCCGCTGTTGAACAGCTGCCGGAGGTAAAGTCAGGGTTTGCACTACAGGAATCCGGGATTGAACAGTCTTTGGGGGGGCTGATGGGGGGCGTTGTCGTGATGGTAAAAGGACCGGAACTCGACCAGCTTGAAGTCATTGCAGATGAAGCCAAAATGCGTATGACCGGTGTGGAAGGGCTGTATAATGTTAAAACAAGCTTTCGCGAGGGACGACCCGAAATTAATATTGTGCTGGACAGAGTCATCACCACCGGTTTGGGTCTCGATATGAATCAGGTGATAGCCGCAATTCGCAATAGAATTTCCGAAAATATCGTGAGTGAATTCCACTATGCCGGTGATGATAGAGATATCCGGCTGGCGTATCCTGAAATGGATCAGAATGAGCTGGAAAACATTGTTATCACAACAAGTCAGGGTGCACAGGTGAGTCTGAAAAATATTGCCGAATTCAGGATGATAAAAAGCCCTAAGGAAATATTACGCGAAGAGCGGGTCCGTATGGGATTGGTCACGGCTGAAATCGAGGATGGATATAAATACAGCGACGTGATTGCAGATGTGATGAACAAGCTTGATGAAATTACCCTTCCGAAAGACTATAAAATTGAAATGTCGGGCGAGGAACGTGAACGGCGGCAATCGTTTGCAGACCTGAGATTTGCACTGCTCCTGGCGGTTATCCTTGTGTATATGGTTCTCGCTTCACTATTCGAATCCTTTGTTCACCCGCTTACTATTATGCTCGCTGTGCCAATGGCAGGTATCGGTTCAATAGTGATTTTTTATATTATTGGCGAGCCGTTAAGCATAATGGCTTTTATAGGGATTATAATGTTAGCGGGTATAGCGGTGAACGATGCTATAATCCTTGTGGATTACATCAATACGCTGCGGAGCCGCGGCATGAGCCGCATCGATGCAATATTGCAGGCTGGTCAGGACCGCCTTCGTCCTATAATAATGACAAGCTTGACAACTATTCTCGCATTAATTCCATTAGTGATCGGGATAGGGGAGGGGGCTAAGCTGCGGGCGCCGTTAGCGTATGCAGTCATCGGAGGATTGGTAACATCCACGATGATGACGCTTATACTGACACCTTCGCTCTATCTCGTTCTCGATCACCTGCGCCCAAAAAAATACAGGGAATCATAATTATTTTGATACTCATTTTAATTGTCAGAACCGCAGAT
>Ga0114930_10001263_pt1 | contig 24482 bp, 13 predicted proteins | sample AnhtaG_FD_87300 | JGI IMG/M metagenome (GOLD analysis project Ga0114930, IMG submission 87300) | Deep subsurface microbial communities from Anholt, Denmark to uncover new lineages of life (NeLLi) - Anholt_01485 metaG | ecosystem: Environmental > Aquatic > Marine > Oceanic > Sediment | place... | reverse complement strand
GCCGCGGCCCGGCCCATGGTCGGCATCCCGTTCTCCATACGCCTCCACATACGCAACGAAGGCCGTGGGGCCGCGGCGGCCGACGTGGCGTTGTTCATCGACGACAAGAAAGTCGGGGAGAAACGCCTCGAGGAGGTGCAGGCCGGCCGGTGGACGGTCCCGCGATTTCATCACGCCTTCTCGACGGGGGGGTGGCATGCCGGCTACGTCGAGGTAGTCTCTGACGGCGAACGCGCACGCGACGGCCTGGCCGTCGACAACCGGCGCTACTTCGCCTTCGAGGTGCTCGAGTCCGTGTCTGTGCTGGCCGTCAACGGGTCGCCGTCCAACGTGACGCGGCTCGACGAGCTGTTCTTCCTTCGCGCGGCCCTGACGGCCTCGGGCGAGGGTGAGGGTCCCATCGAGGTGCAAGAGACCACGCCGGCCGAGCTACAGGACCTCGAGTTGGCGGCCTACCCGCTCGTCATCCTCGCCAACGTCGAGTCGGCGCCGCGCGCCGCGGTCGAGAAGCTCGAAGCCTACGTCGACCGGGGCGGCAGCCTGTTCGTGTTTCTGGGCGACAAGACCAACCGGGCGTTCTACAACGGCCACTTCGCCGCGCCCGCCCGCCTGCACGGCGGGCTCCTGCCGGGCCGGATCGGGGAGTTGGAGGGCGACCCGCGTGCCCCCGAGGCCGGGGCCGGCTTCATCGCCGACGTGGCCTTTGATCACCCCGCCCTCGCGGCCTTCCAGGACCCCGCCTTTGCGCGGCTTCAGGGCGTGACCTTCAAGGCGCTGTGGGGCCTCGAGCCGGGGCCGGGTTCGTTGGTCTTGATGCGTGCGAGCAGCGGTTCGCCGCTGCTGTGCGAACGGACCTTCGGCAAGGGGCGCGTCCTGCTCTTTGCCACCACCTGCGACCGTGACTGGACGGATTTCCCGGTCCGCGCCGCCTTCCTGCCGTGGCTCCACCGGCTCGTGGCGTATCTCGTTCAGGAACCGCTCGGCCGCGATGGCTTCGTTACCACCGGGGAGCACGCACCCATACCCGTATCCGCCGCTCAAGGCATCCAACCGTACGTGGTCAAGACCCCCGACGGCACGCTGGCCCAGCCCGTCGCCACCAATGACCCGTCGGCGCCGCTGGTGTTTGAGGACACGACCCAGGCCGGGGTCTACGCCATTCATCAGGCGGACCACCCCGAGGCCCAACAACTCTTCGCGGCCAACCTCGAGGCCTACGAGTCCGACCTGACCTACCTGGACGACGTGCTCGCGGGCGACGAAGGAGAGGGCGTGGAATCCGGGTTCAAGAATCTACTGCCGGGCCGCCCACTCATCTCGTTTATCGACGACCCCGCGAGGCTGGCCGAGGCGTCGCTGACGGCGCGCCGGGGCCTAAGGCTGTGGGACGTCTTCTTGGCGTTCGCGCTGGTGCTGGCGCTGTTCGAGCCATGGCTGGCCAACCGCATCAGCCTGCGCCACTACGCCCGCCCGAAATCGACCCCGGAGCGGCCCGCATTCGCTGGGACCGCGGACGGTCCTACCGCGTCCGCCCCGGCCCCAACGCGCCCTGAAACCGTCGCCCGGGAGGCCGCGGCGGGGCGTTGAGCACGATGGAAGCAATGAACGCATTTCGATTCGAGAACGTCGCACACGCCTGGGTCTGGCTGATCCTGGTTGGCGCCGGGATCTGGGTGCTTCTCCGGACCTATCGGGGCATCTTCCGCCGCTCCGAGCGGCGGCTGACGTGGTGGTTGATGGGGCTGCGCGCGGCGGGGTTGCTGGCCATCGTGCTGGCCCTGGCCAAGCCCACGTGGACGCGCGCGACCGAGATAATCGACCCCGGCCGGCTGGCCGTGGTGCTCGATGACTCGCTGTCCATGTCGCTGCCTGACGCCACGGGCCGCTCGCGCTACGCCCGCGCGACCGACGCCGTGGCCGGGCTTCGCAACGCCCTCGAGCAAGCGGACGCGGCCCCGCAGGTCGAGCTTGACCTGTTCGACGTGAACGGGGCGCCCGTTCCCACCGACCCACCCCTGGAACCCCGGGGCGAACGCACCGACCTGGTGCGCGCCGTGTCGCAGGCCGCGGCCCGCCTGCGCTCGAAGCCCTTGATTGGCCTCGTGCTCGTAACCGACGGGATGGACAACACGGGGCGGGGCGACCTGCTGGCCTTGGCGGACAGCCCGGCACCCATCTACGCCATAGGGTTTCAGGAAGACCCGGAGGCGGCGCGTCTGGATCTCGCGGTCGGGAGCGTGCAGGCGCCGAAACGCGCGATCGTGCACAACGACATCAAGGTCGCCGTCCTGATCGAGAAGTCGGCCGGCCCGGCCATCGAGGCCAGGGTGGCCGTCAAACGCGGTCGCGAAGAAATGGCCGTCGAGGAGATCCCCCTGCCCGAAGGCGAGACCAAGCAAGTGGTGGACCTCGCGTTCGCGCCTGCCCAGGCCGGCAGTTTCGTGTACACGGCCTCGGTGTCGACGGCGGCGGGTGAGCGACTCCTGGCCAACAACGCCCGCCATTTCCCCCTACAGGTCGACGCCGACCCCATTCGGGTCCTCTACCTCGAGGGCTTCCTCCGGCACGAGTACAAGTTCCTGAGAAACCGCCTCGAGGACGACCCGGATGTCAGCCTCGTCTCCGTGGTGCGCCGGGCAAACCCCCAGCGTGCGCCGTCCGCCGGCGCCGGCCAACTGATTACGCCCGAGCGGCTCGAGGACCTCGACGTGCTCATACTGGGCGACATGGAAGCCGATTACCTGGCCGAGACCGAGTACCAGGCGGTCGTGGACTGGGTAGACTCAGGGCACGGCCTGGTGGTGTTGGGCGGCTATCGATCCTTCGGGCCCGAAGGCCTGCGCAACACGCCGCTGGCCGACGTGCTGCCCGTCGTCTTCCAGGACCAGGGGCCCTTCCAGAGCGAGGAGCCGTTCGTGCTGGACCTCACCGAGGCCGGCCGGCGTCATCCGATCTTCGAGATGTCCGGCGACCGGGTGAAAGACACGGCCCTGTGGAGCGCGTCGCCGCACCTCTTGGGTTCGAGCGTGGTGAAGCGCGCGAAGCCGGGCGCCGAAGTGCTGGCGGTGAATCCCAACTTCGTGGCCGACGAGGGTCCGGCGCCGGTGGTGGTTGTGCAGCGCTACGGCGCGGGCCACGCCATGGTCCTGACCATCGACACCACGTGGCGCTGGAGCCGGCTGACGCGCGTCCTCGGGCAATCGGATACGCTGTTCGCCCGGTTCTGGAGCCAGACCATCCGGTGGCTCGCCGGGCGCGACGTGCAGCCGGAGCGCCCCCTCATCGCCGTCAGCACGGACCGCCCCGATTATGAGGTCGGCAGGCCGGTCCGCATCGAGGTGAAACGGCAACCCCAGCCCGAGACCGACCTGGCCGCGGCCGAGGTCAGCGTCGAGTTGACCAACGAGGCCGGCGAAGCGACCCCGGTCGAGACGCGCGCCGGCTCGATGGACCCCGACCGGTTCACCGGCACGTACTACCCGTCGGCCGGGGGCCGCTACGAAGTGGCGGCCACCTTGATGGCGGCCGGCCGGCCGGGCGCCAACCAGACGACCGAGTTCCTGGTGCACGGGTCGGAACTCGAGCTGGCCGATACGCGCACGAACCGCGCTCAACTCCAGGCCATCGCCGACCTGACCGGGGGCCTCTACTTCGACATAGACGACGCCGCGGCCCTGGCCGGGGCGGTCGACCGCCGGGATCGGCGCACGCCGGTGGTGCAGCGCACCGAGTTGTGGAACTCGCCCGTGCTGTTTGTGGTGTTCTTGGCCGCGATTACGGCCGAGTGGTTGATTCGCCGCCGCAATCATCTAACGTAACCGTTCAGCCGAAGGATGAAGGATGAAGGATGAAGGATGAAACTAAGAATCCGAAGTCACCGCCGGGACTATGGCCGGACGCCTTTGTTTCCTCGCGACTCCGTGTTTGGCGCCGGGGTGCGCGCAGGACTTCCTGAACGTGGCATCTGCGCGTTGGCACGTTTGCGCCAGCTCCGGCCACATGTCTGCATACCCTCGGGGCAGGTTCCCGTTCATCCTTCATCCTTCATCCTTCATCCTTCATCCTTGGCTGAACGCTTACCACCTAACGTAGTGGGAGAACGGGCCCGTGAGCACGCCGGAGATGTACCCGCAGATTACGCAGCGCCTTGCTGAGGTGCGGCAGCGGTGGCGCGCCCAGAACCTCTTCGCCGGGGCGCTCCTGGCTTTGGCGTGCCTGTCGGCCGCGGCCTGCGTGCTCGTGGCGGCCGATAACCTGGCCAAACCCGAGACGGCCGGGCGGGTCTTTATGTCTGTGTGTTTCTGGGCAACCGCACTGGCGGCCTTGGTCTACTTCATCGCGCGACGGTGGCTCGAGAACCGGCGCGACGATTTCTTCGCATGCCTCGTCGAGGGCCGCCACCCCGAGCTGCGCAACCGTTTGATCAACGCGCTTCAGCTTGGCCGCGGCGACCACTACGGCTCGCGAAGGGTGGTCGAGGCCATCGTCAACGACGCCGCCCGGGCCGCGGCCGACCTCGACATGCCCGGCTGCGTCGAGGGCCGCGGTCTCAAGCGCGCAGCGGTCCTGGCCGGGGTCGGCCTCCTGCTCACCGGGCTGTATGCCGCTCTGTTCGCGCCGTGGTTTGCCAACGGCCTGGCACGCGTCCTCCACCCCTTGAGCGACGTCCCCGCCTACACGGCCACACAGGTGGTCGGGGCGTCGGTGCGGCCCGGCGACGTGCGCGTGCCCGAGGGGACGACGATCGAGTTCGAGGCCAAGGTGCGTGGCCTCATCCCGGACCGTGCCCAACTGCTGCGGCGCGGCGTGCAGGACGGACCCTGGGTGGCCGCCGCTATGCAAACGGACGCCAAGGGAGACGGCGCGTTCCGCCTGTCCCTGCCCCAGGCCGGCGAGTCGTTCGACTACTACGTGCGCGCGGGCGACGGGCGGTCGGCGGTCTTTCGCGTGGACGTGGTCAAGCGTCCCAGGGCCCAGGGCGTCGCGATATCCTATCGGCCGCCCGTGTACACGGGCCTGGCCAAGCGCGACATCAGCTGGCCCGATGGCGAGATCGTGGGCCTGCCGGGCGGGCTCATCGAGTTGCAACTCACGGCGTCCAAATCCCTCGAGCAAGCCAAGCTGGTCGCCACGGGCCGCACGTCGCAGACCATCAAGCTGGCGGCCGGCGCGGACCGGTCCACCTGGGGCGGCGCCCTGGTGCTCTGGAGCGAGGAAGCCGCGGCCGGCGGCGCGCAATCGGGCGGCCGGGCCGCGGGCATCCCGAAGGTCTACGGTCCCGCGCGCTATCAGTTCCAGCTTGTCGATACCGAGGGCTATGACAATGCCGATCCCCTGTGGCGGTCCATCGTGCTGAGCCGCGACCAGGCCCCGTCGGTGTCGATCCTGACGCCGGGACGCGACCTCCATGCCAACCCCGAGGACAAGGTGGGCCTGACCGTCGATTCGAGGGACGACTACGGCCTCGCAGAGGTCCGCATCTTCTTCCGGGTGAATGACCAACCTGCGCCCCGCGAGCTTACCCGGTTCCCCCATGCCGACCAGCGCCCGACCCACGCCCGCGATACCTTCGAGTGGGACCTGGCCGGCTCGGGCCTCAAGTCCGGCGACCTGGTGCAGTATTGGGCCGCGGCCGCGGACGCCAACGACGTGACCGGGCCGGGCCTGACGGAGTCGCGTCGGTACTCGATCTTCATGGTGACGCCGGCCGTGGCGGTGGCGAAGTTCGAGATCCAGATGAACGACTTTGTCCAGGTGCTCGACGAGTTGCTGCGCCTGCAGCGCGAGAACCGCGCGCAGACCGCGTCGGGTGTGGCGTTTGATACGCTCGTGATCCGTCAAACGGTGATTCGCTCGACCAGCAACCGCCTCGCACGGGCCATGGAAACCGCGCCCACGCCCATGACTACCATGATTGCCGCCCTCGAAGCGCTGCACCGGGGGCTCATGGCGGATGCGGTTCGGCTGCTCGAAACGGGCCGGGACACGCGCGACGCGGCCAAGGCGGCCGAGGCGCGCCAGGCCGCGCTGCCCGTGCAGGACGCCATCATCGAGGAGCTCGTGGCCATGCTGGCCCGCCTCCAGCGCAACGAACAAGCCCGGGACCGGCTTCGCAAGATCGCCAAGACCGACGATGCGGCCCATCAGGAGCTCGCGGAAGTGCTGGCCCAAATGATGAAAGACCTCGACCGGATGGTCATGGAAGCGGATGATTTCGCGCTCGGAGCGTTCGCCGGCAAGTTCGAGAAGCTCCCGAAGCGGGTCGACGACGAGGTCAGCGGCGAGTCGCTCGAGAAGCTCGAGGCCCTGGACGCCTGGACGCGCCAGTGGGGCCAATGGGCCAAGGGGTCGGTGGACGAGCTGACGAAGCTGCCGACGGGCTTCGTCGACGACTTCGGCCTGCGGCCGGAGCTCGAGCGCATCTTCGAGGAGCTCGAGCAGGTGGCGCAGAAGCCGAAGACGGTCAAGATCGAGGTCGCGCTCGAGGACCTCGGGGCCACGCTCGCCACCGAGATGCTCGAGGACCTCGAGATGTGGATGATGGACGCGCCGGACACGCTCCAGTGGCTGATGGAGGAGCCGCTGTCGAGCAAGTCCATGGAGATCCCCGAAATGCCGCTGCCCGACGTGCTCCAGGACATGATCGGCGACCTGCTCGAGGAGGCCTACGACATCGACCTCGAGGCCGAAGACATCACGTCGGCCTGGGGGGACAGCCTGAACCAGGCGGGCTGGGCCGTCATGGACGGCCCGATTAGCAACTTCTCGGCCAAGGGCGTCACGGGCAACGTGCTGCCCAACGACATCGAGTTGAGCGGACGTGCGGGGGACGGCCGCCGCGGCAAGTCCTCCGGACAGATGGTCAGCGAGACCACCCGCAACCTGGCCGGGCGGCGGACCCCGGCGCGGGTCAGCAGCGAACGCTACGAGCCCGGCGTGATTCGGGAGGAGCAGTCCCAGGACCCGGGCGGGGCCACGGGCGGCGGCAAGAAAGCGGGTGCGGGCGCCAGGGGCCTTCAGGGCGGCTCGCCCCCGGACTTCATCAAGGACATGGAACGCATGCGCCGCATGTACGCAGGCCTGCGCGAGCGCGCGACCCGGGTCGCCAACCGCCTCGAGGCCGCCGGCGTCACCACCCACCGCCTCGACCAGTCCATCCAGCTCTTCGGGTCCGTGGACGACGACCTGCGCGATCTGAGGTACGAAGACGCGAGCCGGCGGCGGCGCGTGGCACTGAGCGCGTTACGCGGCGCGGCCAACGAACTCGACCCGTCGTTGGCGGTTCAGCTCAGCCGCGCGCGGGAGCTGCCGGCGCCATTGCGCGAGGAGCTGCTTCAGGGCGCGGAGGAGGGCTATCCGGAGGGCTACGAGTCCCTGCTGAGGAGCTACTACCGGGCGCTGTCCGAGACGGAGGGACCGTGACATGGGCTTGAAGCCCTCAACCTACGACGAGCGCCTCGCGCCTACACTGTCATTGCGAGGAGGACTTCAGTCCGACGAAGCAATCCCCCGGGCTAACGCAACTGCCGTCAGTTTGAGGGGATTGCTTCGTCGGACTGAAGTCCTCCTCGCAATGACACCTGGGACAACGTGTTGGAAGTGGGCCCCGCCTTGGGCCTTGATGCTTGTCTGTCTAGCCCTGCTTGCGCCGGCTTCCACGTGGGCGGCAGAGAATCTCGCGTGGCATTTGCCGGAGTGGCAGGCGCGGGCGGTGGTCGCCATCGCCGTGCCGGACGCGGCCGGCCCGAGCGTGGACACGGCAGGGGTCAAGGTGCTGTGCCAGGGCCAGGTCCAGGCCGACGGGCGCGACTACCGGGTGCTCGACGCGGCCGGGAACGCCGTGCCCTTCCAGCTCGTCTACCACGACCCGGACCGCTATTCGCTGATTGCCTTTCGCGTGTCCGACCCGGCTCTGCCGCACCTCGTGTACTTCGGCAACCCGGCCGCCGCTGCGGCCCCCGAGCAGGTCATCACGAACCCCACCCCCGGCGCGGGGCCACCGGAGGGCGCGTGGGTCCCCCGCCACGGCCTGGTGTTCGCCACGGTGGCGCGCCCCGAGGGAGACAACCCCGAGACGGTCGAGGGCATGGCCCGCCTCATGCAGCAAAGCCCGGGGTACTTCGGCGCACGGTATCAGCGGCGGATCGCCGACGGCTACAACCCCTTCGGGCCGTCGGACCTGTACATCAGCCTGTATCGAGGCTGGATCGACCTGCCCGTTGCCGGGCAATACGCCTTCTGTACGGCCTCGAATGAGGCGTCTTTCTCGTTCATCGACGGCCACGAGCTCGTTCACTGGCCGGGACGCCACACGACCGAGCGCGGCGCGCGGGGCGAGAAGAACGCCACCATCGACCTTGCCGCCGGGCCGCACTACATCGAGTACTACCACGAGGAGGTCTACCTACAGCAGATGGCTTACCTCGGGTGGCGTCCGCCGGACGTGGAAGGCAGCGGCTTCTCGTCGATCCCCGAGTCCGTGTTTACGGCGCCTCACGCGGCCGAAGCCGTGCGCTACGAAACGCGCGCCGAGTCCGGCGCCCCGCATCCGCTGGTCCGTTTCGAGCCTGTCATCGCCGACTCGGTCTGGCCCATCGAGCGCCGGGAAGGCCAATACACGCGCTGCCTGTTCGAGGTAGCCCACCCGCCCGAAGGCGTCGCCTTCGAATGGGACTTCGGCGACGGGCAGAAGGCCACCGGGCCGGCCGTCGAGCACGTCTATCTCACCACGGACCTGTACGCCGTCACGCTCACGGTGACGGGGCCGCAGGGCGCGTACACGGTGCGCTGGCCGCTGCTCGTCTATGAGCTACAGCACGTGACCGAGCACCTTGCCGAGGGCGTCGCGTCCGAGTACCTGGCGCTGGCCGGGACCTACGACCGAAGCACGCTGAATGCGGCACAGCTCAAGGAGTTGGCCCACCTGCTGGCGGAGAACGACGCGCTCGAGGAGGCCGTGGCCGCGGGCAAGGGGTTCGTCGCGCGCTTCGAGGCCTCCGATCCGCAGTGGGCGCCGCAAGTGCGGCGTCTGATCGCCGGGTGTGCGCTGCGCCAGGGCGAGGCCGGGGGCGGCCTTGCCGACAAGGCCGTTGACGAGGCCATCGCCAACTACCAGGCGGCCGCGGACGCCGAGCCTGAGCCCAGCCTGAAACTGGACGCCCTCGCCCATCTGATCCGGCTCGTGGGCATCGAGCGCGGCCTGGCCGACAAGGCCGAGGCGTTGCTGGCACAGGCCGAAGCGGCGACCCATGGCGCGGGCCTCGAGGACGAGAACATCGCCGCGTACCGGCGCGTGCTCATGGCCGCCGGCGACGTGCGGCTGTGGCATGACCACCGCGATCGGGCCCTCGAGCTGTACCGCAAGGCCGAGGCGCTCGACCCCGACCCGATACCGTCCCAAGTGCGGGCGGCGCGGACCGGCGCCTATCCCAACACCATCCGCGCCTATCTCGCCGGCGAGAATTACGCCGCCGCGCTCGACGTGGTCGACCGATGGGAGGAATCGTTCCCCACCCGCCGTGCCGGGGGGCAGACCTTCTTCTGGCGAGGCAAGACCTTGGCCCTCAGCGGCCGGCACACCAAGGCGGCGCGCTACCTGGCGCTGTGCGTCAAGCTGGCCGTGGGCGCGCATTTCGAAACCGAGGCCCGCTGGCTGCTGGCGCAGTCGCTGGAGAAGCTCGGGCAAGTCGACGAGGCCCGCCGCGAGCTCGCCAAGCTGGCGGCCACGGGCCTGAGCGACGCGTTTACGGAATTGGCCCGAGAGCGGTTGGGGGCGGTCGCGCAGGAAGGGGGTGCAGATGAGTAGCCATGCGGTGCGAACTGCGGCACTGGGCATGGCCCTTGCGCTGGCCGCCTTCACCGCACACACGGCCGACGTATGGGATCCTTCGAAACCCATGCCGGTCACAGGACCCAATCTGCTGCCCAACGGCGACTTCGAGAAGGGCGAGATTACACCCGATGGCTGGCAGACCATCGACGGGCTCACGAGCTTGTGGGTAGAGGACGAGGACCCGGCCCGCGGCAAGGTCATCAAGTTCGACACCTCGGTGCTCCAGTCGCAGGCCTACGAATGGTGGGCGCGGATTGTCGAAGGCGCCTCGCCCCAGGACGCCCCGGCCAAGGTCGCGTCCACGGATCCGAACCAATACGACACGCTGGCCGCGTTCGACGGCGTATGGTTCTTCAGCGACTTCGTGGCCGTCGAGCCCGGCAAGCAGTATTGGCTGGCCTTGGACGCCAAGGGCGGCGAGATGATCTGTTGGCTGCTGGGGTACAAGGAGAAGTATCCGACGTCCTTTGGCGACGATGAGCCGGCTTTCCTCGGCTACTTGCGCAAGAAGGCGGGCTACGACTCGGAACAGCGCGGGTTCGAGAAGATCCCGTTCAAGCGCACCTGGAAAGGCCAAGTCAAGGCGGGCGGCTCGAACGGGTGGCGGACCTACTCGAGGCGCGAGAAGCCCTTTAGCCCCACGAAAAACACGCCCAGCGTCCGATACGTCCGCGTCCTGATTCTGCCGTATTGGCCGCCGGGTGAGTACTACGTGGACCACGTCCGGCTGTTCGAGTATCAGAAACCCGAGGCGGGCCGCTAGCATGCTGAGCTCAAAGCCCGTTGAAAAATCGAAGGGCTTGCGAAAGGGAGGGCGAGGCTCCGTCCGAGCCGGGCTTTGCCGGAGCAACATGAATACGGACACCACCGCATGAGGACGCCGCCCCAGGCAAATCGCTATTTCGACCCCGCGGGCCTGGCCCGGGTCGGCAACATGGAGCTGATCGCACGCCAGGTGGTCGAGGGCTTCCTCACGGGACGCCACCGCAGTCCCTACCACGGTTTCTCCGTCGAATACCTGGACCACCGGGCCTACACGCCGGGCGACGAAATGGGCCGGCTCGACTGGAAGATCCTGGCCCGGACCGACAAGTACTACGTCAAGCTGTTCCAGGATGAGACCAACCTGCGCGCCTACATCCTGCTGGACTGCTCGCGCTCGATGACCTTCGCCAGCAGCGCGGTGAGCAAGCTGGCCTACGGCAGCTTCATGGCCGCGGCCCTCACCCATCTGATGCTGCGGCAAAACGACGCCGTCGGATTGGTCCTGTTCGACCGGGAGGTCCGCCACTACCTGCCGCCGAAAGCGCGGCCGACCCAGTTCCGCCGCGTACTGGGCCTACTCGAGGAGGTGACGCCGGGCGAGGAAACCGACGTCGGGCCGGTGCTCCATGAAGTGGCCGAGCGCATTCACCGCCGGGGGCTCGTGATTCTCATCAGCGACCTGATCGACGACCCGGCCGCCATCGCGGCCGGGTTGCAGCACTTCCGCCATGACCACCACGAGGTGATCGTCTTTCACGTGATGGACGAGGCGGAGCTGAACTTCCCCTACGACCGCTTGACCTCGTTCAAAGACCTGGAGGGACAGGGCCGCGTCGTGGTGAATCCCAAGAGCCTGCGGGACCGGTACACCGAGCGGCTCGAGGGCTTCATCGAGCAGATCCGGCTGGACTGCTTCGACCGGAAAGTGGACTACAACATGGTCAACACGCGCCAGCCCTACGACCTGTTCCTGGCGCAGTACCTCGACAAGCGGAAACGATTGGGATAAACGAGGATGGGTTTCGTCAATCCATGGTTGCTCGTCATGCTGCCCGCGGCCGTGCTGCCCTTGTTGCTGCACCTGTGGATGTCCCGCCGCGTACGGGTCGTCGAGCTCTCGACGTTTCGCTTCCTGTTCGACACCTACGTGCAACAGCGGCGGCGCTTGCGGTTCCTCGAAGCCCTCGTGGCCGCGCTGCGCACCCTGTTCCTGTTGGCGCTGGTCATGGTGGTGGCGCGGCCCGTGGTCAGACACTGGAGCGCCCTGTTCGGCGGCGACCTGGGGCGCGAGATCGTCGTGCTGGTGGATTGCTCGGCCAGCATGCAGGCGCACACCGACGGCGTCCCGTCGCTCGAGCGTGCGAAGTCGGCCGCGCGGGCCATCGTCGAGCAGATGGCCCGGGGCGACCGATTGACCCTCGTGCGCGTGGCCGGCCAACCCGAGGAGCTGTTCAGCCGCTTCAGTCTGGACACGGACAAGATGATGCAGCAAATAGAGAACCTCGAGGCCGCTCCGTCGCGCGCCAATCTGCTCGGCGCGTTCAACCTGGTGGCGCGCGAGGCCGCGTTTGGCAAACGCGGCCTACTGGTCTACTTCCTCACCGACTGCCAGGCCAGCGCGTGGCGCGACGTGCGCGACCAGGGCCTCGCCGACTTGCTGCCGGACGGCGCCCGGCTGGTCGTCGTGAACGTGGGCGCCGGCGGCAACCTGGCGAACCAGGCCGTGCTCGGGGACGCGCCGCCCGACTATTCGGCCATCCTCGGGTTGCCCGTCATCCTGCGCGCGCGCGTGGCCAACTACGCCCCGACCCCGATAAGCAACCTGCTCCTGAGCGCCTTCATCGAGGAGAAGGAGATCGGACGCCTGCGGCTGACCCTCGACCCTGGGCAGACGGCCGAGCGCGAGATCGTGTACGTGCCTAAGCAGGAGGGCGTTCTCAAGGGCCGCTTCGAACTGCCCCCCGACCGGTTTCCGGACGACGACACCTTCCTGTTCACGCTCGAGGTGGCCCCGCAACTGAAGGTGCTGCTGGTGCGGCCCAATCCTGCCGATGCCACCGACCCGTACCAGGACGAAGCGCTCTATCTGCGCACGGCCCTGACCACGCGCGTTCGAGATGGCGCCGAGCCCGAAGGCGCCGCCCTCGAACCGGACCTCGTCCAATCGCTCGAGGTCATCGAGATCGCCGAGCCCGATCTCAACGCCGAGCAACTCGAGCGCGCCGGTGTGGTCATTCTGGCCAACTGCGCCGAGATCGACAACGAGCAAGGGGCGGCGTTGCGCGCCTTTGTGCGACAAGGCGGGGGACTCCTGATCTTCCCAGGGGACCGCGTCAAGGGCGCCACCTACAACGAGCGCCTGTTTGCCGTCCCGAGGCGGCCAAACGCGCCCCTGACCCCCGTGAAACTGGGCGAGCCCGAGGGCGACCCCGAGCAGCCCGACACCTTCGAGCGGCTCTCGGGCATCGACTTCAACCATCCGGTGATGAGCGTGTTCGAGGACCCGGACGCGCAGTTCCTGCGCACCGTCCAGTTCTTCCGGCGCTTTGCGCTCGAGCTGCCGCGGCGCGCAGGCGGCGCGTCCGTGCTGGCGTGTTTCGGGGGAGGGTCGCCCGCCTTGGTCGAGAGCCGCTTTGGCGACGGCATGACCGTGGCGGCGGCGTTTCCGGCCAACACGCGCTGGACCAACCTCCCCATGAAGCCGGAGTTCGTACCCCTGGTCCTGCGCCTGGTGGGACGCCTCGCCCGGCGGCCCGAACTCGAGGGGCCTTCGGTGGTCGCGGCCGGCCGCCCCGCGCGGATCGCCGCGGACCCGTCGTGGGCCCCAGCCAAGGGCATTGTGGTCGACGGCATCGGCCGGGAGACGCCGCTCGAGTTCCAGTGGTCCGGCGCCCGTTTGCTCAGCGCCTTCGAGGGCACCAATCGCAAGGGCTATTACACGGCCGAGATCACGGGCGGCGAAGAGGGACCCGAGCAACGGTGCGGCCGCGTCGGCTTCGCCGTCAACCTGGCCCGCGATGAGTCGGACTTCCGGACCGTCGGCGAAAACCAACTACGCGACTGGTTGGACGCGAGCGACCTGAGCGTCGTGGATGCGTCGGCCCAGGTGCAGCACCTCGAGGGTTCCGTCGGCGCGACGCGCGAGGTGTGGCGGCCGTTGATCTACCTGACCTTTTTCATTATCGGGGCCGAGTTTCTGCTTTCGACCTCCTCCGGCCGACGCAAGGCTATCACCCGCCAGTCCGTGGCCGACTGGATCCGCGGGGCCAACCCGGCGGCCTGGGTCGTCAGTATGACCGGCGGCACGGAGCCCACAGAATGAGCAACGAGCATCCGGAGCGGCCCATGAACGACCATGAGGTCCAGGATCTGGCCGAATCCCATTCGTCGAATCCGCAACCGATCTTGCGGCTCGTCGCGCGGGCCCGCCAGGTGCTCCGCCAAAGCTGGGCGATCACCGGCCTGGCCCTCACGGTGGGCGTGCTGGCAGGGGCGGTGGTCGTGCTGTGCCTGGCCGACGTCGCGTTTCCCTTCGGCCGCACGCTGCGCGTGGCCGCGTTGGCCGTGGTCGTCGTACCAACCGTGTACACGTTCGCGGCCGGCGTGTTGCGCCCGTGCCTGCGCCGACTCACCGAAGTGCAAGTGGCACGGCGTATCGAGAAACACCTGCCCAACATCCACAACCGACTCGTCAGTTGCATCGATATTTGGTCCACCGAGACGCCCCAGCCCTACTGTGTCGCCTTTTACCACCGCTTGGTGGGCGAGGTGCTCGACCGAGTCCGCGGCTTCCGGCCGCGCACGGTGGTCGACGGACGCAGCCTGCGGCGGGCGGCCCTGATCGCCGGCGTCAACGTGGCCGTGCTGGCGCTCATGGTCGGTCTCTTCCCGAGGCCGGTGACGACCGCCGTGACCCGCATCTTCGCACCCCTGTCCGATATCCCCCCCGCCTCGAATGTCCATTTCACCGTATCGCCCGGAGACGCCCAGGCCCTCGTCGGCGACCCGATCACCTTCACGGCAACGGTCGAGTACGGCCAGCCCGACGACCTCCGCCTGCACGTCTCGTCCGTCGAGGACGGCCAGTCAATGTGGTACGCGATGCAGGAGCGCGAGCCCCGGGTGTGGTCCCTGACGCTGACCGGCCTCGGGCACTCCGTGACGTATCGGGTTCACGGCGGCGGCACGTGGAGTCGGCTGTTCCACGTCGTTCTGCTCGAACGCCCCCGGCTCGAAGAGATCCAAACCGTGGTTCACTATCCCGCCTACATGGGCCTCGAGGAGCCACGGGTCAATCCGCCGCAATCCGTCGAGGTGAGCGGCCCCGAAGGCGGCGAGGTCGAGGTGCTCGCGACCGTGGGCGGCGACGTGTCCGAAGGGGACATTCAACTGCTGCGACCGCGCGAGGAGCCCGCCACCGACGCCGACCCCTTCGAGGTCGTCGCGGCCCATCCCATGGCCTTGGCCGAAGACGGGCGCTGGTCGGGCCGCTTCTTGCTCAAGGGCGCGGGCCTGTATCGGGTCGAGATGCGCAACGCCCTCGGCCACGCCAACAAGACCATGCAGGAAGCCAAGTACCTCGCGATACCCGACGGCCCGCCGCAGGTGGCGGTCGAACAGCCCCGGACCGACACCACGGTCTCGAAGCCCGTTAAGGTGCCCGTGGTGGCCGCGGTCTATGATGACTTCGCGCTGGCCAAGGTCGGCCTGATGGTCCAGCCGAAAGGCGAAGGCGAACCCCGGCCCCTGCCCATCAAGGAATACGACGCGCCGCCCCGCTCCGACACCGCCCTCGCCTCCCTCGATCTGGCCGCCCTCGGCCTCGAGGAAGGCCACCACGTCGTGTGCTGGGTGACCGCCACGGACCGGGCGGGCCAAACGGGACGCAGCGCCGAGTTCACGGTGCGCATTGCGCCTGGTGAGGACGCCGCGGACCTGCGCTTCGCCCAGTTCGACACGTCCCAGGATGCTTTTCAGGAGAAGCTGCTCGAGTTGATGATCGAAACGGGCGGGCTGCACCGCGAGTTCGAGAAGATCGGCGCCGCCTACACGCCCCGCATCGCGACCCTGGACGCGGCCCAGGAAGGGGACGTCTCGGCGGGTGAACCCGAGTTGCGTGACGCGGAGGCGCAGAGGAATAGCGAGGCGCTTCGGCGCGACCTGGGCCGCTTCGCCGGCAAGATGGCGGCGACGGTCCAGCTTGCCGAGGAAGTGGAAACGCAGATGGACGCCTCCATCGAGCAGATGGGCCAGTTGGAGATGCTGCCCGCGCCCCTGGCCCAAGCCATGCTGGCCCTCCAAGTCGCCTATGAGAACAGGGCCTTGATGCCCATCACAGAGCTGGCCCGCCTCGTCGAGGGCGCGGCCGCCCACACGCAGGACGACGAGGCGCAGGACGCCCAGGAGCAGGAGGCCGGGCCCGACCTTGACGCCTTGCTCGAATTGAGCGGGAACGTGCAGCAGGAATTGGATGCGGTGCAGGCCCAGATGAGGGCCCTGGCCGACGCGCGCGCCGATATGTGGCAGGACTTGGACGCCGCGGTAGTGAGCCTCGAGGGCCATATGATCGACCAGCAGGCCGACTTGACCCAGCGCGAGATGGCCGAGTTGCAGGAGTTCCTCGACGCCATGCGCAACGATTTCGACGAGTTGAGAGACGAGCAGGACCAACTGATGGCCGCGTTCCGTGAGGCCGGCCCCGAAGACCTGGTTGATATCGAGGCCCGCCAGCAGAAGCTCGAGGACATGGCCCGCGCGAAGCTCGAAACCACCCAGCAGTTGCTGAACACCGAGGATCTCGTGCGCCAGTTGCGGCGCGGGCGCGTCCCCGTGTTTCCGGACGCCCCGTACGCGCCTGACGCCGGGGAGTACTACGTGCCGCCCGCGGAAGACGAGCCCGAGGAACCCGAGCCAAACCCCGACGCCGCGCCTGCGGAGAAGGATGCCGAGGTCGAGCCGAAGGACCAAGACGAAGAGAAAAAGGACGAGAAGGAAGAGGAGGCGCCCCTGTATCTGCCCGTCCTGGGCGGCCCGCGTGCGCGGCTGGACCCCCGGTTCGCCAACCGGCGCCGGCCGACACCCCCGCCGCAGGCCCCCGGCGCCGCCGGTCCCACGGATGCGGACGACCCACTCCGGGCGCGCCAGCAGCGCCTGCTCGAAGAGATCGACATGGCCGACCGTACCCTCGGGGTCGACCATGAGGCGCTCCGGAGCATGATCGAGCAACTCAGCCGCACCAGGGCCGCGCGCGCACGGCAGCAGCCTTCAAGGCAGCTCGGCCAGATGCTGCGCTCACCCGAGTTGCGCCAGGCCCTGGCCATGTCCGGCCGTGCGCGCCAGTTGCGCGGGGCCGCGCCGTCTGCGGCGCCGCAGGCCGCGGCCCCAGGCCCCCGTCCCACCGGCATGACGGTCTACTATGACGCGCCGGCTTGGGGCGGCCTCGTCCAGCGCCACGCCCCCGGGGCCGTGCCTCCCGCGACCCGCACGGTGATCCTGCGCATGCAGCCTCAGCAGCGCGAAGAGCTGCTCCAAGGCATGCGCGAGCAGGCCCCCGAGGGCTACCAGCGCTTTGTTCAGGCGTATTTCAGGAGACTCGCGAGAGTCAGGCAACCCGGTTGACCCGGCCTCGCGGTCAGCGAGACAAACGCGCCGGGCGCTCGAGGCAGCGACCGGCGGATGGAACCTTTGACCAGAACGCGATGGGAGACCCAAGATGGATCGCGAACGTGGACCCGACAACCAACCGCAGAACCCTACGGACCGTTTTGACGAGGCGGACTTGCAGGCGGCCGAGCGCCTGACCCAGGTCTATGAGGAGATGACGCGCCACCTGGGCCACGTCATCATCGGGCAGACCGAGGTGCTCAAGCAGGTCCTTATCGCCCTGTTCTGTGAGGGCCACTGCATTCTCGAGGGCGTGCCCGGGGTCGCCAAGACCCTCATGGTCTCGAGTATCGCCCAGATCGTCTCCCTCCACTTCCGTCGGATCCAGTTCACCCCCGACCTCATGCCGTCCGACATCATCGGGACCGAAATCCTCGAGCAGGAGGAGGGGACCGGCCGGCGGCTCATGCGCTTCGTCAAGGGACCCATCTTCGGCAACATCATCCTCGCCGACGAGATCAACCGCACCCCCCCGAAGACCCAGGCCGCCTTGCTCGAGGCCATGCAGGAATACAAGGTCACCATCGCCGGCAATGACTTCGACCTCGAGAAGCCCTTCCTGGTCCTGGGGACCCAGAACCCCATCGAGCAGGAAGGAACGTACCCCCTGCCCGAGGCGCAACTCGACCGCTTCATGTTCAAGATCCTCGTGGACTACCCCGCGTTCGACGAGGAACTGACCATCGCCGAGACCACCACCTCGACCGGACTGCCCCCACTCAGACCGCTGCTGTCGCAGGAGAACGTGCTGTATCTCCAGCGGGTCGTTCGCAAGGTGCTCATCGCCCGGTCCATATCTAGCTACGCCGTGCGTCTCGTCCGCGCCACGCGGCCCTACTCCGAAGGCGCGCCCGATTTCGTCAACAAGTACCTGACCTGGGGCGCCGGCCCCCGCGCCTGCCAGGCCATCCTTCTCGGGGCCAAAGCCGCCGCCCTGTTGGACGGCCGCGTCAACGTCTCCATCGACGACATCCGCTACGCCGCCTTCCCCGTGCTCCGCCACCGCCTCGTGACCAGCTTCACCGCCGAGAGCGACGGTGTCGTGACCGACCACATCGTCGAGAAGCTCTTCGAGACCCTCGGCGAACCCATCGACACCTAACCCGGCCGGTAGGCCGGGTTTGCCAAACCCGGCATCGGCCGGCGCGCCCAGCCGATGCTGGCACGAAGCCGCCCGTCCCAACGAGCCGCCGATTGATCCGTCCGCGAGCGCGGTCTACTATCATCGGGCAATCACAGAGAGCCTCGGGTACACGGACCCAACCGCAGCACAGCAAACAGCGAGAACACCATCATGAAAGTTGACACCATCCCGTTCTTGTCGCCCGGCAAGCAGTTCACCATCGACCAGCCGGCTGCCCGGCGCGACCAGTCGGACTTGGCGTCCATCCTAAGAAAGGCAGCGAAGGCGTTGCTGCTGCTGAGCGTGGGGGTGGCCGTATGTGTCTCGACCGGGCGGTGCATGGCCGAAACCGCCGGGGGACCCAAGACCTCGGCGGTTCTCGAGATACAGGACCTCTTCGAATCCGTGCGCATCCCCTGCATCACCGTGGCGACCGACGGATCGGTCCTGGCCTTTGCGAACTCCGGCCGGCTGCTCCGCCGCAGCGAGGACGGCGGCGCGACCTGGAGCCCGGTCCAGGAGGTCGGTCCCGACGCGGGCGGCAGCGCCATCGTCGACGACACCACGGGCGACGTGATGGTGGTCAGTTCCGAGAAAGCCCACCTATGGCGCAGCCGCGACCACGGAAAAACCTGGCAAAGGGAACCGATCGTCATCAAGCCGAATGCCGCGGGTCACGGGACACCGGACGGGATTCCGACGCAGACAGCCTGTTCGGAATCGGGCGTCACGCTGCACCATGGGGAGCACAAGGGCCGGCTCCTCATGCCCTCGCGGGTCATGGCCCCCAAGGGCACCAATGACCAGGAATGGTGGCCCTACCATTACAACACGGCGATCTACAGCGACGACGGGGGAAAGACCTGGCAGACGAGCGCCCCGGTGCAGAGCGGCACGGGTGAAGGCACCCTGGCCGAATTGTCGAGCGGTGCCGTCTACTACAACTCCCGTTCCCACATGTCCGTGGACCATCGCCGGCGGATCGCCTGGAGCCACGACGGCGGCGCCATGTTTGTGGACTGGCGTGTCGCCGAGCATCTGTTCGAGGTCGGTGAGCCCTTCTACTTCAAGTACGGCACCAAGCCGAGCTATGGGTGCAACGCCGGCCTGGTCCGTCTGCCCCCGGAGGTGACCCGTGGCAAGGACGTGCTGCTGTTCAGCACGCCGGACGATCCCGGGGGATCGCGCATTCGGATGACCGTTTGGGCCAGCTTCGACGCCGGTGAAACCTGGCCGGTGAAGCGGCTGGTGTACGAGGGCCTCAGTGCCTATTCATCGCTGGCCGCGGGACGGGACGGCGGCATCTATCTGCTGTTCGAGCGAGGGGAAGAGAAACTCTACGAGAGCATCGCGGTCGCTCGGTTCAACCTCGAGTGGCTCGCCCAAGGGCAGGACTTGCGCAAGCTCCTCGAGAACTGAGTGCCCCCCGTCAAAGCACGGCCTCACGTTCCCGGTTTGCCCAGGGGGTCGTTGTCGTTGCTTCCCGCATGACCGCGGCTTCGCGCGATCTGCCCGAAGGCCCCCCGAATGTGGCAGAAAAGGAGAAGGGTCCCGGCCAAACATCGTGGAAGTTCGTGGCATGGTAGAGCGGTGTACGTATCCCTTCTCGGCCATTGTCGGCCAGGAGCCGACTACGCCGTACCGCCGATGGTGAGCTCGCGGATGCGGATGGTCGGCTGGGCGTCGCTCACGGGCGCGCCCTGGCCGTCCTTGCCGCAGGTGCCGATGCCGAAACCGAGGTCGCTCCCCACCATCTCGATCTCCTTCATCACGTCCGGTCCGTTGCCGATCAGCGTCGCCCCCCGCACCGGCGTGTCGGCCTTGCCGCCTTCGATCAGGTACCCTTCGCTGACCTCGAACACGAAATCGCCGTTCAGCGGGTTGACTTGCCCGCCCCCCATCTTGCGGACAAACAGCCCGTTGGGCGTGGACGCCAGGACGTCCTTCGGGTCGTCCCGGCCGGGGAGGATCAAGGTGTTGGTCATCCGGGGGACGGGCCTGTGCTGATACGATTCGCGACGTCCGTTGCCCGTAGGCGGCTGGCCCATCTTGCGCGCGGTCTTGATATCGTTCATGAAGCGGACCAGGCGGCCCTGCTCGATCAGCACGGTGGTCTGCGTGGGCGTGCCTTCGTCATCCACGTTGGCCGAGCCGCGCCGTTGTGGCAGCGTGCCGTCGTCCACCACCGTGATCGCGGGCGCCGCGACCATCTCGTCGAGCCTGCCGCAGTACTTGGACATGGCCTTGTCGATGTGGTCGGCCTCGAGCCCGTGGCCGACGGCTTCGTGGATCATGGTCCCGCCGGCCTCGCTGCCGATGACGACGGGCATGCGGCCCGAGGGCGCGGGCTGCGCCTCGAGCATGAGGCATGCCTGTTTCGCCGCCGTGAGCGCCACGGCCTCCGGGTCCTCGAGGTCGAACAGCTCGAAACCCATCGCGCCACCCACCGGGTGGTGGCCCGTCTGGATGATGCCCCCCTCGGAGGCCACCACCTGGGCCATCATGACGATCTGGGGGCGAAGGTCCTCCACGAAGCGTCCGTCCGAGTTGACGATGGTCACCCGGCGCAACGAATCCGCGTACACGACCTTGACCTGGACGATGCGGGGGTCGTGGGCGCGCGCCGCCCGCTCCGCCGCCGTGATGAGCTTGACCTTCTGCGCCGTGGCCACCTCTTGGGGCCGTTGTTGGACGGGCATCGCCAGCCGCTCAGGCGTGAAATCGAAACAGTAGGCCCGCTTCGGGGCCGACGCGCCCTGCGCCACCGTGTCGGCCGCCTTCAGAAGGCCCGACAGGGAAACGTCATTCGTGTGCGCGTACAACGTCCGCTCGCCGCTTAGCACGCGTATCCCCGCGCCGACGTCTCTCCCGGAGGTCACGCGCTCGATCTTGCCCTCCTCCAACCGAATCGACGTTTGGACTCGGTCCTCGACGTATACTTCACCAAGGTCGCCGCCGTTCGTCAATGCCCGCGACAGGATGGCTTCCGCGTGTTTCTGCAAGTCAATCACTGCTCTCTCCATCGGGGCCTGTTTTCCGCCGCAGTCCGAGCAAGCACATCACCAGCCGCGGCGACCGGACCGTCATTCGCTGCCGGGAAGTCTAGAGGCTGGGTTGTGGGAGATCAACCTGGGTTTTCCATGCTCCCCGGAAGAAGGTCGTAAGTAATTGTCAGAGCTAATGATAGCAAATTGGTCCCTGTCGTGTTAGGTAGGTCTCGACGGTACTGAGGGCGAAAACGTCAGTTCCCCGTTGACCGATAGTGGCGTACGCCGACCCGCCAGATCTGCAACGTGGCGGCCAGAAACGCCACGCCGACGACGGGGGCGAGCCATTGAAAGAGCACCGGCGAGCCCAGGGGCTCCGGGCGGCCGATGATGGCGTGGGCGGGGAAGTAGTTGATGGTGGCCAAGGGTACCAGGAACGTGAACAGGCGGCGGAACCAAGGGCGGAAAATGGTGACGGGGTACTGCGCGGCCTCGACCCCGCCATAGGTCAGGCAATTGACGATCTCGAGGGACTCGATGGTCCAGAAGGCCGCGGTCGCCTGAAGCACGAAGATCCCGGAGAACAGGCAGGCCCCGCCAAGCACGGAGGCGACCAGCAGGCCGGCCTTGGCAAGCGACCACGGCACGCCCAGCGCCCACGCTCCGTAGAGCAGGATGGCCAGCCCTTGGCTGAGTCGGCCGATGCGCGTGACGTGGAGATGCTGGGCGCCGATCTGCAGCGCGGTGGTGCGCGGCCGCAGGAGAACCCGGTCGAACTCGCCGTTCCGGACCATGCCCGGGAACACGTCGAACCCGCGGGCCACGGCCTCAGACAGCGCGAACGCCACGTGCACCATGCCGTAGAACAGGGCCACCTCGGGAAGCGTCCATTCGCACAGGCTGCCGAAGCGGGTGAAGAGGGCCCAGATACCGAGGAACTCGATGGCCGTCACCAGGAACTGGCCGGTCGCCAACATGACGAAGGAGGCGGGGTACTGCATTTGGGCGCGGAGCGAGACGCCCACGTACCGGGTATACAGCCGCAGCGCATCGAGCATCCTATCCTCCTTGCACCACCAGGCGCCGGGTACCCCGCGCCAACAGCCACCGCCCCGCCGCTATGAATACGGCTATCCACACCGCCTGATGGAGCAGTGCGTACACGGCCTCGCCCGGCGGGATGTGGCCCATGTAGATGCGGAACGGTACGTCGGCCATGCCGCGAAAGGGCAGGAAGTCAAGCAGCGGCTGCGCCCACTCGGGCCACAAAGGGAGGGGGATGATCATGCCGGAGAAGATGAACACCATGGCGGGTCCCAGGGCCGCCAGCCCTTCGCCCGACACCGTCCACAGCAGCATGACGGTCAGCAGCGTGGCCACGGCCGCGCTGAGAAGCACGGCCGCGAGCGTCGCCGCGACCCATAGGAACGCGCACACCCACGACGCGGGCGCCTCGAGGCCCAGAAACAGGCCGGCCACGATGAACATGGGCACGGCGCGCAGCAGGACGGGGCCGGTCCGCGCCGCCAGAGTCCGGCTGAACCATAGGGCGTACAGGTCCAGCGGTCGGACGAGTTCATAGGCCACCGTACCCGTTCGGATCATCGTCCGCACCTCGACGTCGGGGCGGAACAGGACCAACAGAAGCATGGCCTGGCCGAGCCAGACGTAGGTCACGACCTCGGGAAACGTCATGGGCTGGACGCTGCTCGAGGACCGGTAGAAGGCATCGAACACCATGACGCGTACGAAGCCGAAGAACACCTGCGTGCCAAACCCAGCCAAGGCTGCGGCCCGGTATTGCAGCAGCACCCGGAACCGGGCCTGGAATATGGCCCAATAGGCCCTCATGTACGGCGGTCTCCGTAGATGCGCGCGACGATTTCCTCGATGGGCGGGTTCTCGACGAAGAGGTCACGGATGGCGTAGTTGGCCGAGACGCGGCCAATCAACTCCGGTACCGAGACCTCCTGGGGGTCGAAGCGCAGGGTCATGCGGTGACCTTCTCGGCGGATGACCGTGGCGTCCGGGTCGGTCACGTCCGCATCGCTGTCCACGAGATCGACCGTAAGCCACCGCTCGGGGGTAACCCTCGCGCGCAATTGTTCGAGCGTACCGTCTGACAGGATCCGGCCCTCGTCGATCACCAGGATGCGTTGGCACAGCGCCTCGATGTCGTCCATGTCGTGCGTGGTGAGGATGATGGTGACGCCGCGCTCGCGTTTCAGCCGCTTGACGAAATCGCGGACCGCCAGCTTCGACACGGCGTCAAGCCCGATCGTCGGTTCGTCGAGGTACACGAGCGGCGGCGCGTGGAGCAGCGACGCGGCGAGGTCGCACCGCATGCGCTGGCCAAGACTGAGCTGGCGGACCGGGACGTCGAGCAGCGGCTCGAGATCCAGCAAGGCGACGAGCTCGTCGCGGTTGCGTCCATACACGGCGGGCTCGACGCGGTAGATGTCGCGCAACAGCTCGAAGGACTCGATGACGGGCAGGTCCCACCACAGTTGCGTGCGTTGGCCGAACACCACCCCGACGTCGCGTGCGTTGTCGAGGCGCTTGTGCCACGGCACGCGCCCGAGCACCTCGCAACGGCCCGCGTCGGGCACGAGGATGCCGGCGAGGATTTTGACCGTGGTGGATTTGCCCGCGCCGTTCGGGCCGATGTAGCCCACGAGTTCCCCGGGCTCGAGAGCGAACGAAACGCCGTCCAGCGCGCGAACAATCCGGTGGCGCCGCCGCACAACCCCGCGCAACGCGCCCCACAGCCCCGGCCGGCGCTCGGCCACGCGGAAGGTCTTGACGAGGTCCTCGACAATGATCTGCGGCATGACTCCCCACTCTGTGCGCGGCGCGCGGCGGCGCACCATGCGACCAGAAGCGTTCAGGGAAGGATGGCGCGGGTCGCTCTGGTCCGGGCTGCAACGGACACAGCCGCCCATTCTAGCGCGGGGATCCGGTCGGGGTCAACAGCCCCCACAACCCGCCGCAGGGCCAACGCGTCTAATAGTGCTCAGGAGTCGATTTTCTGGTCCTGCGGCTTTGTGGCTCTTCCGGACCGTCCCCGCTTGCTGGCCTTCGCGGGTTTGGGAAAGGCCTTCTGCCGCTCCCG
>Ga0114930_10001262_pt1 | contig 24502 bp, 25 predicted proteins | sample AnhtaG_FD_87300 | JGI IMG/M metagenome (GOLD analysis project Ga0114930, IMG submission 87300) | Deep subsurface microbial communities from Anholt, Denmark to uncover new lineages of life (NeLLi) - Anholt_01485 metaG | ecosystem: Environmental > Aquatic > Marine > Oceanic > Sediment | place... | reverse complement strand
TATGCAGGAATGGATTTTTTCACGGGAGAAAATTCCTTTGAGGTTGTTGTGGACAAATCCGTAGAAAGAGCGAAAAAACTCCTCGCAGCCATCGATTCACCACGCGGCATGTTTCCGGTTGTTTTAGGGCCTGGAGGGACAGGTGTGCTTTTTCATGAATCCTGCGGTCACGGCATGGAAGCAGACCTTGTCTACAAAGGTTCCAATTACAAAGACCAGATCGGGAAACAGACGGCTGCCAAAGGGGTGACCTTGATCGACGACGGCACTCTACCTGAATTAGCTGGCTCGTTTGCCTTCGATGATGAAGGGACCCCATCCCAGAGAACCGTGCTGGTAAATGACGGAATCCAGGAAAATTACCTGTGTGACCTGGTTTGGGCAGCGAAGCTTGGGATCATATCCACTGGCAGCGGACGACGGCAATCCTTCCGGTATCCTCCGATTCCCAGGATGAGAAACACGTTCATCGATGGAGGAGATGTGCCTCCTGAGGATATCATCGCCAACACCAAAAAAGGCATCTACGTTGCCCAGACCGGCGGCGGCGGTCAAGTGGATGTCATCACCGGAAACTTCATGATGGGTGTCGGGGAAGCTTACCTGATCGAAGATGGGAAGATCACGAGTCCGATAAAAGGCGCCACGCTATCGGGCATGGGAATCAATGCCATGAAAACCATCGACATGGTGGGGAGTGACCTGGTTATTTTTCCTGGTGCCGGGTCGTGTGGAAAAGGACAGTCTGTCCCCACCGGATTCGGAATGCCGACGATCCGTGTGCGCGGGATACTTGTGGGTGGTCCCGGCGAAGCATGGGAAGATGTGGAAGGAGGCGCCAAATGAAACAGAAAAAGGAATACATGGACTTAACCCAATATGCCGTGGACCGGGCCTTGAAGGCAGGTGCTGATGCAGCCGATGCATTTGTCACGGACAGCCAGAAAGTCGAGATTTTCGCCGGCAACCGCGCCGTGGAAAGCGTGAATGCCTCGAGTGATGCCGGGATTGGCATCCGCATCCTGAAAGACCAGAAGATGATATTCGCTTCCAACAACGATCTCTCGAAGGACGCGATCAAAGAGATGGTCGCAGACCTGATGAAAAAAGTCCTGTTCCACACCCCGGATGAATTCAACGTAATTTACGGAAAAGAATTCGGTGTTTTGGAGGGCGACTGGGCAAGTTATAAAGACCTACTCTCCTATGATCCGAAAATCACAGAAGTGCCGGTGGAAGATAAAATCAAAAAAGCGGTCACTTTGGAGACGTCAGGCTTGGACCACAGCCCGAAGATCGCCGGCGCGATGTATGTGCTGTACACAGACCAGGCGACTATGGCTTATCTTGCGAATTCGAACGGCATTTCCGGCTGGTATCCTACAGGATATTGTGGCGGCTATGCCCAGTTTTCCGCGGCTGAAGGAGATGAACGTCAATCCGGAACCCACATTCAGATCGGGGCCAATTATGACGATTTCGATCCTGCTCAGGTTGGAAAGATGGCGGCAGAGAAAGCCATTCAGATGCTTGGGGCCAAGCCCATCAAGTCCTGTGAGATGCCGATGGTGATTTCTCCCGAGGTTGGCGTGGATTTACTCAGCTACATCGTCGGTATGTTGAGTGCTGATCCGGTGCAGAAGGGGAAGTCGCTTTTTGCCGGGAAGATCGGAGAAAATGTGGCGGCCGCAACAATCACACTGATTGATGACGGAAAGCTGAAGGGCGGCCTGGCAACACAGCCCGTGGATGGCGAAGGGGTACCGAGGCAGACGACACCTTTGATCACAGAAGGCGTGTTGAAGAACTACTTGTATGATTGTTATAACGCCAAGAAAGGCGAGACAAAATCCACCGGAAACCGAGGACGGGGGAGCTATCAGAGTTCCGGAGGCATCGGCAGCACAAACCTGTACTTGAAGCCGGGAAATATTAAGCCTGAAGAAATCATCGCAGGAATCAAGGATGGGTTCTACATGACCGTGGCCTTTGGGCTGCATGCCGGAATCAACAACGTCACCGGGGATTTTTCCCTGCCAGTGGCTGGATTCAAGATCGCAAACGGCCGGATAACGTTTCCGATTCGGGGCGTGACCATCGGCGGTAACCTTTTCGATTTCTTGAAATCTGTCGATAAAATCGGTGATGATTTAACCTGGGTTCAGTCAACCGGATGCCCGACGTTTTCCGTGGACAGCATCAAGATCGGCGGCGTTTGATTGTTATTGAGATCGGCCAGCGCCTCGTTGATAAGGAAACTTTCTGTTTTATCGGTCGGGAATTCTTTCGAAAAATTGCGGCCCTGGGTTAAGGTCATCCCCATTGTGTCCACATAACCATCGTCCGCTCCCATGTTGGTCACATCTACCTTCAGGGAGGGGTCCTTGCCCTCCCAATCGAATCCGCTGGAGCTCCAACTGGTGAAAGAAGGTTTTTGGCTGGCAACGGCGACGTTTAAAATCCCGGGTGTGTTAGCCAGTTCTGCTTTGAAGGTTTCGAGCGATGGCCGGCTGTACGACCGGATGGGAATGGCAACAACCTGCTCTTTATTCCACCCTAGATTTCTGTTTTTGATGAATGTCATTTGCTTGGAGACAACGCCTGTTCCGATGATGAGGGCTGCAGATAGGACAAACTGGATCACAACCAGGGTTCTGCGAAAAACAGTGTTTCCTGTCCCCGATTTCAGTTTTCCTTTGAGGGTATTGACGGGTTGGAACGATGGGTCCACAGACCATACGGAGTACTCTTCGAAGGCCTTGTTCTTGTAGCGGATGAGTTGTGCGTTCAGGCTAGCGGCTCGAGTGGAGTCTTCGATCTCGGGGATTTCAGTTTTGAGAGCCGGTCCGAGGGGGTGGGGTGTCCAGTAGATGTGAAGGGTCCGTCCGTTGAACTCCTGGTCGGACTCCACTCGGCAGATCGAGGATGCATTTTCGTGAAAGCGGTCATAGTTCAGTTCATCCAGTACCCAGAGGCCGATCAGGATGCAGCAGGCCATACCGGTAGCAAGGCCGAAAATATTCAGAAAGGCATAACCTTTGACTTCCTCTAGAGTCAAAGGTTTTTTAAATTCTTGAGTCTAAGTAATCGGAGCAAAAAATGGAAAAAAAAGAAACGTCAATATTGCATCTTGTGGTTTTAATTTTACTGGTTTTTCCTCTTTGCCTTGGATCACCTTTTCTTCTGAGTGAAGATCTGAATCGAACACAAAAGTTGAGGCAGGAAATAATAGGGCTTAACCTTATCAACGGCCTGGATCTTTCTCATGATCAAATGGAGATTATTTTACAGAGTGCTGAAGAGAGCAAAAGGCTTCGCGAAGAATTACAAAAATCCATCCTTCTCTTAAGTGATGATATGGAAACAGAGCTCGAAAAGATAAAATCTTATCTTAAAAAAAACCAAGATATCCCTCCCTCAACTGCACAGAGATTTCACAGAATTTCAAATGAGATAAAAAGAAAAAAGAAAGAAAAAGAGGAAAAGATAGGAAAATTAGCTGGCGTAGTAAAAGAAAACCTTGAACAACATCAACTCTATCAGCTTCAAGAATTTATTCCATGCATTATCCCTCCCAAAGGAGAACTTCGCATTGGACAGGCAGGAGACAACAAAGGCTTGGTAAAAAATTTGGAGAGAATCCGGGATATTCCTTACCGGTTATATGAGAGGAGAAAAACAGAAATTATCAACAGAACGTTACAGGGATTGAAGCTTCATATTCCAAGCGGAGTAGAGATCAAAGAAGACGAACTGGAAGAACACATTCACTATGTGTTCCAGAGAGCAAGGAACATCGATGATACTGATTTTGAGATTCAAAAGGAAAATTTAGCTGAAGAACTCGTTTCCCCTATTAAACCTTCCCATCCTAGAAGTAGTCTAACCAGAAAGATTGAAGCCTTTCTTCTTTGCCCGGAAATCATTCCGATCTTGAAAGAGAGGCTCTAGCAGGAAAAACTGTCTGATTTCCCCGTCCTCAAAGGCTCCTACCTCGGCCAGAAGCCGCCGGGGATGCCCACCCCGAAAACATTTGGGGACGAGGCCACATAACCAGCGGCTGTGTAATAGCGGTCCAGAACACGCCGGTCTGCGGCATCAGGTTCAGCAGTATCTCAAGGTGGTCGTTGGATTCCTCCTCGGTGGCTAGAAATGGTAAGCTGAATTCCTAGTACTATGGTAAACAGAAATCCCATGGTAATGGTAATCGATTTTTAAATTTACTATTCATTCTTTCCCTAGTAAAATAGGCGGATAGATACATGGAATTGCAGTCGGAATCAGAGGAGCTTTTTTTAAGAGAATAACGATTCTTAAAAAGAATCGACTGATTAACGCAAGAAATGAAACAAAAGGAGGTTTTTAATGTATCGCATCTGTATCCTAATTCTTATCAGTTTGTTAACATTGCCGCTGCCGGCGAAATCGGCAGATACCCCGCTCCTGGCGCAAAGCCCCGCGCTCAGCCGCACTCATGTTGTTTTTGTTTTTGCGGGCGACTTGTGGAGCGTTCCCCGAGAAGGCGGAGCGGCCCGGAGATTGACTACAAGCCCTGGTTTTGAGAGAAATCCAGTTTTCTCGTCCGATGGATCTTCCATCGCCTTTACTGGAGAATATGACGGTAATGTGGATGCTTACGTGATTCCTGCAGAAGGCGGGGAGCCGCGCCGCTTGACTTGGCATCCATCTTCTGACAATGTGCTGGGTTGGACACCGGACGGCAAGGAAATTCTCTTTACTTCCAGCCGGACAGCGTCTTCCAGATTTGCTGAACTATTTACCGTCAATCTGAAGGGTGGATTCCCTAACCGACTTCCTCTGCCCATGGGATTCGAGGGGAGCTTTTCGCCTGACGGGCACAGCATCGCTTATGTGCCCCTGTCACGGGCTTTTCGGGTCTGGAAACGTTATCGCGGGGGTAAAGCCACTCCTGTCTGGATAGCAGACCTGAATGATTCCAGTATCGTAAAGGTGCCACGCACAGATTCTAATGATTTTAATCCCATGTGGGTGAGAGATAAAGTCTATTTTCTCTCTGACCGGGAAGGTCCGGTAACACTCTTTTCCTACGATATTTTGACAAAAAAAGTGAACCGGGTGCTTAAAAACGAAGGCTTGGACTTTAAGTCGGCATCTGCAGGTCCCGGGGCGATAGTATACGAGCAGTTCGGCTCCCTTAATCTTTATGACCTTGCTTCAGGCAAGGTTCAGCGTCTATCTGTGACCATTGAAGGCGATATGACCGGAGTCCGGGAAAAGTTTGTCAACGTCGACAGCCGCCTCTCATCACCCAGCCTGTCCCCCAACGCAGTCCGTGCTGTTTTTCAGGCCCGCGGTGAGATTATAACTGTCCCTGCGGAAAAAGGCGATTATCGTAATCTCACTCACTCTCCGGGTGTTATGGAACGCTACCCTTCCTGGTCTCCCGACGGAAAAAACATCGCTTATTTCTCCGATGAATCAGGCGAATATGAACTTCATATCCGGGACCAGAAAGGAACCGGGGAGGTGATTCGGATCACTTTGGGTAAGAATCCTTCATTCTATTATGCCCCCAGTTGGTCGCCTGACAATAAAAAAATTGCTTATGTTGATTGTCACCTGACCCTCTGGTATGTGGATATCAACACTAAAAAACCGGCTAAAGTGGATAAGGACCGCTTTTATGGCGGCACAGGAGATCTTGTCCCCAGTTGGTCGCCTGATTCTAAGTGGCTGGCTTACACTAAGCGGCTGTCCAACTATCTGGGTGCGATCTTTGTTTATTCTTTAAAAAGCGAAAAGAGCTCGCAGATCACAGATGGAATGAGCGATGCACGTTTGCCGGTATTCGATAAAGGAGGAAAATATCTTTATTTCACAGCCAGTACGGATTCGGGAGCTTCTCTTCAGCCTGATATTCACAGTATCTTCCGGACCGTAACCCGGAGTATTTATTTGGCTGTGTTGTCTAAAACCGATCCTTCGCCGTTTTCGCCGGAAAGTGATGAAGAAAAACCGGAAAAAAAAGAGGAGAAAACAGAAAAAAGCACGGAAGATAAAGGAAAATCCAAGGCCTCAGATGAAGCGGAAACTCCACAGGACAAAAAACCTCCAAAGGACGTTTCAGTCAAGATCGACTTGGACGGTATTCTCCAGCGGATTTTAGCTGTTCCCATGCCGGCCCGTTCCTACGTCAATCTCCAAGCAGGTAACTCTGGAGTGTTCCTGGCTGTAGAATCCGTCGCACCGCTGCCGGGGTCATTTATTCCCCAGGGAAACACTGTACATCGTTACGACCTTAAACAGCGCAGGGCCGATGTAGTAATAAGCAAGATCGGCAGCTTCGAGATAGCCAGAAATGGGAAAAAATATCTTTACAGTCAGCAAGGCCGCTGGTCGATCGGAACCCTTCGTCCCATGTCTCCTGCCGATGCCCCTTCCCCTCCACTATCTTCAGCAAAGCCTTCCGGCAAGGCTTTGGCAACACAGAATATCCAGATCAAGGTGAAACCCCGCGAGGAGTGGCGTCAGATGTACCGAGAAGTATGGCGTATAGAACGGGAATTTTTCTACGATCCCGGCCTCCATGGTCTGGATTTGGAGAAAACCCAGAAAAAATACGCCCCTTATGTTAAGTCTGTGGCCTCAAGACAGGATCTGAACTACCTTTTTGCCGATATGCTGGGTGAGATGACTGTCGGGCATCTTGGTGTCGGAGGCGGCGACCTGCCTCGTGTGGATAGAATTGCAACCGGCCTTCTAGGAGCGGATTATACTATCGAAAACGGTCACTATCGCTTCGCCCGGATCTTTAACGGCGAAAATTGGAATCCACAATTCCAGGCCCCCCTGACCCAGCCGGGAGTGAACGTCAAGAAGGGTGAATACCTGTTATCCGTAGATAGTCAAGAGGTCCAGGGCAGAGATAATATCTACCAATACTTTGAAGGAAAAGCGGAGCGTCAGGTCGTACTCACTGTGGGGCCCAATCCGCGAAAGGAAGGCTCACGAGAAGTGACGGTTATTCCAATCAGAAGCGAAGCTTCGCTGCGCAATTTTGCCTGGATCGAAGATAATCGGCGCTATGTCGAAAAAGTGACCAATGGACGGGTGGCCTATGTCTATATGCCCGACACGGCTTTTGGCGGCTACACTTATTTTAACCGCTACTTTTATGCCCAGGTCGGCCGGGAGGCTGTCATTGTCGACGAACGTTTTAACGCAGGAGGCATGCTTGCCACGGATATTATCGAGCGCTTTAAGCGCGAAATGATGAGCCTGGTCGCTACCCGGGATGGTGAAGATGAAGTCCAGCCGCAGGGCGCTATTTTCGGGCCAAAAGTCATGCTCATCAACGAGTTCGCCGGCTCTGGTGGGGATGCCATGCCCTGGTATTTTAAAAAGGCCAAAGTAGGACCATTGGTGGGCAAACGGACGTGGGGCGGATTAGTTGGACGAGCTGGAGCTCCTGCTCTTATGGACGGCGGTTATGTCTCTGCTCCCAGCTCAGGGGTTTGGAGCCCGGACGGAAAATGGATCGCGGAAAACATTGGCGTTATACCTGACATTGAAGTAGAGCTCGATCCCAAGCTTGTCCGTCAGGGAAAGGACCCCCAGTTGGAAAAAGCCCTTGAGATCGTGATGGATGAACTGGCCAAAAAACCGCTTCCTAAACCAAAACGTCCGGCTTATCCCAATTACCATAAAAAGAAATAGCCGGCATTAATAATCCTATCAGCGCATCAGGGTATTAAAGAGCAGCTTAAAAGCGCCAAGCTATGTGTTCTCCAAAGGCTGGGCAGAGATGATCCACCTCGTGACTTTTGCGTGCAATCGAACTTCAAAGTTTGTCGAGAATAGAGTTGTGGGATTTTTTTTGACATTTTACTATAAATGATATACATTATATACGCAATATCAATCGAGAGGATAATATGACAGTCCAAATGCTGATCAGGATCGATCCGGAATTGAAGGAAAAAATCCAACAGTTAGCTCGGTATGAAGGAAAAACTACGAGCGGAATAGTCCGGGAGATCATCGAGGATTATGTTAATGAGAGGGATATCGGAACATATGTTGATGACCTCTGGAATAGAATCGGAAAGAAGCTTCGATCAAAGGGAAAAAAGCAAAGTGATATCAGGCAGGAAATAATAAGAGCACGACAGCCCAGGAAATGAAAGTCGTCATCGACACGAATATATTCGTTTCTTCTTTTTTTTGGGGGAATCCGAAAAAGGTTATCGATCACTGGAAAGATGGCAAGATAGTCCTGTGTTTATCCGGTGAGATCCTGGAGGAATACATAGAAGTTTTGCGCAGATTAGGCCTCGAAGGAGAAAAAGAACTGGATGAGTTGCTCGCTCTTTTTGGAAAGGGCTTCAATATTCAGTTCACAAGAAAGACTCCCAGGCTTTCTGAAGTGAGGGACGATCCCGATGATGACAAATTTATCGAATGTGCCGTTGCTCTTGAGGCAGATTATATCATTTCGGGGGATAAAGCACTTATGAACGTCGGTCGATACAAAAAGATCAAAATCTTATCGCCGCAAGGGTTTTTAAAAATCGCGAAGTAACTTCTTATTGTCGATAATTGACCAGGCCCCCCTCCTATGGTATAGACTATACCATGGGCGATGAAAAATCGATGATCGACAAGACCGTCAAACACTACAAAGTTGACGAACTCCTGGGTAAGGGAGGCATGGGAGTTGTCTACCGCGCCCAGGATTTGAAATTGAAACGGCCGGTCGCCCTCAAAATGCTCAAGGCCGACCTGACAGCCGACCCTGACAGGTTGAAACGGTTCCTTCAGGAAGCCCGCGCCGCAGCCGCCATCACCCACCCCTCGATCGCACAAGTCTACGACATCGACACGGTGGACGAGACGACCTTCATCGTCATGGAGTTTATCGAGGGACAAACCATCGGCAAGCTGATCGCAAACAAGGAATTGGATTTGATCGGTTCCGTGGAGATTGCACTTCAGGTTGCAGAAGGCCTTGCCAAGGCCCATAAGTCCAAGATCATCCACCGCGACATCAAATCCGAAAACATCATGGTCACACGCGACGGGCATACCAAGCTGTTGGATTTCGGCCTTGCCAAGCTTCTCGAGCCTTCCGAGGATGCAGACAGAACGCTAACCCTTTTGGAACATGCTCCTACCAAAACCATGCCCCAGACCACAGCCGCCGGAACGATCATGGGAACCACGTCCTACATGAGTCCGGAACAGGCCCGCGGTCAGGAACTGAGCTATCCTTCCGATGTCTTTTCCTTGGGAATCGTCCTGTACGAGATGGTCACCGGTGAGCTGCCGTTCGGGGGCGACAGCCCTATCGACACCATGCATGCCATTGCCTTCGAAGAGGCCCGTCCTGTCACGGTCATACGCAAAAATCTCCCGCCCGATCTTCACAGGATCATCGCCCGCTGTCTCCGCAAACGTCCGGAGGACAGATATCCGGATGCAGGAGCTTTGGTCCCCGATCTCAAGAATCTGAAAGCAGATATCGAGTCCGGTGTCCAGCGACCGTTTTCGCCGGTCCAGAAGATCGATGAACTGAAGTACTGGTTGACGACTTCCATCCCAGTCGGCTCCCAGGGAATAGCGATCGTGGCCCTGATTCTTCTTATAGCGGCCCTCCTCATCTTTACCGAAATCCAATGGGCCAATTTGCTGTGGATCGGAGTCTTCGGCCTGTTAGTGTACAGGTACATTAAAAACCGCAAAAAACGCATGCTGAGGCGTTTTGTTGCCCAGGCCTCCAAAATAGAGACTGTGAAGTCTGTCCGAATCCAGGGAGATTCGATCATGGTGGTTTTGGATAAAGCCAAAGCCAGCCAGTACATCCGGATCAACAGCATGGTGGATGCGATCAACAAAAAACTCTATTTCGGCCGGCATGTCGATGTCGCTGTTCGCGATGACCTTTCCGATGGGGAATTCCAGCGTTTGCTGAGAGAGTCGGGCGTGCTTTATGTCCGTGACGATATCATCCTTCACTGATCTTCCCTAATCTGTTCGAATACGGACATAACTGTTAAGAAATCGGACATCTGGAATTTTGTCAGCGTAAGAAAATCCCTGGAGATCCTATTGGCATATTTTTTGCTTGTAATAAGTAGGACTGTTGGATTTAAAGGATAAATTTGTGGTCCTAACTTAGAGATTTTACAGGAGGCAAAATGAGTCGCAACTGCAAAACAATAGGAATTGGGGTTTTGGTTGGGTTTCTGATCGCATTCGGAGGCGGGGTGTTCGCGGAAGACATTCACGAATTCGCCCAGAAAGGCAATTTGGAAAGTGTGAAAGCCCTGATCGAAAAGGATCCCGAGCTGGTCAATGCCAAAGACAAAGACGGCCGCACGCCGCTTCACTGGGCCTGCCGTGGCGTCCATCTCGAGGTTGTGAAATTTCTCGTGGAAAAGGGAGCTGATGTCAATGCTGAAGACAGCAGCAAAATTGTCCCTCTTCACAGCCTTGCGACCCGCAACAGTGCAAAAGCCATCGCAGTCCTGGCCGCCAAAGGAGCTAATGTCGATACGAAGGACTATGGGGGGAATACCGCACTCCATTACGCAGCCATGTCCAATGCTGCGGATGCAGTGGCGCTCCTCGTAAAAAAAGGCGCGGATATCGAAAGCAGAGAGGATTACGGGCGCACGCCGCTTCTTCTCTGTGCCAGGGAAAGGGGAGGCCCAAAAACCACAAGGGTTCTTCTGGAAGCCGGCGCCGATGTTAACGCCAGGGATAAATTCCAGGCTACGCCGATCGATCTGGCTGCCTGGCGGGGCAAAGCAGAGGTCGTCGATATGCTACTGGATTCGGGAGCGGACATTCCTTCCGAAGGGCGCAGAACCCGGAATCTTTTTTCCGAAGCCGCATCCCACGGTCTGGGCAGGCTTTTCGACGCCGTCGTCAAGGCGGGCGGCGATCCCACATTCAATCTGTCCAACGGCGGAACGCTGTTGCATGCAGCTGCGGCCGGTGGTTCGGCCAAAATAATCGAAATCCTGATGGGTAAGGGGCTAGATATCAACCTGAAGGACAACTACGGATGGACGCCCCTGCATTATGCTGCAAGAGACGGACGGGTAGAAGCCGTCGATCAGCTGATCGCAAAAGGAGCAAACATCGAAACACGCACCATCATGGGCCAGTCCCCTTTGAACGTTGCCGATGAGATGAAACAGGATAAGGTTCGTGCTCTCCTCATCGCAAAAGACGCTGAAGATAAGTCCATTCAGTTTCCTGTCCTTGAAGGAGACTATATGGGCCAGAAACCTCCGGGTGAAACGCCGGAACTTTTCGCACCTGGAATCGTCTCCTCCATTTGGGGACTTCATTCCACTGCTGCCTTTTCCCCGGACGGGAATATCGCCATGTGGTCACCCATGATCACGATTCCAGGTCAGCTCTATTCCACGGGAGGGATATTGATGTCGGAGCGTAAAAACGGGCGCTGGACAGCACCCCGCTTCGCCCCCTTCTCAGGAGATGAGGAAGCAGATGTTCCGTTTTTCTCGCCTGATAGAAAGCGCGTTTACTTCATGTCTGAGATGCCGCCTCCCGACGACCCGCAGTCTGAAAGGGAGCGGATCTGGTATGTGGATCGCACAGCAGAGGGGTGGTCTGAGCCCAAGCCCGTCGACGCCTCGGTCAACGATTATCCCCATCACTGGCAATTCTCTGTGGACGCCGATCACACCATCTACTTCAGTTCCAGTGTCCCAGAGGGGCACGGTGAAGGGGACATCTATTGTGCGAAGCTCGTGGACGGCAAATGGCAGAAACCCCAAAACCTAGGCCCTCCCGTCAGTACCGATAAGCAAGAGGAAATGCCTTTCATCGCGCCGGACGGGAGCTATTTACTTTTTTCCCGGACCTATCACCTTTACATCAGCTACCGCGATGAGGACGGTGGGTGGACCGAACCTGAGAACCTGGGAAATCCCATCAACTCTCCCAGCATCGAGATCTGTCCGATGGTCAGTCCCGACGGAAAATATCTATTTTTTCTCAGTCAGAGGGGCGGCGAGAGCCATATCTGGTGGGTGGATGCCGGCTTCATCAAAAAAGATTGTCCCTAAAGATCGTTGTGAGCGATTACACGGGCAACTTTCCAGGATCCGTCTTTTTGTTTTTTCAGCACTTGTAACAGTTTTCCTCTCTGCTCGATGGTTTCAATGCTGGCGACTGTTTCTGCAACAGCGTCAAAATGTCCCCATTCAAATGCCCAATCTCCGATAACTTTGATCTCTTCCCATTGATGCTCATATTTTTTTATCACATAGGCCTTGCTGGCCTCTTTCTGCTCTTCCATGTAGGCTTTTTCCCCGGTTCGAGAAGAACACCGTCTTCGGTCCACAAGGATAGTAGAGTTTTAAAATCTGCGGTGCAAGATACCCTTAACGATAATCCATTTCAGAATAACATCAAGTTAGCAACTCTCCCACTTGATTTCTTAATTTCTTTGCCAAGGAAATCATTTCTTTGACTTCCTGATCTGATACTTCGCCGGCTCTCATGTAATCACTGATATTCCGTTTTTTTCTAAACATGTCAAATTGCATAATCAGTTTATCATCGGCTTGAATTGTGAAGGTCAGGGAATGAATCAATCGATAGCGATGGGATTCCCTAGTGGGCCGGTACCCCCTTTGAGATCACGATCAACAATTCGGAATAAGTCGGCGATCTCTTTTTGACTCGTTTGGTGTTCAATCAGCCACCCGTTTTTTAGCCAATCGTCTAAGCTCAATTTCATCCCCTAACAAATAGTAAAAGTTGCTTTTTAAAACGGATAAGAGGAAATGGTGGCCCTTTTTAAGCTTGTTTTGGAATTCACTTGGGCTAAAAACTGTGGGATTGATTTCTCTTCTGAGAAATTTTTGGGCCGGAGTTAGTTTTTCTGCAACTTCAGCGAAAGTCACACTACCAACCACTATTAGATCAATATCACTGTCTTTGTTCGCTCTTCCTTCAGCAAAAGAACCAAATAGAAGTGCAATCTGAATACGCTCTGCCAATGGAGCCAGAATGGATCGAAGCACATCGCCAATTCCGACTGTCTTTATTACCATACTTTTAAGTTCCTGAAAAATGGGACATTCAGAATTGGCTTGGTAATAAACCTGGTTTCCGCTGACTGTTCTCTGGATAATCCCCACGCCTGATAACCATTTGAGTTCTCTTTGGCCGGCTCCGGGAGCAATGCCTGCTAGGCGAAGAATCTGTCGCATATAGAATGATTCATCGGGATGGCTGAAAAGCAAGGCCAATATAGCCCTTCTTGTTTTTCCAAAAAGACTAGAAAGATCCGAGCTGTTAGGCTTTGGTGTACTCATATTGAGAACAATTGTACCTATATTGGGAACAATAAGCAACTCTTTTTCCAGCATCATTACATAATAATTAGGACGGCTGACTAGATCATTTAATCTCATAAAATCGAGGATTTTCTGAGACTCGAAGACACAATTATTCGTCTCTGATTAATGCTGACTGTTGTAGTTTTTCAACTTCTTAATCATATGCTTAGGTGAGTATACTATTGACTGATATATCGAATCATGATATATAACAGATGATAAAGAATTTTAAAATAGAACCACTCAAGACATTTATGACGGAGATAAAAAATGCTTCCAAAAAATAGACCGCCGACTCATCCAGGTGAAATGCTCCTTAAGGAATTTCTTGAGCCTTCGGGAATAACACAGTTGGAATTGGCTCGCCATCTCGAGTGGACATATGCCAGGCTGAATGAGATCATCAACGGACGCAGGGGAATTACTGCAGATTCTGCACTAGCCTTGGGAGATGCGCTCGGCACTGGGCCGGAATTCTGGTTGAATCTTCAGAGAGATTGGAACCTCTGGCACAGCATGCGTATACATAAACGGATTCCGAAGCTAAAAAAGACTGTCTCCCAACAAGCAACTAATGGATAACTTAATGTCACAACCTGTGCTCCGAACACGCTGCCATCAGCCGTCCTCCCGATCATCATCCCAACAATTGGGTGAACATAGCAATGGCCTTTGCACCCGTTTTGCTCTAGACGTCCGGATGCATACGAGGTCCTTTTTGCACTTGACATCCTACCGACTATAAAGGGATAATTTTGGGTCTTTCATCGAAATGAATGAACATAGGATTGTTGTAACCGGTTTGGGTGCCGTTACCCCTATTGGCGTTGGAGTTGAAGACTTCTGGAAAAGCCTGATAGCGGGACAAAACGGCATAAAAAGGATCACTCGGTTCGATCCGTCCGATTTTCGCTCTCAGATGGCTGCAGAGGTAAAAAACTTCAATCCTGAAGAATGGATAGATGGGAAATCTGCAGACCGGATGGACAGGTTTGTTCATTTTAGCATGGTTTCATCGGACTTGGCGCTCGATGATGCGGGTTTGAAAGCCTTTGCTTTTGATGGAGATAGGGCGGGGGTCATCATAGGCTCCGGCATCGGGGGAGCGCACACCATTGAGGACGGGAGCTATAAGCTTCATCAGAAAGGACCCAAGTCTTTGGGGCCTTTTTTCGTGTCCAAAGCGCTGATCAACATGGCGGCAAGCATGGTCTCGATTACCTATGGTTTAAGAGGGCCTATTTCTGCACTCTCTGTTGCCTGTTCGACTGGAGCCAATGCTATAGGCGATGCTTTTCGCATTCTCCAAAGAGGGGATGCTGATATTATGCTGGCTGGGGGATCCGAGGCAAGCGTGAGCCCATTGCCTTTCGGAGGCTTTTGTGCGACGCGTTCGATGTCGAGCAGGAACGATTGTGTGGAAAAAGCGAGCAGGCCCTTTGACAAAAACAGAGACGGTTTTGTGATGGGGGAAGGGGCCGGCATCGTTGTTTTGGAAAGCCTTGAACATGCTCTCAGCCGGAACGCTCACATCTACGCCGAGCTTGTCGGCTATGGCAACACGGCTGATGCCTTTCATCTCACTGCTCCGGAACCTGGAGGGGATGGAATGGTCAGGGTCATGAAGAAGGCCCTTAGAGACGCAAGTATCGAACCACAGGAAGTGGAATACATCAATGCACATGGCACATCAACCGTCCTGAATGATAGGATAGAAAGTGCAGCCATTATAAAGGTTTTTGGCGACCACGCGAAGCATCTTAAGATCAGTTCCATTAAGTCGATGATCGGCCACCTTTTAGCCGCTGCTGGAGCGGTGGAATGCGTGGCCACGGTGATGAGTATCTATACCGGAAAACTGCCCCCCACCATCAACTATGAGGAGCCAGACCCGGAATGTCCTCTTGATTATGTGACCAAAAGAGCGGAATCGATCGACCTTGAAGTAGCTCTCAGCAATTCCTTTGGATTCGGAGGGGGGAACGCTTGCCTTGTATTGAGGAGATATGAAAGCTAAATGAAAATCCCCAAACTTCGAATCGGCGGCATCACCGCAGACATCCCGATTGTTCAAGGAGGAATGGGCGTGAGGGTTTCACTCTCCTCACTCGCCTCCGCTGTGGCTGAGGAGGGAGGAATAGGCACCATCTCGAGCATAGGCTTGGGAGATGTTGAGGCTTCAAAGAATGAATACGAGCGGATGTCTCGGGAAGCTCTGGAGAGAGAGATTCGCAAGGCCAAAAGCACTACAGATGGCCATATCGCGGTCAATTTCATGGGAGTGCTCAGCAATGTGAACGATCTGATTTTGGCTGCCGTCAGGGAGGGAATCAAGATAATCGTGTACGGTGCAGGACTTCCTGTTAAACTTCCCGCCCTGGTCGAAGACGATTCTGTAAACCTTGTACCTATAGTCAGTTCTGCCCGGGTTGCGGAATTGATCCTGCGCTCCTGGGACAAACGTTACAACAGGACAGCCGACGCCTTAATCCTTGAAGGGCCTCTTGCCGGAGGACACCTTGGTTTCTCGGAGGATCAGCTTCATCAACTGGAAAAATATTCCCTGGATAATCTCTTGCCTGAAATTCTAGAAACAGTAAAAGCCTATGAAGATCAATATGGAAGAAAGATTCCGATCATCGCTGCTGGCGGGATTTATAACGGAAAGGATATAGCTCGGATGCTGTCCCTGGGTGCCTCAGGAGTCCAAATGGCTACACGATTTGTGTGCACTTCGGAGTGCGGTGTATCCCAGGAATTTAAACAGGCTTATCTTGATGTCAGGAAAGAGGATATCATCATCATCAAGAGTCCTGTCGGCATGCCAGGAAGGGCCATTAAGAACAAGTTTTTGCGGGACTTGGAAGTTAAAGGAAAGCTTAAGATCAAGTGTCCTTACAGGTGTTTGTCAGCCTGCAAAGTCAGTGAAGCGAGGTATTGCATCGCTGAGGCGCTCGTGAACTCTTACTTCGGGGATGTGGACCACGGCCTCATCTTCTGCGGGCAGAATGCTTACCGTATCGACAAGATCATAACGGTAAAAGAACTCATCTCGGGATTACTCGCTGAACTCGAGGCGGTTTAACAAGGAAAGATATCAATACAATCATATAGTTCCAGTTTTTTATTCTTCCTAAATCCAACGATGATTACAGCAGTCATGTCCTTGCATTAATGTTCCTTTTTAGATTTTGTTTTTATTGACAATTCTCAGCATATTGAGTAAAATTACTCAAGATATTGAGTAAAATGTAATGTGGATGGGATAAAATGTTTAAGAGAAAATATTTCGGTGATATTCTAGAAAGACTGGTAGAAACTAGAAAGTTTATCCAAGTCCTTGCCGGTCCTAGACAATCGGGGAAAACAACTCTGATCCAGCAAGTTATGAATGAGACTAAAATTCCCTCTTATTATGTCACCACAGATGCTGTTGATGCGAGTTCCTCAGTTTGGATCGAGCAGCAATGGGAAATTGCTCGCATGAAATTGAAAAGGGAGGCTATGAGTAAGGATTTCTTATTTGTAGTTGATGAGATACAGAAAATTCCTAACTGGACAGAGACAATAAAAAGGCTATGGGATGAGGACACAATTAATAATATTCCTTTAAAGCTAGTGTTGCTGGGATCCTCGCCTCTTCTCATTCAAAAGGGAATGACTGAAACTTTAGCCGGAAGATTCGAGCTTATTCGAATTCCCCATTGGTCTTTTTCTGAAATGAGAGATGCATTCGATTATTCTCTTAATCAGTTTTTCTATTTTGGGGGCTATCCTGGTGCAGCTCCTCTAATTAAAGATGAACAACGTTGGAAGAATTATATAAGGGACTCCCTTATTGAAACCACTGTTTCAAGAGATGTCTTTATGATGAACAGAGTAGATAAACCGATTCTTTTAAAGAGACTTTTCGAATTTGGGTGTCAATATTCCGGGCAGATTCTATCGTTTAATAAAATATTGGGTCAACTTCAAGATGCCGGGAATACCACGACTCTTGCTCATTATTTAGAACTTTTGACTGCTGCTGGGATGCTAACCGGACTACAAAAATATTCATCAGGTAGAATAAAACAAAGGTCTTCTAGCCCTAAGTTTCAAGTCCTCAATACAGCATTGATAAGCGCACAATCTGGAGAAAGTTTTGGAGATGCAAAGCTTAATTTTGAATTTTGGGGACACCTTGCTGAATCAGCAGTTGGTGCACATTTAATAAATGAGTCGATCAACACAGGATTAGAAATATTTTATTGGAGAGAAAGGAACAAAGAAGTAGATTTTGTACTTAAAAAAGATGATAGAATCATCGCTTTGGAAATAAAAACCGGGAAAAAAGAGGTAACTCTTCCAGGAATTGAGGAATTTTCAAGAAAATACGATACACACAAGAAGTTGTTCTTAGGAAAAGGGGGGCTTGAATTTAAAGACTTTTTTATGCTTCCGCCTATTGATCTGTTCTGATCAAAGCTGGTATTACACTTAGGGGGCATTTGCCCCGAACACGCTGACAACAGCCGTCCTTCCGATCATCGTTCCCATCTATCTTCTAATTTTGCCCTTCTTGCTCCTCTTGGGTTTAGGATTCTCTGTCCCGCTTCCGGCACATTCCTGATCTAAAACCGATCCGTATTCATACGCTCCTATGTCATGACCAGCTCCTGCAGGTCGTATCATACAGTCACAGTCTACAAACGGCGCATTTTCCGAAGTTCCTGTATCGATGGCAGGGCTTTGTTCCTCGAGATGAAGGTTGACATCCGGCCATCCATTCATGAAGACAGGGTCAGATGTGATGTTGCCTGTTCCTTGCCCGGAAGCCGATGCCCAAGTCCCGTCTTCGATCTCTGATCTGGAAAACTCAGGATCTCCATGCACAAACTCTGCTGTGATCTCACAATCATCTCGACTCCAATAAGCATTGTTACCCTCCCTCACCAGGTTCACGCCTTCTCCTAAATAAATTCCAGTGGGCGTGCCTACTTGAGGTCCTGTATTGAAGGCGAAGATATTGTTCGATAGAAAAAGATCGATCTCAGGAGAAATGTCCTCGGAAGGATAAGAAGCGACAAAGGAATAATCTCGACCGCTGTAGTTGGGATCCCACATATTGAAAGCAATGGTGTTATTGACTAGTTCATAAGAACTCGGGTAAATCCCTATAACAAGGGGAGCTATGCCGGAGCCCCACACGACATTATTTTCTATGCGGCCGCCTGCCCAGAGTTTAATGCCGCTGCGATGAGTGCGGGCGATGATATTGCGCTTCACTTCTATTCCAGAGATATGGCCTTGCGTGTCACGCGAGTTCAGGTCGATGCCGTCTCCTAGTATGTCGTGGATGTAACAATCCTCGACTAGGATATTATTCCCGCGTTCGACAGCGATTCCATCAGCCCCGAACGAAGGTTCCCCCTCCGTTTCAGGCCCGCTTATTTCAAGATTGCGGAAAGTCATTCGATTCCCCGGGCCTGGAGTACAATCGACAGCTGTATACACCTGGCCTCGGATGATGCAATCCTCGAGAATTATGTCAGAGACAGGGCCATCGACCGGAGGCTGCCCTGAATCTCCCCAGGTGATGCGCACACCCGCCTCACCTTTGATTATTGTCAATCCCTTAAGAGTAATATGATGATTATTTCCCCGGATCCACACTCTCCAAATAGATTTCCCTTCGATTTTTAGATTGAATATATTCATGTGGGCAGTCCCTACGGCAAATTCCAGGCCTTCGACAGTGACCGTTTCATCAGATGCTGCAGAGAATGTGATAGGAGCGTCTACTGTGCCGGAATATTTGAAAATGACCTCTTCTTTGTACGTGCCATTGTGGATTGTGACGGTATCGCCTGGTGTCACTGAATCTGCGGCATGTTGGATTGTGCGCCAAGGACTGGACAAAGTGCCCGGATTTGAATCGTTTCCGGAGACGGCAACATGGTACTCCTTTGCCTTTGTCTATTGCGCATTCAAGAAAGTTACGGCCTGGAAAATGAAAAGGAAAAGGATTGCAAAAACGAGCAGGGTTTTTTTCATTGGATATCACATTATTTTATTAAAGATCCGTCTATTTCAATAGCCTTTTGAGATGAATTTTAGGGTGAATTTTATTAATCCTAGTTTGCGACACAGCTGAGAATTCAACCTTCCATTGGATGAAACACGTCGTAAGCTTTTATTCCATGCAGAGTTCAAGTAGAATAAGTAACAAAACATGAGTAAAAAATCGTCAAAGCCAGATCTGGATAAAGAAATCATCGGCCCGACCACCCGGACAATAGAAATCGAGCATGTGTTAGGCGAACGGACGATCATTCAAAAATTAACCGTTCCCAGGCGGCGGCCGTTCAAAAACGTCTATCAATTCAAGTGCATCCTTCTGAATACCAAACCACCGGTCTGGAGAAGACTCCAAGTTCCCGAAAGCTACACGTTTTATGATCTCCACGTGGCGATACAGGATGCCATGGACTGGTTGGACTACCATCTCCATTGCTTCAGGATCCCTGGCATAGGAACATTTGAAGATATTGCCCATATCGAATGCCCCTGGTGGGAGCCATGGGAAATGGATGAAGATTGGCTTATCACAAACGAAGTTCCCATCAAGGACTTTCTCAAAAAACCATCCGACAAGGCCATCTATCGCTATGACTACGGTGACAACTGGGAGATGAATGTCAGCCTCGAGAAAATCCTTCCTAAAACAAAAAACGCCACTTATCCTGTCTGTCTCGGTGGGAAACTTGCTGCCCCTCCTGAGGATTGCGGCAGTATTCCAGGCTATTATCGATGTATCGAGGCGTTTGAAGCCGGAGAAGAATTGGAGAAACATCACGACGCAGAAGAGAATGAAGAGCTGCGGGAACTTCTTGTTTGGCTCGGTGATTGGAATCCTTACGTGTTTGATCCGAAAAAAATCCACTTCGTAAGCCCAAGGGACCGCTTCATTATGGCTCTTGACTTGGAGTGAGTGTTCCCCTCGCAGCTGCCCATCTCTCATCATGGATGCCAGAAAAGCAATCTTTGAGGCATCTCCTTTAGCCTGTAATGTTTTATCCTGGCCCAACATATTCACAGCCAGTGAGCCTTTCAAATTTCTCAATATCGTCACTTGGCTGTATTGGGTCATTATTTATTGCCCAATCCTTGATTGTCTCTTGAAGTTTTGAATCAAAGACAATTAGTTTCTTTTCAAGCCATTCATTTAAAAGAGCGAGGGAAGACAGGCATCTTCTATTAAATTGTTGACTAACAAAATCTCTCATATCGAAATTAGTTGTCCCGCCACGAATATTTCGTCCTGAATTTTTGCGTTTGAAACACCTCTTCCCAAACCTCACGCACTGTAAAACAATTGAATTTATCATCAATAAACATTTGGGGTGCAATTCTTATTAGTAAAAGAACACTGCTTGTATCACACAGAATTTTCATAAACAAGCTTATTCGGGGGTGAATGATTTTTTAATCTCGTATTTGACTTCTTTTGCATCAAGGGAGTTTTCAATGTCTAAAATCTCGGCTAGCCTTCTATCCGATGTGTGATCGATCTGCTCGGCTATTACATTCATAAAATTTTTACTCAACTCAAAAAGCCTTTGAACGTATCTCCTCGGTTCATCGCCATTGATCATAATTGTTCCAACATCTGGGAACGCTTTTCTTAAATTGGTATCCGCTGCTCCAACACTAAGGTTAAAGGACGGATGAATATTCTGGATGGCCTTAACCATACCATAAAGCGAATGTTTATATAGGCAAGCATTTACCTTTAACACCTTTATTTTGTGAGGAGGGCCTAGTCCCTTTATGGCCTCGTATACTATTTCTACATATTCCTCAGGAAATTGTATAAAATTTGCTACATCATCACAAAATCGGTCTTCAACATCTTCATATTCACCACCCATCTCAATGTCATCCCTTGTTGCGTGAACAAATTCATGCAGCAAAGGGAAAACTAAATCAATAATGCTTGTAGCATTGTTTACAAAAACAATCCTATGGCCATAAATTTTTGTATAGAAGGCATAGCTTTTTATTTTTTCAGGGAAGGTGCGAAATATTAAATTGATGCCAAGGTGTTCTGCTAATTTAAATGCATGCTCATAATCAATTGGGGTGCCCTTGGAGATTCCAGATAGCTGCCTTAATTTTTTTGCCACTTTTCGAGCATTATCCCTATTCCTTTCGGTTGATCTTACTTGCTGGACAACCGCGGGGCTTTTGAAATTCCTAAAAAGGTTTAAATATTCTTTTGCCAACGAAACCGCATCCTTCTGCATGCTTACTGTAACCTTGGCCCCCATTCTAGCTCGATGAACTGGAACCGTTATAAAGCTACTTGAATCATCATGGAAGAAGGAGCCAGGGCTCACTTGAAATATTTGACAAAGCAAAATTAGATGATTCCCCTTTGGAATTTGACCCTTTATCCAATCATTAACAGTTTGTCTTGAAACTCCAACAGACGCTGCTATTTTTTTCAGTTTAAGATCTTTTTCTCTTGCCAACTCTCTTAATTTTGATCCGTTCCATTTCATAGGCGTCTCCTCATTTATTACCCTAAGACGTAAAGATATCTTTACACCCTGTATAAAAATATAAGATATTTTGATGAAAATGTAAAGTATTTTTTATAATTATTATATTATGCTTTCTTCAAAATCGACATCCAGCCGACCATATCTCATCATGGATGCCAGAAAGGCAATCTTTGAGGCATCTTCTTTAGCCTGTAATGTTGTTTTGATTAAGATATTTTCGTAAGTCTTTCATACTGAAATAGTATCTTCCCTGTGCATAAGTATAAATACGATTCTTAATAGAGTTTTTTCTCATTTCTTTCTTGAAAATTTATCTCCTATGTCGAATAAGTGCTTTTGAATTGTATTTTTGTCTTACCATCATCACATTCTCATTCATAGGATCTTGAAAAAGTGATTTTTTTTATCATCCAATATAAATTGCGAGATCTGCAATTTTTACTTTTGGGAATAGGATTGAAAGTTCCCTTAGAAAATAATTAAAGGGACAAGGCCCGCTTGCTGTAATATTTCACGCTATCCTGTTATAGCTTTTGAAATAATTATGAGACATTTCGACCTGTTAACTCGTTTCTTGTATTGAAAGACAAAAAGATCTCTAGTCTCTATTCGGAATTATGTGTATAATATGATTGATTTATACACATAGGAGACTGAGATGAGGACCAATGTTGTGATCGACGATCAACTCATGAAAAATGCTCTTGAGCTTTCCGGATTCCGCACAAAGAAAGCTGCTATTGAAGCCGGTTTGAGACTCCTTGTCAAATTCAGCCGACAAGCAAAAGTGAAAAATTTCCGGGGAAAACTTAAATGGAGCGGCGATTTGGACAAGATGCGGACGGACAAATGATCTTGGTTGATTCTTCTGTCTGGATTGACTACTTTAACGGGAAAATTAATCCTCAAACCGATTGGCTGGATTCTGCTCTTGGGAAGGAAATCATCATTGTAGGGGATCTCATTCTGGCTGAAGTCCTTCAGGGTTTCAAAAGCGACCGTGACTTTAACAAAGCTAAAGAATTATTATCAAATTTTCAATTTATGGAGATGCTGGGTCAAGAGTTAGCTATAAAGAGTGCAGAAAATTATCGCTTTCTTCGAAAGAAGGGAGTGACCGTTCGCAAAACCATTGATGTTATGATCGGAACATTCTGCATTCACCACAACTTATCTCTTTTGCATGATGACCAGGATTTCAACCCTCTTGCAAAGCACCTGAAATTAAAAGAAATAAAATTATAACTCCAGGCAGAGCCCACTTGCGTCTTCCCGATCATCGTCCCCATCTTGGAATGCACACGGCCGTGGCAAACATACAAATAGTTATTGACACACAGGCAGAAAAATCTTAATATACACATAATGTTACACATATAGGAAAGACCATGAAAAGAACGAACATCATGCTCAGTGACGATCAGCATAAAAAGTTGAAGCGCTATGCCCAAAGAGAGGGGCGGACTCTCGGGGGACTGGTGAGAGATGCACTCGATGTCGTTTATAAAAAAAAGGATAGGCTCGAACAGAGAAGGCAGGTTGCCATCAGTGCTTACAATGAGGGCTTCATCAGTTTGGGGAAACTTGCTGAGGTGTTGGGTCTAGATCCGGTCAGTACTAGAACTTACCTGAAGGATCATGGAATCCTCGTCCAGACCCAAGATCTGAAGAGTTTGACCCAAGACACAGATAATGCTTGATATTATCTTCGACTGTTGTTGCATCTCCAATTTTGCACTCTCCGATTCTCTTTTTGTTTTGGAGAAACTTTATAGCCAATCCGTTTACATCACAAATTTTGTGTCCGCCGAGATTTTGAGAGGAGTTCAACAGGGATATAAAGATTTAGTGAAAGTCCAAGAAGCTTTGAGGGAGGGATGGCTCAAGGAAGTTGTCCTGAACTCCAAAGAAGGGAAATCCCTTTATGAAATACTCTCTGTCTCCCTCGGTCTCGGCGAGGCTTCCAGCATTGCTGCGGCGAAATCCAAAGGATTTATTTTCGCCTGTGATGATATGGCGGCTAGGAGAGAAGCCGGATTATTGGATGTGAAACTCACCGGGACCCTCGGCATCCTCAAGAAAGCTGTAAGGCATAAAACAATCGATCTGTCGGAAGGCAATCTCATCCTGGCCAAAATGATAGAGACAGGATTTTATTCGCCTGTAAAATCTTTCGAAGAAATCTAATGTTTCTTTTTCCCTCGCTACTATAGATCCCTTCTATTAGTGAAAATAGGTATCATCCGACTCGAAGAAGAATATGATGCTTTTGATCTTGTGTGCCAAGAGAAGGGTTACAGCAAAACAGGAAAAATTCGAGAGCTCATCCGGAAGTTGGTGAAGGAAGAACTGGAAAGTGTAAAGATCATTGCTAAAGAATGGTCCAAAATAGAAAAAGGCATTAAAGAAATTGAAAGAGGCGAGTATGTGACTTTTGAGGAGCTAAAGCGTGAGGTAGATTCTCGTGGTCGAATAAAGAAAAAGTCAATTCAGAGATTAAGGGATTAGTTCAGATGTCTTCTCGGATGAATCAAGGGGTGATTTTTTATGCATACCCCACTTGATCAGCCACCGGAGGGCTCTTCGTTC
>Ga0114930_10001261_pt1 | contig 24507 bp, 17 predicted proteins | sample AnhtaG_FD_87300 | JGI IMG/M metagenome (GOLD analysis project Ga0114930, IMG submission 87300) | Deep subsurface microbial communities from Anholt, Denmark to uncover new lineages of life (NeLLi) - Anholt_01485 metaG | ecosystem: Environmental > Aquatic > Marine > Oceanic > Sediment | place... | reverse complement strand
CTACGCGGAGGAAGAGTCGATGGCACTTGAAGAGAGATATTATCCAATGCTGGTGAAAGAGGTTCGCAATCAACTCGGCCTCAGTCAGGAAGACCTTGCACGTGAATTGGGCGTCAGCTTCGCCACAGTAAACCGATGGGAAAACGGGCAGGCTAAACCTTCGAAGTTGGCGAAGGCTCAACTTGATGCCTTCTGCGCCAAGAGGATCAGGCAAGGCAGCTTGAAGCTACCTTAAGGGCAAATAGGTGAGAAAGAGATATCGGCGCAATATGCAGAGAGAGAATGAGGAGCAACCGTGAATAACTTCGGCGAAAAGGAAGAAGTGGATGAATGGGTGAAGTCAGGCGGGGCCGACGACCACCGTCAAGAAGATGGCGGGAGCGCTGGAAACCGATGACAACGTCAAGTAGCCAATTACGCGAAGGTTGTATCGTAGTCGGCTCTCTCTTCAATGAGCCGATGCGCGTAGAGACGGTGCGGGCCGGTGGCGACGGCACTTGGACTGTAGGGGCTGTCGGCACACAGTCGGAGTGGTTTCGTAAGGTGATGCTCACCACCAGCGATATCAACAGTCTGACAATCCTATATTCCGATTTCAGTTACGAGGGGACGGCCGCCTCCTACGACCGGGTTTGCAGCGGACGTGCGGTGGCAAGGCCACGACGAAAGACCAAGACGGGCAGTCGATGAACAAGATGGTGGTGACATGGACTACTTAGCGTGGAATGACGCAATCGGTGCACGCTTCTTCAATCCAGATAGAAGCGGTGCACGCGTTTTCCTATACGTTACGACGGACGTAGTGACAGAAATCGGCGCGCCGCACGATGCCGATCTCAATGATTTCATTGCTGCGGTGAAGACCGGCCCCCCCTGGAATACTCGTCGTGGCAGGGGTATCTGTCAACAGGCCCTGCAAACCTTCGAAGACTGGCGAAATCGGAATTTGGAGTACCCGCCATATCTTAGCTACCTAGCTTTATTTGTTCTTGCCGACACGGTTGATGTTGGTTTTGCTCGCCACGCCTACTACCCCGGCCTCCGATCCCTGCTTGGCAAAGAGCCAGAGATCGGCATGTACCCATCATTCCACTACATGTACCATCTTTGGGACGATCTTGCAGTTTGGTCTAACCAGGACCGACACGGGGATTGGGGTGTTTTCGATGCGGATATCGTCGGAGAATGGATGCATGTAGGCCTGCCGAGGGCACAGACCCTGCTCACAGACAAAGAACGCGACAGTCTGCCCCTTCTGTTCGCAGATAACGGTCTTGATCCCCTATCGTCCCCATCAGACCGGGAAATCGCCTACCTGCTCGGTAACGACCCTCATCATCATCTGAGGCCTCGTACCAAAGAGCTCCTTTGTTCCACAAGCGAAGACGATTCTCCAATTCGCACTGCCTTGGTAGAAGCTCTTCTCGACGAACTCGAACACTGGGACGGGATGGTTCCTCCACGCCCGCATGCGGGTGAACAGGCGTGCAGATCGCTGGGTAACCTTCGGTTAGCGATGGTGCTAGATCGTACGGCACAAACTGCGCGTTTCTTTCTGCGATGTAGATCAAATCGTGAGTATCCCGACGAAGGACTCCAGCTTATCGGCGAAGAGATACAGGAGCCGTTGTATTGCTATGAGGACTGGCAGGGATGGTCAACGCCCCTGTCCGATTCTGAAACCCAAACGAGCATTTTCGACCATTCCCGTCTCGATTGGCGGGACGGGCTCTCTCTGATTGACCGCGAGCACACATGGAAAACAACGCTTTCCAAGCGTTCCATTAGAGTTATGGTCAATGCAACGCCATTCGGCTTTGACGGATTCGTGGAAGACAGTCAGATACCACAGGGCAAGCCCTTCTACCTGCTTGCCCACAATGACCACGCCGATACGCTCCAAACATGGGGGAACGAGTGCTGTGGGGGCTTTTCCGAGGTGGACTTGATATCAGGCCTGCCTGCCGGATGGCGTCTTTATTCAGTGGATCGGGCGAATTCCGATGCTCACATTCGCGACGATTTCCCATTCCTTGCCTTTCCTACCGTCATACGAATCCAGCTTCGTGGCGGTCTCAAGGTGAGAGGTAATCAATATTTCACCTTTGCATTACCCGATATTGAGGTCACCGGCACAGTTGCGGTTGTGAATGTGTTCTGCAATGACCACCAGCTGAACGTCGATCCTGAGACAGGGATGTATAGCATTCCTGACGCCCTGTGTGCTCGCAGACTCATCGTTGAGGTAAGGCGCGACGGAGTGTGCATCCGCAGGAGATCCCTCTACGCTGTAGAGACGGTAGAATGGCGCGACGCAGTGTCGATAGCGTACCTCGATAAATTTGGGCGGCGCACCGAGGGCGGGGCTGCAGAAACATGTGTTGGTTCTATTGTCGATGGCGTCACGCCGCCGGAGTTCAACCCCGGCATATTCCTTCCCCCGAGTGCTGGACACCGCGTCTACTTCGTTGGGAAGAATCCTGGCGAAATAGTCCAATGCTCGAATGAGACTATATCGGGCGATTGGCAGCCGGTCTGGGCCGTACTGATGCAAAGGCGTGGCAAGGGGATTGCTGTTTACTGCGGAACAGACCCAGCGAACGAAGCACCAGGAACGGTTGGTTGCAAAGACCAGAAACGCCGCAGGCTTTGGAAGGAAATCCTGTGGTACAGGAGAAAGCGAATCACATGCCCATCACATCCGACGCTTCGTCCCTTGTGGCAGCTATACAAGGAGGTGGCGCACCGTGTCCGTTGATCCAAACCGCCTGCTGTTTGTCATCTCTGCCTGCGGCAGCATGAGGTGGGCCCAGTACTGCGAAGCCATCGACTTCCTATCGGGCTCCAGTTCTGGAAGAAGCCGGACAATAGAGGGTACAGCAACTCGGAGTGGCCTTCTCCAGTGCTTTCAAGCATTGGGTCATTGCGATGCCCACTATGAGATGGGAGAGAGCGCTATCACCGTCGCTCCCCCTGCGTTATCCCGCCTTCCTCGCGCTGGCTTACCTGTTGCCGTCCTCACTGGGGCTCGTTGCCCGCAAACGCAGAACCAGATGGCCGAAGCGGCACAGGCGCGCGGGGGGGCTGTGCAACTCAATGTTGAGCGCCGCCCAGGGCTACTCGGCTTGTTGCCGGACAAAATTCTGGTCAAAGCGGAGTCGGAAAACGCAATGGTAGCTTTCTGTGCAGACCTTAATCTCCGTTATGCTGCAATCCCTCCCGCATGGACGCTTGTGAACTGGTGTGGGATGTTATCCGAATATGAAGCAACACTGGACTACCGGATTCCCGAAACGCTGAATTGGGCGCGTTATGATTTCAACGTTAACTCTTTTTTCTTCGTTCGCACAACTTCTGACTCGCTCCCGCGCTACTCCCGTTACCGCAATCCCACAACCGGCCTTCCCATGCACGTCTTCTTCCGAGGTAGACTTGGGGCCGAGGTTGATCTGAACTGGGGGCGGTACCTTCTTCTTAACTCAAAGGGCATCACCGTTACGGCGTATGACAAAAGGCGTTTTCGGCTTTGCGTACCGGTCAAGGCCCCCTTGCCGACTGTTGTCGCAAGAACCGTGTGTTTGTGTTCCGGCAATCCACCCGTCCACCGGGCGAAGGAGTGTTTGGTGCAGGGCCTTGATTGCCAGGATTGGCTGATGTTTGAGGATGTGCCGCCGCAGATTGCGGTGGCCGCTCTTTCGAAAGTGGGGCAGTCTCCGGTACGGGTAGAGATACAATGACAACCTGCAATAACAGTTACGTTCTGGTCGAGGAGTGAAACAGCATGCATGAAGCCGGGATGACCGATGGGAGCAGGCTTGCGCTAGTCGCGGCTTTCTACCTCTCCAAGTTCGATACCGAAGCACTCGTACGCCTTGGATACGCCACATTCAAGGATGCGTTTGCTGACATCGGGCAGCAACTTGGAGTGAATCCCCACTCGGTCAAGAACAAGAGAGACGATTTCGATCCGATCTTCAGCAACGCCCGTGCAGGTTGGCACCAGAGGGAACTGGGGCCCAGTCGTTTGAAGGCCCTGCACCTGCTGGATGATCTGAGCTTCGACGCTCTCACCGGATTTGTGACAGATCTGATCAGGGACCCCACGTACAGACAGTCGCCGGAGGTCATGGATGTTTTGGATGCGTTGAAGAGGGAACGTCGCGAGAAGCGAGGTTTCATCCCGCGCGGGGCCACGGGGCGAATGGCCGAAGAGCTTTTTGTGGAATGGTTCCAGAAAGGAAGAACACCATTCCGTGGGACTATCGAGGACAGAAGAGAGGATGGATGTGGTTACGACTTCCTCATCAAAGACGGAGATGCTGCACGATTTGTCGAAGTCAAAGGTGTGGCCGACCGAGAGGGCGGCGTGTTGTTCACGGACAAAGAGTGGCAGACTGCACACGGCAACGCCGAATACAATCTGGCGCTCTTCGTCAATCTCCGTGAGACCCCGGAGCTACGTGTCTTCAGCAATCCGTCTCTTCTGCTTACCCCTCGTAGAACTGTAAGTCTCTCCGTTCGTATAGGATGGCAGGTGTCAGCCCAACAATTGGTATCTGAGGAACATGCCCATGAATGATCCCATCGGCGCTTTTGAGAAGATCCGAGACAACTTCATCCTGTATCTGAAAACTGCGTTTGGTACACAGTTCCCTGGACTGGAACGCGAACGAGAAGAGATGCTCCGGCGGCCGGGGATTCTGAACCAGGAGCCTTGGATTGAGCCCCTGCCCCGTTACCAGACAGACAGGCCGCTTGCGGATCTTGGGCCAGAGGATTTCCCGGCGATGGCTCCAGAGACGTTGGAGCGATTCAAAGATCTGGCTCGTTGTGGCTTGGTGGGAAACTACCCACTGTACACGCACCAAATATCCATGTTGCAGCGCGTCGTAGTCGGCCGAAATGCTGTCGTGACCGCAGGCACTGGATCAGGCAAGACTGAAGCCTTCTTGCTTCCGCTTCTTGCCTCTCTCGCTTTCGAGAGCCTCAGATGGGAAGCCCCGAACGCACCCCTCCCGCACGTGAATGATTGGTGGTCAAACGAGGATTGGCAAGCGTCATGTAAGAACAACAACCGGATTACGCGATCCTTCCGAGTACCACAGAGGGGACATGAGACAAGGCCAGCAGCGGTGCGCGCCCTAATACTTTATCCCATGAATGCCCTTGTTGAAGACCAACTGACGAGGCTTCGCCGTGCTCTTGATTCGCGCCAGACCCGCCAGTGGTGTTCTGAACACATGAACGGAAATAGGATATACTTTGGTCGATACACGGGCAATACACCTGTGCCTGGCCATGAGCAGAACCCACGGGGGAACCCGGACCGCCGACGGATCGAGAGACTGGCGCGGGAGCTTGTCGACTTGGATCGTGGTGCAATGGCCGCTGCCGAGCACGCTACGCAGAAGGAATCGGAGGCAACAACAGAAAACGAGCGGGAAGCTGCCCGCGATATCATCTACTCCTTCCCGCGACTTGATGGTGCTGAAATGCGTTCTCGATGGGACATGCAGCAGTCCCCGCCTGATATCCTCATCACGAATTACAGCATGCTCAGTATTATGCTGATGAGGGAAGCTGACTCGCCGATATTTCAGCAGACCCGTCAGTGGCTTGAGCAGCCGGGTAACGTTTTTCATCTGATAATCGATGAACTTCACCTGTACCGTGGCACTTCGGGAACTGAAGTTGCTTACCTCTTGCGCCTTCTGCTTCGCAGACTGGGCCTCACTCCCACTGATCCAAAGTTGCGCATTCTTGCCTCCAGCGCGTCCCTCGATCCCGGCAATGCTGATAGCTTGACTTTTCTGTCTGACTTCTTCGGCTGCGAGTGGGAACCGGAACAGATTATCCCTGGCTCTGAGGAGCTGATCCCTGACGTAGGTGGCCCGCCTCTTGACAGCGCCTCCTTTGCAGCCTTGGCTCAAAGCTACCAGGAGGACAATGAGGAAACCTTCGCGGAATCGTACACCCAGTTGGCTGCTACACTCGACCCAGAGGCAGGTGGCGACGACCCACACGTAAGGCTCTGCGCTGCACTTGAGTCGCAACAGGAAGGGATTGCAGCACGCATGCTGGACGTGTGCGTTGATGGTGCACGTACAAGAGCTGTATCACTTTCTGATTTCGCGACGCGCGTGTTCGCTAACGCAGATGATAAGCAAGTCGCAATGGACGCAGTCAGGGGACTCCTTGTAGCCCGCGGAATTGCTGCCTCACAGCAAGCTGCAACATCACTACCTTCATTCAGACTGCACTGGTTCTTCAGGAATATTGAAGGTCTGTGGGCATGTGTTCTACCAGGCTGCCAGTGCGAGGCTGACCATTTGGATGATGTACGGCCGGCTGGCAGGCTCTTTTCACAGAATCGAATCCTTTGCGGAAATCCCGGCGGACAGCACCGGGTGCTGGAACTCTTGTATTGCGAGCAGTGTGGCACTGTCTTCTTTGGAGGCAGCAGGCTGCGCAACCCGGAAGGCGGCATCGAGATTCTGAGCACCGATCCCGACATAGAGGGACTGCCCGATAAACAAACAGCGCGTTTTGTGGACAGGAGGACCTACGGTGACTTTGCGGTATTCTGGCCGAACGGTAGGAGTACTCTCAACGCCGAGGCGCGAGGGTGGCGTCAACCACGAGTTGTCGGCGATGGATCTGAACGGGGGCGGTGGGCACCGAAGCACCTTGACGCGATCAGCGGTCGCGTCACGGACGCGCCGAGTGGCGCGCCACCACCGGAAGGCTGCGCTATCTCCGGGCGCCTGTACGTGGTTGCCGGGGTCGATGGGACAGAGGCAGAGCAGGATTTCTCCGCACTCCCCGCCCGCTGTCCGAACTGCGCGGCGGACTACAGTCGGCGAATGTATCGCACCTCGCCAGTACGTGGTTTCAGGACAGGTTTTTCGCGAGTCAGTCAGCTCCTCTCGAAGGAACTTTTCTACAGCCTTCCCGAAGGGGAGACCCGCAAACTCGTGGTCTTCTCTGACAGCAGAGAAGACGCGGCGTCAATCTCCAACGGCATTGAGAGAACGCACTACTTGGATCTCGTGCGTGAAGCCATGTACGACGAGCTCCACCGCGTTGCTCTCAGCGAGGGGCTGTTACTCGGAGACTTGGAGGAGTATGGCGAGGCCAGATGTGCTGGGGCCGTTGCCTGCGCGGCAGACAACCCAGAGACCGCGGCGCGTTTCTTGCGAGAGATCGAGATCGAGAGAACGCCAATCCCAGACGGCCTCCCCGACATCTTGCGTGAAAACCTGGAACAGGAACGACAAAGGGCAGCAAGGGCATTGGCGACAGTCAGACAGCAAACCACAACTCTAATGGTCCCGCTACGCGCCCTGTATGAATCGGACGCCGAGGACGCGTCCGGTACACGTTCGATACTCCTGATCAAGCGTCTAAAGCAACTGGGGATCAATCCCGCTGGCAACGACGTAATGTATCAGATGTTCAACTTTGAAGGAGAGGACCACGACTGGACGGAGTTCTTCGATTACGCAGACGATGATGCATGCTGGCGAGACGGACTACCCGAAAGCGCGGTCGACAGAAGAGACCGCGTCCGCGGTAAAGTGCGAACTGAGATCATGAACGTGCTCTTCAGTCGTCTGTACTTCGGATTTGAGTCAGCCGGTCTCGGCTATGCATGCCTCGACCTATCCGACCAGGTTTGGGAAGAGTTTGCAGGCCGGACCGGCCTGGCATCAGGCACCTTCCGCGACCTCTGTCATGGCTGTGTTCGGATTCTGGGTGACCTTTATCGCTATCACCAGGAACGTCAACCGGCGCCCGACCGCCTCGACGATTGGACAGATTGGGTGCACCCACCAGCGCGAGCCCGACTGCGGAATTACATACGAGCTTGTTCGCAACTGCACGGTGTGGACGCCACCACGGCTCTCACGACTACATGGGATGCGATTTGCCGAGCTGGCGGGCATGAGAGCGCGAAGCTCCAAGCTCACCGTTTACTCGTCAGGATCGGCCTCCAAGACGATCCCGTCTGGATATGTCCGTCTTGCCAGCGAGTACATATGCACCGCGCAGCCGGAATCTGCACAGGTTGTCTTGCAAGGTTGGGTGTCGATCCGGATGCACAGTGCCAGGTTCTTTATGGCAGAAACTACTACGCAAGCGAAGCGGTTGAGCGGCGGCGCCCACTTCGACTGCATTGCGAGGAGCTGACTGCTCAGACAGACGATCAACCAGATCGGCAGCGATGCTTCAGAAATGTGGTTGTCCACGGCGGCGCAGATGGAACTCGTCCGCCGATTCCTTTGGTTGATTCCATCGACATTCTTAGTGTGACGACCACTATGGAGGTCGGCGTTGACATCGGTAGCTTGCAGGCCGTTGTGCTGGCGAACATGCCGCCTATGCGATTCAACTACCAGCAACGTGTTGGCCGGGCAGGCAGGCGCGGGCAAGCGTATGCGGTGGCATTGACGCTGTGTCGGGGCAGGAGCCATGACGAGTTCTATTACAGCCGCCCCCGTCGTATAACCGGTGATTTACCTCCCGTTCCCTTCTTGTCCATGGCAAGAGCAGAAATCGCAAAGCGCCTTGTGGCAAAAGCCTGTCTGTCTGAGGCGTTTCGCGCTGCGGGCGTTCGTTGGTGGCATAGCCCAACGCCGCCGGACAGCCACGGGGAATTCGGGACGGTTGCTGACTGGCTGAATACCCCGGATCGGCGGCAGGCCGTTGTGGAATGGCTTACTACATCGCCGCAGGTTCCGCAGATCGTCGATGCTATTCTTTTCGGCACAGATGGTAATTCCGCCGACGAAATGGTCAAGTACGTCCGGGAACGCCTTTTCGCGGACCTGGATGAATGCGCAAACAGTGTGGAACTCGGTGGTGACGGCTTGGCCGAACGGCTCGCCGAAGGCGCGATTCTCCCTATGTATGGCATGCCATCTCGTGTCAGACTTCTGTATCACGGCTTCCGGGGCCGCGAAACCCTGTCAATTGACCGGGACCTTGATCTCGCGATCACGGAGTTTGCGCCAGGCTCGCAGAAGACTAAGGACAAACGGGTCTACACGGCGATTGGCTTCACTCGCCCGCTTCTTCCTGATCCATCGTGGCATCCCGTATCGGATGATCCGTTTCCCCGGCGGATGTGGATGGCACGCTGCGATCTGTGCCATTTCGTGGACACTTACGATACGGAGCCGGACATGAATGGCTGCCCGGATTGCGGAAACAGTTGTAACGGCGAGAATGCTTTCCGTGTGTTTGAGACCGTCGTCCCATCCGCATTTAGAACATCATTCAGCCATGGCGTAGACGCGAAAGCCGACGACGAGTTCCTTCCGCGCGGCACGAGTTCTGTGGCCGAAAGGACTGACGTTCCTTCGACAATCGTTCCAGGCACGAACACCGGCCTCGTTCCGACATTTGGCGGTCACGTCTATCGAATCAACGATCGTGCCGGCCGTCTGTTCACAGGTGGGCTTGGCACAGCCCGATGGAGCCGTGGAGGTGTGACGCTGTCCCACCAGTGGATTGACGAGCGATATCAGAACGTCAGAGGAGACAACAACGTGATATTCACCGCAGAGACACCAGAGGCCGACACAGTTGCCTTGGCAGCTCCGAAAGTCACTGACGTACTGCGAATTCGACCCCATTCAGTACAGCAAGCCTTGTGCCTTGACCTGCTTGCCCGCGACACCTTTGGTAGAATGTCCCAGCTTGGCCAAGGGGCCGCAGTGAAGGCCGCCTACTACTCGGCCGCGTTCATACTGCGTTCAGTTGTCGCTGAGGAGCTTGATATTGACCCAGAAGAAATCGACATCAGCAACGTGCGGGTCGTGGAATTGGATGATGGAACCTACGCGGGTGAGATCGTAATCAACGACCACCTGGAGAATGGAGCCGGCTTTACGGCCTGGCTGTCGCAGGACAGCAATTGGCGTCGGATTCTCGATATAATCACGGGGCCGGACCACGACGAAGACACATTCATTGGCAAGCTCCTCTCCACTGAACATGCGCAGGGCTGCCAGTCAGCGTGCTACGACTGCCTCTGCCTGTATCGAAACATGAGCTACCACAGCCTGCTAGACTGGAGACTAGGCATGTCAGTGCTCCGGATTCTTTCCGACGCGACATACCCTTGCGGCGTCGATGGCGATTTCGGTCCCCCGGAGCTCTCCGGATGGTTGGATTTCTCAGATGTGCTTCGCACTACGTTCTGTCAATCGTTTCAATCCTGTGAACCTGCGGAATTCGGACCTCTCCACGGCTGGGCAGTTGCGGAGAGGAACGTCATCCTCATCCATCCCCTTTGGAGCACGGTTCATCCAGGTGGAATCCTTGCGGAAGCACTCGCCATACTCAGCCAAGACGATGACGTTCGTCTTGTAGATACATTCAATCTGCACCGCCGAATGAGCTGGGTGTATCAGCGTCTGGGGACATGATGACGAGAAAGTAGAACAGATGAGTTTGAAAAGCCTAGTTGTGAAGCAGTTTCGCCGCGTGTCGCCATCGCGATACACGCTGATGCAGGCCTGCCTCCTACGCGAAGTCTGGACTGCATCTGGTAACGAACCACTTCTTCCACCATCACCATTGGCGGAGCTGGGTTCTGTTATCCATCGTCTTCTTGAGGCAGCAGGTCGCGGCCAGCTGCACGGCGGAAGGAATGAGAAGGTTGACGCCACTTGGGACGAGCTGGTTCTGGAGGCTGAGAGGAAGATGGCGCTCTCGACGCTGAGACAGCATCAGGTGCCTATGAGTAGAAGTATACCGGACTTCCAGGTCCGTAAGCTTCGGGCATGTCGAAGAGCCGCAGAGATCGCGCATGATGCATTTCGAGCTCACGACGGTCGCCCTTGGCAATCTCCTCATCCTACGGGCTTCGAACTCTGGGTCGAGTCTGACGACGGGCGGGTCGGGGGATACATTGACCGCGTGACGATGACGAAAGAGGGCGTTGTCTTGCGTGACTACAAGAGCGGAGCTGTCCTGGACTCTGGGACAGGGGAAGGCCCCGGCGAACTCAAGCGCGCATACAAAGTGCAGCTGGAACTCTATGCTGCCCTCTATCGGCTCAAGTCTGGAGCTTGGCCTACCCGATTGGAGATAGTGCCGCTTCAGGGCACTCCGGTTGATGTGCGTTTTGACCCAGAAAACGCCAAGCGTCTACTTACAGAAGCAAGCACATTTCTACGCTCTGCCAACAAACGGATTGCGGAAGTGGAGAACGGGAGCGCGGAGAGCACTGGCCTCGCGTCGCCGCAGAGCATGCATTGCAGGCTTTGCCTGTTCAGGCCGGCGTGCTGGGCCTACTGGATCGCAAAGCGGCAGGAGTCGCAGGAGAAGTGGCCTGTTGATGTACAGGGATTTCTCAGAAAGACGACACGCCTGCGCAATGGGAAAGTGTGTATGAGAATTGCAGAAGATCATTCACCCACGTCATCCTGTGTCACCGTCCGCAACTTGACCGACTCCACGGATCGGCATCCGCTCCTGCACCGCACAGCGATAGGAAGGCGGGTGGCAGTCTATGGTCTCAACCGTGACTATCGCTCCGGTGACTATACCGAGACACAGAACACTGTTATTTATGGGATAGATTGAGGACCATGCATCACAAGACACACAAGACCAGCCAAGACCGGCCAGCGGAGATAAAATCCGTTATCAGCTTCTTCTCCGGCTGTGGCGGTTTTGATCTCGGATTCTCGTCAGCGGGATTCTCCATCGGACTGGCTCTTGATGTGGATGCCATGGCTGTGGAAAGTTACAACCACAATCGTGACAAGGAGGTCTGTCACGTCGCTGACCTAGCAGAAACGGACCCTGAGACCATCGTCGAAGTGTACAGCAAGAACTGCGGCTTGGTATCGCCACGAGGCGTAATTGGCGGTGCACCATGCCAGACATTCTCAAACGGGAACGTGCATTTCAGTGACGACGATGCAAGGCATCTGTTACCGCGTCGCTACGCATGTATGCTGCGTGTCCTCAACGAGGAATACGACCTCGATTTCTTCGTATTCGAGAACGTCAAGGGCATCACATCGCCGAAGCACCGGAAGGAATACACGACCATCAAGAGGCTATTCTCTCGCGCTGGATTCAAGCTCTTCGAGGGAGAACTCGACGCAGCCGATTTCGGTGTGGCACAATATCGCTGCCGTGTGTTCATCGTGGGTTTCAACAAGCTCAGACACCCGGACCTTGAGTTCAAGTTTCCGACAGCAGAAACAAGTGTTCCTCTGACCGTTGCGAGCAAATTGAAGGGACTCCCACCGCCATTGCTCTTCAAGCGTGGAATACGAAAGGATGATATCGCATTTCACCCGAATCACTGGACCATGTACCCTCGGTCGAGGAAGTTCACTGATGGTTCCCTCACCAAGGGCCACAAGCAGGGACGATCATTTCGTGTTCTGCAATGGGAGAGGCCGAGCCTGACAGTCGCATACGGGAACCGCGAGATTCACATTCACCCCGACGCCCAGAGACGACTCAGTGTCTATGAGGCTATGCTTCTCCAGGGTTTCCCAGGTGACTATGAGTTGCTTGGCACGCTCAGTGATCAGATCCGGCAGGTCTCCGATGCCATACCGCCCCAACTTGGCGCAGCCTTGGGCAAGGCGATACATGATGCTCTGTACTGCGGAAAGCCGGAGGGCGGGCGCTCATCTACCGCTTTTTGTTGTAGCCCGCACGGGACTCGGCAGCCCTAAGCAACTCAGTCCGTGACGGGAGAGCGTATTCCGCTGACTCTTGCGTAATCCCCCGGAGTTCTTTCGCTATCCGCATGGCAATGCGAATCGGGTCTTTCTCGATCTGACACTCCCAGAATCGAAATACTCGCCATCCCTCTCTGCGGAGGGCACGGCGGTTCTTCTTGTCGCGTTTCACATTGCCCTCAAGCTTCGTTGCCCAGTACTTCTTGTTCGTCTTCGGCCGTACGGCCTCAATGCACCCGGGATGCTGATGCCAGAAGCATCCGTGGACAAAGATAGCCGTGTGGTATTTCGGAAGGACGATATCGGGTCGGCCCGGAAGTCCCCGGTGATGGAGCCGAAAGCGAAACCCCATGCGGTGCAGCACGAATCGAAGCACCATTTCGGGTTTTGTGTCAGCAGAGCGGATGCGACTCATGTTCCAGCTTCGTCTCTGTGGTGACAGTTTGTCAGTCATTCGCTCCTACCTCTTTGCTAATCGATAATACCACAATCCTATACCGGAGTCCCCTTTTTTTTCCTTTTTCTCCGCGGAACGAAGATTTGCCGCGTGGAAAGAAGATGATGCCTGAGAAAGTGTGACGAGGATGGACGGCGGCCGTGCGGGCCCTGACTATACGTGTTGCCAGAAAAGAGTATGAGGATGCTGGCGAAGATTCAATGAGGTCGAGCTTGGCTCGACACACGGAGCCCCGAGGTGAGGTGAGGTCGGGGCGGTCTTGCACCAGCCCCCGCCAGAGCTTCCTCAACGGATCGCTAACCGCCTGCTCGATCCAGACACCACACTGCGTGGTAAGATTGTTGAGTTTGTTTCCAAGGGCGACTTTGGGGTGGCTTCAGGCCAAAAGCCTGACGGAACGTATGAGCGTGTATGGTTCCATTAACCGCTCGGGGCTGACGAGGTAACCTTTGAATCGGGTGTGTTCCTTCTCTTGAAGTCAAAGGCCGTTTGCTGAAAACCGTGCCGGAACTGGGGGCTGAGCCGGAACCTACTCCTGGACCTGAACCTACGCCTGTCGGAGGGCGCGACTAGCCGATCCCAGGTCCCAGCCCTGAGCCGGAACCAGAACCTACGCCTAGTGCGGGAACACGGACGTTCCGAATTTCCGGTGACGTACCTCCGGAGATTTAGAACCGGCTGGGAACGAAGGTGCTGCCGAAGCTGCGCGGCGGCTCGGATCTCAAATCCGGAATTGAGTTCTCTGTGACCATTGAAGGACAGCTCGCACAGACCTTCGAAACCGATCTCAAACAGATACTCGAAGATCTTGGCCTGACGGAACGTATACATGTCGAGTAGCAGAACGAGGCTGGATGAATCGAGAAAAGGCTGATGACGAAGGCGAAAGCAAACATGGAGACGGTCGTGTGGTCGGGCCGCATCGTGGCAGTCCAGCCTCGTATCCGCCTCATGCGGTCTTTTGATGAGCGGAGTCATGGTTACCTTGGATACATCCTTTGTGTCGATGGAAGGTGCGGAGACGAGACCGGGGAGTTTCTGATTGCTGTCGGCAAGGGCGCGCATGAGAAGCATCAGTTTCGTGCTGGCATGGAACTCAGTGGCTTATCTGCCTCAGTCGACGATTCGCGGCTTGAGACAGCCGGATACTACAAAACGAGTCGGATCAAGATCGGGAAGAACGATGAGGATGCACCACCCGAAGGGCCGCCTTTCTTCGGAGTGCCGCCTGATCTATCGACATACCGGGAACGTGGCCATCGACGCCTGGATGCCAGGACCTATGAGTCAAAATGTACGGTCTGCATCTGGGGCTGTCGGATGCCGGTCGAGATGATCATCGACCAGTGGAACCCGTCGCACAAGAAGTACCGGTTCGAGACATTTTGTTACGGCCCGAGAAGCTGTCCGCTCTACCGGGCCGGTACCACGCGCAAGGTACCCGGCCGCCGCGGCATGACCTGGGAAGAAGAGGACTGGGTCGACGAGGACGCCACCTCGCACAGGGAACCGGACGATTGAGGATTAAGGAATGACGAAGGGCTTCAAACCTATCTTTACGATCACCAACCGGATCACCGCCGGGCTAACCCGCATTGAGCGGGCTCGTGGGTTCTTGGAGGCCGCGACTCTGTCCGAGACCTGGGTGCGCGAGATGAGCCACCGCGCGTTGATCCTGGAAGCGCACCACACCACGCACATCGAGGGAACGCGCCTGACCTTGGAGCAGGCCGAGCAACTTCTGGTAGGCAAGTCGGTTCCTGAAGCCGATCCCGATGACGTGCGGGAACTGCTGAACTACAAGAGGGCGTTCGAATACGTTTCCGATTACCTCGAAGTCGGCGGACCGATCACCGAAGGGCTGGTCAGGGAAATCCACAAGCGGCTGGTGGAAGGTGTCCGGGGTGGGGCCGCGGCCCCTGGCGAATACCGGAAGATCCAGAATTACGTGGTCAACTCCGTGACCGGAGAGACAGTCTACACGCCGCCTCCGGCGCACGATGTTCCGATCATGATGACGGAGCTGGTGGACTGGCTCAACCAGGAACAGGAGGCCCATCCCGTGCTGGCAAGTGGCATCTCCCAGTTTCAGTTCGTGCATATCCACCCATTCCTAGACGGCAACGACAGGACGTCCCGGCTGCTTTCGACCCTGTGTCTCTACCGGGCCGGATACGACTTCAAACGGCTGTTTACGATTAGCGAATATTACGACGGGGACAGGCCCGCCTTCTACCGGGCCATCCAGAGCGTCCGTGAGAGCGACATGGACATGACCGGCTGGCTGGAATACTTCGTCGAGGGGCTGACCACCCAACTTGTCGAGGTCAGGGAGCGCGGCGAGCAGGCCATCCGCCGGGACGTGCTCGTCAAAGAGCACCGGCTTTCGGACCGCCAGGCCAAGGCCCTCGGCTATATCCTGGAGCACGGCAGCCTGACCATCCAGGATTTCGAGGGCTTATGCCCAGATGTCAACCGCCGCTCCCTGCAGCGGGACCTGAAGGTTATGGTGGATATGGGGCTATTGGTTTCAGAGGGGTCGACCAACAAGCTCGTTTACCGGATGAAGGAGACTGGCTGAGCTTGCGACAATCTTGCGACACAACTTGCGACAAACTCACGACTCGACTTGCGACAGCCCCTTTGGGTAGAGTAGTTGGGAAAGCGAGATTGACGCCGCTTCCGCCCCGCCAGGAACGGCATGCTCTTTGATAACTCATTGATATATGAAGACTTCGGTTAACAGCCGGAGGGCGAGAATGAACGAAAACGGTCATGTTGGTCGTTACGTTCGGGGAGCTTGAATACAATGCCTTTTGAGTTTTTGGGTATATATTCTTCAGAGTCGGTCTACGAGTCGACACTATTGCGGTTCTACCGGCAATCTCCAGGAGCGAATCCGTTAGCACAATGATCCTGGCTATCATGGTAGCAAGACGACTAAACGTTTCGATGGGCCGTGGTTGTTGGTGTGGAGTGAAACACACCAGAGTCGTGGAGACACAATGCGACGCGAGCGTCAGATCAAAAAGAGAGGTATCAATCGTTTTCTTGACGGTTTGCCCGATCGGTAGAGTCCCGCTGTGGCGGGATTAATCAATCCGCCTCGGCGAACTGGTTCGAGCCCGGCCACGGGAAGGAAATCTGCCTCGAAGTACAAATTGATTATCTCTGAACTCTTGCTTCAGCGCACACGGGCAGAAACGGTAGCCAACTTCTTTGATACGTTCATCGGTCAGTACCCTTCGTGGAAAAAGCTCGCCGAAGCCAAAGAGCCGGAAATCGGTGAGGTCATCCAACCCATTGGGTTATGGAAACGTAGGGCTCCAACTCTCAAACAGTTGGCAATAGTGATGGCCAAGAGAAATGGCAGGTTTCCAAGAACAAGGGCGGAAGTAGAGGCTCTGCCTGGAGTCGGTCAGTATGTTGCCAATGCAATCTTGCTTCTCTGCTACGGCGAGGCACAACCATTACTTGATGCCAATATGGCAAGGGTACTGGAGCGGGTATTCGGTCCCCGGAAGCTTGCAGATATTCGTTACGATCCCTACTTGCAGGAACTGTCTTTGAAGGTCGTACAGTGCAAAAAGTCGAAGGAAATGAATTGGGCCATCCTTGACCTTGCCGCCACAACCTGCCTGATAAGTAAGCCACGTTGCGATGAATGTCCCCTGATGTCAACATGCCTGACCGCGAGAAAGTGAGTTAAGAAGCGATGGCACGATCGTTCAGTCTTGTCGATCAGAAGTTAGCAGAGGCTGATTTCTTTCTGGAGAAACTCAAGGAAGCAGGTTTCGATTTCTTTGCGGTGCGTTGCTACGCTAGCGTCTTCACGACTGCTGCAAGACCGCCACCTGAACCGCGGTGACAAAACCTGTCACTACTCCAACATTTCGTGCGGTACGGAAACGAGGCTTCCGGGACATTTCCTAGTTTTCAGGGTAGATATCGCAAAAAAATGCTTGACATGGAAAGCCACTATTGATATACTTGTAATCAACAGAGGAGAAGTCATCTGAGGGAAGGGAGTTTCGCAGTGGATGGCCCACGAGTTAACATCTTCAAAACCAGTTTTTCTTTCAAGAGTAACAGCTTTTCGGAGTGTAGACTGCGCAGCAAAGAAGTTTCCCAACCTCAGGCCTTAATTCAATCCTTAAGAAAAGGAGGTACCATAGTATGTATCTAGTGAAGTCTAATGTAGCAAGCTTCCCCGGGAGATCGCTGCTGGTGCTCGTCATTTTCTATCTGACTAGTATGGGTTTCATCTTCGGAACCGACCTGAGTACGGCTGACAGTACAATTCTCGGAAAAGCCAGCAACATGAGAGTGATCAGCGAGGAAAACCTGCATAATATACAGGTTGTTGCTGACAAAATCATTGTCCAATCTCTTGACGGAGAAAAGAAAAAGATTTCCGTGATTGACTCAGAGTCTCTCAGCCAGTTATGGTCCACCGTATTAGCGTGTGATTTCTACAATGTGAGTCTCGGTGATAACGCGGCCATCGTTCTTGAGGACGTAATCGAAGAGGGTACTATTGATATTGTCGCCTATTCTCTTAGCGGCGATTTATTGTTTTCGAAGAAATGGTTTTACGAGGGGGAGATATTCCCTTCACCAAATGGACAGTACTTTTTCACCGGAAGATCACAACTCTCAAATAACAGGTTTATAGTCTTCGACAGAAGCGGGAATGAGTTGTTTTCTTTTCCACGTGGACAGGGCGGATGGCACACAGCAGCTTTCAACGACACCGTCGTTGCATATTTCGTCGACGAGGAGATTAGATTTCTAGCACTGCCTACGGGTAGAAGTATAAAGTCTATCCGAATGGCAGATCCAAGTGGTAGCAAGCGCTTGCCCACGACGCCGGCTGTTAGAATTGCCCGCAACGGCTCCCATATGCTTGTCTGCTGGCGTGGTCAAGAAGTCTATATCACCCCAACACTTGAAATAGGCTGGAAAAAAGACTGTCAGACTGCTTTTCGAAACGCTGCCTTTTCAGAGGATTCGCGATTTGTCGCCGTTTACGAAGCCAAAGGGCATGAGTACAGTTTGACTCTTGTAAGCTGCAACACAGGCAACGTGCTGTGGTCCGAGAAGGTGGCCACCAACAGATCTGAAGGCAGGAGCCGCCATCACGACCTAGCTATAAGCGGCGAATTTGTGCGGCTTTTTGTACCCCAAGCATACTACTTGGCAGCAGGCTTATTAAGTGTCAACACACGCACTATCATTGCACATTTTGATCCCAATGACGGGAAACTGACAGGCTATGACGAAGTTAAAGGTATAGTATTTGTACAGCGAGTAGACGACGGATACCGCACGTTATCTGTAACCATTGAACAAGCTGATAATATTACATTGAAGGAGTGGGAACATGAAGGGAGCAGATAAATATTGCACGTTGCTCTTCTGCATACAGCTCGTTTTTTTGACGACAGTTCAGTTAGAGGCAGCAGTATGGCCCATTTCTGGCCTATCTTATCCTTTTGCTGATACCGCAACTTCTCCCTTCGGAATTAGACGAACGGATACGAAAATCTGTGACCACCACGCAGGCCTTGACCTTCGAGCCGACGGGCACATAGTACATTCCACAGAAGATGCAGTAATTAAAGAACTTCATGCGTATGATGGCCAGAATGGAAACTGGGTACGTACCGAGAATCTTTTGTGGCCGGACATGGTCCAGTACCTACACCTATACATGTGGGAGATCGGTCTCCATGAAGGTGACACAGTTTTAGAAGGGGGTTGGATTGGTTACTCCGGCTCGACAGGAGGAGTGGATCCCCACCTGCACTATGGCTATATTGCGACGGATGATGGAGATAACGGACCTCGACAAAATCCCGTTGTGCAACTGACGTTTACGGACATGACTTGCCCTGATATGTATTGTCAAGGCGATCCCGTCGTAACGTACACTGGTCAGGGAAAGATCGACTATATTAATCTTACTACCTGCGTCCCGGCTGACGAACTAGATTTCTCCGACTTTAGAGTCTGGCTATACAGAACTGATGGACACGAGGTCGCTAACATTTTCACAGATGATCAGTTTAGCAAGGGTGACAATAATGTAGATGATGAGGAACCTGACGGCAATTTCATATTCTTTCTTGGCGATCCAGATTACGAACTCAGTATTGAATGCCGACCTCGAACTTTCCTAGTGGGCCATCAATACCACATTATAGACTGGAAGGTAGACCCTTCGAACAACGAGATCTTCTTAGACGAACGCTTCATCGGGATTTCTGTTGACGATGCGCAAGGGGATTTCGACTGTCACTTTGAATCTAACTCCGCCAATTGGGGCAATATCACAGGTGAAAGCCCGTTGGCAGTACTGTCGAACTTTCGAGCGCAATTCCTAGGTCGTTCGCAGATAAAGCTCAGTTGGGATTGTACTCCGCTATCAATAATAGAGGGACTACACCTGTATAGATCACGTGATTCCTTGGTAGATTACGTGCGAGTCACGCCGGAAGCATTGCAATTAGATGGTACACATAACATCTTCATCGATTCAATTTACGAACCGAGGGGCACTTACTATTATAAGTACTCGATATTATACAAGGACGGCCACACAGTCCTGTCCAGTGAGATGGCTACTGTTGTTGTCTCTGTCCCTGTAACTTTCAAACTGGCCCAGAATTTTCCGAATCCGTTTAATCCTACTACTATTATAGAATACTCGCTGTCATCAAGCGATGCCGGTTACGTGGAATTGCGTGTTTTTAATGTACTCGGTCAATATGTAAAGACGTTAGTTGATAAAATCCAGGGCGAAGGTTTTTATCGTGTTACGTGGGACGGGACAGACGATAAAGGCAAGCCCGTCGCATCTGGTGTATACCTTTATAGTCTGAAGACGGAAAAACTTTCAGCAAGCAAAAAGATGTTGCTGCTGAAGTGAGAAACGGAGGAAATCGCAATGAGAACTCTGATTAAAAGAACAGCAAGCAGGCTGGGTATCACTCTTATTCTGTCATTGGTCTTGTTCACCGACGTCTCTGCAGACGAGCCAGACTATGTCATCATAAGCCATGAAGCGTTTGGAGACACAACATCTTATGAAGGCGTCGGCAGTATCTGCAATTTTCTGGAGGAAAACAGGAACGTACATGTGATTTACTACTCCATTTCTGACGGAACCAGCGCTGATTCAATCAAAGCACTGATAAGCAACCACTACTTTACAGCCAAACTTTTACCCACCTACGTACTATTGGTTGGGGCTACCAGGAGAGGGCCTTCTGAAGCAATTGCGGATTCTGTGAGCAAGAACTTCATTCCCGCGATCTACGAAACAGATGCCTTTGAGCATCATACCCCCTACGACCTCTCATATGCATGTGTCGATACGGTTGGACTCCAAGGCTTCTCACTTCATACATATCCAAATCTAATCATTGGACGTCTGCCGGTAGTAGATTATTACGAGATTGACACGTATGTGGCAAAACTCGAGGAATACGTGGCATCTTGTGCCTCTCCGGCTGATTGGCACAGTGACCTCTTGTTCGTGGCAGGTGACAGGTATCGGGATGACGGAAAGATGCCATTTCCTGGTCAAATCCGTACACAGGTGGATAACTTGATTCAAGACATATTGCCTCCGGAGGTGGATTACGGTGTGATACGTTACTCAGATTTTGCTACCGATTTTGCCAGAAAGGAGGCGCTCTCAGATTCGGTCGACCAGGGTAAATTGATTGTCCTGGGAATGGCCACTGGCGCAAACGCCAGGAATTTCTGTGAGATGTGGAAAATGCTCCTCCCCCCACCAGATGGGTTTGACGCGGCTAATGACCTTAGCAACTCAGGCATGTACCCTTTGATCGTTGGCGCAAGCTGTAATATCGGCCAGAGTGACAATCTGAGCGGCGGAAAACGTTCGCTGGCTGAAAACCTGTTGTTTCAGGATGATAGAGGAGCAATTGCGCTGATCGGGCCTTCCGGTGCCAGCGGTCAGCTTGCGAACGAGTACTTTGCGAATCAGTTTCTAGCGACTTTCTTTGAGCACCCTGACTGGAGCATCGGTAAGATATTCACAGTAACGAAAATAAAGGTTTTGAAGAATTCACTGCTGGCAAACCTAATGGATACTCATCTGATGTACACTTTCTATGGTGATCCTTCTCTCCTTCTATGCTCTGAGAGCTTAACTGTTTCCACGCCTTCATTGTCAACTGGATTCGAGATGGACGAATTCGTTCATATATACGAGAGAGAAGCTCTCTCTATTGCTCCACAAGTAACTGAAGATACCGCTCGTGTGGTTTCGGCGACTGACGGCTACCAAATGACAGGAAATAGAATGTACAAGGTTGCAGGGCAAGACATCTGGTTGCTAGGTCAGCCTGCAAGGTCATTCTGGAAGCTGCGTGATGTAAACGTGGTTATCGACAGCAGTTCGAGATTTCTAACGTACTACGCCAGAATACCAGAACACCCTAGAGACACCGCCAGGATTGGTATTAATGGTTTGTTAGCAGGTGGCGGGTACCTTTCAGATCCGGTCGGATCCGAAAAAATTACCGATCAATATGGAGATCCGATGGCAGCTGTGGAAAAAACAAGGCCTGTGTGGAATGATAAGGATTTGTTCCTTGCTTTTGACTTGCTACTTCACGAAGGAGAAACTATCGAGCAACTGTTAGTCGAGTATAACACGTATTGGGACAAGGATGTGGGCTGGTTCGAGGCTTACTTTGATAATATATCAATTTGTCCTGACTGGGGGCATGAGCCAATTGTCGGCAACATCAATATGCCAACTAATATAGTTAAAGGTTATTCTGTCACTGCTTCAATCAGCGCAGATGACTTTTCGGACATTCACAAAAAGGGAGATACCCTTACTTATGAATGGCTCGCAGAAGAGGGATCCTTTGAAGGAAGTGGACCTCAGGTTTCCTACCATGCTCCAGATCAAACCATGTCAAACGTGCTCGTGACCTGTAGTGTGAGCGATCTGGGTGGACACATTGTCGAACGCACTAAGTATGTAAATATTACTGATCCGCCACCGCCAGGGTGTCCTTATGTCTACGTTCTTGCAGGTGGCGTTTACCAGACGGATAATGTATGCCTGACTGAATCTGAAAACCCTTGGAGGTCAAATGAGGTCGTAACCGATTACCTGCCTTTAACTTTTGTTCCGGACGTGAATAGTGGCCTCATTCGTCTGAAAATAGTAGAAAACGAAACTGAGGTGTCCTATATAGATCAAATTCAACTCCTTGTGTATCCCTACAATCTTAATGTAGGTGAGCAACTAGCAATCAAGACTAACGGTGAACTGGTTTACATAAGCAACGCAATTGCGCCCATACATGCGTCCAGTCCCCTTGGCCCTGACTTGACTAAGGCGATCAAAGAGAACGATGGAGTCTATTTTGAATACTATGGACCAGGTGAATTAGTTCTTGCCTTTCCTGATGTAGATTCAATCCTTCAGATACGGGGCGGCCGTTCAAAGGCACTCGGAACTGGCGGAGGCGGTATTGTCGATCCCCCTCCTGGCAAGGATGATCCGATCGAGAAGGTAGCTACAGCATCGCGGTCGGACCAGGGCACGACCGGGAACTATGTCTCTATCGAGACCCTGAATAAAGATGGAAGTTCAGATCTTGTAGACATGATATATCCAAGAATCAGGAGGACAATGCCAACTCTGACTGACTTAACTGATTTGATAAATACGACAAAACAGCCTTCTGTTAGGATTTCTTGGGAGCGTTTCTACAAAGCAGATCAAGTTGCATTCTTTAAGTACCGGCAGGTCGGGAACCCACAGTCAATCGACTGCCAGTCTGCTGTCAGCCAGAGGGAAGGTACAGTCCTGACCTCTGTTCAAAAAATCGGCAGTGCATATTTCACTTTAACTCCAGGCGATGAATTATCACTTGCTTTTGAAGCTCCCGCCAACTCCGCGACCGACCTTCAATATGTCTTAAAGGTAACAGGCTACTATGAGCGGAATACTCAAAAGACTCAGGGCGTCTCGCAACCGAAGGTCGTTGAACTGTCGCAAAACTATCCCAATCCTTTCAATTCTGGAACGCTGATTTCTCTCCATATTGTCAAAATGACAAATCTCAAGGTAGAAGTGCTCAATATTCTCGGACAACGAGTGAAGGTTCTCTATAACGGAACTGCGCAACCCGGTTCTGTCGATCTTTATTGGGATGGCAGAAACGAAACGGGCGATGTTGTTGGATCAGGAATTTACTACTACAGAGTCGACGCCGATGGTTACGTGGAGACCAGGAAGATGGTACTCCTCAAATGAGTGCCCAGCGAAGGGCACGTCTTTTCTTGTCGGCTGTAAGGTGCCGACCGGGGTAAATGCCTGTCAGCCCTGTAGCAAGAGATCAGGCCCAGAGTGGTAACGCTCTGGGCCTAAGCGATCCGACCAAGTCTTGCAAGGACGCGATGCGAACCGGCACGTTGTAATGTGAGTAAACCTATGTGTAGCCTCGTAAAGATCGAATTGAGGAGGGCGACCCGGTATTTGAGCGGGGAAGCCAGCATCTTGGGTGATGAGACAGGAGACGCAGCTCGAGGCTCCTCTGGGGTATCAGGGGCGACATGCCAGGACAGAAGGACGTGTCAACTAGGGAGACCCTATCAGGCCCCTGATGACATATATCAGGGAGGAAACTTTTGGTATAAGGCTCTGTCGAAATCCAGGAGAGTCTGTTAGGGAGTCGGATGGAGCCGTAGTACTGTTGACCCCAGAGATAACATAACACTGGGAGAGGGAAGGGCTCCTGCTGCATCTAAACGCCGTTTCCGCCCCCTCCGAGATGTGTAGCTCTTTGAAAGATATTGAGTATCAAGGCGTTAGGCAATATCCTGACGATGGAGAATGGTTATGAAGAGGGTTGCACACGGGGAGCTTTTTTATGTTCTAGTGCCAATAAGAGTCTTCTTAAAATAATGTCACAAGCGTATTACCCTTACGTATTGTACTCCTCCAAGCATGACAGGCTATACGTTGGACAAACTGCAAAGCTGAAGGATTCGTACGCGGCGGACGTCCCGAGGCCGTACAGGTCCGACCCCGCCCCAAGCGGGCCGACCAGGTGGCCTGTCGGGCTGTCCTAAAAGGTTTGTTGGTCGGGTTTCGACCCGCCTGAGACGGCCGGCAAGCTGCCGGTGGCGAAAGTCCAAGCCACTCCTATAGCAAAAAAAAGACCACCGGTGACGGTGGCCTTTTTCCGGAACATTTGGTTGAAGCTTAACCAGCCAAAGTCACATTTCGAGCCTGAAGTCCGCTGTCGGTACGGGTAAGTTCGTAGAGCACCTCCT
>Ga0114930_10001260_pt1 | contig 24515 bp, 27 predicted proteins | sample AnhtaG_FD_87300 | JGI IMG/M metagenome (GOLD analysis project Ga0114930, IMG submission 87300) | Deep subsurface microbial communities from Anholt, Denmark to uncover new lineages of life (NeLLi) - Anholt_01485 metaG | ecosystem: Environmental > Aquatic > Marine > Oceanic > Sediment | place... | reverse complement strand
GAGTGGTCAAAAAGGCCAAGAAAGGGGCCAAAGCGGCCTGAAAGCGGCTTGAAACTCGATTGTTAAGGAGCTTTGTTCATCTCGGCACCCGCGGAGCGTGTCACACTTTGTCTAAACTCGAGAACGAGCCGAGGGACGCTTGTGCCTGAGGAACTCCCCCATCGTCCTGTGTTATACGAGGCTGTACTCGAGGGCCTGGCCCCCGGCCCCAATGGCTGCTACGTTGATGCCACGGTAGGGGCGGGAGGGCATGCTAGGGGTATCTTGGCTGCCTCCGGGCCCCGGGGGCGGCTGCTGGGCATTGACGCCGACCCGCAGGCCGTGGTCCTGGCGCGGGAGCGGCTGGCAGCATTCGGGGATCGTCCCACCCTGGTGCAGGGGAACTTCTCCCAACTGGTCTCCATCGCCTCGGCGCGGGGGTTCGGCAAGGTTGATGGTATCCTGTTCGATCTGGGACTTTCCTCCATGCAGCTTGCCGCACCAGAGCGAGGCTTCTCTTTCCAGCAGGATGGGCCGCTGGACATGCGCTTTGATCCTTCCAGCCCCACCACCGCCGCTGATCTGGTCAACGAACTGGAAGAGGGGGAGCTGGCCGATATCCTCCGTCGGTACGGCCAGGAACGGCAGGCGCGTCGTATCGCCCGAGCCATTGTAGGCGCCCGCTCCCTGCACTCCACGGCGCAATTGGCCGCACTCATTGAAGGGGTTGTGCGAAGATGGGAGCGCATTCACCCCGCCACCAGGACCTTCCAGGCGCTGCGGATTGCGGTCAATGATGAACTGTCTGTACTGAGCAAGGCGCTGCCCCAGGCGCTTGACCTGCTGGCCACAGGCGGGCGCCTGGCGGTCATCAGCTTTCATTCTCTGGAGGATCGGATCGTGAAGCAGTTCTTCGAGCGAGAAGCCCGCGATTGCATCTGCTCGCCTGATGTCCCAATGTGCGTCTGTGGCCATCGGGCGCGCCTGAGCATCATCACTCGCCATCCCATCCGCCCCTCCGAGGAGGAGGTGGCTGCCAACCCGCGCAGCCGTAGCGCCCGGCTGCGCATTGCGGCCAGGATTAAGGAGTCGTGAGGTGACAGAGGACAGGCTTCCCTTCTTATCCCATTGTTTCCGTCGCTCCCTCTGGCCTCTGTGGGATCGGCGCACTACCTGGGCTATCCTGGCCCTGCTGACCCTGATCGGGGGGCTCTACCTCTGGCAGGCTGGTGAGATCGCCGCCACACGGTATCACATCCGGGAGCTGGAGGAGGAGCATGAGCGTTGGCGACGGAAAAATGCCGAATTGTGGAAGGAGATCACCGAGCTTACCCCAGTGACCGCGCTGACTGAGCGGGCCCAGATGCTGGGCTATACCATGCCGCAGGGGGAGATATATCTTCAGCTCCGCGAGGGAGACATCCCAACTCCGGCCCGAGGAGTGCCCAATGAGTGAAACCTCGCAGCACCGATTGCTCGCCTTGAGCGCCATATTGATTGCCCTGGTGCTGCTACTGATCGGCCAATTGGTGCGCTGGCAGATCCTGAGCCACATCCTTTTCGTGCAAAGAGCCCGTTCGGTGCAAAGCCAGCCCAGGGAGATAGAGCCCCATCGGGGGATGATCCTGGACCGCAAGGGCCACATTCTGTCTATGGACACCTTCACCTACCAGGTCACTGGCGCTCCTCGATGGGTGAAAGATTTGGATGAAGCAGCGGCGGAACTGGACACCTGGTTGCCCCAGTCGAAGGAGGAGCTCCGAGAGATACTGGCGGGCGAGGCGCTTCATGCATTCCTGGCGAAGGGCCTGTTGCCAAAGGCAGCGGAAGCGGTGGAAGAGCTGGACCTGGATGGCATTCAGATCACCCCTCACGCCTATCGCTTCTATCCAGAGGGTTCACTGGCTGGGCACCTGTTGGGCTTCGTGAATGCCAGGGGGAAGGGCTTTGGCCTGGAGAAGTATTACCATGAGCTGCTGAAGGGGCAGCCCGGCCAGCGATGCGCTGTCTGGGACCCTCTGGATCTGTTGCGGGACGTGCCACCAAAGGATGGGGCCGACCTCTACCTGATCCTGGACTACATGCTTCAGTACCAGGTGGAGCAGGAGCTGGCGCGGGGGGTGGAGGAAGCAGGGGCCGAGGGAGGCACGGCCATTGTAATGGACCCCCGAACGGGGGCCGTGCTGGCCTGGGCCTCCCATCCGGGCTACGAGCCCAACGATTTCCCGGAACTGGCATCCACAGATCCCCAGCGTTTCGTGGACCCGGCCATCAGCAAGCAGTACGAGCCCGGCTCCGTGGTCAAGATTCTGACCATGGCTGCGGCCCTAGATTCAGGCTTAGTCACCCCTCAGAGCGCCATGGAGGATCGCGAGGCCATCGAGGTAGGAGGGCACATCATTCGCAACTGGGATGGAAAGGGGCACGGCCTGGTCTCCATAGTGGATGTGCTGGCCCTCTCCCTCAACGTGTGTACTGCGCAGCTCAGCACGCAGATGGGCAGCCGGGCATTCTACGGCTACTTGAATGCTTTCGGCCTGGGACAGAGGACAGGAGTTGACCTGAGCGGAGAGATTGCGGGCCGGGTGAAGCAGCCAGGGGACGCGGATTGGTCAGAATTGGAGCTGGGCATGAACTCCTTCGGCCAGGGTGTGGCCACCACCCCTCTGCAACTGATCGCAGCGGTGGCCGCCGTTGCCAACGGAGGGCATTTGATGCGCCCCTACGTGGTTGAGGCCTGGGTGCAGGGAGGCAAGCTAGAACGCACCAAGCCCACGTTGGTGCGGCAGGTGATCTCATTGGAGACGGCTCAGCAGCTCAGTGAGATGCTGGTCCAGGTGGTGCAACGGGAGGCTCCATCAGCCCTGGTGCCGGGGTACCGGGTGGCGGGCAAGACCGGCACGGCGCAGATCCCCATCCCAGGAGGTTATCACCCCAAAGACACCATTGCCTCCTTCGTGGGTTACCTGCCTGCTGAGGCCCCGAGGATCACCATCCTGGTGAAGATTGACCGGCCCAAGAGCTCTCCGTGGGGGAGCGATGTGGCCGCGCCTGTCTTCAGCCGCATCGCCCAGCGGGCCTGTCGCCTGCTCGACATCCCGCCCCAGGATGCGCTGTTGGCCCGCAGATAGAGGAAACCTTTGTGCTGTGTATTGCTGATCTACTGGCTGGCCTGACTGGCCAGACGCCACCTGATACCGAGTGGGCCCGGAAGCCTTTAGGGCCGGCGGTGATTGACTCGCGGGAGGTGAGGCCCGGAGCTTGCTTCGTAGCCCTGCGCGGGGAAGATCGGGATGGGCATGAGTTCCTGGCTGAGGCCCTCTCACGTGGCGCGTCGGCCATCATCGCCGAGAGGGAGCGGGCCACGGGGGTCGAAGGCTGCTGGCTGGTGGATGTGTGCCATCCCCCTTCACCACTTGCACCCCGTGACCCCGCTCAGCCCCTATGCCTGCTGGTAGAGGACAGTCTGACTTCCCTCCAGAAGTGGGCGGCTTATTGGCGTCGGCAACATCAGGTGCGCGTGGTGGGTGTGACGGGCAGCGTAGGCAAGACCACCACCAAGGAGATGATCCACTCTGTCCTCAGCCGCCGCTTTCGCACTTTGAAGAGCGAGGGAAACTACAATAGTGAGATAGGCCTGCCCCTGACGCTTCTGCAACTCACGGAGCATCACGAGCGGGTGGTGGTGGAGATGGGGATGTACGCCCTGGGGGAGATCGCCCAACTGGCTCACATCGCCCAGCCGGTGATTGGCGTGGTCACCAACGTGGGTCCTACCCATCTGGGGCGGCTGGGCACACTGGAGCGCATCGCACAGGCCAAGCGGGAGTTGGTAGAGGCACTTCCTCCCGAGGGCATCGCCATCCTCAACGGCGACGACGAGCGGGTGATGGCCATGGCCAACTACACCCGAGCGCAGGTATTGTGCTACGGGCTGCGACCTGAGTGCGAGGTATGGGCCGATGGGATTGTCAGCCAGGGGTTGGAGGGTGTGCGCTTTCGCCTGCACCACCGCGGCGAGGTGCTGCACGTCAGAACGCCTCTGCTGGGCCACCACAGTGTGCACACCGCTCTGGCGGCGGCAACAGTGGGACTGGTGGAGGGGGACTCGTGGGAGGAGATTGTGACTGGCTTGCAGGGAATCTCGGTACACCTGCGGCTGGTGGCCTTGGTCGGCCCTCACCGCTCGACCCTCCTGGATGATACCTACAATGCCTCGCCTGCCTCCACCATCGCCGCGCTCAACCTGTTGGAGGAACTGCCGGGGCGCAAGATCGCCGTGCTGGGTGACATGCTGGACTTGGGGGATTTCGAGGAGGAGGGCCACCGGAAGGTGGGGCGGCGGGCGCTGGAGGTGGTGGATTTGCTCATCACTGTAGGTCGGCTGGGGCACATCATCGGCCAGGAGGCGCTGGCCTGTGGCATGGATGAGGCGCAGGTGTTGATGGTGGGGGACAACCGCGCGGCCATCGCCCACCTGCGGAAGCTGATTGAAGGGGATGATGTGATCTTGGTGAAGGGCTCGCGGGGGATGGCGATGGAGGAGATCGTCAACGCCCTGGTCCAGGGCCCGGAGTCCAGGGGGTAGGTCAGGACAGATGGCTTATTCGCTGACTCTGGGCTCCATTTCCTTCTTGCTGGCCGTCGTCTGGGGCGGACCACTCATCCACCTGTTGAAGCGCTACGGCATTGGCAAGCAGATTCGCATCAATGGTCCCCAGTCGCACCGGGTGAAAACGGGCACCCCGACCATGGGGGGCTTGATGGTCATCATCCCCGTCTTTCTCATCACTGCCGGGCTGAACATCGCCAATCTGCTGGGCCGGACTCTCATTGGACGATCCATCCTGGTGCCCCTGGCCATGCTGATCAGCTACGGGCTGCTGGGGGCCATTGACGACCTGAAGGTGGTGCGCAGCCCGGAGGGGTTGGGACTGTCAGCGCGGGTGGAGTTCGCCGCTCAGATCGGCATCGCTATTTTGATCGCCCTGGCCCTGCACTACGGGCTGGGCCTGCGCAGTGTGGCCCTGCCCACCGTGCCGCAGAAGATTGACATGGGCCTGGGATATCTACCAGTAGCTGTATTCGTCATCGTCGGTGCCTGCAACGCGGTGAACCTTACCGATGGGCTGGACGGGCTGGCGGGGATGAATCTGGCCCTGGCCTTCGTTGCCTACGGGGTCATTGCCTACTTGCAGGAGCAGATCTACCTGGTGAACTTCTGCTTCACCCTGGTGGGGGCGGTGATGGCCTTCCTGTGGTACAACGCCTACCCCGCCGACCTGTTCATGGGGGGCGCAGGCTCCCTGTCCCTGGGGGCGACATTGGGGGTGGTGGCACTGATGACCGGGCAGTGGATCCTCCTTCCCATTGTGGCCTTTGTCCCCGTGGCGGAGGTGGTGTCGGTCGTTCTACAGGTGGCCTGGTTCAAGGCCACGCACGGCCGGCGGCTATTCAAAATGGCTCCGCTACATCATCACTTCGAGCTGGTGGGTTGGTCGGAGCCTCAGGTGACCCAGCGGTTATGGCTGCTGGCCATCTGGTCCGCCATGCTGGGCATCGCTCTGGCACTGGTGTGAGGCTCTGCTAGCGCGCATAAGTGCCGGGTCAATTGCTTGAGTGCGGGCGCAAGAGTACCACAACGGGGCTTCGCTCCGTTGCGGACAGTCTTGCGGCTGCACTGCGTACCGCTTAACCCAATGGAAGGACAGGCGTGGGCATTCTGAACTTCAGCGGCCTCCGGGCCACTATCTTTGGGCTGGGTCGGGAGGGGATAGCCGTGGCCCGCTTCCTGGCAGAGCGAGGAGCACGGGTCACAGTGACCGACGTCAAGCCGGCTGAGGCGCTGGCTAGGCGCCTGGTGAAACTCGAGAGGCTCCCCATCCATTTAGTGCTGGGTGCACACCCGCCTCAGGTACTGGAGGCCGATGTGATCTTCGTCAGCCCCGGGGTGTCCATGGAGATTCCACCCCTTGCTGAGGCCCGGCGGCGCGGGTTGCTTTTGACCAGCGAGCCCCGGCTTTTCGCTGCCCTGTGCCCCGCGCCCCTCATCGGCATCACTGGCTCCAGCGGCAAGACTACCACCGCTATACTTGTGGGGCAGATCCTCAAAGCCAATGGTATGAGGGCCTGGGTGGGGGGCAACATCGGCGAACCACTCATCAGTGCGGTGGAGGAGATTAGCCCCACAGACCAGGTGGTAGCAGAGCTTTCCAGCTTTCAACTGGAGTACTTTGCCCCTCAGCCGGAGGCCCGCCCGCCGACAGGATGGGAGGCCCTGGCTCAGGGGTACAGCCCGCATGTCGCTGCCCTTTTGAACATCACGCCCAATCACCTGGACCGCCATCCCTCCATGGGGGCCTATGTCGAGGCCAAGAGCCACATCTGCCGCTATCAGCGGCCAGAGGATGTGTGTGTGCTGGGAGCAAATGTCGAACGGCACCTGTGCCTGCGCCACAGGTGCAGGCAAACGCTGCTGTTCAGCTTGGAGGCGGAGGTTGAGGAGGGGTCGTTCCTGCGCGATGGGCGGGTGATGTTGCGGCTGGCCGGACGGGAAGAAGGGGTGTGTAGTGTTGACGAGATAAAGCTCCGCGGCCAGCACAACGTGGCTAATGTGCTGGCCGCCTGTGCCATCGCCGGGGCTGCCGGGGCACTGCCAGAGGCCATGCGAGAGGCGATTAGCACCTTTCAGGGGGTGCCCCACCGGCTGGAGCTGGTGCGAGAGCTGAGGGGAGTGCGCTACTATAACGACTCCATCGCTACCAGCCCTGAGCGGGCCTGCGCTGCCCTTCGCTCCTTTGATGAACCCATCGTGCTCCTGGCCGGCGGGCGAGATAAGCATCTCCCCTGGGACGAGTTTGCTGAATTGGCGTTGAGGCGGGCCAGGCATGTGATCTGCTTTGGTGAGGCAGCGGAACTCATTGCATGCAAGTTGGAAGTTAACACTTGTGCATCTGTGACTTGCAAAATTGTAACTACGTTGGAGGAAGCAGTAGTAGCCGCGTCGTCGGTAGCCCAGCCAGGTGATGTGGTGTTGCTTGCGCCAGGCTGCACCAGCTTTGATGCCTTCCGCGATTTCGAGGAACGGGGGGAGCGGTTCCGGGAACTGGTGCAATCTCTGGGGTAGGAGAGATCCATGGCCACGCGTGAACAGGGAAAACGGCCCCTAGACTACCCACTGATCGTCATCATTGCGGCTCTGCTCATCGTGGGGCTGATGATGGTTTACAGCTCCACTTTCGCCTTCGCCCTTGAGGAGTACAACGATACCACCTACTATCTAAAACGGCAATTGAAGTGGTTGCTCATTGGCCTTGCCTCCTGCCTGGTGGTCACCCGGTTGGAGTACCACCTCTGGCCACGGGCGTCCATACTGCTGATGGGGGGAACCCTGGTCCTGCTGGTCCTGGTGCTATTCACAGGTGGGGAGGTCCAAGGCTCGCGCCGGGCCCTCTTCGGCGCTTCGGTGCAGCCCAGCGAGCTGGCCAAGCTGGCGGTGGTGATCTATGTGGCCCACTGGCTTTCATCGAAGGGGGAACAGATCCGCAAACTGACCTACGGGTTGATACCCTTCTCCATCCTGGTGGGGCTGGTGGCGGCACTCATCGTCCTGCAACCCGACTTCAGCACGGCCATCCTCATCGTGCTGACGGCAGGGGCCATATTCTACCTGGCCGGGGCAGACCTGCTGCAATTGTTCGGCGCTTTCATCGTCTGTATAGTGGTCTTTGCGGTCACCATTTCGCGCTCGCATCACGCCTCTGGCCGGATCACATCCTACATCGCCGCGCTGCGCGATCCCATCTCGGGTAGCGGCTGGCAGCTCAGTCAGGCACTGATGGCGCTGGGCACAGGGGGGCTATTGGGGCAGGGGTTAGGTCAAGGCCATGTGAACCTGGTTCTGCCCCACACCGATTCCATCTTTGCTGTCCTGGGGGAGGAGTTGGGGTTCATAGGCTGCCTTCTGGTGATCGGCCTCTATGCGAGCCTGGCCTACCGGGGTTTCCACATCGCTTCGCAGGCCCCCGATAGCTTCGGGACCATTTTGGCTGCGGGGATCACCTGCTGGCTCACTTTCCAGGCCTTCATCAATGTTGCAGTGATCACCGGCCTCATTCCCTTCACCGGCATCCCCCTGCCCTTCATCAGCTTGGGAGGATCATCGCTGGTCACCTGCCTGACCGGGGTGGGGCTGCTGCTCAGCGTATCACGGGGCTCGATTGAGAAAGGGAAGGTTAAGAGTGCGAGTTTTGCTCTCGGGAGGCGGGACAGGAGGCCACGTCTATCCCGGACTGGCCGTGTGCGACGCGCTGACCGACGAAAGCGCTGATCCCATCCACCTGCTGTGGGTGGGCAGCGTAGATGGCCTGGAGGGAGAATTGGTGCGCCGGGCCAGGATACCCTTTCGCGGCATCGCGGCCCGAGGTGTGCACGGGTTGGCCTTCTGGCGGGCCATTCCCAACCTGGTGCAGATGATCCGTGGGCTAGGCCGGGCGTGGAGAGTGATGGGGGAGTTCCGGCCTCATGTCTGCTTCGCCACGGGGGGCTACGTCTCGGTGCCGGTCGCGCTGGCCGCCTGGATGAGGCGGGTGCCAGTGTTGGTGTACTTGCCTGACATCGAACCTGGCCAGGCGGTGCGTTTCATCGGGCATTTCGCCCGGCGAGTGGCGGTTACGGCTGAGGACTCGCGGGCCTACTTTCCACCGCAGAAAGTAGTGGTGACTGGCTATCCGATCCGTGCCGAGTTGAGTGAGGTGGACCGGGCTGCTGCCCGGCGGATGCTGGGGCTGGTACCGGACCTGCCTACCTTGCTGGTCATGGGTGGCAGCCGGGGGGCGCGGACCATCAATCGAGCGCTGACGGCCATTGTGGAGGAACTGTTGCCTAAATGCCAGATCATCCATGTCTCTGGCCACCTGGATGCGGAATGGGTGGCTGCGTGCAGGGATGCGCTGCCGGCAGAGTTGAGGCCGCGCTACCATCCCTACGCCTACCTACACTCCGAGGAGATGGCCCAGGCGCTGGGGGCCGCGGACCTGGTGGTGGCCCGCGCCGGGGCTGCTACAATGGGGGAATTCCCGGCCATGGGCTTGGCGAGCATCCTGGTGCCCTATCCCCACTACTGGCGCTACCAGAAGGTGAACGCTGACTATCTGGCGGGGCGCGGCGCGGCGATCCAGTTGGAGGACGGACGTCTGGGGGTGGATCTGGCACCCGCTGTGCAGAGGCTGTTGGCCGATGGGGAGGAGCGCCGGAGGATGGGGGAGCGGGCGCGGGCCTTGGCCGGGCCCGAGGCGGCGCGGCGCATTGCCCACGAACTCCTTCAATTGACTGGTATTCAGGGGAGTTGAGCTCCAGTGGTGAGTGTGGAACCTTCCTGGGTGATCCTGGGGGCGGTCATCCTTGGTGTGCTGTTCGGCCTGTTCCAGATTCCGGTGTGGCAGGGATGTGTCATGGTGGGCGTTGTAATTGGCCGGGCGCTGATGACCTGGGGCCAATCCCTGGTCGTAAGCTGGGCCAACAAACTCTACGTAGTGGTTCGCTTTGCCCTGCAAGGGGGACTGACCGCGGATGATCCGGGAGCTGTTTTCGCCAAGGTGCGCAAGCTGTCCCCCCTCATTGCCACCGACCAGGACAAATTGCACTTCACGCTGGCGCTTTTTGGTTTCCTGGTGTTTCTGATGTACTTCTTGGGGCGTTTGCGTTTCCGCATTCGTCCTACATTTTTCGGGCCAATCATGATCTTCCGTATATCTTGGAAGCGGAGGCTCCTGGCCTGCGGTCTGGGGGCCATCAACGGCTATCTGATCGCCCATTTTCTGATTCCTCTCCTCTTTCCCCAGCCGGAGACGGTCATCAAAGTGTCCAGCGGTCAGTTAGCCAACCTCCTGGATGAGAACCTGGTTCTGGTCCTCATAGGATTCATCCTCATGTTGATCATTTTTGGCCTCCAGGCATCGGGTCGGAGTCAGGGCTGATCTACTCGGAGCATAGGGAGGACAACGACCATTGGGTGCGATTGAGATCACCTGGGGGGTGTTGGTTATAGCCTTTGGGCTTATCGGCATTGTGCGCGGCTTCCTGAAGGAGCTGGGCGTGACGACCGTGTTGCTGATTGTTCTCTTTGGCTTTGACCACTGGGGGGAAAAAATATCCGGCTACGTATTCCGCGGACTAAATATGGCCAGGATATCCTTCGCCGGCGAGCCTAAGGAGAGCATCGCTAAAGCGTCTTTTTACATAATCACTATCGTCATCGCGACCTTTATCTCCTACCACGGGGAGACCCTGGCCTTCCAGGGCACGCCGCCCAAGGGGATCGCTGGCGTGCTCCTGGGCCTGGTCATTGGGCTGGTGAATGGATATCTGGTAGCTGGGACAATATGGTTCTATGTTGACAAGTTCGACTATCCCTTTGGCCTTATTTCCAAGCCGCTCACCCCCCTGGCGCAGGAATTGATCAAGATCCTGCCCCTGGCCATCTTATCCCCATTTCTGCCTTTTCTGGCGGTCTTCATGGTCATCGCCAGGGTGATACGTTAGCAAGCGAGGCAACGCGGGAGGAGTTAACGAGGTTACGTGAGCGAGGATAAGTTCGGGGACATCCGGCAAGTCAAATGGGTGCACCTCATCGGCATTGGGGGAGCCGGTCTGTCAGCCATCGCCACGGTGCTCCTGGAGAGAGGGTATCAGGTCTGGGGTTCGGATCTGTACCCCTCGGCCAACACCCGGCGGTTGCAGGAGATGGGGGCCCGGGTGTACATCGGCCACGCCACGGAGCAAGTGGGCGGGGCGCAGATGGTGATTGCCTCCTCGGCCATCCCAGCGGATAACGTGGAGCTGGTGGCTGCCCGATCGCGGGGCTTGCCGATTCTCAAGCGCGACCAGGTGTTCAGCCAGCTCACCGCCGGTCACTGTTGCGTTGCCGTGGCTGGCACCCACGGCAAGACTACCACCACGGCTATGATCGCCTGGACCCTGTTGCAGGCGGGGCACGATCCCTCCTTCATCGTTGGGGGGACGATGATGGGGCTGGGAACCAATGCCAGGGCTGGCAGGGGCCAACATTTTGTGGTGGAGGCGGACGAATACAACTACGCCTTTCTGGGCCTGATGCCTCGGCTGGCGGTGGTGACCCACCTGGAGCCGGATCATCCCGACTGCTTCCCCGATCTGGAGGCCATGTCCGCCGCTTTCCGCGCCTTTCTGCATCGGGTGGAGCCCCAGGGGGCAATCATCGGCTGCGGGGACGCTCCCAACCTTGAGGCGCTCCTGACGGAGATGAGAGGCGGTACTGCCTGTGCAGGCAGCAGGCTGCCGGTCCCGCGGGTCCTCACCTATGGTCTGGAAGATGGGTGGGACTGGGTGGGGCGGGATCTGGAGGTGAATGGCCGAGGGGGGGTGGATTTCGTGGCCTGGCACGGCCAGAAGCGGCTGGGGATGGTGCAGATCTCGGTGCCAGGGGTGCACAACGTGCGGAACGCTCTGGGGTCCCTGACGGCCGCTCAGCAGTTGGGGGTGAGTTTTGACTGCGCCCGCATGGCCCTGGCCACTTTCCAGGGCACCGAGCGCCGCTTTGAGGTTAAGGGGGAGGCGAGAGGGGTCACCGTTATTGACGACTACGCCCACCATCCTACCCAGATTCGGGCCACCCTGGCTGCAGCCCGAAGTCGCTATGGCGCGCGAGAGCTGTGGGCCGTCTTTCAGCCCCACACCTACAGCCGCACCAAAGCACTGCTGGAGGAGTTCGCCGCCAGCTTCGAGGACGCCGACCATGTGGTTGTGACCGACATCTATGCCGCCCGGGAGTTCGATGACCTGAGCATCAGCGCCGCCGACGTCGTGGCTCACATAGACCATCCTGATGCCCACTACATCGCGGACCTAGATGGTGCTGTCGCCTACCTCCTCCCTCACCTCCTGCCCGGCAATGTGCTCATCACTTTAGGGGCGGGGGATGTACATAGAGTGGGGCAGGATATCTTAGCTAAGTCAAAGGGAGAAGAAGGGTGAATGCTGTTAGGGTCAGGCTCGCTGAGGATGGCTCAATTCCTATTCCTGAGGAATTCCTTAAGAAGCTCGACCTACGTCCGAAAGAGGAGATCCTCCTTAGAAGTCAGCCAAATGGCTTGATTATCCAGAAGGTGGGGGAAAGTTATCTGGACGAGATCGGGCAATTATTGAAGGAGGGCCTCCGGGATGTAGAGTGGACCGAGATCGAAGGGGCTAGGCAAGACAGATGCTTCTAAGCGCCGACAGCGGCTATTTCGTCCAGTACTCTAAAGACAACCCACGAGCTGGGCAAATCTGGAATGAGCTGAGAGCAGGGGCGCACCAGATGGTCGTGTCCGTGCTGACCTTCAATGAGTTGTTGGTGTATTTCTTCCGCCGGGGGTGATGTAGCGAAGGGAGAAAGGTTGGTAGATCTGATGCTGCGGACCCCGGAGATCGAGGTTGTGCCCGTTTCGGTGGAGATCTCCATGCGTTCCGCTCGGTACCGGCACGGCTTGGGCATCCCTACGGTCGATTCAATTATCTTAACCACCTTCTTCAGTGCAGGATGCGAGTTAGCCTTGGGCACCGATGGCCACTTCGAAAAGGGAGCCGAGCAAGCCCTGATTGAGGTCGAGATGCTAGGGTGACTAGCTCCGTGCTCAGGCCATGTGTTGCTGACGCTTGGTGCTGGAGACGGGGATCTGCTGAGTGAGGCGCTGCTCGGCGAACTTGAGCAGCGGGAGGGGTAGAATCCCATGGCGGTGATGGTTAGCCAGGGGGAGGTCCTGGCTCAAGACGTGTTGCAGGCCCGGTTGCGCTACGATGAGCCACTGGCCCGCCACACCACCTTCCGCATCGGTGGCCCGGCTGACCTCTTTGTTCCCGCCGAGAGTGAGGAGGAGCTGCTGGCCCTGGTGACGCTAGCCCGCGAACAGGGGATGGATTTCCTGTTGCTGGGGGCGGGCAGCAATGTCCTGGTCTCTGACCGGGGGGTGCGCGGGCTGGTGATCCTCAACCGGGCCTCGGAGGTCCACTTCATCGCCCAGGGAGAAGTGGCGATCATCCACGCTGCCTCAGGCGCGTTTCTGAGCCGTCTGGCGCGCCAGGCGGTCCAGCGAGAGCTGGGAGGACTGGAGTGGGCAGTGGGCATCCCCGGCACCCTGGGAGGAGCGATCGTGCAGAATGCGGGAGCGCATGGCTCCTGCATGGCTGACGTGGTGCTCCAGGCGAGGGTCATGGACGGGGTGGGCCTGGTTCGGACGCTGTCTCCTGAGGAGCTGGCACTCGGCTATCGCAGCAGCCGCTTCCGACGCAGAGGGGCCGAAAACCCCCCGGAGGTGATCCTCTCCGCCGACCTGGGGCTCAGCCCTCAACCGCGGGAGGAGCTGCAGGCGCGCATGGCTGATTACATCGCCCAACGGCGGGCAGCCCAGGCCTGGCTTCCCAGCGCGGGGTCAGTGTTCAAAAACCCTCCCGGCGACTACGCGGCCCGGCTCATCGAGGAGGCGGGGCTGAAGGGGATGCGCCAGGGGGATGCCATGATCGCCCCCGAACATGCCAACTTCATCGTCAACGTTGGAAACGCTCGGGCCAGCGACGTAAAGGCCCTCATTGACCGGGCGCGAATGGCGGTGGCCCAACGATTCGGTGTAGAGCTGGAGTTGGAGATACAGTTGGTAGGAGACTGGCACGAAAGTTGCGGCTTATGGATAGTGGACAACAACAGGTGATAGGCTGTAACGAATGAAGAAGACACGAGTAGGCATCATCTTCGGGGGCCGGTCGGGTGAGCACGAGGTGTCGCTGGTCTCAGCCAGGTCGGTGATAGAGGCCATGGACAAGGACAAGTTCGAGGTGGTGCCCATCGGCATCACCAAGGAGGGGCGCTGGATCGCCTCGGGCGACCCTCTCAAGGCCCTGCAATCGGGCAGGCCGGAGGAAAGCCGACCCGCTGCCCTGCTGGGCGATCCCTCCCAACGGGGGCTGATGCGGTTGGAGGAAGGAGCGTCGCGCCTGAGCGCGGCCTCTGTGGCCGAGCTGGATGTGATCTTCCCCGTGCTGCACGGGCCCTACGGCGAGGATGGCACGGTACAGGGGTTGCTGGAATTGGCGGACATCCCCTATGTCGGCGCGGGGGTGTTGGGGTCGGCCTTGGGCATGGACAAGATCACCATGAAGGACATCTTTCGATCCCACGGCCTGCCGGTGGTGAAGTACCTGCCTTTCAAGCGCAGGGACTGGGACCGCGATCCGCAGCCCATTCTGGAGCGCATTGAGGCCGAGCTGGGCTATCCCTGCTTCGCCAAAGCGGCCAATCTGGGCTCCAGCGTGGGCATCACCAAGGCCCACAATCGGGAGGAGTTGGTGGCGGGGATGGATGAGGCAGCCCGTTACGACCGTAAGGTGCTGGTCGAGGAGGGGATCAACGCCCGCGAGATCGAGGTCAGCGTGTTAGGAAACGACGATCCCATCACCTCAGTGCCCGGCGAGGTGGTGCCCTGCAACGAGTTCTACGACTACGCTGCCAAGTACATTGATGACGCCTCTGAGCTTCTCATCCCCGCCCCTATCTCGCCGGAGCTGAGTGAACGGGTGCGGAAACTGGCGGTGGAGGCCTATGTGGCCATTGACTGCGCGGGGATGGCCCGAGCCGATTTCCTGCTGGACCGGGACGACGGCGCCCTTTACATAAGCGAGCTGAACACCATCCCCGGCTTCACCCCCATCAGCATGTATCCCAAGCTCTGGGAGGCGACGGGCCTCTCCTATCCGGAGCTGATCGAGCGGCTGATTGATCTGGCCCTGGAGCGCCACGCGGACAAGTCCCGCTCTCACACCGCCTACGCGGTGGAGTGAGGGGAGGCTCACCGTGCGCTATGCCCGCCGCCGCCCACGTCGCCATCGCAGCCAGCTCTTCCGGGCGGCCATCGCCCAATCCCTGGGTCAACTGCGCCCCACGACAGGAGCGGCACTGCCGATGAGCGAAGCCAAGCTGTTCAGTGGGCTGTTGTTCCTACTATTGGGGATGCTGCTGCTCTACTTCTTCGCCTCCTACGACTTCTACGTATACGATGTGGAGGTGGTGGGGGCGGAACATCTGAGCCTCCGGGAGGTGTTTGAGGCCTCGGGGGTGGATGAGATGAGCGCCTTCTACATCAGGCCTGTTGAGGTTGAAGCTCGACTGGAGAAGTTGCCCTGGGTCAAAGAAGCCCGCGTGCGCTGCTCCTTCCCCAACCCGGTGCGCATCACCCTCTATGAGCGGAAGGTGGCCTTCATATGGCATCTGGGCGACAGGTCACGGGGGGTGGACAGGGAGGGTGCGTTGCTGCCCCTGAGCCAGGTACCGGAGGATGTGCTACGGGTGGAGGATCATCGTCCGCAACCAACGGGGGAAGGGCCCAGTCAGGAACTGATCGCCTCGGTGTTGGCGGCTAAGGAGGCGCTGCCGGAGGTGATTCGCCTGACCTGTGATCGCACCTATGGCCTGACCTTTCAGTCGACCCATGGCTACGTGGTGCGGTTGGGGCAGGGCCAGATTGCGTACAAGGCGGCCATCTGGCGAGCTCTGGAATCGGAGTTGGCCGCCCGCGGGATCCGGCCGGTCTACGTGGACCTGCGCTTTCCCAGCAGCCCCTGCTACGGGCTGGCTGAGGCATTCTAGGGTAGCATGGCTTGCGGCACGTGATTCGGCGCGGAGGAATCTCCACCACTCCAAGGGGAGATTGGGCAATGATGTGGCTGTCTCTTCTGGGCCTTGTCGTGGGTTTGGTCATCGGATGGGTCCTTTCGATTTCGGTCCCGGTGGGCTATTCGCGCTACACGGCGGTGGTGATTCTAGCCGCTGTGGACTCGGTGTTGGGGGCCATCCGCGCTGAGCTGGCGGGCGAGTATGACAACCGCATTTTCATCAGCGGCTTGTTCGGCAACGCGCTGCTGGCTGGTCTGTTGACCTTCCTGGGGGATCGGTTGGGCCTGGAGCTGTACTACGCCGCGATTTTCGCCTTCGGCGTGCGGCTGTTCAACAATCTGGCTCGTATCCGACGCCAACTGCTGGCCCGCGTCGGCTGAGAGAGGCTAGGGAGGGGAGGCCGTGGAATACACCGTCGCGGCCATTGACGTGGGCACCACCAAGATTTGCACCCTCATCGGTGAGGTGGATGAGGCGGGGACACTGCGCATCGTCGGCGTGGGGGTGGTTCCCTCGCGGGGGCTGCGCAAGGGGATGGTGGTCAACGTGGCTCAGGCCTCAGAAGCGATCCTGGAGTCGGTGGAGAGGGCGGAGCGGATATCGGGCTACACTGTGGAACGGGCCCTGGTGGGGATGGGGGGACAGCACATCTCGGCGTTCAACAGCCGGGGAGTGGCGGCTGTCTCCCGAGGCAACCGGGACGTGACACTGGTGGACATCAACCGCGTCTTGGAGGCGGCAAGGGCCGTTGCCCTGCCCCACAATCGCCAGATCATCCACGTGATCCCCCGCTCCTACACCCTGGATGGACAGGAGGGGATCCGCGACCCACTGGGGCTGTATGGCTTCAGGCTGGAGGTGGATGCCCATGTGGTGACCGGTTCCTCCACGGCTATCCGCAACCTGATGAAGTGTGTGGAGGGGGCGGATGTGGAAGTGGCGGAGCTTATCCTGCAGCCCCTGGCCGCAGCCGAGGCGGTGCTCACCGATGCGGAGCGGGAGATGGGGGTGGCTGTGGTAGACATTGGGGGCGGCACGACGGACATCGGCATCTTCATTGACGACGCCATCTGCCACACAGTGATCCTGCCGACGGGAGGCAACCATCTGACCAATGACATCGCCGTAGGGCTGCGCGCGCCCTTTGCCAACGCCGAAGAGATCAAGATCCAATGTGGCCACGCCCTGCCCGAGGTCCTTGAAGAGGAGCGCATCGAGGTTGTCTCCTTCGGCAGCGAAGGTCGGCGCTCGGTCTCTCGTCGCTTCCTGGCTCAGATCGTGCGCGCTCGCATGGAGGAGATCTTTGACCTGATCCAGCAGGAGATCAAGCGCTCCGGCTACAGCGGGCTACTGCCCGCTGGTATAGTCCTCTGCGGGGGAACAGGGTCCCTGAAGGGAATTGAGGCTCTGGGGAGGGAGGTGATGCAATTGCCTATACGAGTAGGGCACCCCCATGATATGTACGGCCTGACCGATATGATACAGGGGCCGGCCTGTGCCGCCAGTGTAGGGTTACTCCTGTGGACTCTCCATCACCCACAGGTGGAGGCCCCTGAGCCCGAAGGCCCCAGCATCTGGCAGCGCGTCACGCAGTGGCTGCGCGCTTTCTTGCCGGGGTGACTCGTTACTCATTGACCTGTTGACTCATTGACTTACATGGAAGGAGATTATACATGGACTACACATCGCAAACGACGAACTTCGCCAAGATCAAAGTCGTAGGTGTGGGTGGCGGGGGGGCCAATGCCGTCAACCGCATGATCGAAGAGGGGATCGGAGGGGTGGACTTCATCGCCATCAACACCGATGCTCAGGCGCTGATGCTGTCCGATGCCCCGCAGCGCATCCAGATCGGTGAGAAGTTGACCCGGGGCCTGGGAGCGGGCGGCAACCCGGAGATCGGCGAGCGGGCGGCTGAGGAGTCGCGCGACGCCGTGACCGAGATACTCGATGGTTCAGACATGGTGTTTCTCACCGCTGGCATTGGCGGAGGGACAGGCACCGGCGCGATGCCTGTGATCGCTCAGGTGGCGAAGAGTGCAGGGGCGCTGACCATCGGCGTGGTAACCAAGCCCTTCAGTTTTGAGGGCACCCGTCGCCGACAGGTGGCGGAGGAGGGGATCGAACGCCTGAAAGAAGAAGTGGATACGCTCATCGTGATCCCCAACGACCGGCTGTTGGAGATCGTGGATCGCAAGGCGTCGGTGCTGGATGCCTTCCGGGTGGCGGACGATGTGCTGCGCCAGGGCATCCAGGGCATCTCCGAGCTGATCACCGTCCCGGGCCTGATAAACCTGGACTTCAACGACGTGCGCTCCATCATGGCGGAGGGGGGTGCGGCGTTGATGGCCATCGGGTACGGCACGGAGGACAACCGGGCGGTGGAGGCGGCGCAGCGGGCCACCACCAGCTCGCTGTTGGACGTGAGCATTGATGGAGCGCGAGGGATATTGTTCAACGTGACGGGTGGGCCAGACATGAGCCTCTTCGAGGTTAATGAGGCGGCGGAGATCATCCGCCAGACGGCGCACCCGGAGGTGAACATCATCTTTGGCGCAGTGATTGATCCTCAGATGGAGGGGCAGATCAAGATCACCGTCATTGCCACCGGCTTCGAGGCCTCGGCTGATCAGCGGATGGTGACCATCGCCACTGGCGAGCCAGTTCCAGTGGGTGTCAGGGTTCATGAGGGGGAGGAATTGGACATCCCGGCCTTCCTACGCCGTAGTCCTGGGGCTTACAGGCCCAAGACGTGATACGCGATGCGGCATACGGAAATGTGTTGGCGCATTCCACGTCGGCTTTGCTGTCGTGCGTGTTCGCCGGCGCATCGTCCACTAGAACTGAACCTTAAGATTCCCTCCCGACTTGCCAAATTCCCCCTTCTGGCCCTTGCCAAAGGGGGAATTTGGTAGTATGATATGGGCCGCGACTGCATGACATATTGTGCATTGTATGCTCTGATGTACAACATCTTGTTATTCCTGTCATCGGCAGTGACAGGAGCTTGGCGAGGGAGGCGTGGATCATGAAATGCCCTTATTGTGGTGGCGGTGACACGCGGGTGATTGACACCCGTGACGCGCGGGATGCGATTCGGCGGCGGCGGGTGTGTCAGGGCTGCGGCGAGCGGTTCACCACCTATGAACGGGCCCTCTTGAGTGCGCCGCAGGTGGTAAAGCGGGATGGACGGCGGGAGGAGTGGGATTCCGGAAAGCTTATGGGGGGCCTTCGTACCGCCTGTGCCAAGCGGCCCATTGCGTCTGAGGATATCGAGCGTCTGGCCCGCCAGGTGGAGGTGGAGGTGATTGATCTGGGCTGTCAGGAGATCAAGAGCGAGGAGGTGGGCGCGCGGGTGTTGGAGAAGCTGCGCGAGCTGGACGAGGTAGCCTACATCCGTTTCGCCTCCGTCTACCTGCCTCTGGCCGACCTGGAGGCCCTGAAGCGGGAAGTGGATCGGTTGCTGGAGCGGCGGTAGGGGAGCTGCAATGATACTATCCGTTTGAGAGTCAAGGTGAAGAAGGTCGAGGAAGATCTTCGTCCCGGGACGCCTCTGCCTTTTTGGCTCGACTGCCTGGAGGGGCACATTGCCAACAACGTGCGTGAGCGGGGCGAGTTCCAGCTCACCTCCTCTCTGGACCGCTTGCGTCAGGAGGATGGGTTTCTGGGGTACGTGGTGGAGGGCCGCCGCTTCGACATCGGCCTGCCGGCTCGCTACATGGAGACGTTGAAGGTATTCGGGGAGGGATGATCCGATGGAGTATCTTGGCCAGTACAAACCCGATCCCAGCTTTGACCGGCTGCTTACGGTACTGAGAAGGGAGGGCGAACCTGACCGGATACCTTTTCTCGAGCTTTTCGCTGACCTGGAGATAATGGAAGCGGTTTTGGGCAAACCCTTTCCCCGGATCATGGATATAGAACCCGGTATGGTGGATCGGGAGCTTGGGGCTCGCTATTGCGATCTCCTGATCGAATTCTATCACACCCTGGGCTATGACTATGTGAGGGCTTTGCCCAGAGGCGGAGAACTGGACTACGGTCGTTTGGAGGCGGAGGACACCGCGGCCCTGTCCAGGGGACAACGGCAGTGGGCCCGCGAGTCCGACGGGGTCATCAGCAGTTGGGAGGATTTTGAGAAGTATCCCTGGCCCAGCCCTGAAGATGTGGACTATTGGATGGTCGAATATCTGGCGGACCATCTGCCGGAGGGGATGAAGCTGATCGGCCACGGCGCCAGTATCCTCGAGCCAGTTACGTGGCTGATGGGCTACCAGAATCTTGCCCTGGCCCTCTTTGATCAGCCGGATCTGCTGGAGGCCATGTTCGAGCGGGTGGGTCGTATGAGTCTGGAGCTGTGCGAGAGCATGTGTCAGTTCGATGCCGTAGGTGCGGTGTGAATCAGCGATGACATAGGACATCGCTCCGGGCCAATGATTTCACCGCAACACCTGCGTCACTACGTGTTCCCCTGGTGGAAGCGCATCGCCGAGTGCATCCACCGGTACGGGCGAGCCGTCTTGCTGCACGCGTGCGGCAATCTGGAAGTGGTCATGGATGACATCATCGAAGATGTAAGGATTGACGCCAAGCATTCTTTTGAGGATACCTACTTGCCTGTGACCGAGGCCAAGGGGAAGTATGGGGATCGCATTGCGCTCTTGGGAGGAATAGACGTGGACTTTCTCTGTCGAGCCTCAGAAGAGCAGGTGAGGGAGTACGTACGGAAGGTGATTGATGTCTGCGGTCCCGCAGGCGGTTATGCCCTGGGCACCGGCAACAGCGTGGCTAACTACATTCCAGTTCAAAACTACCTGGCCATGTTAGACGAAGGGCGTCGCTATGGCGTTTACCCCTTGACAGGATGAAGGGAGCGGTTCCGGCGGCGTAGCAATGAAGGGTATCGCATGTTCGACCTCCTCATCCGCAACGGACGCATCGTGGACGGCACGGGCAGTCCCTGGTACCGGGCGGATGTGAGTATTCAGGGAGAGCACATCGCTGCCATCGGCCACCTGGTCGGAACCGAGGCCGCGCGCGTGATAGACGCCCAGGGGCACGTCGTCTGCCCCGGTTTCGTGGATCCCCACAGCCACTCCGACCTGTACCTCCTGACTCATCCCCACCACGAGCCCAAGATCCGCCAGGGGGTGACGACGGAGGTCCTGGGCCAGGACGGCATCTCCTATGCCCCGGTCTCCGACAGGGGTATGGCTTACTGGCGGGAATACTGGAGGGCAGTGGATGGGCAGCCGGACCTGGATTGGGGCTGGCGGGGGGTGGGCGAGTTCCTGGCCCGCTTTGACCAGCGGGTGAGCCCCAACGTGGCCTACCTGGTGCCCCATGGCACAGTGCGCTACGAGGTCATGGGGCTGGCCGACCGGCCACCGACGGAGGGGGAGTTGGCCCGCATGCAGGAGTTGGTTGCCCAGGGGATGGAGGAGGGGGCGGTGGGGCTCTCCACCGGCCTCACCTACCTCCCCGCCTTCTACTCTACCACTGAAGAGCTCCTCGCCTGCTGCCGGGTCGTGGCCCGGTATGGTGGGGTCTACGTAACCCATCTGCGGGATTATGGGGAGCACATCTCCGAGGCCATCAAAGAGGCGTTGACCATCGGTCGAGAGACAGGAGTGCCGGTCCACATCTCCCATCTCAACGGCCGGGCAGAGGAGTGCCTGCCGCTGATTGATCGGGCTCGGGCTGGGGGGCTGGATGTCACCTTCGAGAACTACCCCTACCTGGCTGGCTGCACGCTGCTCTCGCACTTCCTGCCTCGCTGGGCCCAGGCGGGCGGCATCCCCGACACGGTGGCCCGGCTGCGCGACCCGGCGGTGCGGGAGCGCATTCAAAGGGAGATGGCGGGCACACACGAAGGCCAGTGGCACAATTACCTCATCTGTGCCGTGGGGACAGAGGCCAACCAGTGCTATGAGGGGCTGTCGCTCCCGGAGGCGGCGGAGGCCGCCGGAAAGGGGATGGTGGATTTCATCTGCGATCTGATCGTCGAGGAGCGGCTGGCGGTGACGGTGGTGCAGTACCATACCCACCGCGCCGAGGAAGACCTGCGGGCCATGATGAGGCACCCGGCCCACATGGTCTGCACCGATGCCATCCTCCTCGGTTCTCACCCCCATCCTCGGGGCTACGGTACCTATCCCCGCTACCTGGGCCACTACGTGCGCCAAGAAGGAGTACTAACCCTGGAGGAGTGCATTCGCAAGATGACCTCCCTCCCCGCCCGGCGCTTTGGCCTGCGGGATCGGGGGCTGCTGTGCGAGGGGTTCTTCGCTGATCTCGTGATCTTCGATCCCGACGCCGTGCAGGACACCGCTACTTTCGCGGAGCCCCGTCAGTATCCCCTCGGCATTGAGACCGTGATCGTCAACGGCCAGGTAGTGCTGGACAATAGCCGGCACGCTGGAGCTGTGCCAGGCCGAGCCCTGAAGCGTGGTTAATGCGCAAAATGCATGTTTGCCGGCATTGCCGTATAAAGACAATATGCGGAAAAAGAGCGGTATAATCATTAGTTGGGTGGCTTGACTAACGGAAGTTGTGCAAGTCAACAACCTTCGCACAATGGAATTACAAACCAAGTTACCTCTTCACAAGAGAATTCGGTTCTTTTTTCGACGTTTCCGTCGTTTGCCAGCGACCTTCTGGGTGATTTTAGCCACCATTTTTGGCATTGCAGATTTCCTTACTTGGTCTATATTGGCAAACATTGGACCTGAGCAACGAGTATGGTGGACTCTGAGCATAGCGGCTGTTGCTCTGATAGTGACCGTGATCACTATGCTCTGGCACCCTACTGAAGACGAGAAGATGGCGAACGCCAGGGTTTTTCAACGAGCGGCACGGGAAGCCTGGAATGCCACCAATTACGCCAAAGCCGAAAAACTCTTGCGACGTGCAGTGGAGCTTGACTCAGAAAGGGTGGGGGCCTGGGCTATATTGGGAAGGACGTTGATAAGGCTAGGAGAATACAACGAAGCAATACCAGTCTTGACGCGAGCGCTTGAACTCACTCAAATAAATCCAGCTTCGAAGCTTCATAATCGAGGAGTCGCTTATGCCATGCTGGGGCAATATGGCCGCGCCCTTGACGATTTCGACGAGAGCCTCAAGGCGAGGCCGGATCAACCAGACACGCTTCGATGGCGGTCTCTCGTCTGGCTCTATCTTGGGAGTTTTGCCAACGCTCTGCAAGATGTTGACTCTGCCCTCGAAATGAAACCCCTTTACTTATGTGGCCATGCTACCAAGGCGGTAGTTCTACATCGACTTGGACAAACCAAGGCGGTTAAGGATGAATTAGCTCTTTGTTCGACATTGCGCCCTCAGGATGGAGACGAGTTCTACTGCCTCGCTCTGGCTTACAGTCAAATAGAAGAACCGGATCAGGCTTTGCAAGCGCTACGTATTGCAATCGAGCGGGATCCAAAATACCGCGTCCGTGCCACAATCGAGCCAATTTTCGAGCAGCTTAAAACTGGCCCAGCATTTCAAGAAATCGTATCGAGCAATGCACACCTCGAACACTAGGAGATGGCATTTCACTCTGGTAAAGAGTTGCCCAAGCCCTTGCTGATGTGTCCTGAAAGCTATCGTCTGCTAGCCGGTGCCTGTCCTGGTAAGAGCCAGTCTGGCCTTGGCAACTGCCAGTAGGCCACGTAGCAGGCACCCAGGGCATCAAAAGGTTCGTATAAGCATTATGCGTCAAGATTGACGCTATAAAAGTCTTGTGATGTCAATAACGTCGTAAGCATTGTTAGGTGCCATTCGCCATAGTGAGGTTCACTTGAAGTCAAGACACTATCTATTACTCGCCCTTGCAGTTGGCTTCATGCTGCTCTCGCTTTGCACAGATCAGCGTCAACTGGATTGGCTAGACTCATTCGCCAGCAATCTCGCTTCGGGATTCTTGGGTTCATTCCTGACCGTACTGCTGATCGATAGAGCGCTCGAACAGGAACGCAAACAGGAGACTGCTAGAGTACGAAACATCGCCCTAGCCCAGTTGCGACCTGTATTGTTGGGACACCTCTTGCTCCTAACAGATTGGTACAAAGCTGCCAGTCCAGAACGTCCATCGCATCTGCCAAGCACTATCCCAGGCATTTTCAGCGATGACTACTATCTCCAGATACGCTTCCTCGATTTTTCAAGAGAGGCCCCAGTTTATCCAGCGACCGATTGGTTCCATTATACAGCACACCAATTTGAGTCATTCCGCACCCAGATATGGCGGGTCGTTGACAAGTACGCTGTTTTCCTAGAGTCGGAATCGCTCGAACTGCTTGAGGGTCTAGCGAATTCGGCTCCGATTAACATGATCATCCAAATAGCAAACGCTAACCTCCCGGCACTCGACAAAAAGCACAACTGGAGGCGCACCTACAATATCCTATACGATGACAGCATCATAAGCGAGGTGCAGAGACACATCGGCATGATCCGATCCTTCCTTGAATACTACAATTTGGCGGCTCCTAACCCAATCGAGATAGGTGACTTAGGATTGTGGCGAGAGAACACCGCTCCGAGGTTCGGAAGCGGCCGCCTACGGGAGGAAGGCGCATAACAAGCTGCTGGTGTGTCCTGAAAGCTGTCGTCTGCTAGCTGGTGAGAGTCCGGTCGTGGCAACTGCCAGGAGGCCACGTAGCAGGCATCCAGTGCATCAAAAGTTTCGTATAAGCATTATGCGTCAAAATTGACGTGATAAAGGTTTTATGCTCGAGTTTCGCGTAAATTTGACGAGGCTTTCCCGAATTATCAGTAATGTGCCAGGTCGGTGTAAAGCGATATTGGCAGACGCAGGTATCTCAGGATTTGCTTGTGAAGCGGCGAAAGCGGT